>Ga0307509_10012533_pt1 | contig 10135 bp, 10 predicted proteins | sample 10_EM_MG_FD_202245 | JGI IMG/M metagenome (GOLD analysis project Ga0307509, IMG submission 202245) | Populus trichocarpa ectomycorrhiza microbial communities from riparian zone in the Pacific Northwest, United States - 10_EM | ecosystem: Host-associated > Plants > Roots > Unclassified | place...
ATGGGGGGGAGACGGGGGGCAGAATTTCAGGAGACCTTGGTAGGAATATCACGGGGGCGTTATTTTCACCCAGATGTAAATTACAATTCTTTGAGAGGCTTCATGAAAGTTGTTGTAAGTATACACAATGTCTGTATGGAAATTAGTGGACTTGAATAATCAAAATCAGAATAGTACCCTAGTCTTATATTCTACTGAGTGGAGACTTATTCTGCAATATCATGAAGGACACCAATTAAGTCGACAATGCACGCCAACGATTTTCCACAAACTGGTGTTCTCTGACGTGTCAAAATCAGGAGTCTAGGGTAATAGAAGGTTCTTACTCCCTCGTTGGCTGAGGTAAAACGGCGGCAATCGGTGTATTACTCCCAGAAATCTGTTGCGGTTGGATCCCCGGCGGATGTCGTGTTTGAGGTGGCTCGCAAGGCGCCTAAATGTTACGACACCATCTAAGGCAAGGTATCGAAACACGACCTGCGCCTTGATCTTTTAGGCTCCGATGTATTTCCGAAGCTTTGTTTCTTCGGAAATACATCGGAGCCTATATTTTGGCAGGCAACCACATACGTCAATTCGGCTAAAAAGCCAGGGGAGCCCTTAGATTCAACCACGAAATCCCTTGGATAATTGCCGCCAGTAAGAGAGCTTCGGATCCATGCGAGTTTCCCACACTAGTCCTAATGGTACTTACTATTGATTACATACATCACATCAACATCACATTTTCATCACCTCGTTATCTATCCAAATTGCTCTCGGCATTTTCCTCTCTAAGGGTACCTGGGTCTCCGTCTATCACCCACTATCTGTGCATGCACGTTTGAGGTGGAATACCCATCGCAACTCTGAGAATAGAGCGTCGTGATGCCATTTGATACTGAATAATCCCAAGGAATGGAGTACAAGTCATGTAGCGGGAGTGGGGCTCTGGGAGTCTCTTTGCCTGATTCCTTGCCCTGGTGAATACACCTATTCTTCCGTGAGGACTTTATCTCAATGAATGACTCACATTTTATCTGCTCCCATCCAGCAATGGTTAAACGTTGAACGTCGAGCTTCCCTCAAACAGAGGCACGGCCAATTCCTCTTTATTTGATAAAGTTTCTGACGGAATGCATGACGCCCATCCCTTCCACGTGGGCTCACTATGGACCACTATTTCTGTCCTCCTCACCTCCTCATCCCAAGAAGCAAGCGCGGATCATGGCTTCGGAATACCGCGAAGCAAATATGCGATTGGTGAAGGAACCATTACTTCGCTTTCTTCGGTACCAGAAACGACTGCCAATTGTAATGCAATAAATTTTTTCTTCACCTAGATTGGAAAACTGTGTACATATCAAAGTCGCATTGAGGTCGCAACAAATTCGATTGAAACGACGAATATAGAAACCCAGGCTGTAGCCACACAGTAACAAATATTGCGTGCTGATTCTCAATTTCCTCACCCCGACAAGCGACTATTCCATCAATATTCCATCACCAGTAACAAGCGAACATGAAAGATTTTACAAGGTGCATTTGGGCCGACAGCACTCATCAGTGCTTGGTCAGACGACCCTTGGAGGGTGTGGGTTCATTCTAGAGATTTTTGCTGGGGAGTTGCCTGGACAGTAAGATCGTGCGTCTATGAGTTCCCTTGTCCAAGTTTGACAGCTAATGCGGCTCTTATGCCTACCCGCTACTTCACTATAGATGCTCAGCTCACAGCGCTCTATTCCAACTCTCTCATGTTGCAGTGCTTTGACTTTCACCCCCGTCTGAAACACGTACCTCACACCTCATTATATGTATGTCTCCAAGTATACAGCGCCATCAGCGCTCCACCTCGCTTTATACAGTAAGGTCAGGACGGGATCCCGGACAACCACATGGAGTAGAAAAGATTTGAAATCACAATGCTATTTGACGATGTTCTTAGTGTGTTCCTTTCGCCTTCCAATTTGCGATGTGTTTCTGATATATCGTCTCAGATCATGATGTGGATTTTTCGAAATATCTGGAGGTAGCGATCATTGTTCCTTGTATATTGGATTTGACGTGATTGACAGTGCTCTCGCCATAGCGTTGCGAGCGCCTTTTCAAGGGAGAATTAGATTCAGGAAATACTGCGACTGCGGTACCTCCCGAGACGGTAAGTATTCATATCGAATTGGATCCCTCAATTAATTACGAGAATGATGACGTCTGAAGAGTACCGGGACTATTCTCGAGCAACTTGAATATGTTCAAACGGCCGACCTGGTAATGTTCTGTGTGACTATTTGTGATTCGACACACTTAATATTTCAAATTATTAGGCCTTCCATATCCGAGGACGGCGGTGATTCACAAAAGAGTCTAATTACGCAAGAGGATTGCTGATTAGATCCCAGGAAGCTCCCCATGGTTTCATTGGGTTTCTACACACGTTGACCGCGATTAAGGTGGCGTGAGGGCGGAATACGAAGGGGGAAATCGAACGCACCATATCTCAAGATGTACCAATTCTCTCGATTTTTCATTTTTTGTCCTAACTTACATTCGCTGATCGAGCTGTAGAACTGCTATGATATTCAACTTGAGATGTCCATTTGGATGGTCATGGTAGAGAACCACTGCGGCTTTAGTGGCGATAACCAACAGAGTTCTGGCGGATGTGATAAATTGTCGGGCAGTGGTTTAGGGATTAGTAATAGCAACGATTAGGGACATCAAGCAGAGATCTGGGCCTTGGGGACAAATACCAGATATTAGCTGCCGAAATTTTGGAGAAATTGACTTTCACAGTAAGGATTTGGGGGGATTGATGGCGTGTTTCTCGGATGAGGGAATTCATGTCAACCCTTTTCCGAGAGGAAATAATTGGGTGCAACTATGGCCAAGAATTCAAAGCACTAAAGGTTAAAAATTTCACGACTCGCTAGTAGTGCTTGCTATGGATGAATTAATGATGAATTAGAATGATCACATTCAATCATTGGAACTGTACGACAGAGTCCCATGCTACACCACCACATCTTAACCGCGCGTCCACCAAATGTTGCCGAATATGAGGGAAAGAATGAGTCTCTGGTAGTCAGATCAGTTGTTAAGAAAGACTGGGGGATGAAGGCATAAAAGACAGTGAATTAGAGGAAAACTCATGCTGAAAGCTTATTGCCGAAGATTGAAACTCGGGTGCTGGCGTTGACGTTGAACGTTGAATATTAATAATACTGAAGGTGGCTGAATGGGGGCTGAAGCTGATCTAGCCCGAAAGCTAGTGTCGAGAACCTCTGTTGTCACCACATGAAGGCGGCAGATCTGCAGGGCACGACACGAAGGACAGAGGCAAGACACGATTCTGATACTTATCGCAGGATAGATCTAATCTAATCGGACAGGATCCACTTCATTGTTTGTACTTGCTTGCAGATGGACATTGTTGTGAAGCTACTTACATAAGTATTGAATATTGAACGTTGAACGTTGAACTTCCAAGTTTGTGCTCTCGCAAGCTGGCACACCGCCGTATTCTCCCCTTGGAATTATGCCTGCGATTCGGACTGAAGGCAAAAAGTCACCCGTCCCAAGTTATTACCGTCCTCAAAATATACGCGATGCATCGGGTGCCGCTGCGCGCCGCCACGTCGCTTCTGATTATCCAAATAAAATAGAACCGCTGGACTCGGATGCTACTGATAATTCAAACATTAAACCTCAAGTACACATCCAGATTGGAGAACCCCCGAAGAGGAATTTTATGGATATACTAGTGGGAGGTGACGTTGTTACTGTCGACGAAAATGTGAAGGGGCATGACATCGTACGGTTTGAGCATTTGAACTTTTAAACCTACACATATCTTAATTTTTTTTCTTCACTTAATAGCGGTGTTCTGGCTGCAAGAATGGGGGGCCCATGATTCTCTGCGAAGCTTGCCCTCGGGCATTCTGCAAAGTTTGCATTCGGTTGACTCCCAAGCAAGAAAAATATCAGTTTGTATGCCCATTGCTTCGCGGAGAACAACGTCCGGCCCTACGTGGTAAGCACATTCTCCAACCATAATATAAATTCAATGTACGACCAGCTCTATCAATTCTAGGACAAAGACGGAGAGATCATCCGATACTTTGGAAGGGTTTCTACGCGCGAGCCATTCTTGCTGTGTGACATGACCCCAGTCGCCATAATCGTCATCACATTGGAAGGCATGGATTGCGTAGACCCTATGCGTGCGGTTTACCATCATTTCCGTTCCCATTTATTTGGAAACGTTGCTTTCATCCACTTTGATTTTAATCTAGTTACAGCCCAAGGGATCCGCTCTTATGCTGCCCGTATTGATGCTCTCCTCGCACTCTTTAAACCAAATGAGGCGGAAAGAAATTTGAGCCGGTATCAACACTTCAATTTTATATATATCAGAATTTGAACTGAACCACTGTTTAGGTTCAGAAAAATTGCGGTCTGTGTGATGACGAATTCCACTGAGGAAGGAATGCTCCATGTTGGTCCCAACAATGAGGGCTGTGATACGATTGCTGAGGTCGATGTCCATTGCTTATTGTGAACTTAAAACTGACCAGTGCGTGATAGGTTTTCAAAGTCCTCTTTCCGCCGAGATTCCGATCCCTCATCCAGCAATCAATCACTTCCGCGCTATTTCTAGCGGCGTGCGGCTCGGTTATCACGTTGAACGACCCCCTGAAGGAGTTGCGAAACATTTACGACGAGTAATTTCTTTCATTTCGGGGACGTTATGTCAACGTTAATTGCTGTCGACAGGACTATATTCAAACAAATTCTTACCTTCTCTCAAGAGCAGTTCCGACTCGCATACGCGACCTATTTCCTTCAAGATTTTATGCTCCAGTATTACGTATACAATAGATCGAGGGTCGAGGCCATCCTTACTCAACATCAAAGCTTAGGAGCGCATAGCGACATAATCCTCTTCCGCGAACGCGCGGAAGGGGAAGCACATCTGTGCGAACGGCTAGTTTGGGCTCATCCGGGTATCAAACCTGTGGGTATACCTGCACCCCTCCAATGCGAAGCGTGTGGGAGCATTCGGCCTTGGCGAGTGAAAGGAAAGCCAAATGGTAATAAAGAGTTGGAGAAGAATTTCGTCATTCATCAGTGCAAATGGGCAAGTTGTCACTCGAGGACTGGTCCTGGCATCCAGTATAATTTGCCGGAGTCCATGAAATGGGTGAAGGAACCTGTGGCGAAAAATGATAGTCGAGGTGGATGGGTTCTTGAGAAAGTCTTCGAAGTGGTAGCTGTACATGATCATTAAATATTAATCAGTCATGCTTTCTTTTCATATCCAGATGTTCTTGCTGTGTCTCGGGGTTTGACTGCATCTCGCAAAATCGGAGGAGCCAGTCCGGGATCCTCCGGCAAAGGCTGACGTAGCGGCGTAGCCACACAACTCCAAATAGTTCGTGAGTTCGCGTCGGCACGGCACTTCAACCCGGTTTCCTCCCCTGTGGCCGTTGTATAAATAACCCAAAGAGGGGCACTCAGGATTCACATCGCACTCGCCTTGTTACGATCTTGTTTGGCCCATTCTTACTTCAAGTTTCTCGATACCACAGAAGTTGGGTCATATCGAAATGACCTTCATCGCAGGACTATCCTTAGACCTATGACCATTCCCTCTAAGAGGTATCGATGAAGCGAGAATCGAGGTGCTCTATCGTCACCTCATCCTTCGAACGGTTACAGGTCTAGAATATCCTCACCCGCCTCTTATTTCATCTCACTTCTTCCCTTGTTCCAACTTTTCCTGACAGAACAACTTGGGACCGACCGAAAAGGAGTCTACCGGTACGATTTGCTCGAGAGGTCCACGGAAGCTTACATAAATGGCTCCGCCGTGTCGCATTGTACATGTAGGACCGGTCGGATAATGTGAGGTCGATCTTAATTCACGACTCGGACTTTGGCACTGACACGTGATTGGTTCTGCTTTATCTTAGTTTTACTATTAGTCCACGCCGTCGCTAGCAGACTAACAGGACCTTATGACTTCGGAGCCTTCTGCGTATTTATGTGGGTTCACTATCATGATATGCTGTATGACGGGCTAAATCCTGATGCCAGAAGCCACGGAAATTGACAGAGTACGACATGAGAGCAGCACGGGAGCTTCTTTCTGCTTCGTGACAAGCATAATGCGGAATTATTTGTGAATTCACAATCACGTATGCTACGCGTGCCGCAGCTCAAAGTTCTTCGAGCGTTCACTCAACTGCTTCAAGTTTCCTCCCCACTCCCCTAGCGGCCGTCAGCTGATCGCACTACACGACCCCCTTTGCATTGCGATCGCCCCTCATACTCCTCGCACCATGAACACCATTGACCAAAAGATTTTTCCGGGCCAGAATTCCTTCCCTCGCACCATCCAAGTGCGACACGTGTCCCAGGCCCATGCAGGGGACGCATGCCTCCATCTCCAATCTGGAAGCGTCTCAGCATCAGTACTTCCAATCGGCATCGCCTACCATATCAACAGCGAAGGAATAATCGACTTTATATGCCTTTCCAATCTGCATCTGGTGTTCATCATCTCGTTTGACCGGTATCACGATGATAAACCACACCCCAGTACCAATTTTGCCGATTTGCTCCATTCAAGAGATGATGTAGGGCGCAGAAACGAAGAGCTGGAAATCTGCCTCGTTGGCTTCTCATTTCCTCGAACAGCTATCCATGTCAATCGTGTCACCCAGCGACATGTACGAGGCGTAGATCTTTCGACTTTGTTCAGCCCAAATCCTCGAGAGCCATGGTCACCTTCGAAGATCGTTAAGGAGCGTGTACGCTCTAGTACCAACGCTTGGGATATTGCGTCCCTCTGGTTCGGAGATGAGCAGACGGCCGAAAGAAACACCTGTCTGCAGGCCTGGCTCGCTGTGTGGTATGTATGGTCGTGCGATTCTCAACGGCTTCGAAATTCTATTTGAGTCTTATCATTACTGTCCCCCAGCGTCGCCACTCAGTGTTCCAACGAAGTAACCAACTCAATCAAAGTCAACACGCGCATCCTCAACAAGGTCGAACTCACCTGTCTGTTCAGCCTTGTTGCGCAGTTGGATTTGCTAGACTACTATAAACCTAAAGAAACCATCAACGACTTCAGCTCAGGGGAACTCAACAAGCAAGGGAAGTTTGTACTCTATAACACCCGATTTAAATCAAGAGTGCGCCCGAGTCAGTTAGTACGTCGTTTTTTTCCCTCTCCCCAACCATTCACATAAACGCTCTCGGTCGTAGACGCGCGTAATTATGACCAACACTAATGGACGCGAGTTTACTGGAACTCCCCATGTAGCCAAAGGGAAACAGACGACTATCAGAATGAATGACAATCGTCGAGACATCGGGACCTTATCTACCGTCAAGGTTCTTGGGCGCCAGGAGCTTACCAATGCGGAGAAAGCTCAAGATGAGCTCATGTTCCTTCTTCTCACGTGCAAAAAGGATCTTCGCACTTCGCCTTTCGTTCGGAGCGTGTGGTTCCCGACTTGGAAGGACATGCATGAGCCCCCGGAGCTAGTGGACGACCACTACGCGGATTCCGTTATTCGTACGATGGGGTTGAATAATTCCCAGCGGGCTGTTGTGCAAGCGATGGTCGGCGAACAACCCATTGTCGTGACCCATGGTACTTCTGCTCTTCTTCGAAGAATCCACCGCTGACCATACTTCGTCATGATCTCAGGTCCTCCTGGTACAGGAAAGACGACGACAATAGCTGCAGCATCACGCATCTGGGATCTTTGTGATTTTCCCGTATGGATTGTTGCGCATTCCAACGTTGCAGTCAAGAACATCGCAGAAACTCTGTTCAAAAAAGGGGTCGACTTCAAGCTCATCGTCTCAAAGGAATTTTACGTTGAGTGGTACGTCCAGCCTGACCTATTCCATCCACTTCGGTGCTCGATAACAACTGTTCTCATCGCCAGGCATGAGCATCTCTACTCCGAAATTCAGGGAAAAGTGAGACGCTCAGACGAACTACCAACCGACAAAGTTGCAATGGAACGCGAATTAGGAGGTTCACATATCATATTGTCCACGCTCAGTATGATCTCGAATCCCTCATTGCATGATAACGGCACCTTCGACATCGTCCCTATTGAGCGACTTATCATTGATGAAGCGTCTCAGATCAATATATTTGAATTCATGGTTAGTGATTACTTTCCCTTGTCTCCCTTCCAAGTTCTCAGCCCCATTTGTCCGTTTCAGCACATATTTGTTCGGTTTCAATCAATACTTCAGAAAGTTTGTTTTTTTGGCGACCCCAAGCAGCGTAAGTTGCAGTGCTTCTTTTAATCTACAATTGTCTAAGCAGATCAAAGTCCCTCCGTTTGGACAGGATAAGGCCCCTTCCATAAAAACTATCTTCGATTTGACATCTAGGCCAAATCAAGATTTTTTCTTGAATACCCAATGTTTGCAAATTTCCCTGTATTCGTTTCCATGTCTAATCTTCTTGTCGGCCTGCAGACAGGATGCCGCTGCCCATTGGTAATTTCATCTCAAGCAGTGTCTATGACGGGAGGTTATTTTCTCAGCACTCGATCACCGATTCGTCATCTCTTGCTTTCGTGAACGTCTCCGCTCCGCAGGGGCTCGAAGAACGAGCAGGTACAAGCTGGAGGGTAGATATTGTCTTATTTTCACTAACGACTGTCCTCGCCACTAACATAAATTCCGTCCTGTCAGAACCCGGGAGAGGTGCAAACTATGATGCACCTTGTGCGATCATATTACAAATCGAAAAACTTTTGCGTTATCACACCATACGATGCACAACGTGCAGCGATAGAGACCGGACTCAAAAGTGCCGACCTCCCTTGGGACTCCGTATATAATGTCGACAGCTTTCAGGGTTTGTCTATTGTCTCTACCTCAATGTGAAAAAAACACCCTTACGCTAAGTCAATGGTTTATTTAGGTAACGAAGCCGACTACGTATTAGTGTCCGTCGTTCGTTCCTCTCAACCTGGCTTTCTTGTTTCACTGCAGAGGATGAACGTCTTGCTGACCCGGTGCAGGAAAGGTTTGGTCATCGTTACGAGCCGGGGTTTCATGGCGTCTCGCGGACACGGGACATTGCTCGGATTGTTAGTGCGATACTGGGAGTCTGTTCACGCGGGGGTTAATTGGATTGATTGGCGTGATATCGCAAGCGGCACTGCAAATCTCCCAGGAGCGCCTTCCCTTCTTCGTCGTGCGGGTGATCGCATGATGCCTGTTTCGGTTCCCGGGTCCGCGTACTCTCGGATGGATCCTGCTTTGCGGTCAAATGGTGTAGTATCGCAATTTTCAACTAATGGCGCTGCTTCCCACTATCCCAATTTCGAGGATCGGGATCACTTCCCAGCTTTGTGCGAGAGAAAGTGGCCGATACTCCCCGGTTCATGGACTGCTCACGAGATGCCTGCCTTTTCTCCCCCCAAAGTGGGACAATATAGACCCCGTGCAAAATATGATTCGGTGTCGTATGTTCAAGCTGCAGCGGGGGACCGTGACGAGTGGATAACCCCATCTTCGAGCTCCACGAATATTCCAATGCCCAAGAACATGGGCGTAACGTCAACGTCGGGTACACAGCACCGCGTCGTGCAGGAAATTCTTCTCGAAGGAAAGACCTCTACCCACCAGTACCACCTTCACTCGCTCCTGAACAACAAGGCGATGACCGCGAAGGAGGTTGAAAAGAGGGTGAAAGCCAAAGTACTCCATAATTCCGTAGCTACGGCACAGCCTACTCCCCACAGAAAATATCCTGCGACTAAAGTCAGTCAGTCGTCCAACCCGCCGCTAGGAAATTTCATTAGGAGCATTGTCGTATATTCTTGATTTTTAGCCATTGTAGCTGCCAGAAATAGCAACCACTTTCCTCCACAGCATTCAAGGCGCAAGCTTGCTCGTCAATAACAAGAGACACTCCGAATCAGACGCCTTAATGATGAATCTGCTAACCAATAACAAATTACATAATCCTGCACTGCCTTCTAAGAATAGGCATTCCGTGGGATTGATCCGCAGTAAATACCAGGACATGATGCGTATACACTCTATATACCCACTGCTGCCCTGGGAAGGTATTCCGTTCTGCAAAATCTATGCGAAACAAAGTTGGAATTTT
>Ga0307509_10012534_pt1 | contig 10135 bp, 11 predicted proteins | sample 10_EM_MG_FD_202245 | JGI IMG/M metagenome (GOLD analysis project Ga0307509, IMG submission 202245) | Populus trichocarpa ectomycorrhiza microbial communities from riparian zone in the Pacific Northwest, United States - 10_EM | ecosystem: Host-associated > Plants > Roots > Unclassified | place...
GGCACCGAGGTCTTCCTGCAGACCTACTGGGAGCAGGAGTACGACGTGAGGACGATCGCCACGTACGACGGCTCCTTCGTCCTGTCGGTCCGCGTCACCGGCTACGACGACACGTTCACGCTCCGCACGGCGCCGAGGGACATGTACGTGGCGGGGGCGACGCAGCAACTCCCCATCACGAACACGTCGTTGCCGCGCGGGTAGGCGTCAGAACTGCTGGAGGAAGTCTCGCCAACTGACGGCGGAGACGGTGAGGAGAGGGCCGCCCGCCTGCCCCGAACTTCTGTGCCGCCCCCAACTCCCCCACCCAACCCCCCAGTTGTGTGACCCACGTCTCAAAGAACCGGTGCAGCAGAACGGGCCGCTCCGCGCTCATAGGGGGGACAGGAAGGGAGGAGCGGTGTGGCTCTGGCAGCGAAGTGGAATGCACTGCTTTCCGAGGCGGGGCGGAGCGGTCGGTCCGGGCGTCGTGGCCGGGCCGAAGCGGTGTCCGTCGGTATGGACCCGGGGACGGATTTCGACTCCTTCGTCGCGACCCGCTCGAGGGCGTTGTTCCGCGGCGCCCTGGTCCTGACCGGCAGCCGTGAGGCCGCCGAGGACCTGGTCCAGGAAACGCTGGAGCGCGCCTGCGGCCGCTGGCGCGCCATCGCCGCCATGGACGCGCCGGACGCCTATGTGCGCCGCATCATGGTCAACCTGGCCAACAACCGGTGGAAGCGATTCCGCCGGGTCGTCCCCCAGCACGACGCCGGTGACGACCGGCCCGCCCCGGGGGACGACTACGGACGCGTCGACAGCCGGGACCAACTGGTCCGCGCCCTGCAGCGGTTGCCGATCGGCATGCGCACCGTCGTGGTGCTGCGCTACTTCCACGACCTCTCGGATGCCGAGATCGCCGAGGACCTGCGGATCTCACCGAGCGCCGTACGGTCCCAGCTCACCCGCGGCCTCGAAAAGCTCCGCGCCCAGATACCCGCACTCTCCGAACCTCCGTCATCAGCGCGGCCCCGGAAAGGAACCCAGACCCGATGACCGGCTACGTGTCGCCGCCCTCGGACGGCCGCGACGGTGACATCCACCTCGAATTCCTCGAACAGGAACTGGTAACCGTCTTGAACGACTTCGCCAACACCTCCCCGACACCGCACTTCGACGCCCCCGGCATCAGGCGGCACACCCGTCGCAAGCGGGCCGGTTTCGTCGCCGCCGTCGCCGCGGTCGTCGTCGCGGCCGGCGTCGGCACGGCCCTGGCCGCCGCCGGCACCGGTTCGCACACCGCGCGGCCCGCGGCCCGGACAACCACGAGCACGACCCCGACCACGAGCACGAGCACGGAAAAGGGCAACGTCACCACCGTGCCGTACGTCAAACCGTTCGACCTGAAGGGCGTGCCCCTGGCGGCGGCCGAGGAGGCGCTGGCGGGTGCCCGCCTCAAGGTCGGCACGGTCACGCACGGAGTGGTCGACAACTGCAAGCCGGGGTCCGTCATCGCGGTCTCGCCCCTCGCCCCGACGGTCCTGCACGGCGGCGAGAAGGTCGACCTGGCCGTCTGCGGCTGACCCAACGACGCCTAGCGGCTGAGCCTGCGGAATCTCCGTATCGCCAACGGCAGGAACAGCAGCGTCAACGCGGCCGGCCACACCCCGGCCAGCAGCAGCGCGTGCTGTTCCGGCCAGGACGCGCCCCTCGCGGTCGGTGCGCCGAAGAGTGCCCGGGTGGCGCCGGCCGTCGACGAGAGGGGGTTCCAGAGGGCGGCCTGGCCGAGCCAGTGGGGCATCTGCTGCGGGGAGACGTAGATGCTGGAGATCATCGTCAGCGGGAAGACGATCGCGAAGAGGCCGCCCACCTGCTCGGGGCCCGGCAGCAGCAACCCCAGCCAGACGCCCACCCAGATCAGCGCGAAGCGCAGGGAGAGGAGGAGTACGACCGCCTTCACGAAGCCGAGGCCGTAGCCGAAGAGGGGGCCGGTACCGAACTCCGGGCGCCAGCCCATGCCGTACGCCGTGGCCATCATGATGCCCAACTCGGCGCAGGAGACTATGAGATCAGTCGCGCCGCGGCCGGCCACCACCGCGGACGGTGCCATCGGCATCGAGCGGAAGCGGTCGATGACGCCCTTCTTGGAGTCGTTGACGAAGATCGTCGCCGTGGAGACGAACCCCATGGCGACGGTCATCACGAACATCCCCGGCATCAGGAACGCCTTGTAGTCACCGCCGCCCGGCACCTGGATGGCCTTGCCGAAGACGTACCCGTACAGCAGCACGGACAGGATCGGGAAGCCCAACTGCCAGAGGATGCTGACCGGTTGGCGCCGGTAGTGGGTCAGACCGCGCCGCACGACGTTCCAGCAGTCGGCGACCGTCCAGAAGAGGCGGCCGTGCTGCGGCCGTCTGCGGTACGTCCGTCCGGTGCCGTCGGACGCCGTCGACACACCGCCGCTCATACCGCCGCCCCCTCGATCTCCGGTTCCGGCGCCGGTTCTTCTTCGGTACGGCGGCCCGTCAGCCGCAGGAACACGTCGTCCAGGCTGGGGCGGCGCAGGCCGATGTCCTCGACCGGGATGCCGAAGTGCTGGAGGAACCGGGCGACTTCGGTGAGGGAGCCCACCCGGTCGGCGACAGGCGCGTGGACGCGCAACTCCGCGATGTCGGCCTCCGGTTCGCCGCCGTGGGCGACCCGGGCGACGGCCTGCAACGCGTAGGGGATGTGGGCGGGTTCGCGGACCACGACCTCGACGCGGTCGCCGCCGACGCGGTTCTTCAGGCCGTCGAGGGTGTCGTCGGCGATGGCCCGGCCCTGGTCGATGACGGTGATGCGGGAAGCCAGCCGGTCGGCCTCCTCCAGGTACTGCGTGGTGAGGAGGACCGTGGTGCCGTCCGCCACCAACTCCCTCACCGCTTCCCAGACTTCGCCCCGGCTGCGTGGGTCGAGGCCGGTGGTCGGTTCGTCGAGGAAGAGGACTGCCGGGGCGAGGATCATCGACGCGGCCAGGTCCAGCCGTCGCCGCATGCCACCGCTGTAGCCGCCCGCGCCCTTGTCGGCCGCGGCCTCCAGGTCGAACTGGCGCAGGAGTTGGGTCGCCCTCAACTTGGCCCGCCTGCGCCCGAGATGGAAGAGACGGCCGAACATCTCCAGGTTCTGCCGGCCGGTGAGGATCTCGTCGATCGCCGCGTACTGGCCGGTGAGTCCGATGCGCGAACGCACCTGGCGGGGCTGCCGGGCCACGTCGAGTCCTGCGACGGTCGCCCTGCCGCCGTCGAGCCGGACGAGCGTGGAGAGGATGCGTACGGCGGTGGTCTTGCCGGCGCCGTTCGGGCCGAGCAGGCCGTGCACGGTGCCCTCGCGGACGGCGAGGTCGAAGCCGTCGAGGGCGCGCTTGTCGCCGTAGCGCTTCTCCAGCGCCTCGGCCTCCACGACGTATCCGTGGCTGCTCATGCTTCCCTCCCTCCCGGACTGAGTGCACCGTATCCGATTACGCGTACGGTGTACTCGGTTTTGGTCCCGGACCTAGACTCCCCCCATGACGAGCAGGCCGGCGAGCGGCGGTCAGGAATCCAGCGGCAGCGGGGACATCGGCCGCACCCTCGAACTGCTGTGGGACACCGGCCCCCGCCCCAGCCGCGGCCCGAAGCCGGGCCTGAGCGTCGACCGGATCGTGGACGCGGCCATCCGCATCGCGGACGGCGAGGGGCTCGACGCGGTCTCCATGCGGCGGGTGGCCACCGAACTGGGCACGGGCGCCATGTCGTTGTACCGGTACGTCCCCGGGAAGGCCGAACTCCTCGATCTGATGCTGGACCGGGTTCGCTTCCCGGACCACCCCAACACCCAAGCCACCGGCTCCGGTTGGCGCGGCGCCCTGGAAGGTGCGGCCCGCGACGCGCTCGCCGTCCACCGCCGGCACCCCTGGCTGCTGCGCGTCAACCAGTCCCGCCCGCTGCTCGGCCCGCGCGCCCTCGCGACCCTGGAGCACCTGCTCGGCCGCATCCGCCCGATGGGTCTGACCGACCCGGAACTCGTCTCGACGGTCGTCATGATCGACGGCTATGTCGTGGGCGCCGCCCGCACCCAGGTCCACCAGGAGGAGGCGGCCCGCTCCACCGGCCTGACCGACGCGGAGTTCTACGGCGCCCAGGTCCCGTCCCTGGAGAAGGCCATGGCGACCGGCGCCTACCCGACCCTCGCGTCCCTCTCCCCCGACACCTTCACCGCCGGTTTCGACCACTTCGAGTTCGGGCTGGGCCGCATCCTGGACGGTCTTGAGGTACTGGTCCAACAGCGGGGCGGGGACTGAGAGTTCAGCAGCGACTCAGTTGCGGCGGGTCAGTCGCCGCAGCCCGAACACGGCCCCGAGGACGATCACGACGGCGACGGCACCCACCTTCAGGTTCTTTCCCGAGCCGCTGCCGCCGTCGCCGCTCGCCGAACTCCCGCCCTCCGAGGGCGACTTGGCGGCGGACGTGGCACCGTCCGGCGCGTCCTCCGCCTGTACCGGGCTGTCGGTGCCCTCGCTGCCGTACATCAGCTTGGTGCCGTCGGCGGAGTAGCTGACGGACTCCCCCTGCCCCTGCAAGGGCACGTCGAGGCGGCCCTTGCGCTTGATCTTCCCGCCGTTCCAGTCGTAGTAGATACCGCCGAAGTAGCCGCGTACGGCGAGCTGTCGGCCGTTGGGCGAGAAGGCGGCGTCGGTGGCCCAGAGGTCGACGGAGGCGATCGGCTTGAAGTAGTTGGTGCCGGAGGAGGAGAGCTTCGCCGGGCCCTCGAAGAGATGCCCGCCGTCCTCCTTCTTGTCGATGATGTAGACGCGCCCGGTCTTGGGGTGCACGATCAGCGACTCGGCGTTGCGGGCCCCGTCCGAGTACTTCACGACGTACTGCGTGGCCTTGATCGTCTGGTCCTTGAGCACCTTCGGCTCGGGCAGCTTGTAGATCCAGACGTAGGGCCAGGTCCCGTCGAGGTTGTCGCCGATGTCACCGACGTAGATCTCGTTGTCCGGTCCGATGGAGATCGCCTCGACGTCACGCGGCTTGCCGACACCGCTGAAGGTGACGGTGGCGACCGTCTTGCCGGTGCTGCTGTCGACGGCGTAGATGTACGGGCCGTCGTTGCTGTCGTTGTGCGTCCAGTAGATACCCGGGTGGAGGTGCGAGGCGGCGAGGCCGCTGGACTCGGTGATCCGGGAGTCGGTGATCGTGAACCCCTTGTCGCCCTTGCCGTCACCGTCGTCGGAGGGTGCTGCGGCTGCGGGCAGGGCGAGCGCGCCGACGAGAAAGCCGGCGCCGAGGAACGCGAGGAAGCGACGCATGCCCCCAAGCCTGCCATCGTGGCAGGCCTCACACCCCACCGGCTCCGGCGATCGGCCACTGATCGTCCATCATGAGCGGATGCTCAGGTTCATGCCCGTAGGCGACTCCATGACGATCGGGAGCGCGGGCGAACACACATGGCGCTACCGGATCTGGCAGCACCTGCGCGCGACCTACGGCGGCCCGTTCGCCGTGGTCGGCCCGCGCGAGACGCTGTACGACAAGGCGACGGACACGCCCACGTCGTACGAGTACGCCGACCCCGACTTCCCGCACTTCCACCTCGCCGGGTGGGGCGAGGGCTGGCTGCACATGGCCCCGCTGATCGGCGAGGCGGTCCGCGCGCACCGGGCGGACGTGCTGCTGGTCTCCCTCGGCCTGATCGACCTGGGCTTCTACACGAACGCGACCCAGACGGCGGACAACCTGCGCGCCTTCGTGGCCCAGGCCCGCGCCGCGAAACCCTCCATCCGCATGGTCTTCCTGCCCGTCATCCCGAACGTCCGCGCCCAGACGGACGCCCCCTTCGCCGCCGAGGTCGCCCTCTTCAACGAACTCCAGGCCAAGGCGGTCGCCGACCTGGACGACCCACGCTCCCCGATCCTCCTGGCCTCCCTCCCGGAGTCCTACGACGTCACCCACGACACCTACGACGGCACCCACCCGAACGCCTCCGGCGAACACCGGATCGCGGGGGCGTTCGCGGGGGCGATGCACCAGGCGTGGGGCGTGGGCGGTGAGTACGGGGAGTACGGCGGCTCGGAACCGGTGGCCGACGCGGGACCCTTCCACCGGTCCTCGCATCGGCCCTCCCGCAGGCACAGGTAGGCCGGCCGGCACCTACCGATCCCGATACCGATCCCGACCGCTCGGCCCACGTCGCCTCGTCCGGCGACCGGAAGAACGGCGGTCATTGGCGTGATCACTACGTATCCCGGTCACCGTGCGTATCGTTGTACCGCGCGGCTGCACTCGTGCGGAGGGCGGCCGGGGAGGAGCGCCAGGATGACCGTCCTCGAAGACAGGATCGCGATGGCCAAGAGCGACGACGAGATCACGCTCGACGAGCTGTTCGAGCGGATCGAGAAGATGCCCGCCCCCGAGGGATACAAGGTCGAGATCGTCGAGGGGACCGTCTTCATGTCGCCACAGCGGGACACCCACTGGGAGATCATCCTGGATATCGTCGAGCAGTTGCGGACCAAGTACCCCCGGAAGCGCGTGAAGTCCGACGTCCGTATCGACTACCCGGGTCACCTCAACGGATTCGCGACCGACGTGACGGTCATGGCCGAGGGTGCCGAGAAGACGGAGGGCGGGGGCTGGCGCCACCAGGACGTCGAGTTCGTCGCCGAGGTCATCTCCAAGGGCACCGCCGCCAACGACTACGGCCCGAAGAAGGCCGCGTACGCCCTCGCCGAGGTCCCCGTCTACGTCATCGCCGACCCCTACCAGGGGCGTTGCCACATCTACACCCACCCCAAGGGCGACGACTATGCGACCGAGACGAAGGTGGCGTTCGGGGACGACATGGATCTCACCGACACCGTGGTCGGCCTCACCCTCACCACCGCCGAGTTCCCCCGCGACTGACCCCCCTTGCATCGAGCGCACTCGAAGCCGTTGGCTGAGTACTCATGAAGTACACGCAGCTCGGACGCACAGGTCTCAAGGTCAGCCGGCTCGTCCTCGGGACGATGAACTTCGGTCCGCAGACCGACGAGGCCGACAGTCACGCGATCATGGACGCGGCGCTGGACGCCGGTATCAACTTCTTCGACACCGCCAACGTGTATGGCTGGGGTGACAACAAGGGGCGGACCGAGGAGATCATCGGCAACTGGTTCGCCAAGAGCCCCGACCACCGCGACAAGACGGTCCTCGCCACCAAGGTCTACGGCAACATGGCCGCCGACGGCGACGCCTGGCCCAACCACGACAAGCTCTCCGCCCTGAACATCCGGCGGGCCGTCGACGCCAGCCTCAAGCGGCTGCAGACGGACTACATCGACGTCTACCAGTTCCACCACATCGACCGCGCCACCCCCTTCGAGGAGATCTGGCAGGCGATCGACACCCTGATCCAGCAGGGCAAGATCCTCTACGTCGGGTCCTCCAACTTCCCCGGTTACAAGATCGCCCAGGCCAACGAGGTCGCCGCCCGTCGTGGCGGCACCATCGGGCTCGTCAGCGAGCAGTGCCTCTACAACCTCGCCGAGCGCCGCGCCGAGATGGAGGTCATCCCGGCCGCGCAGGAGTACGGCCTCGGGGTCATCCCCTGGTCGCCGCTCCAGGGCGGGCTGTTGGGCGGGGTCATCAAGAAGGAGATCTCGGGCGGGCGCCGGGCGAGCGGCCGGGCCGCGGACACCCTCGCCAACCCGGCCTCACGCGCCCAGATCCAGGCCTACGAGGACCTCCTCGACAAGCACGGCATCGAGCCCGGCGAGGCCGCCCTGGCCTGGCTGCTGACCCGCCCCGGCGTCACCGGCCCGATCGTCGGCCCGCGCACGGCGGAGCAACTGGAGTCCGCGCTGAGGGCCGTAGAACTGGAGCTGAGCGAGGAGATCCTGACCTCGCTCGACGAGATCTTCCCGGGTCCGGGGCCGTCACCGGAGGCCTTCGCCTGGTAGACGCCGTGAGGGCGAACGCCCCTTCTTCCAGGGGCGCGGGGAACTGCGCGACCAGCCGCATCCGGCCCGCAGCCGACATGCGACCCGCAGTTCCCCGGTCCTCACTTGCCAAGGGCAGCCGCAAGCCCCACGACAACGAACAACAGCACAAGCACACCGGCCATGATCCGGTTCCGGAATTTCGGGTCCACGTACCCGAGCCTAACCGCCCGCCCCCAACCCCCAGCGGGCGACCGCCTCGTACCGCGGCTGCTCCCCCGGAACCCCCGACCTCGGCAGGCTGCTGCGGACGAGCACCAGCTCGTCCACCGTCCACGTCCGCCCCGCGAACTCGTCGAGCCGGTCGAGATACGGCCCTACGTCCACCGCGTCCCGGCTGCGGGCCAGGGTCAGGTGGGGGCGGTAGCGCCGGTGCTCACCGGTCGTGGCCGCCTCCTCGCAGCGGTCCGCCAGCAGGCGCAACGCCGTGACGTCTCCCGCCGCCCCCGCCCACAGCGCCCGCCCCTCCCCGAACTGCCCACCGCCGCGCACCGCCAGCCCGAACGGTCCGCTCCGGCGCGCGGTCCGCTCCAGGGCGGCCGACAGTTCCGGTACGGCCTCCTCGTCGACCTCGCCGTAGAAAGCGAGGGTGTAGTGCCAACCCGCGCGGCCCGTCCAGCGCAGTGCGTCCCCGCCCGGCAGGCGCCTCAACTCCTCGACCTGCGAGGCGAGTTCGGCGGCGATGTCCTCCGGGGGCAGCACGGCGGCGAAGAGTCTCATGAGGCCCAGCCTGCCACCATGAACGCATGACGATCAGCATCAGGGACGGCGGTCCCGACGACATTCCCGCGATACTCGGCATGTTCGACAGCGCCGTGGCGTGGCTCGTCGCGCAGGGGCGGACCGGGCAGTGGGGCAGTACGCCGTGGTCGGAGAATCCGAAGGCCGTGGCGATGGTGGAGCGGTATGTGGCGACCGGCAGCCCGTACATCGCCGAGGTCGACGGCGTCCCCGCCGGCACGCTCACCCTCACCGACTCGCCCGGGTCGTACGTCGAAGCCGTCGACGAGCCCGAGCGGTATGTGCATCTGCTCGCCTCCGACCGCCGGTTCAAGGGGTACGGCGTCGGCAGCGCGCTGCTCGCGCACGCGGCGGAGGTGACCCGGGAGGCCGGGATCTCGCTGCTGCGGGTGGACTGTTACGCGGGGGACGACCGCAAACTCGTCGCCTACTACGAGGCCAACGGGTTCACGGCGACGGAGGCCTTCGTGGTCGGGGAGGACGACTGGCCGGGGCAGGTGCTGGCCCGGAGGGTGTAGCCCCTGCCCCACCGGAGGGTGTAGCACCTGCCCCGAGTGTCATGCCGCCGCGGTCAGTTGCTCCCGCTCTCGCGGGACGAAGGCCACGCTCGGGTGGCCGTGGTTCCAGTCGAACGACAGGCGCAGATCGCCGATGCGGGCCAGGATCACACCGATCGTGGCGGCGGCCACGGCCGCGATGGCACCGCCGAGAGCGAAGCTCACCCGGGGGCCGTAGGCGTCCGTGATCCAGCCGACGATCGGTGCGCCCACCGGCGTACCGCCCATGAAGACCATCATGAACAGGGCCATGACCCGGCCGCGCATGGCCGGGTCGGTACCCATCTGGACGGCGGTGTTGGCCGTGACGTTGACCGTCAGGCCCGCGATGCCGATCGGGACCATGAGCAGGGCGAACAGCCAGTAGGAGGGGGCCACCGCGGCCACGATCTCCAGGAGGCCGAAGGCCGCCGCCGCCGCGATGAGTACCCGGAGGCGGGTGGTGCCGCGGCGGGCGGCGAGCAGAGCGCCGATCAGGGAGCCGACCGCCATGAGGGTGTTGAAGAGGCTGTAGGCACCGGCGCCCGCGTGGAAGATGTCGTCCGCGTAGGCCGACAGCCACACCGGGAAGTTGAAGCCGAACGTGCCGATGAAGCCGACGAGGACGATCGGCCAGATCAGGTCGGGGCGGCCGGCGACGTAGTGCAGGCCTTCGCGGAGCTGGCCCTTGCCGCGCGGGGCGCGCTTCGCCACGGCCTTCAGGTCGCGGTTGCGCATGAGGAGCAGGCTCGCCAGGGGCGCCACGAACGACAGGCCGTTGAAGAGGAACGCCCAGCCGGTGCCGACGCCGGTGATCAGGACGCCCGCGACGGCGGGGCCGACCAGACGGGCGGACTGGAAGTTCGCCGAGTTGAGGCTG
>Ga0307509_10012535_pt1 | contig 10135 bp, 13 predicted proteins | sample 10_EM_MG_FD_202245 | JGI IMG/M metagenome (GOLD analysis project Ga0307509, IMG submission 202245) | Populus trichocarpa ectomycorrhiza microbial communities from riparian zone in the Pacific Northwest, United States - 10_EM | ecosystem: Host-associated > Plants > Roots > Unclassified | place...
GGTTTTGTCCGGAAGTGGAGTGACGAGAACCGACGGCTATTTCGAGGAGCTTATCTTTTGACGAGCCAAGGCCGGTCATCTCGCAGTCCACCCAGACGAGAGGTTCCCTTGGCAGCGGACCCGCCATTTTCCCCCCAACGGTGGATTGAAGTCGTTTGAGACGAACGAAACAAGAAAGCAGGCTAACCCCGATGTTGGTAGCTGACGACGGCTTGCGGACCAGGTGACGAACAGCTGGGGTGAGCCTTGTGTGCAGCATTCACTCGTGCGGAACGAGCCGAGATTGGTATCAAAGGTGGACCCTGGCGGATACTCAGCTGGTCCCTCGATTTATGTAAAGTTCCCTTGGCTCTCCCTTTTGTCTCTCCCCACCCCCACCCCTCTTCTCATCCTCTTGTTTCATGGTCTTGTCGGTGCGTAGATAGGCCTCAAGGTTGGCCGCAGTTTGTTGATAACCGTCCCTTCCAAGGTACCCTCCTCAACGTTTGATCTCGTCCATGGTGCATATCGCGGGTTCTCCCACGAACAACTCCTTCTCTTTCTACGAGCAAGAGACCTGCCTACCTGCGGCTCAGACCAACTTCTAGCCCACCGCCTTGCTCAGTACGATCTCCAAACATACCACTTCCCGTCGATTCCATGTGACAATGGCTCAAAACCAACCCCCGTCACATACACACCTCCCTCTCCCCCTCCAGAACCCCTTCGTCCTCACCTTCGTCATCAAGCAACTCCAGATCTTCCGGTGGAAGTTATCGCCGAGGTCCTCGACAACCTTAGAGACTGGGAACTCTCGACCGCCCTGGGCCTTCCCACCCTGATACCCAGACCGCTCCAGTGGGAAGACGCCAGTAGCACAGATTATGCAATCCTCTCGGGAGACGTCAGGCGCGTCCATGCCGTATTGTCGCACCCCAATGCCAAGCTCCCGATGGGGCGGGTAGCGGTGCCAGTCATCCGTTTCGCCTTCACCCACGTCCTTGAATACCTTTTCAACAAACACCAATCAACATACCTATCTATTTTCGAATACGACCTCCTTCCAATCACCGCCGCAAAATACGGGCGGATATCTGTACTGTCCTGGTGGAAACGAAAGCTGGATACCCGTCCAGACGCCCTTCGCTTACCATCAACGAAGTCGATCTCGGAGGCCATCAATGGGGCATCAAGGAACGGTCGCGTTGCGTCCCTCGAGTGGTGGGTGAATTCTGGCCTCCCGTTGGAGTACAACGAGGTTGCGTTGGAATTGGCCTCCGCGAAAAACCGCCTTTCAGTCTTGGATTGGTGGCTCGCCCAATCTCGTTCTGGCCGACTCGGAACGAACAAAGCACTCAAGGTAGGAAAGGTGATGGATGCAGCCTCTACTGCAGGGCACGTTCGGGTACTCGAGTGGTGGGCCCAGTCCCAACTCGAGTACAAATACGACCGCCAGGCGCTTTACCATGCTAGTTGTCACGGAAATGTGGAGGTGCTACAGTGGTGGTTGGGAAGTGGCCTCCAGATGATTTTTGATCAGGAGGCGTTGACCGGCGCAACGAAGTTTAACCGGCGCGAGGTGTTGGAGTGGTGGGATAAAAGTGGTTTGCCGATCCAATATAGGACGTGCGATATCGAGGAGGCTCTTGAGGATGCCTTGATGGGTGGTGAAGCAGTTAGGGAATGGTGGGCGAGGAAGGGTGTCAACTTCAGGACGAACGACAAGGAGTGGATGAAATTGCAGTATTTGAATCCTCCCCGATAGGATTTTTCTTAGCCTGCTGACCCCCCATCCTCCACGGTTTAACTATTCCACATTCCTCTTTACCACTATTGATACCATCGTCACGTTAATTCGAACGGTTTGCTGCGGACAAATCCTCGCTCACTGGCAGGGGTTGGCGCGTCAGCTCAAGAATTCCAGGCGTATGAAGTCTTGGGGAGAATAATTACAGGTAAGCGCGTTACGCAGCAACCCGACGGGAACCTCTTGGCCCTGCTGGTTCTGTTGTTTCAGGTAGTTAACTTGCGGATGTGGCGGAAAAACTTACGGAGATTTTCCACCACATGGCGTACCTCAGCATAAATTGCCGAACTGAAGGGGTCTCTTTCGTTGGCGTGATCGATACCATCTCACCCCCGGGGGTCACAGAACTTCGCAGGTACATCCAAAGAGATTCGTGGTCTGGGTATGACCGCAAAAGCAACGTTGCATGCTCCTCCGCGGGCAAGCGCGGCTCGGCCAGGTTCCCACCCAGTAACATCTTCTCGATGTTGGCCACGTAATTCATTGCCGAATAGTCCGAGATGTGGGACTCGACCCACTTTAACGTCCTCTGGTACTCCTTGGCGAGTACACCCAAGTTTGAAGGGACTCCCGACTGTTGGGAAGCAACCAGCGCCTTCGCACAGAAGAGTCGGTGAGCCCATGCGTGGTAATTCCTAGTGTATAAATGGCAGGCTGCGGAAGCGCGGACGAACTCAGCCCCAAGGGCGTCTGGGGGAACTGTTTCCGGAATGCTATCGGCACCAGCGGTGGGGGGGACCTCGTGGATGACACCCAGGAGCCATCTTCGATGGTGCCAAAGAATCGATTCCTTGGCGCACTCCCGACACGATAGCAAGCTGGCGGATAAATTGAGCTCACAATGGGGGTCAACTGTGAGGTTCTGAACGAGTCTCTTGCGGGAGTTGAGAGCGGTTTGGTGAGCGGGATTGGCGAGGAGGACCACTCGGGTGAGACGATCTAACTGATTGGATTGCTGGGGCGAGGGTGCAGATTTGCGAGACTCATTACGAAGGGCAAAGTAGGCGCGTACGGCCACCAAGTACGCCTTGTATAGTACTTTCTGTGGGACGCCCAGATTGTCCTCCGCGAAAAGGAACGGGTAGGTCGGAGTCGACTCTGGGACCCATCCAGCTATATCTCCTGGGAGGATCTCAACGGATTGCCTGAGGTGTAGTGGGGCGAAGTCAGCAATCGGGTTTTTCAGCTGCGGGAATATTTTCTGGATTTTACGGGTGTTTTCCAAGTAAATCGGCCAATAATTCGACTTGTTCCATCGGGAAGATAATGGACGAGATCGAGAGTGCCACGTGAGTCGAGGGACGGTGACACGATGACTTCAAGTTGAGAGAGCGACCTCAACCTTTCGCTTCCATCTCCATTCTTCGTCTCCGTTCTGCTTTCTTCCGGGGTCTCTGCCGTTGCTCTACGACAATTCTGCGATACCTTCTCAAAAACCAGGCCCGGGAACGCCACACCAACTGCTCCCGCACTGACGTGCCACCATCTCACGATATTCAGCTCCTGGATCACCGTGTATCTCTGAGCTATGCCTCTAACCTCAAAATCACGGCGTATTGGGCCAATATGGGCTGTCTTTGTGATCATCGCCCTCGCGGTCGTTTTCTGTTCAGCCACAGAAGCCCCTGAACAGACCAATGAACCCCCGGACGCACGGAAACGCGAAAGCGTGGATAGATTGGGAGATGTGTATTCGAATCAAGCGGTGATGCAGGCTCCTCCGTCCTATGAAGGTACGAATCCGTGGGTTCATTTTGGGGTGTTCAATGTTATCTGACGGGGGAATGGGGTGTGGCACAGCTGACCGAGTTTACAAGAAGGCCGTTGCACTCTTATCCGCCATCCATGATTCCCCTTCAACGCAAAAAGCCCAATCAGCCACCCACGCATCTTCTGGCTTCCTCTCCAAAACCCTCTCATCAGTACTTCCGAATCCGCATGGCCAAGGCCCCATCTCGAGCGCGATCCGGATAGTGATGAAACTCAGACACCAGTCTTGGCTACCACGTGTTATCTGGACAATGCTGGGTTCCAGTGGTGATGACCGCGAAGGGGGTGCGAGAACTGGTGAAGGTTATAGAAACACTGCTGCGGTCATCTCGCTGCTGAAGCACGCAACCAGCTTGGGACACACGGACGCCATGTTCACCTTGGCGTCAATATCGCTGGTAAGTCGTTCGCCTCCCCGACCCTAGTACGAAGGCGATAACGAATTCCTGGCAGTTTCCGCCCATCTCCAGTTACCCCTCTGACCCGAAGCTGGCATTCGAGACTCTCAACACACACGCTTCGATCACAGGGAACGCGACGTCTCAATCACTTCTCGGTTTCTTTTATGCGACTGGCTACCACGATGTCACGAAGGTTGACCAAGCCAAAGCACAACTATACTACACCTTCGCTGCGGCTGGTGGACATCGCGGTGCGCAAATGGCACTCGGGTACAGGTATTGGACCGGGATAGGTGTCAGGGAGGATTGTACGAAGGCGGTGGAGTGGTACGAGAGAGCAGCTCGACAAGGTTTGTGGTTGGCTCCCCCACTAGTACTTTCCCTTCTAATGGTCTCCTACGGACAGCCATGCATACTTTCAAGGCTGGTCCACCTGGAGGGAAGACGATACCACCTACTGCTGTCAAACTTTCCGATCTTGCCGGCGGGGTTTATGGCCCTGGTGCCAGCGTGGCTTCGACCGGATTCAATTCCCAGCGGTCGGTCGTAAAAGCAGCCAGCTCCCATGCATCCGGAGATACGTGGGAAGATGTCCTCGAGTACTACCTGGTGAGAGTGGGTGACGTCGTTAAGGTTCTCCTTGTGACACGGACTCCCCTAGTTCAATGCCGATAGAGGGGAAACGGACTTTGCGTACCGACTTGGGAAGATTTATTACCAAGGTTCACTATACCAGTCACCTGGAGGGATCGCTTCAGGAAGCGAAGGCGTGGGACGGATACACAAAGACTATGAACAGGCAATGCATTACTTCCTGTACATCGCCAGGCAGGTCTGGCCCACTGATCCGCCCGACTTGCGTCACGTCCCATTCCCTTCTCGTGAAGATGCAGGTCACGTCGGGTTCGCTGCCGCCAGTGCTGCATACATCGGCCGGATGTTTTTGAGGGGGGATGGTGTCAAGACGGACTATCGCATGGCAAAGTTGTGGTTTGAACGTGGGGCAGAGTTCGGAGATAGGGAATGCCACAACGGGCTGGGAATCATTTACAGGGACGGTTTAATCACAGGAAAGGGAGATGTCCAGAAGGCCGTTGGTCATTTCACCGTTGCTGCTGGACAAGAGCTGGCCGAGGCGCAGGCAAACCTCGGAAAGCACCACTACGGTCAGTTTCACCCCTGGTGTTAATAACTATGTTGACAAACTTTTCGGTTTGTTTTTAGAACGCGGTGAGATGAAACTGGCGACTACCCACTTCGAGAACGCGATCAGGAATGGCTCCCCGTTCGAAGCGTACTATTATCTCGCGCAGTTCCAGGCGAGAACTATGCGAGCGACCGGCTACCCTCGACACATCACCTCTAGCGCGTGTTCAGTTGCGGTCTCGTTCTACAAGGTGGTTGCGGAACGAGGCGTGTGGGACGTGGACCTAGTCTCCCATGCGAACCTCGCCTGGGCTTCAGGGAATGATAGAAACAAGGAGATGGCGATGCTCCAATGGTGGATTGCTGCTGAGAGGGGGTACGAGCCGGCGCAAAATAACCTGGCTTATGTCTTGGATCAAGGTCGGGTCATCAACAGCGCACCCCAAGTCATTGTGTTAAAATGTACTGATGCTTTTGTTCTAGACAAGAGCGTCCTCAAATTCACAAGGTTCTCTCCCATGTTACCCTCGAACGATACGGCAAGGGTTGCATTAACCCAATGGACCCGCTCTGCATCCCAGAACAATGTTGACGCATTGGTGAAAGTTGGGGACTACTATTACCACGGTTTTGGTGTCCCTGATGAACCAGAAGCCATACGATGGGAAAAGGCGGCTGGATATTATCAATCTGCAGCGGACACTCAACTTTCCGCCTTGGCCATGTGGAACCTGGGGTGGATGTACGAGAACGGAATCGGCGTCACTCAGGTATGACTTCATTCTCAAGCACGCACGCGACGCTCTGATGATGCCATCCTAGGACTTCCACTTGGCAAAGCGGCATTACGACTTAGCGCTGGCGACCAACACGGAGGCGTACTTCCCAGTCACACTGTCGCTCATAAAGTTGCGCATCCGAAAGTTCTGGCATACAACTATCCTACGAGATCACAAACACGGTGCGTTGGAGGAACACGTCGTCGGATTTGTCCGTGCTGACATGAGTCGCCCGAAGACTCCCCATCTGACGCCACTGAGAATCCTGGGATTGAGGGTAAGCGAACCGAAGACCCGTACGCTGGCACTCCCGGCGAGGAGCACTCGGATGAATATGACGCGGTTGAGGTCGGTTCTCGTATCTTCCAAAAGGTTCCGCGACCGCTAACAGAAGACCTTCGCGTTGGTAGTGGGCGAGAGACAGGAAAACCCGAGAGAACGCCCGGGACCGAGAAATGGATTTTGGTCCGGAAGATTACTTTGATGGTGCCCTCCGCGGAAACCGTGAACGGGGAGACGAAGAGGATGACGAGCTTGCAGAAACGATGTTACTGATGTCGCTCGTGGTTATGATCGCTGGTCTTTTTTACCTAAGAAATCGATGGGTGGAGAGGCTGAGGCGAGATGAGGAGGAACGGAGACGGAGACAGCAAGAGCAGGTCCAGGGCGGGGTGCCACCCCCACCGCCCGGACCTCCTGGCCCGGTTGTGGATGGGTGGGCAGTACTTCGGTAGCACGGACTTTGCATTTATACCCCATTGACCATGTTATCGTCTTGCTTTGCGACCTCATGTTGCGCCCCTAATTCATTTCCCGAATAGGCAAGTCGGAAGAACCGCTCCAGTTGGGCTTGTTTCCGGTCGCGACGCTCAAAACGCGGAATCTAGTCCGGACGAGCCAAGGCGCGTCTCAGCCTCTGTCTTCTCGCACCCACCTCATTCCAACCTATCCCACGACCTCAAGGATTCACTCTCCCGCGATAACCACAGACAACTAACTACAAACGACCAACATCCCTACCTTACACACACGACGAGGGAATTCCGCCTTCACTTCTTTCATCTTGGCTTGTGGTGGAAATATGATCCCTCGTGACCTGGAGCCCGCCATCCGCAAAGTTCTGACCGCCCCTGGGGTCGACCTGAACCAGATCAGCGCGAAAGCGGTTCGGAAACGGTTGCAGGCTCTGGACCCTTCCCTAACGTACGAATGGATGAAGGAAAACAGGGAGGCTATCGACGTAATTATTGGGGAGATATTTCAGAGCGTGAACGAGGCGGCCTCCGTTTCCGGGTCCGTTGATGCAAACGGCGTGCATGAAGACGCGGACGCAGAAGGCGCCGCCGAAGAGGAAGGAGAGGGAGAGGGAGAATCGGGGAACTCGCCGAAGCGGCCCACGAAAAAACGCCAGAAGAAGAACGGGCAAGAGAAGTCGGACGCGGAATACGCTCGTCAGCTCTCGAACGAGTTGAACAGTCGTTCGAGGAGTTCCCGGACTGCGGTCGGAAAGCCCAAGACGAGTGCAGGCAAGAAGGGTGGTCCCGGCAAGAGGAGGAAACCCCTGACCGCCGACACGGTGGACAGTGGCGAAGACGGGAGTGATGCGGACAGTACGGTTGGGAAGAAGAGAAAGGGTCGGGGCGGTGGTGGAGCAAAAGGTGGATTCTCCAAGGAATACAACTTGAGGTGCGGTTTCCAGTCATACGCAGTTCGTGGGATCGCGCCTAACCCGACTTCAATCGCAGCGAGCCTTTGGTCGCGTTGCTCGGTGTCGAGAGGCTCTCCCGTCCCCAGACCGTGAAGCAGTTGTGGGATTATATCAAAGGGAACGATCTACAGGACCCGAACAACAAGAAAATAATTGTCGGTGACGAGAAGTTCAGGGCAGTCTTCGGACAAGCCAGGCTAGACATGTTCCAGATGAACAAACTACTCGGAGAGTGAGCGTGTTCTTTCTTTGCTCGTAGATTGGCCAGTCTGACCTTTGCCCTTCAGCCACCTTCGCGCAGATGAAGAGTAACTGGACCCCAAGATCTGACCACACTATACTATTTTCACCTTCCATCTACCTCGCGTGTTTGTTTACATTCTTGTTTTCGCGTTCTCTTTTTCCCACCAAGGGAAATCCCTCACCCTGCTGTCATACAATCGCTTTGTAGTCAAACATAACTCCTATCCTTTGAGGACCCACGAATACACTATACGACCCGCCGTTGCTTCGGTTCCCCTGCGATTGCTTCGGTGCTCTCAGAAGGGTTGCGCATACATGCTCATGGGTCCAACATCTATCTTCGTATTCTCCAGTCCACCTCTGTACGAAAGACGGTCCACGTCACTCGAATTCGAGTTCAATACCTAGTTTTTGAGCTTCATTCATCGCTTCCTCTTCCTTCTCCTCAGCGAATTTTAAAATCGATTCCAAGATGTCCCGTTGGCCTGAAACCGAAGAACGTTAGCAGAGGTGGTGATGTCCTGAAAGGCTTCTGCACCTTCGATATAATGCACGAACATCGTCAATACCTCTGGCCGGAGCTCCGGGGTCGGCGCATCTGAGACAATGGGGATTTGTGGTAGCCGCTGCAGGTACGATCGACACATCTCTGAAAGCATGCTGGCAGCATCTAACTGACTCTCGAGCCTCGCAGTCGCTGATTCCCCAGCTTCCTCAGGTTGTAAAACAGACGAAATGGCGTCCAAGACGTGGTGCCAGACTCCCTCGACTCCCCGTGCGTCCCGACCAACCTCCCAACTCTGTTTTTCCCCTGGATTTGAGGCTGAGGCTGCGGGCCCACCGCCTATGCTCAATACAATCGTATCGTCTGGATTGTTTTCCAAAGAGAAACCGTAGCCAAGTATCAGCTCCGCATTAGGTTTCGCGCCGTAGTTATTCAAAAGTTCTTCTCCCGGTCGAGTCTGTGAGTGGATGACGAGGGATAGGCCCAGTTGCTGCCCAGAATCCCTACCCGAGTCCGTAGGAGGTAGGCGGTCTACGACCCATGAAACGGGCCGCCCTCTCGCGTGGTTTAGCGAGTCCAGTCCGGGAAGTAGGACTGGGTATGATTCTGCCGAGGCCACAACGGATGGACGCTGCGATATCAATGTAGAGGGGAATGCCCGAGAAGAGAGGTAGGTCGCTGCCGTGATGTACCGCTCCCTGAATTAAGTGGAACGGCAGTTAAAAGTTGTCGCAGTTTGTGGTCTGGGATCCTCACCGCGTATAACTCCGCTGGTACACGTCACCGCCGGACGTAGTTGTCAGATACTCAAGGCACCCCTTCCACTCGTTGTGTAGAACGTCTCTTCGATCTATCGTGGCTCCGTAAAGGTGGGACCCTCCGAATATTTCCAGCTCCTTCTCAGAGAAGTGAAGGGGAGTGAGGAGCCGCTCTGGCTTTGGCAGCATGTTGAGATATGGGAGGTGTGCCAGCGGTTCAGGGGGGTCGGGAGATCTTTTGATCAAACGATAAATGGGAAATCGATGGGCGGGGGTCAAACGGCCATACCGTCCGATGCAACTTACGCTTCGAACACCCAATGCAAACACAGGTATGTGCAGATAAGCTGTCTCTCTGTCCATTCAGACGGTACTTCATTGGTTTTGAGAACCGCTGAGATGGCGAGCGATGCAAGTTCTTTCGTGATAACCAGCCCGAATGGACAAGTAACGATGGTCGTATCGACCGGTATCTCCTTATCTGCGACGATTTTGTAGCCAGAAGTGTCTGGGTAGTGACAACGCCGAGTCAGACGACGACGATGTGGTCGTGGAGATGATCGATTCGCACCTGGCTGAAATCGTGCATGAGGGTGGAAATAACCTCTGTTTGTGACAAACCAGGATCTAAAGTCCCCGACGGTGTTTGAAATTATCGCCTCCATTCCCTTTACCGACGCAACGGAACCGGGTGTCAGAAATGGAGAAAGAGGAGTCAGTCAAGATAAGGTTCGTGAAGAGAAGCCTTGGTTAGCCTGAGTCGATCATCGATCAGTCAACCGTTGGCACTTGAACGGACATGACATATCTGAAATTGCATTACATTCCACTACAGCTGTCTTAATACTTACTGGCGTCGTTAGCGTGTCGGGTACGGGGGAGCGCCGGTGAACGCGACGGATTTGCAGAGGTCTGTTACCTCGTCGCTGCGGCAGGTAGCACGTGCAGTGGCCCGGACATGGTCGAGTTGACCACAGGGAGCCAGGAGGCAGGGGTCCTGTGAGTTTGCAGCGTTCGTTGCGACTTGCATTCTTCAACA
>Ga0307509_10012536_pt1 | contig 10135 bp, 10 predicted proteins | sample 10_EM_MG_FD_202245 | JGI IMG/M metagenome (GOLD analysis project Ga0307509, IMG submission 202245) | Populus trichocarpa ectomycorrhiza microbial communities from riparian zone in the Pacific Northwest, United States - 10_EM | ecosystem: Host-associated > Plants > Roots > Unclassified | place...
AGTATCTGAGAAAGTATCTGAGTTTATATCATGGACAAGATATCATCGACATACTCCCTGGAGTTACTTAACCTGGGGACCTTGTTCTGTCCGCCGAGTTTCCCTTTTTTCTTCATCCACCTATAGAACGTTCCTTCGGCTACGCTGTGTACACGCGGAGCAACGAGGGCCAGGTCGTGAGAGCGCTTGGCGTCGTAATCGGAATTGATCTTCCGAAGCGTGTCGTCTAGTATTTGCGTGAAACGTTCCATGCTGCTGGGTGCTACCTTAAACTCTATGAGCCATTCGTGGCCGCCTCTTTGTGAACGTTCAAGATATATTGGCGCTGCCGTGAAGTTGTCGATCACTGCACCGGTCATTTCACATGCTTTGGTAATAGCAGCTTCCGCATTTTCTATAATGATCTCTTCGCCAAAGGCATTGATGAAATGCTTCGTACGACCGGATATTTTTATTCGATAGGGAGCTATGCTCGTAAACTTCACTGTGTCGCCGATGTTGTATCGCCACAGACCGGAGTTTGTACTGATCACCAACGCGTAATTCTTTCCAACCTCCACTTCTGCAAGTGTGAGCGTATCGGGATATTCTTTCCCCAGCTCGTCTGTCGGTATAAATTCGTAGAACACTCCATAGTCGAGCATCAAAAGCATATCTTCTGAATCGCTCCGATCCTGTATTCCAAAAAATCCTTCGCTGGCATTGTATGTTTCCCAATACCTCATGTTGTCTTTTGGGATCAGCGATTTGAAAAGATTTCTATATGGCGCGAAAGACACAGCGCCGTGAAAGAACACTTCCAGATTCGGCCAAACTTCCAGGATATTGTTTTTCTTTTCGAGCTCAACGATACGTTGAATGAGCAACACGGTCCACGTTGGCACCCCGGCGATGTGGGTCACATCAGCCTTCGAAGTCTCAGCCGCAAGCTTTTCGATCTTCTCTTCCCAATTGCTCATCAGTGCCACTTCGAGACTTGGTGTGCGGATGAACTGCGCCCATGGCGGAAGATTTTGCATCAACACCGCCGATACATCACCGTACATCGACGTGGAGGTCGGATCGTATTCGTTGTTGTAAACACTTCCACCTACCGCCAGGCCTTTACCAGAAAATATGTCGGTGTCGGGAAAATTGTTGACGTATATGGATAACAGATCCTTGCCTCCCTTGAAATGACATTCCTCCATGGATTCAATCGACACAGGAATGAATTTGCTTCGGGCGTTGGTTGTGCCGGAAGATTTTGCAAACCACTTGATCTCCGACGGCCACAAAACATTCTGTTGACCCTGGAGAACCCGTTCTATAAATGGAAAGATCTGCTCGTAGGTATGCACAGGAACGCGACGTTTAAAGTCGTCGTAGTTGGTAAGATCGTCGAAGGAATAGAGGCGGCCGAAGTCTGTGTCACGAGCCGTGGCAATCAACTTCTTTAGCACTTCGTCCTGGACTTCATGTGGGTATTTCATGAAGAGCTCCATTTGATGGATGCGTTTCTTCATCACCCAGGTGAGAATAGAATTAAGGAACTGCATATCCGCAGTCCAAAAATAGAACAATTACACCAGCAGAAATAATTTGGGTGAGGGTCAGACGAATTCCATTAGCCCGGTATGGAGTAAATTGGCTGCGATCGCATTGATCAGTATCGTGTCGACGATCTGTAATTCGGCCACAAGCTCGTCTATTGTAAAGGGTTGGTGTAGACTAATCGAAGATGCCACTAACCAGTTGGCGATGCCATCGGTGGCAAATGACGGGAGGGTATAGAAAGCGCTCGGGCTCATTTCGCGGGCCACATATTGTACCTGGTTAGTGAGATAGTCGTTTAATTTAATCACCTCAACTCCCGGCCGGAGACGTATTTTCATCTTCCTGATCTCATCGAGGCTGTGAGTGTAGAATATGTGGAGAGCTTTGACTATTCGCGTCCTTCGGGTGTCATCAAGTTTTATGTCAGTATCCTGTACATCCAATTCGCGCACGATTTCGACTACACGGGCATAATGTTCGGGGAATTCGTACTTCAATCGTAGCTCCAGTTGCTCACAGGCATACGCCGACTGCTTGTGCTGCCCGATGAGATGGATGTATTTGTAGACCACGGGTATCAATGCAAAATTCAGATGCGACGGAGGGAATCTGGTTTTTAGATTTTCCATCAGATAGAACACATCTTTTCTCTCATGCCGGAGCATACTTGTGAAGAGGTACTCCTCTAACATCTGGTTGAATCCGCCGATGTTTACGAGGGGAAGAAATTCCCGGTTGCGCTCAAGAAGGTTGTGCGAGAGCTCGCAAAATTTTTGGAAGAAATCGATGTCGTGTCCGCCGATCAATCCCACATTGGCTACCATGGTCTTTTCCGTGGGACGTTCCTGGAGACAGTCGGGAATATATTTGAAGTTGGCGAAGATCTCGTTGAGACTGAGTTTGTATTCGGTCCATATTGGAAACCTGCTCTGCACTATAAATGTTTCTGGCGACGGTAGTGGCTCCCAGATGTAGATGTCGTTATCGACGTGGATGAATGGATCTTGTTGTTGTTCAATTACATGCATCTTGCCGCGGATCCACAAGCGATGATCCTCGCTTTCCAACTCGTTCAACGAGAGTGAAATGTCTTCGAAAGGCAACCGGAGAAGATCGCTCATAAGCTCCGATCCCTGGTTGTCGGTGTAGAGATATACTTTCTTATTATGTTTCCTGAGCGTAAGACAACTGTAAGCTGCACTGATGAGGAAGTATTTAAAATTCAACCAACCACCAAGCTTTCGTGCATTCGAATAATTCTGCACAGAGTGGAACGCGGGCTTCGACCAGAACGACTGGATAATTTTCATAGACTGTTATTGATTATGACAATCGGAGCATCGACCGGACGTTCCGTTCGAGCAGTGCGGTATCGATAACAAAATTGGCCGCGAAAAAAGTAGACGTGGGATCGTCGGGAGCACACACCTGGTGGTGATATTCGAAGCCGAGGGCATTCGACATATACCAGAACGCAAAACTATGCCAGTCATGGTCGTTCGTTCGTTTCTTGTGGAGTTCCATCACCGAGGCACCTTCTTTCATAAAGAGCATGTTCGTGAGACCGGCACCGTGTATTGATATAACATATCGTGCCTTCGAATACAGACTTACCTGCTCATTGAAGTCGAAGTCCTCATTGTGTATGCAATCAAAGCCATACTTGCGAAGCATTTCCTCCACGTCGTCTTCATTCACTACTTTTCTTTTAGCAGATTTCTTTCGACTGATGTAGAGGCGTTCTCCAAATCCGGCATGTATAGTTTTGTTTTTGTGCAGATAGTATTTTCTGATCTTCTGTAGCTCTTCCGGATAATAGGAGTCGGCCACCCGTTTCACTTCCGGGACACAAAGATTTCGAACGAGTAGGTGCTTGCCTTCCGGTATATAGAACACTCTCTTGAATTTAAATCCTTCCAGCGATTGCTTCACGAACGACATATTTTTCATGTTGTCGGGAAGTATCAGTATCATTTTACCGATGTCATTCCGGACCATCCACACACGAAGGATCACTTCTGTCATCCAGTGCCAGTAATTTGAGGCCCACGGGTGATGTATCAAAAGATAAGTTTCATCGTCGTCGAGCTCGATCAGTTTGTCGGAATCACTCAGGGCTTCTTTAAACTGTACAACCGCATCGTTCAAAAAGATGTCGCGCTTGTCGGAATAGCTGTGGTGAGATTCAGTCCTCACGCCCGTAGCATCGATACAGAGGCCTGTGTATGTAACGAAGACTTCTTCGAGCAATAACGTATCGAGGTCGCCGAGCTCATAGTTCACGAAAGGCTGGAACAACGCCAGGTCCCCGTCGGCGATGTTTTGCGGCAGCTCAACGTGAATCATGCGGCTCATGCTACTACCAGTGGTATTTCCTTTGAAAAAATTGACAAAGCCCGGCCAACGACCTGGTCCATGTTGTAGTAACGATAGTCGGCGAGACGTCCGCAGAACTTTACGTTGGGGAGTTGAGTGGCGGCCTGCCGGTACTTTTTGAATATCTCCTGATTTTTAATTGTCGGGACTGGGTATAATTTTTCGTTCGATTCATTGTTGGCAACGGGGTACTCGCGTGTGATGGTTGTTACGTTGCTCACCTGGCCTGTGGCATGTTTCCACTCAATGATACGGGTGAAGTCGTGATCGTTGGGATAATTCACCTGCTGACATGATTGATAGAACTCCTGGGGCAACGTCTCGTGTTCGAAACGCAAGGAACGATATGGAAGCCTGCCATACCTATAGTCAAAGAAATGATCGGGCGACCCGGTGTATATCATTTGATCGAACGATAAACGCGATATCACTTCCTTGTAGTCGGTTCCCAACAAAACGGTGATATTGCTGTTGCTGATCATTTTCCGGAACATTTTAGTGTACCCACCTTCCGGAACGGCCTGGTACTTGTCTTTGAAATAACGATGATCGTTGTCGTAGCGAACCGGTATCCTCGCGGTCACTGAAGCATCAAGCATCGTGGGATGCAGGTTCCATTGTTTGATCGTATAGTTTCTAAAAAACTTGTTGTAAAGATCCCATCCAATTTTTGCTATGATCGCCTCCTCCGCGTTTCGGGCAAATGGAATTTCTTTCACTCTTACGCTCTCATAAAATGCTTCGACTTCAGCTTCTGTTCTCAGGTCAACATCATACAACATTCGAAGTGTATCGATATTGACCGGGAACGGATACAATTTTCCATCTACGCAACTTTTTACGGTATGTTCGTGCATGTGCCAGCCGGTGAACTGCGACAAGTATTGGAAGATGCGGTCGTCGCTGGTGTGAAACCAATGTGGGCCATACTTGTGGACAAGAATGCCGTCGGCATTGTAATAATCATAACAGTTGCCGCCGATGTGCTCTCTTTTCTCTATGATCAACACACGTTTATCCAACTGTGTCGCGAAACGTTCAGCGAAAACACATCCGCAAAGTCCAGCACCTACGATGATGATGTCGTATTTCATTTTACGAGTTGATATTGAAGCATACAATTCATGAGTTCACCGTAGCATGCGGCGGGAGAAAAATTACTGGCCACAAAAGCAAAACTCTTTGCGCTGAGTTCGTCCCTGAGAATTTTGCTTTCAAGAAGCCTATCAACGGCTGAGGCGAACTCAGCAGGCGAATCGGCAACCAGGAAGCATTCGTTGGTGCCTTGGTTGATACCGGCAGACCCGTGAGATGTTGTGATCAACGGAAGACCGCAGGCCATTGCTTCCATGTTCTTGATGTCACAGTGGTTATATACTGAATCGAGGTCGTCGACGAAGCCGTGAAGGATTATGTGATCGTTATCACCGGTAAATTCAGGTGATATAAATTTGCACACATTTCCATAGACGTTCAGAGTAACGTCGTGTTTTCGGAGCACCCCGGGCCATATTGTATCGAGGAACCAGCTTATCGCAGCAACATTGGGCGCGTATTCACTGGCGACGAACCCGATGTTCTTTGCAGTCGTGTTGATGTTTCTTTTGCGAAGTTGCGGTGCGTGTGGCACCATCATCGCGCGTTCGAAGCCGATCTGTTGGCCGATCTTTTGATAATCGTCCGATTGTATAAGCAGTACTTTGTCGAAGCAGTTGAAGATATCGAGTTCTTCTTCGTCGTTTAAATGAATTCCCAAATCACGAAGGTTATTCTCACGAAAGCTGCGTGTACGATCGGCGACGAGGTCATGCGTATCTAATACTGTCAGGCTGCTGCTGTCTATCAGTGGCAACACGAAAGCCATGTCGATGTATTCGATCAGCACAATATCGAATCTTTTTCCGGAGATGAAGAGTTTGAATAATTCACCATGTTCTTTGAAGGTGATGGTACGATTGGGTTCAAGCGCTTTGATGGTAATTCCGGGGTAATCAGATGAAACTTTTTGCTGGTCGGTTTGTGAAAAAACTCCAGCGTAAACGACTGTTATTGCCAACCGATCTTTCAGATAATTGAGTAATGCAGATAATCGCGAACGATGTCCGGCACCTTTTCTCCAAAAGTCAACGTGTGTTATAACCAGCAGTGTTTTCATTGTCTGAAGTTTGAAATACAGGAGAGCCTGCCTGGCTCTCCTGATCTTGAATTAATGACACCCGGCACCAGGTGCGTCGGAACAAATGCAACCACCTGTTTGGATATAGCAGGGTCCGGGAAATTCGCCTGGTATACCCGAATTACAGGTACCGCACTGCGTACCGCCACCCGATCCAGCCATTACTTCTTTCATCTCCTGGCGACTCAGCACATTGGTGAGAACGCTTTTCATTCTTTCGAGACTCATTCTTTGCTTTTTCATGATTGAAATTGATTATTGAGTTTATGATAGAAACAGATCTGTTTTGCCTTTGTGGTGGGTACAAATCCTTTTAAAACCCCTGTCTGGCCAGACATATTCTTAGTTATGATAAATGCGATTTTTACTGATCGAGAACACGTCGGGTATATGGCGTGGTCCCCGCTTCGGATGGTATTTCTTTTTAAAATGAATCATGTGGTAGAGGAGGATCTCAAACCGTTTTTTGAAGATCAATTCACCCTTGTTCCATTTTATATTTCCAGGGACGCCTTCAACCACCATGAAATCAAAGAATGCCCGGATGTAATTTTTTTGTTGTGCACGTTTCACCACGTGCATCATGCTTTCTATCTCCGAAGGTATTTCGTCAGGCGTTTTTCCTTCGGCAAATTCGTTGAACTTGAAATTCGTTTCGTCGAAGCAGAAGTGTTGCTTTTCCTGCATGACTCGTTTATAGTCTTTGCTTTTCGTAAAGAGCATGTTCATCTTTTCGTTGTTGCGGAACAGCTGAAAGTATCCTGTCAGGAAGTCGTGACGTACGCAAATTAGATCGTGAGCTTCGAGAAGCTCATCGGAAATGAAGGAGCGAATGTTGCCAAACACAACATCGATATCGCCATGACCCCAAAAGTCATAGTCTTTTAGGAAGCTGTCGAAGAGAAGGCCGTATGTTGGTTTGAAATCACAGAGCTTATAAGCTGAACGTATGTTTACTTCGAAGCCGAGTTTTTTTGTTGCAAGTGTATTGATTTCATTCACTGTCATGTACACCGGTTTAACATTGGCAGGTAGATCGTCGGTGATCTTGCGGTCGCTGATTATATAGAAGTCGACCGAGGGGTTGTAGCGGCATGAGTGCACGAAGTACTTGAAGTACCACGGCATTGGTCCCATAAAACAGATGACAACGGCGATCTTCATAAATTTTTAAAGGAGAGCGTTACAGGCGCTCTCCGTTAGGAGTTAGCAGTGAGTTCCGACACCGTAGCATCCGCAGCCATAGTTGCCGTTATCGGTGCTGTTCCAATAGCACGCGAAGGCGCTTCCTCCAAAGCCTTCGCAGAACCCGCAGATGTCGCCACCACCGCCAGATCCGGCCATTACTTCTTTCATCTCTGCACGGCTGAGTACATTGCTCAGCACGCTTTTCATTTTTTCAAGACTCATTTTTTCTTTTTTCATAATTGATAAGAGTTTATGATTTAAAAACGACCTGTTTGCTTCGCCACGTACAGATCGATACTCAGAATGGGCAAACCTCCGGAAGCCTGCCCATTATTTTTAGAAATTAGCATCCATAGTAAAGTGGATTGCCGCTGCAACGACAAGCCACAAATCCATTGTCCCAGTTGCAATTGCCCCCGGCTCCGCCGCCCCAGCACGGCAACCCAGAGCAGCTTGTGCCGCCGGGGCCTGATCCGGCCATAACTTCTTTCATCTCTTCGCGGCTGAGCACATTGGTCAGCACGTTCTTCATTTTTTCAAGACTCATTTTTTCCTTTTTCATTTTTTGAAGAATTAAATATTTATGGAGTTGAAGATCTGTTTCACCACCCGGTAGGTACAAATCCTGTTAAAACCTCTGTTCGATCAAACAAGGTTTTTGATATCCTGCGTTACTTTCGGAGCATGCTTCTGTTGTGCCATTGCAGCGAGCGATGGTATCATCACTGAAAGATCATTAGGCAGGTATTCTTTTGGCAGTTTTTTGCCGTTAAGGAAAAATGTAGGTGTTCTTGTGATCCCCTGTCGAGCCTTCCAATCGAGATGCGCTTGTTCAATAGCAATGCATTCATCGGAAGGGATATCGTTTTCCATCACATATTTCTTGCGAAATGTTTCTGGTTCCATCGATTCATACCAGTCCAGCAACAGCCGTTTTGTTTGTTCACCTTCATCTTCATGGCCTCTTATATTTCGAAGCCAGTATTCAATGATGTACTGATCGCTGTTTGGGATCTTGCCGCGATCTTTTGCTTCGATGAAGCGGAATTCTATTGAAACCAGGTCGGGATACATCTCGACAAGTTTTTCAATCTCTCCATGTCTGTCCGCACATGGCCTGCAATTCAGATTGCTTACCATTACGAATTTCAGAGGCGCATCTTTTTTTCCTGAAATAAGATGTTCATTCGAATTAAATAGTAGCTCCACATCTTCTCTTGCGATCAGGTTTTGAAATACCGAAGCTGTGTTTTTGACCCGACCCGCATCCGACGCATTTCTTTGGAGCTCAAGAATATTCTCGATGCCACCTTTGAATAACAAAACGATAGACGCAACGATAGTCGACCCGACAACAATTGCTACAAGTACTTCTGTTTGAAATGGACTATTAAATTGACTGCCAAATCCTGTAAAAAAGAATAGTCCGGCCTGGATCAGCAGGATCGCATCAACGATCAAACACAACTTGCACCACCTGCCGATCTTGAGCTGGTATGCCACAGAATATATCACCATTGGGATAGCGATGGCACTTAAAATCAAAAGAACCTGGATGACCGAGGGCTGAAGTGCAGGGAGTAATCCAATGAGGGAGAGACAACACACCTGGCAGAGAAAGTAAATGAACACCATGTCCGACAACTTGATAAGACCGAACAATGATGCGCCTTCCGACTCCATCACCATATCGCAGTCGTTGGCCTTGCCTTCGGGTGTGCAGAAATTTTCCACTACATCGAACCGAACCCCGAGGTCTTTAGCGATCAGCAAATAGCCGATAACGAGACCGGCTGCAGCCGAAATAAAAATAGTGGAAGTGATGATCGAAGCTGTTGCAGACAAAGACCACACAAAGGGTATCATTAGGGTTGTCGCCACGGCATACGAAAGCGCCGTGAAAAACCGCTCACGCTTATAGGCTTTGTTGTTATCGGGATCGATGATAACATCGGTATGCTCAACATGAAGAACGATACCTTCCCAGCGTTCAAGTTTTTCATTGTTGCTGGTGAGATCACTCGGCTTTTTTATCGTAATGATGTCACCATGTTTTGTTGCGAGTTGCAATACATAAGGGAATGGCAGATCGGGAAGCTGTTCCTTTTCAATCCTTGCCGCAGTGTTCGGTATGCCGAGCCTGTTAAGAGTATCAACAATACTTAACAGCGTTGGATAATCTGCATGAGATGCAATCAGCTGTTCGCAATAAGTAGAAGACACTGGAATCTTCAGATACTTCAATAAATCTGTGACTGTCTTTTTCATAGTGATTACACGATAAGTTGTTGTAGAGTATACACGAGGGATAAATCGTGTGCAGCGAATGAATGTATAGAGCGGCTTGAGGAGAATGCAAGGAGATCAAACTAATTTGATCGATAAATATTTTAAGTTGTAAAAATCTGTAGTTAAGTGAACAACTGAAGGTGATGAATGGATGACGAAGTGCTTTTAGTTGATATACCTCTTTTTGACGATGGCGAAATTAATTTTTCGTGAAATCATCTTCACTAGTCGATATTGTCTTGACCAAACACCAATTAAGTCGTAACATCTCAAGCTTGAAAAAATTCGTAGTATATAATCAACTCGATGCGATGGACTGCGGACCTGCATGTCTGCGCATGATCTTTAGGTACTATGGAAGCAAAGTGAGTCGGGAGACCATAAGAACTGAAACTCAACTTGGACCAACGGGAACATCGTTGTTAAGTCTGAGCGAAGCAGCAAAGTCCTTCGGCTTTACTACCGTCAGCGCACGACTTACGTTCGATCAACTGATCGATGATGCCGCGTTGCCGTGCATACTTTATTGGGATCATTATCACTTCGTTGTTCTTACACCCCAGTCTTCAG
>Ga0307509_10012537_pt1 | contig 10133 bp, 7 predicted proteins | sample 10_EM_MG_FD_202245 | JGI IMG/M metagenome (GOLD analysis project Ga0307509, IMG submission 202245) | Populus trichocarpa ectomycorrhiza microbial communities from riparian zone in the Pacific Northwest, United States - 10_EM | ecosystem: Host-associated > Plants > Roots > Unclassified | place...
TGGACACGTTGAGGGACCCGAGCACAAAAGAGGAATTCAATGAAGCTGTCTTACTCTTCAAGCTTCAAGGTCAAGAGGAGGGTCGGCCGCTGTCGAAGACACAGGGTCCATCGACAGCGGCACAAAATACGAGGAAGGAGTGAGAATCACCAGTGGAGTAAGGTAAGAATTTACAGGGATGGTGGTAGTTGCTTGTGGATGTGCGCTCTAAGTCGTCGAATGGATAGGATTCGGCTCCCGAGCCCTGTATTATCGCCTCCATATCTTTTCCTGTCCTGAAACCTGTCGGACGGTTGGGTCTGCTTGTTTACTCCCTGAGAGACAACCTAAACGTTCCAGAGACGTACGGGCTTTACTTTACCTCATAGCCGGAAGGGAAACCTTGGTATGGATGGGGCGTCCGCTAGTTCTTGCGTAGTAATTAGGTGAGATACTCGTTAGGTGAGCACGGAAGAGGTGGAGCGTTGCCATTGGAAGGAAAGATGGTTGTCCTTGTCGCAAGGAAGCCACGACCGTCGTTGATATCGTGAGCGTGGGAGACAAAAATTCGAATGTCACTACAATTGACTTTGTGCTGCTCACCTTGGCAATTCTTTTGTGGTATCTCGGAGAATAGTTGGCACACGTTCTGTTGTCAACGCAGAGCGCAGCAGCGTAGCACAGGGGGAGGACGAGGGCTTTGGGTGGCCGAGCGTTCGTCATTGTCGTCCTGATTTACTCACCAGAATTTTGAGGCTGAGAGGCTGTTGGAAGCCAAGACTAGGCCCGTTCCAACACGGTGGGGGAGGGGGAAGTGCTTTGTCATGTTTGGAGCGTATTCCTTTAATCTTCGCGGCCGATGTCCTGCTCGACTACCACCAGGCAATTTGCATCAGGGGAATATGGTGACCTATCATTGGGATTTGGCGGTCCGGAAGTCCTAAAGTAGGCGTCTCTTAATCGAGAAGAGATCGCCGTGGTCATTCTGCAGTCATATGGTCAACGAAAGGTCGTTACCGATTGGATGACTTACTACTCTAGTAGTGTGGTGACCCTGGGATAGGTCCGGGTTTTGGAACATGTTGCACGGGCAAGTCGATTGTTGTGTCATCAGACATGTAGATGCTGTACTGACAAGCCCAAGGGCTGTGATGACGAGCGCCGATGGAGGACATCTGGTTGTCAGTTGTCCTTTCAGATACGCGGCACGACCCGTCCAAAACCTAACCCAAACATTTGGTGAACCCTCGGCCCGTGTCACGTGTCACGTTCATGGCTGGCCATGCAGCATCCTCGCCTTCGCCTTCGATTGCTGTCCCGGCCCGTGTAATTATTGTAATTCACTGCCTTCGTATCGCCGGCCGAATACTACATCTCTATGTCTTTTCTGTCCGCCATTTGGCTGGTCACAGTAAACAGTCAACTACCCGAAGGTCTTCTCTGTTCACAGAGCCTCATCGTCTCGCGATATCCCTTAGAGAGTCCCTTTATCTACTTCTGGCCTCTAACAACATCCTCATGGATTCCTCACTAACTGCCCGTGCGCCAAGCTACAAACACGATTGCGCTCGACCCAAACTCACCCCTATCTGTTTCTTTCCGTCTGTTACGTAACACAGCGAAGGACTGACCTTTGCCCAGACCCCTTTGCCCAGACCCTTTCACCTACCACAGCATCCCACTACCTCAATATCGTTTCCTCACAACCAACCAATTCCTCCTCTCCAGACAACTTTTTTCTCACATTTTAGTATGGCTGACCAGTCAGTATCATCTCGCCTCCGGACGCTTTTCGAGTTGGCTCTCCAAGATTACGAAATAAACACAAAAATATCATTGGCAAAGCACCCACTCGCTCAGAAACTCGAGAACTGCCATTCCATCGAGTCGATTACTACCCTTCTTCATGATCAAGGGGGAACCTTTGGTGACTTTCAAGGAAGAGATAGGATAATGAAATCAATTGGGAGGACAGTTTCGTTCCTATATAAGCTTTCGGACACCACTGCACTCCGCAATGGTATCGGCCTGGTACGTCAGAAAACGCTGATGACGGTCTTACATGTATTTGATAGTCATCTACAGGCATTTTCGCCTGCGGAGGCATTACGCACTGCGCTCGGAGTCTTACTCGCTGTATGCCTTCCTTAAATTCCTTCCTCGCATATTCGTTGTGACACCTGAGTCCACCAGGCGGCCAAGGGCATGGTTGAGAGTTACGACGCACTCGTCGACTTGCTTGAGGCTATCGGACATATTCTTCAACGTCTCGATATATATACGGAGATCCCTCCAACGCCTGCCATAGACGAGCTAGTAGTCAAAATAATGGCGGAGCTCCTCTCCGCCCTTGGATTGGCCACAAGAGGGCTCAAACAGGGACGTCCGAGTGAGTCCTTTCTCGCGACATATTTCATATTATCTAACTCGGCGCAACGCAGAAGAATTCCTACAAGGGATTTTTGGAGGGGACAAGCATACCGAAGCGGTCCTCCAAAGGCTGGATCGGCTCACACTGGACGAGGCTCGAATGACTGCAGCAGAGATTCTCAAAGTTGTCTACGGTCTTGTCCAAGACATGAGTAAGCAAACATGCTGTACCTGTCCCTCACTGGCTATTGAGTAACCTTCCCATTAGATGGAAAGGCATCTGCTGACGCTATCCGGGAAGCTCTTGGTGCGTTTGTTTGGTAACAGTGACCCAGTTCCATACCTAACAGAGCGTAGAAATCCTTCATGAAATGGCGAGTGGTATAGACAAATCAAAACGTTGGTGACATCCCGATATTGCCATTGCCGTCTGAAGATTCTGAGATCGCCTGCTAGGTGATAAATTACTGCAAGACATCCGAAATTGGCTCTCCCCTCCCGATCCATGGAAAAATCACAATACCGCCCGTGATTCGCGCCATGAAGGGACAGCGACATGGTTCGTTCAGGGTGATACATTCTCGGAATGGAAATCATCCGGGCCAAGTTCTCTGCTCTGGATACATGGCAAACGTCAGTCGTTGCTCTGCACTATACCTTCTCCCATGCTGACGGTTTTCCTTTTTCTTAGCCGGAGCAGGGAAGACTGTGCTTTGGTACGTTAACATCCCAATACTTTGCTTCAAAAACTTATGGTGCCGGCTAGTTCCACAATTATAGAGAATATCGATACCATGAGGAAATGTGGGCTCGCGTCCATGGCATTCTACTACCACGATTTCAGGGAAGATCAAAAGAGAGATCTGCGCGGACTCCTCTCTTCTGTCGTGCTCCAGTTTTGCCACCAGTCCGGCTCCTACTACGACATCCTTTCTAACTTCTATTCAACGCACTGCTACGGTACACAAACTCCTAGCGACGATGAGCTTGTCAGTTGTTTGGAGGACATACTGAAACTTCCAGGACAAGCCCCGATTTTCTTGATTCTCGATGCATTAGACGAATGCTCGAACACATCCCCTATTCCTTCTCACCGTGAGAAGACCCTGGTACTTCTGGAGAAGCTCATCGACTGGCAACTTCCACATCTTCGCATATGCGTGACAAGCCGGCCTGAGGTCGATATCAAGGTTGTGCTCGGACCTTTGACTTTCCGGTCAATTTCTCTACAGGATGAACGGGGACAAATGGAAGATATAGGGAGCTATATCAAGTCGGTCGTTGAGAAGGACCCAAGGAACCGAAGGTGGACAGTGCAAGACAAGCGAATGGTGATTGACATTCTCACAAGAAACGCTGACGGGGTGTAAGCCATCAATAGCTAACCATTTGAAAACTCTCTCTAATACCTGTGATGTAGGTTCCGGTGGGTGTATTGCCAGGTGCTCTATCTTCGCGGCTGCCACCCAGGACGTATCCGGCATGCTCTGGCCGAATTACCAGAGACACTCGATGAGACGTATGAGCGTACTTTACGAGAGATCAATAAGGCAGACTGGGAACTTGCACACCGACTGTTTCAATCTGTCGCCGTGGCATCTCGCCCTCTCCGTGTTGAAGAATTGGCGGAGTTCCTCGCATTCGATTTCAACGCGGGGCCAACCCCAAGATTCAACGAGGAATGGCGTCTGGAAGATCCAATTCATGCAGTACAGTCTATTTGCCCCAGTTTTCTTGCCGTCATCGATATCGGAGGTTCGCAAATTATCCAATTTTCGCATTTTTCTGTCAAGGAATTCTTGACCTCTTCCCGCCTTGCCCAAGCAAACCAAGAGATTTCGCGTTATCACTTGTCAATGACCCCTTCTCACACTCTCGTTGCAAAAGCCTGCCTCGGAATCCTTCTTCACCTAGACAAAACCGTCGCCAAAGACGCCCTCCAGAAATTTCCTCTGGCTCTATATGCTGCCCTACACTGGGTCGACCATGCCCGGTTCGAGGGCGTATCAGGAAATGTAGAAGATGCGATGAATATCCTGTTTGATTCTAGCAGACCGCATCTCACCGTCTGGGTCTCACTACACAACACAGCATTGCCCTCCTGGAAGCTATTCAAACGAGACAAAAGGCCTTTGCCACCAAGTGGAACCCCTCTGCATTATGCCACCGTTTGTGGCTTACACACCTTCGTAAAGGTGCTGGTTGTTAAGCACCCACACGACGTGGAATCTCGGGGCTCTAACAACTTCACTCCCTTGCACATGGCGTCACTCAGGGGGTATGAGGAGGTTGCTCGTATCCTTTTGGAGGGTGACGCGGATGTGACAGCTCAAACCGATGACGGCCAGACTTCGTTACATGTGGCGTCAAGAGAAGGACATTTGAAAGTCGTGCGCGACCTTCTTGAGTACGGCGCACCTACAACGGCCCGAGATAAGATCGGATCGACACCGCTCCATCTCGCGTTGCAACCTCAAAAAGTAGAAGACCCACACGTTCCTTTCAGTCCAGATACGAGAGCCGAAGATGAGGGGGAGAATAGGCTGGCACAGTTGGATGGAACATTACAAGCCGACTTTCTGTCTTATCTGTTTTCACAAGAGGCAACTGTTCAAGTCACCTGCGATCCTCTTGAGCGAGGAATGCTTAGAACAGCTCACGGTAGCGCTTTGTTGTATGTGGGGTTGGGCCATGGATATACAGGACCCCTCCACTTCCATCCCAAGCCCGAGGTGGATGAAATCGCCGGGGATGAGGGCCCATGGAATCACTTGGCACCGCGCAGTGGACATGTGGATGTTGCGCAGCTTCTACTCAAGCGAGGTGCAGATCTTACAGCTCGAAACAAGCGCGGGCACTGCCCTCTGCACTTAGCGTCGTTGAGCGGATGTATGGAGATTGTGGAGTTCCTCGTTGAGCACGGCGTAGATCCGACAGTCCAGGACAAGGACGGCTGGACCCCTTTGCATTTCGCGTCGAACAGCGGACATACCAGAGTCGTGCAGTTTCTTATAGAGCATGGCGCAGATCATACAGTCCAGAAAAAGGATGGGTGGACCCCTTTGCATTCAGCGTCGCAAAACGGACATGTTGGAGTCGTGCAGTTCCTTCTTGAGCATGGCGTAGATCCGACAATCAGGAACAAGGATGGGTGGACCCCTTTGCATTCAGCATCGCAAAACGGACACATTGGAGTCGTCCAGTGTCTTACAGAGTATGGCGCAGACTCGACAGTCCAGACAAATGATGGGCGGACCCCTTTGCATTCAGCGTCGCAAAACGGACATGCTGAAGTTACGCAGTTCCTTATAGAGCATGGCGCAGATCCGACAGTCAAGAATAAGGATGGGCAGACCCCTCTGTATCTGGCGTCGCGAAACGGACATATTGGAGTCGTGCAGTTCCTTGATGAGCATGGCGCAGATCCGACGGTCCAGGACAAGGATGGATGGACCCCTTTGCATTTGGTGTCACATAATGGACATGTTGAAGTCACGCAGTTCCTTGTAGAGCATGGCGCAGATCCAACAGTCCAGAGAAGGGATGGGTGGACCCCTTTACATTCAGCATCACAAAATGGACATATCGGAGTTGTGCGGGTCCTTCTTGAGCATGGCGCACATTCGACAGTCCAGGACAAGGATGGGCGGACCCCTTTGCATTCAGCTTCGCAAAACGGACACATCGGAGTTGTGCAGTTCCTTGTTGAGCATGGTGCAGACCTGACAGTCAAGAAAAATGATGGGCGGACCCCTTTGCATTCAGCGTCGCAAAACGGACATGCCGACGTCGCACAGTTCCTTGTAGAACATGGCGTAGATCAGACAGTCCAGGACAAGAATGGGCGGACCCCTTTGCATTCAGCGTCGCAAAATGGACATATCGGAGTCGTGCAGTTCCTTGTTGACCATGGGGCAAATCTGACAGTCCAGGACAAGAACGGGTGGACCCCTTTGCATTTGGTGTCGCATAACGGGCATGTTGAAGTCACGCAGTTCCTTATAGAGCATGGCGCAGATCCGACAGTACAGGGAAAGGATGGTTGGACCCCCTTACATTCTGCATCACAAAATGGACATATCAGAGTTGTGCGATTCCTTGTTGAGCATGGCGCAGACCCGATAGTCCAGACAAATGATGGGCGGACCCCTTTGCATTCAGCGTCGCAAAACGGACATGCTGAAGTCACACAGCTCCTTGTTGAGCATGGCGCAGATCTGACAGTCAGGAACAAGGATGGGCAGACCCCTTTGCATTTGGCGTCGCGAAATGGATATATTGGAGTCCTGCAGTTCCTTGTTGAGCATGGCGCAGATCTTACGGTCCAGAACAAGGATGGGTGGACTCCTCTGCATTCAGCGTCGTCGCGAAACGAACATATCGGAGTAGTGCAGTTCCTTATAGAGCATGGCGCAGATCCGACAGTCCAGGACAAGGGCGGCTTGACCCCTTTGCATTTGGCGTCAGAAAACGGACATATCAGAGTTGTGGAGTTCCTTGTTGAACATGGCGCAGATCCGACTGTCCGGGCCAAGGATGGGTGGACCCCTTTGGATTTGGCATCACACAATGGACATGCCGAGGTTGTGCAGTTCCTTCCTGGAAAGTGCACGAATCCGACACCCCAGGACAAGGACCGGATGGCCAATGTGGGGGGACTCCGTCGCATTTGGCGTCGCACAAAGGACATGTGGAAGTCACGCGGTTCCTCGCCAAGTCACGAGTCGAGTATCTCCTCATCTAGAGTGGCACAGGTGTGATAGCCCGTGCCAAGCTCGCATGGAGTGGGTTGCACTGAGTTTCCAATAGCTTGAGGGACATGTAGGTGTTTCCCGCTTCCTTGTACTAGTACTGCACTGTGGAAATCTGACCGACCGCAACAGCGTGAATCACGTTTCGTCCCAGGAAATGTCAGCTGGGGGATGTTGTCGCGCTATGCAATCACTCCCAAGACACATGGCTAATGAGCATTGTGCCTATGTGCATGAATATGATTGTACTGTCTTTGAAAATGCGATTCCGAATCGAATATTCCTTCAGAATCCTGTTGTCACAAGTTCAGATTGACCAATATTTTTGTCACCAGTCTCGGACCCACTTCCTCGTTCACACGACTATCATTCCTCCACACATAGACTTTGATCATTATCTCACCGCTTTGACTGGTCGATCACACCTTCAATTTTATTCATCAACTCACCTCATCTACCCCCTTCGTTATTGAACCTATTGTTGTCCTGCCTCTGATTCACAGCATTCATACACTTTGACTTCTTGTCTGAGATAGCATCCCCCAAGGACCGCTATTTCTCGGTTACTCTCAAGTCTCTACTTACAACCTTTGTCCGGACCCCGTTAGATTCCGAGTGTGCTTTCATGTATGAAAATCGACCATCATCTCTTGCAAATGTAAGTCTTCACTGTTTCTCAAGACTAAACTGAGTTGTGGTACGTGCGCCATTCTTTGTCGGGGATGATAGAGTGTCTTTCTTTCTGTTATGTGAGTGGGCTTATCATTTTTGCCTTCTTTTTCTCCGTTGCATCATAGCCTCATGGACGTGCCAGTTTATGATCCCACATAACCCAGGAGCCCGAGTACAGACGATGAGTATCGATGAGTACTGAGTACTAGTATAGTTGACAGCGTTGTTCTGGGACTCGACAAGAAGATAAAAACGGAAAATGTCCATAATGCCACAGCGCACCTAGTAATGGGCTATTATATGCATCTGAGTCAGGGTTCTACTCTATGTTCGGGATCTAGTAGGTGGGTTGGAGCCGCCTAGCCGGTCCAGTTACCATCGCACGCTCCGTGAGTGCCACCACCTATGGACTGGGCGCATCATACACAGGTCATTGGCACTTCGGCTGCAGCAGATTGGTATGACTGGACACCGCTCCTTTATTGCTCTTGGTGTGTTATATTCCGTAGTAACAACTAACAACACCTTGGAGCAACCTCACAGACCGGTTCCCGTATATGCACTGTAAGGAAGTCAAATGCAGTATCCTCAGAAACGAGCTTCGCGAGCCATTCCGCTTGACCTCTGAGCTCGAGCCCGGCGACTCCTCGTAGGTCTCACATCGCACAACTAGTACAGTATCGCACATATCACTCGCACATCGCGCGCTTCCTGACCACGTGACATGTCTCGATGTGCCTAACAAGCCCGACCCGTCCAACCTTCTCACCCTCATCGTCCTGCACGCATCGCCTCCGACCCTTTCTCTTTCACCCTCCTCGCCACACGATTTGCACACGATGGACTCTCTCTAATTTGCAGCCAAGTTTCCCTGCTCGTCGCACCCCAATCCTTACAGCAGAAGATTCGCGCATCGCCCAACCGTCCTTGGCCGACGTCAAAACACGAAAAGCCCGCTGCTCCACGTAGCACATGTCGTCCACGGCCCATCGGAAGTTGAGCCCCGGTCTGGACCACGTCTGTGTCGGAAAGCATGAGTCTCATAGGAATGCTGAAAGAAACGTATGTTGCCATCGACAGGGCAAAGGAAGAGGTGTGCCTCGTGGACCAGCGGCTGGAAGAGCTCAGGGCTGAGGATGAAGCTCTCACTCCCGGTGAGTTAAAGAGACACTCTTATCAGGTAGGTTGACTAATCCCGTTTAATGTGCTAGGGGCCTGAATTCATCCCCTGTAATATGCACGAAACGCACGAGTGACCAAGCCGACCTCGACGACCGTCTTTTGGCCAGCATCAGGCCCTTATCTCAGGGAACTGATCCCCCCTTCAAGAGTAGCCCTATCATGCCATTTCCAAAGCGCGGGAAACGCCAGCCTATTCCAAGCTTGATTGATCTCTGGACGTATGGGCGTCTCACATATTCTTTCCACGCATTCCTTTTGGTGGAAAGCCACTTGTGACCACCACGATTGTCTGCAAGAGAGTGCCTCCCATGAGTCAGGCCATGTCTCTTGTGATCCCTGGATCAAAACGCACGTTCGCAGACTCAACGATCTTCACGAAGCAACATGTCCCATATGGTCCGACCCATTCACCACAGGTATAGTTTTCTTCACGCTCATGCAGTCTCTATCCTGCCTCCTGCTGATTCAGGCCTCTTTCTTAACCAGTAAAATCCCCATGGTTCATCTTCGAGAAGGTGCAGTAATCATTTGGTTGATGGGGGAAAAGGTCCGCGTAGATGTGTCTCTGCGGAGGTGCTGAAGCCTGACGGGTATGAGCGGTAAATTGCGGGTCGCAAGGCACGGTTGAGGACTCCGAGTACGCGAGTAGGAATATGAACGATTTCATACACGTGAATTATGACATATCCCTTCATCGTATTCATAATGTTTGGAAAGACTATTGGACTCATATCCTAAAAGATGGTACATACATGAGTAGTTCAGTACAAGAACCCCGATTAAACAAGGAACGTGCTTGTAAGGGATTGTAAGGATTGATCAAGGGAGATGCAGGTTCCGTGGACAAGGGCAGCATGCTGGATATGGTGCTGTCAGCAGTTTGAAGGATAAGTAACGAAATTGGGCGGTTTATGGTATCAGGGTCTTGATTGTGTGAGAAATGAGACGGAACTATGAGCACAACATGGCACGACAACATTGAACCTTGGTTACGAGTGACCGAGAGCACTGCTCGAGTCCAGCAGCCTCCAGGGGATGGTGCGTTGCGCGACGCCGAGGCGAAGCACCGCGGCGCAGTCGGCGGGATCCTGCATTGTATGGTGCACCAGTTTGAGCGCGATGGCCCATGGCAAGGGAACAGCGACGAGGGCGAGACCACGCTCGTTGAAGTTCGTATGC
>Ga0307509_10012538_pt1 | contig 10133 bp, 10 predicted proteins | sample 10_EM_MG_FD_202245 | JGI IMG/M metagenome (GOLD analysis project Ga0307509, IMG submission 202245) | Populus trichocarpa ectomycorrhiza microbial communities from riparian zone in the Pacific Northwest, United States - 10_EM | ecosystem: Host-associated > Plants > Roots > Unclassified | place...
ATTCTACTTTGAATTATCTTTATCTTTATTTTGATCCTTACTTCTACTTTGAGTCTTCGGTACGGTCGCAATCTTAGGATCCGTCTTCCTACAGAGTGCCCCCGTTACACATGACTACGCAATAGCAAGTCATTGTTATATTATGATTGATTGATTGTTTCATGACTCACGATTGTGACGTTATAATATGATTTAATGATTTTCACACATGACTCACATTATGAGTCATGGGTTTCATGCATGTGACACATGACTCATTCGAGTGTATGACGTGGTTTATGGGTTATGATTGGTTAACGGCATATTGCGCAGTGACTCATATGAGTCATCTGATGGATTTCACGCTATGACTCATTATGAGTCATAGAGGACTGGTTATGCGAGGTGATGAGTTACCAGGGTTAGGGTTGTGGGAAGATCTCTATATAAGGCGATTGGTTTTTACGAAGAGATAGAATCTTCACGCAACCATCTAAGTACTTTTCTACACTAAGAAGTTGCAATATGATTCTCTTTATCTTTCACATTATTTAATACTATGAATACTTTACCTATAAACTCTCAGAGCCTATGACTGTGACGACGGTCTGAAGAGGCGTAACGCTAATATAATACTATTAGGATTGTCTTATATCCCGACAAGACAGTTCCATACTATCTGATGAGATAGTAGGATCTGTATACGACAAGACAGTTCCGTACTATCTGAAGAGATAGTAAACATGTAGGTAAGAAAGGTTGTTACCTGTTGCAATATAACGTGCAGACAATAGGATTGTTACATCTGTGACCTAAGACTTATGCCAACAATCTACAAACCCTGATCCTCATCTGCTATTATGCTATCAGCTTGATTCACAAGCCTGAAATCATCATCTCACAACCTTCACACTAAGCAATTGTCATTGCTTAAGAACATTCCTGTTTATTGTATACATTGAACTCATATTCAATATCAAGAACCTGTTACAACAATGTCTGAGGCAGCCAAGCTCCCCAGGTTAGGTGTTATATACCTGCGGTGCAATTACTGAAAGAAAGACTTGGATTGAAAACCCTAACTTGTCTGTGAACACCAAAGTTCAATATAACATTTGTTGAGAATATATATTATTTCTATAACTGCTCTCTGAAAGATACTGCAATTTTTACTAACACAAACTTAGACTACTAGCTTCTTACTTTTAAGACACAACCCTCGGATCTAATGTGGCTTGAAATTCTGAGATATCAGATGTGTTTGGAGTGGGGGAAGTTGTTGTAGTTATAGGAGCTAAATCAGGGAATCTACAGATTTGGAAAGATTATAAAGAGCATTATGGCAGACTGGATAAAGCAAAACTCTGAGAATGTTGGGATCAATCAGTTGCAATGAATACAATTTTCTGACAAACCTTTCATATCCAGTGTATGGTCCTACCAACCCACAAATTACTTTACAGTTCTTTCAATTATCAGGTTATAGGCGAATTGGATAAACCTTTTGGTAGAGAGCAGGCTAGAAATATGGCTTCTGTTAGTGGCTCTGGGATAAGTATGAGGTATCATACATCTTTCCTCAATTCAGTTTAACTAACATTTTCTAGGCTTTTCAGGTTTTGAGGCTGAGTGCCTTAACATATTCAGTAAACATACAGATTCTTTTATCCTGCTTTGTGGTGGGAGATTTTCAACTGTAGTCTTTGAGGTGGGGTGGGAAGACGTATACTATTAAGACCCTGATGCAGGATTTTCACTTATGACAGCTATATACAAATGGTAAAACCAAGATTGTTATTGTTTTTTCATTTACTGATGAACCCTGAAAAATAGAAGTTGGATCTGCAACTACTCATCAAGAAGTCACTATTCTCATAACAACCAGCAATGATCAAGTGAACTCTCTCCCAATAACAAGCAACAATAAAATAACCATTGATACAACTTTTGGGGAAAAGGTAATGATGCTCCAACCACCTGCAATGAGAGTGATATAAATCTGATTAGCAGTATTGACGAAAAAACCTACATCCAGGATTTAGCAGAATTGCTTTTTAACTTAAATGAACAACAGAACCTCCTACAGTGGTTACTTAGAAATGTTCATCCGAGCCTACCTATTTTCAAGGTATTCAATGCAGGATATGATATTGTGGAGGTATTTTCCACAAACTTGTTATGATCACAACTGAAGGGCAGAACAGCACCGACAGAGTTTGGAATTACCCTTTAAGATATATTAGGAAACCAGGTCCCTAAAGAATATGATCTCACAATGGAGATTGCCTTTGTATTAGAGGGTTTAAAAAAAGTTATTGGAAGTTAAATTCTTTGAACAATTGGCCTCAGAGCAACCGATAGTGCAATCAAGCTGTTGAAGGAAACAGTCGGGTTGGATGTGAAGTCTACATTTACTCAAAGGAAATATCAATAGCTGGATCCAATTGGGAAATAGAAATAGCTGTTCTCCTGTAATAGCAGATCTTTTTTCAAAGCAACAAATATCATTTGACTAGTAATACAAAACCTGGTTGAGAACAACTCATACTCTAGCCTTACCCTTATTTTGTAAAAGCCCTCCATTGTTCTCCAAAACCTGCTGAAGTATCTAAAGGAGAATTTACCCCTATAGGCAGTTCAGGTGTTTAATGGGGAAGAATCTAAGTCACAAAAGTCAAATTGAGATGTTCTCAACACATCTGTCTAACTTGGAATACTAGTACCAACTTTAAAAATAAAGAAGCAACTATCAGAAAAGATCATGAGAATCACATCCCCCTATTCCAGATGGTTGAACACCTTTCCCTCACAGAATGCCTGTGCAACTTCTATTTTCTTGCAATCAACCTCTATACTGATCATAATAGCGAGTTTTCCTTGCCAAAAAAAGGAGCTCTCTACATTTAAGGAACTGCACAATGGTGTCACTAGTAGGTCTGACAGATACACTTATCAGTGTTCTGGTGAGGCGTGTTTCAATCTTGATGCCAATTTTGGGTTTTCCAGTTTTGAATTTCCCAGCGGCTGGGGGGCGGTTCTCCAGCATTTTCTCCACAGAATCAATATGTCTAAACTGCCACATTGGACTTGTGAAAAGCTTTAATCCACATAGATATGTGTTGCGAAGAGGTGCTGAATCGCAGCATCCTCACGATTTCACAGACTTGTAACCTGTGCCCACTAACAGCCCCTTCCAGCTATCTCCGTGCGTTCCGTATTTCCTCCGGAATCAGCTCTCACTTTCGCTGCCCATCTGCTTTAGCAAGGAACCCAACATACTGGCCACAGTTTACTCCGAGTCTTTTTTACACCGTGAAGTCGAAGTAAATGCACATAAGGGCCACGTGGTTAATCCTCCAGTGGGATCGAACAGCCGGCCCTCTACCAGAGGCCTGTTGACTGCGGCTTGTTAGCACGAGTTGACTTCTCTCGCCGGAGAATAATTCCTTCTCACCCGATAGATATCTGGCTGCCGCTAGGTACCTCCCTAACAAAACAGAGCTTCCTTATCACTTTCACCTTCATCTCGGTGTGGGGCTATCGAATCGTCAAGAAACCTAAAGTAAAGGTTCTCGGAGTGAGGATAACTAAGTTTAACAGACAGGTAGGATAGGAGCCATTAAGACGAGGGGTGCTGCGGAGAATATTTGTCTATGTTCAGCAGGGAGCGGCTTGGGATCTTTGTTCTTTCCGAGCCAATAGTGGCGACTTATATATATGCGAACTAAACTATACAGAAAACTCCCTCTTCCTCGACACCCGCCCACTGTCTCTTCCGCCTTTCAAAACCCTTTCTCTTCCTCCTAGGCAACTCTTTCGGACTTCTCCTAAAATATTTCCCTTAATCCTAATGTCCGGTTTCTCCCTCTGATACAAAATTCTATGTCTTCGGCGATCTCTGACAATTCCGACGAGTATTCGCCCCAACCTTAGCAAACCTTAATTACTAACCTCCGATATTCCCTAGTGCCAACTCCAAAACCCTCTCAGCGTTCCTACTTCACTTGGCTCCCGAGGTCTATACGCACATTTGTTCTTTCCACCACCAACTCCTCTGGCCTCAACCGATCTTTAAAAAAAGATTTCTCCCCATCAACAGCTTTCGGACAAGCAGGTCTGCGCCGCCTACTGTACAGCCAAAAAATATCACCTCCCAAGTGCGATGCGCCTTCTCCTTGGGCGAGAATTCCCCCCAACACCTACTGACGGGCCAGAACGAGTAGGTTATTCTCCTGCTCCTACCAAAACCGAATTCGACCCCAAGTGCCGAGACGGGGTATCTGGTTGAGGATGGAGATATCTTCATATTGCCGTCCAGGAATATAGTATCCTGATCGCTACCCCCACTGGAGGTGATGTTTGTAGGAAGGGTCATTGCACCGGCTGGGGATCGGGTGTGTATGGAGATGCGGGTGGAGACCGAATATCTGGAGTGTGTTGAGGACCCCAGGATCCGCGCGCCAAGATTATCGGCGATGTGATTATGCTGGGTAGGAGCGGATTTTGGCGGTGAGGGGGATTGATATCCTTAGCCATCCTCTTCCCAAGTGGTTCCCCTGCAGTCGGTACCGCCGTCGACACTGGCGTTTGCGGCAGCGCACACACTAAAAAATGAACTGATGGCCACCCTATCCAAAGTGGCCTTCTCCTCCTGTGTCTCACGGAGCACGAAACTCGAGGTGCTAGAATCCGTGCTCGACTCCTATCTAATGACAACTCACATCATCACCACCATCCTCTCCTGCAGCTCGATGCTCCCGTTCACTCACTCCTTGATTTTGCACAAGATGACAGCTACTGGAGTTCTGCGCGCCCCTCAACCTCTACTCCGAGCTGACAGGCTCGCTGCAGGACATATTCTGGGACACTAGGCACGGACTCGGACCCGAAGGATATCATGACGCTATTGGCTGCGGGCTGGACGTTGGTGTGCGTATTCGACAGTTGAATACTAACCTGAATTACTCTTCCGGCATTGTTGAGGTTCTTATGGAGAGGCTGAGTGAGAGATTTTTGCTCCTACTCGAGTGGATGCTCATCATCTTGATAACCATTGAGGTTGGCTTTGAGGTGCGTAGGCTGTTGGCTGAAGGGCGGAGGAGCGATGTTGGGGCTAGGGGGTATAGGGAGTGGAAAGACATGAGGGATAGGGAGGGGGAGATGGAGGGGTAGTCGTTGGGCCGCATGGTATATGATGGGGAGAAGGCGAATGGAGTGCGGAGCGAAGGGATAGGGGGCGTTATCTGTTTTTTGCTACTTTGCAAAAGAGTGTAGTACCGGTACTTTCTTTTTAGATTTGTGTAATGGTTTGTTGTATGATGTGACCGTAATTTTCTCTTCGAGTTGGAAGGGATAAAATGGCTTATTAATTTTGCGGGAAAGAGGGAGGGCGGTCATGAGCAATCACTCACACGGTTGTATACTACTGTTACTACTCCCCCGCTACTCCAATTGTCTTTCCTTACTCATTCCATCCACACCATCCACTGTAGGAGCCATCCCCTGAGACTATATTAATTCTACCAGCATTCACACAACATTGAACGGGTATGTCTTATTTGAAGAAAAACATCAGTGAGTATTTTGTCCAAGACAAATCTCTGCCACACACCACCCTTCCAAGGATCTAGTCAATAAGATCCAGCGAATACAGGAATGCAGGAGGGGGGGGGGAGGTATCGTGTGCTCGTGTGCTCCCCCTCACTATACAGCACACCATCATAAAATGGGGCAAGTACCTACATGCTGAACTAACCTCTACCATCTGACCAACAAGACTTGACTGAATTTCTTCTTCCTTCTATCCAGCATCATGCCCAGGTAGTTACTTCTATAGCTGCAGTTATAGAGAGGGTAGGTGGTCAAGAGAAGGGGGGAACTCAAACGGCGATAGAAGCTTCCGGATCTGCGCAAATTCTTTCGGCGGGTTCAAAGATTTCGGCTGATAACGCACCAATGGACAGCGTAGCCCCGCGACATCCCCCACCGCTTCAGGAAGTTACCGAAAACGAAAGCGATAGTGCCCTCCTCGACGCGGCCAAGTTGCTCTCATGAGGAATGCAACACGCAGAAATTGGCTCGTGCTGGGTAGGGCTCTGAGAGAGCTCTGAGAGCTTTGAGGACTGGTAAATGGAGCCCGGGCATGGTTGCGCTAGCGGTTTTCTGAATAAATCTTTGGACTCTCCGGGCTAGGATACTGAGATCGAGCTTGAATCCTGCAACGAAACTGATGGCGGAGTGCCTGAGCATAGGCTTGCCGCTCGGATAAGTGCAATCCGGCAACAGCCAGTGGTGGTGGTGGTGGTGGTGGTGGTGGCGGGCTTGGAGATAGTTCACACCCCCGCAGCAGAACAAGGTCCACCAATACTGGGACGACTTGCAAGGCGAGGTTTAACTACGTTTTTGATTGCGCAGCAACACTGCATAAGACTAATTCTGAGGCTAAGGGGGCTACTTTGATACTGGTGGAGAACAAGGATAGCTACATAAGAAATGAAGTGCTGAGAAGGAGTTCTTCGCGGGGAAGCTCTGCGATGACATAGTGGTTGATCCAGTCGTCCGATCAAACTTTGAGTTTTTTTCTCATCCATGTTTCGTAGCTTCAAGATGTTTTTTCAGATATCGGTATCAAATCAAACGGAATGGCTGGAAGGATCTTAGGAGCCTCGAAGAAAGGAGATCTCGGGGGGCGCAAGGCTTCCTGATCGAGAACCGACTCATATGGGAGAGGCATTTGAAGATGCAGCTTTTGACCCACTACGGGAATGAGTTTTATTGTCCGGTTAGCTTGTTGAGGGCGCATGAGACGACAATGATGGAAGAATTTAAACACCCAGGCGAGATCAGTGTTGGCGGGGCTAAGTAGGATATCATTGAGAAAGTGGCTCCGCCTAATGTCGTTGCTATGAATATTGAGGAGGAGGTGTAATCACGGGTCATAGCCATGACTCTAGCGGTGTCGTAGGCGTCGTCTAACCAGGTGTACAGTACGCTCTCAATGAAGCACCGGTGCGGGACATTAGGATCTAATGGTATCATGACTGATCGGTGATTTCTAGGCCGCTATTGGTGTTGGAGGTTAATCCTTTGTTTCTGACAACTTGTGAAGTCATGGTATGCCCTCTGCAAGCATTCCACTCCAACCTCCACAGTGACGGAGCGTCCACTGACATTTCCGCTGGGATAGTGCCTTCCTCCGCAGGAATAATGGGGGCCGTCGGTCCTACAGCGCAATCCCCAATCCCGCGGACAACAGTGCTAGCAAGGAACTAGCACCGGCGACTCCTTCCAAATTCCAATGCTACAGACAAAGAGAGGGAGACGACATCTAATACTACCTCTACCAGTGTTAAAGCACCTGACACCACCTTCAGAGTGCCCGAACACCACCATACCCGTTCCCTTCCTCTCCCTCTCCCTCCTACACTCTCCGGATCCCAAGTAACGCCCCTCATTCCAACTCCCACCCTCCCCCCGCGTCGTCAACAACCTGAGGAAGCTGCTTGAAATCTTTATAGAAGCACGGAAGCCGGCTAGAAGCAAACGCAACCCTCTCGTGATAACACATACAAGAGCAATCCAGCATACTCCGCGATGTGTTCGTCATGGCTGAAAAGCGCCCCCCCGGAGATGAAGGCGCGATCCATTGAGAAGTTAAATTCCACAGCTCTAGCGGAAATGGACGGTTACGTTTGCCCCCCTTCCCATCTCCAGATTTACTGGGGGTACTAACGCTCTGAAGAAGGAACAATGCGACCAACTCTGACCACTGACTACGACAGCCCTCGAATCACAAAGCACGCATACAGGCCAACAAGTACAGCCCCTGACGGCACAGCTAACCTTACTCACCGATGAGCTCCTCTTCCAACGACGCATCTACCAACTACAATCTCTCCTGCTAATACTGATAATCACAGCTATGGCGGTCAGCGTCGCTATATTATCCTGTAATCGGGGATCTACTTCTTCGAACTCATTCTCTCTAGGAGGAGTTAGAGGAGGCCGAGGGTTCCTAACAAGACCCCTACGCTCTACCACCCAGGACGACGATCCGCAGAGCTCTCCACCCCCGACAACGATGTCTCAATTACTACCCAGCATGGATCCACTAACTCCTCCACCCTCAATTGGTATTTTTCTTTCTTCTCCTATTTATCAAAACATCCCCAGAATAAATTATCGCCGATAAGGTCCACTCTGCGAGCACTACCGCCCCTGTCAACATTGCCGCCGCTAAGTGTGTTTTAACCTTCCATCCCCCGACTCAGCTCCATCAAACCCCAGCCAACTCTTCCTCTCCCACACCCCTTCCTCCTATCACCCCAAAATCGAACCTATCTAACATATCCCTAAATAGATACTATAGCAAGCGCAACACTAAGCCCAATCCTCCCAATAACGCCTCTCCCGCCCGAGCAGACCCCAGGAGGCACACAACTGCGGCCCATAGCAGCACCTTCACGGCCAACTCCCTCTGACTAAATGGTGAATCTTAGGACCTCTCAGAACCCCGGCAAACAGCATGCTTCCCCGAACTCAAAATTCTAAGAAAGACCCCCGAGGACGCCAATCCGTTCCTGCCCAAGTTAAGCGAGCACTGTGTTTACTCCGTCTCCGAGGACAACTTCCCTAGGCGGCAGGACTTGCATTCACCCCTGCTGGCTTCGCAGCCTTAGTTCGGTATATTGCAGTTTTGTATGAGCTCACCGAGTGACTAACGGAGTTGTCCAAAGTAACAAGACAGGGGTCTAGGTCGGGTTGCTGATCACTGTTCGGTGGATATGTTGGGCGAGAGATGAGACAAACGGTGGATAGGAGCGATTCGTACGCGTCGGACGTCGCCCCGGCATCTCACTGGCCTGATATGAAAGCCATGATTCCTCTCGTGGCTACTGCAAAGAAGCTGGTTTGTTCTATGGTTGGTATGCAAGCTACAGTTTAACCCCAAACAATTGAACTCTACGCTCTATCGTTGGAGTTGCCTCCGATGGTAAGGTTTGGTGTTTTTTTGCCTTCATGTTTCTTAGCGGGTCGTTTTTTGCTACTATGTTCCTCCCTCTACGGAGGGAGGGAATTTTAAATTCTTTGAGATTCTACGGTATTAACTAGCGAGTGATATTTTATGAGGTGAATGGCAATAGGAAAACTTTGAGAACTAGTCTATAAAAAAAGGTGTTCAATACCGTATAAATAAACAAGAGTAGTTATACGACAGAGGTCAGTTAAGTTAACAAACAACGAAACCAACAAACCACCAAATGTAACTCCTGTGCCATTTCAATACCATTCCCCCGTGCTCATTACCACATCCTCTGATTACATAATCAACCCCCCCTAACAGCCTTATGGCAGCCCGTCTCCCATCCCCATTCATATTCTTCATAAGAATCGCCGCACAGCTAGTCGGAAAGGATGATTTTTGGAGTAGCGTAGCCGAATCTGATTATATTCTGTTCTATGAAGTGATTCAGCAGTGAAATCGTGAGGGCCTGTGACCCACAACCACGAAGAGACAGCGACGACGACGACGGAGAGGGTGGGATGGTGGAAAGGACAATGTAAACGAGATGGATCGCGGCAGCGATTCTGAAGGGAATGAGTGGAAAAGGGGTACGTTTATAGTGATGATTACAGCGACCTCGACAGCGAAGGGGCATCCATGCAAGTATCAAGGGAAAGCGGGGGCGGGAAGTTCTCATATAGGTTCAGAGAATAGGGAATAGGGATCGGGGAGCCTACCGCGCCATGCGTCTCCATCTACTTCCAAATTGGAGGGTTGAGGGAAAGTGAGATGAATGGTTTCTTTCAGTCCTGCCTTCCTTTCTTTTTTCTTTTTTGATATACCATATGAGTTATGTTTGGTATATTAGTGCGGTTCTATGGTGCATATGCTAGAATGTAGTGCGAATTAAATTATAGGCCTTGTTAGCGCATGGGTAGTCCGCGAACGCTATTCTGAGCATGAGCTAAAGTGGCAAATATCCAATAGAAACGGTAAATGGGTAGTTCAACCAATAGTAAAGCAGAAAGCGTTCGAGGAATTCTTCACACACTCCTTAGTGCATGCTCTATTCCCAATATCGTCGTTAGTTTTGTCAGCCCTTGTGTTCACGAACTAGCCCTGGTATCCGAGTGCAATGGTTCACAAGCAA
>Ga0307509_10012539_pt1 | contig 10132 bp, 3 predicted proteins | sample 10_EM_MG_FD_202245 | JGI IMG/M metagenome (GOLD analysis project Ga0307509, IMG submission 202245) | Populus trichocarpa ectomycorrhiza microbial communities from riparian zone in the Pacific Northwest, United States - 10_EM | ecosystem: Host-associated > Plants > Roots > Unclassified | place...
CTCATTATAAATTATTAACATGATCATATTAATTATCTTATTCAAGTAACACCAAACTTTTAAATATTGTCAGGAATTCATGATGCTAACTTATGTTAACAACAAATCAAGTTCCTTTCATAGCACAAGTGTAGGTTATACCATACGGTTGGCTATGAAAGTGTCAAGCATTTGTTGTACCAAGTGTTATACAACACAAATCTAGATTAACCATTTAACAAGTAAAGTATTAAGAATTAATAAGATAAAAATGATCAGACATGTTAATAGCAAGTTGTTAAAGATATAATCATTGAAGTCCATATTTAGTTTATATTATACTTATCCTAACACCATTAGTGAAACCTTTTCACCTTGACATAATAAACTTAGCTAAACATAATAAAGAATAGAAACATAAATAAACAACATAAGAACGTAAGTATAGTAAAGGAAATGAAAAGCATAAACAAGAGATTAAGGAAAATATAACATGAAATAAAACTTAAACATTACAAAAATATAAAGAAAGAAATAAAGAGCATGATCTTGATTTGAAAACCAAGATGCCTAAATGCATGGAAAATGCCTCCTTTTATAGGCCAAAATTCAGAACTATTGATTTGATGACTAATTGTTGAGTGGGTGACCACCTCTTGACTTGGTAACAGTCCTTATCTTCTTGTCTGCAAAAAAAAGTCATTGCTAACATCAGAATTTGAACAAATAGTCCTCATAAAGTTCTGGGAAATTGTCTCAGCTTTCCAACAAAATAAGAATTGGTGCATTTGGACTTCTAGAACTCGAGATATGGGTTGACCACTGAACAATATCTGTGTTGCATGACAGATTCTGACTTCTCTGTTGTTGCTACCATTTGAACTCGAAAATGGCACTTTTAAATCTTGGACTCCTCATAAAAGTTTTAGGCCTATGTCTTAGCTTTCCATACATAAAAACCAGATCTAAATCCAAGTTCTACAGCTCCAGTTATGATCCAATCACCAAATGGTGTTCCATTATAGACTGAACCAGCATCTCTTTTTTAAGCTTAGCCCTCTCTTTGTTTTCTCAATTTCAGTAGTTAAACTCATCAATCAATCCTTTGATTTATGTGATAGGTCTACATTTAAGATGAACATTTACCATAAATTAAAGGTATCTTATATTATTAGACATGTTATTATAAAACATGTTCTAGTTAAGGAGTTATTGATACTTTAAGTGCAAAATGATGATATAAAATCTTGATAAAAAATGCACTTTTAAGTACTAATCAATACACTCACAGTATTCTATATTTTTAGTACGTTATTCTTAGTCTTTTATACATATTTTATGTTTTACAATAGCCTATCTACCTTGTTTTGTGCTTAACAGTGCTATGAAGATACAAAGTGTTAAAAAGAGTTAAATGAAGCATTTTTAGCACAATTTCAAGAAAAATGACTAAAAAGAGCACATTGGGACAAACCATTATAGATAATATATTAAGATCCTAATTAGGTAGGCCTAGTAACTCGTCTAGACAAGAGAAAATGACTTTAAAGTTGGGTCTGAAATCTACTAGAAAACTAGTGTTAGCCTTATCTTTCCATGTTGGGATGATGATATGCATCTCATTAATGATGTGGTTAGGTCCCATATGACTAGAAAATCTCTTTTGAATGTCAAAATCAATGCACAAATCATTAAAGTCAAATTAATATAAGAAAACTTTAAAGTAATCTAATTAGGAGTTAGTTATTAATTAGAAAACTTCTCCACCTCCTCAATTCCATACACATCCAGTCCCAACCTTTAAAAAATGAAGGGGGTCATGTTCAAATTTAGAAAAAGAGAAGAAAGGGTTCTATTATTGTTTTTTATCTTTTTTCTTTTCTAAATTTATGATAATTTTAGTTTTCAGTTTTAAGAGTTTAATGCCCTTGGATTGTAAATTATCATGAGCATTCGTGTTTAAAATTATTATAAATGTTATTTTTGATATACGAATATCTTATGTTTTTCTATGATTAAATTTGATGATTGATGATTGAAATTTCATATGATGCATAACATATGTTTTTGGTTTTAAATTTGTTGCTAGAGATTAGTTTATGATGGATTCATGACTAATTAACTTGAGTAGCAAGAGTATCTAATTTTCAAACTCATGTTTGATTATTTGTTACTTAAAAAATGTAAGTCTTGATTAAATTAACTCTCCATATGTGTTTAATTATATGAATAAACACCTATCTTGGTATCAATATTGTCACGTAATCAAATCTTGCATGCTTAATAAAAGTTATTGTGCGATTAGAGTTAATTGATCATGAATGCTAGGTTAACTAAAAATTAAGGATAGGTAGAAAAAATTGTCATTTCCCATGGTTGATTTATTAATTATCATAATTAAAATTAAAAAACATATCTATGTTCAATGATTGATGTTAAGTTATCCATGAGGAATACTTGTAAAAAAAACGTTTTCTTTCTAATTTTTCATATTCTACCAATTTTTCTCTTAATTTCTTTTATTTTCAAAGCTTTCTAAGTTGCTTTTAGTTAGTGTAGATCATAAACAAAATCCTCCATTTAATTACTTTTAGTTAGTTTAGATCATAAAAAGAATTAGTTGATTTTGTCAGATTAATATATTTCATGCATTTTTGCTTGGTTCGCTTTAATCTAAATATAAATAGCTTGTCTTGATTGTGCACTAAATTCTAAAACTTGTACCTCTGTGGAACGATACCCTTACTTTCTAAACTACAAATCATTGGTTTTAAGGATTTAAACTTTCACAATTTCAACACGCGTTAGATTTTTAGCACCATTATAGGGGACATTAATCCTTATTTACTTGAATCAAGCTTATGTTTTTGTTTAGTTTAGTGACACAATCAAAGAGTTGATGTCTTATCCCAAGTGCAGGAGTGTCGAAGTAATAAATAACCCGGCAAGACCAGGGTCGAACCACAGGGAGGTGAACTATATAGAAATATAAATAAAGAAAACATTTGAAGAGAGCTTTGAGATGTGACAATGATATAAGTATTTAAACAAAGATAAAACAATTGTCAAGGTTAGAGGATCTACTAATGGTATTTCAAATAAGTATAATATAAACTCTTTTTATTACTTGATTAGAAACCACACACAAAGGAGGTTCCACTCGGATTATAAATTGTTAACATGATTACATTAATTATATTATTCGAGTAATGCCAATACTTGTAAATATTATCAGGTATTCATAGTGATAACTTATGTTAACAACAAATCAAGTTCCTTTCATAGCACAGGTGTCGGTTATACCATACAGTTGGGCTATAAAAGTGCCAAGTATTTGTTGTGCCAAGTATTTGTTGTACCAAGGGTTGTTCAACACAAATCTAGATTAACCATTTAACAAGCAAGGTATTAAGAATGAGTAAGATAACAAATACAAAACATGTTAGTATCAAACATTAAAGTCCATGTTGAGTTTATATTTATTCTTACACCATTAGTGTAACCTTTTCACCTTGACATAATAAACTTAGCTGGACATTATGAATAAGAGAAACATAGATAAACAAGAGGAGAACATGATTATAAAAGTATAATAAAGGAAATGAATGGCATAAACAAGAGATTAATGAAAGCAAAACTTAAGCATTACAAAAATATAAAGAGAGAGAGTAAGAACATGATATTGATATTGATCTGAAAACCAAGATGCCTAAATTCATGGAAAATGCCTCCTTTTATAGGCTAAAATTCAGAACTATTGATTTGATGACTAATTGTTGAGTGGGTGGCCACCTCTTGACTTGGTAACCATCCTTATCTTCATGTCTGCAGAAAACATCATTGCTAACATCAGAATTTGAATAGATAGTCCTCATGAAAGTTTTGGGGAATTCTCTCAGCTTTCCAGCAAAATAAGAATGAGGTCATTTGGACTTCTAGAACTCGAGATATGGGCTGAACACTGAATAGTGTCTGGGCTGCAAGACAGATTCTGACTTCTCTGTTGTTGCTACAATTTGAACTTGAAAACGGTCCTTTTGAATCTTGGACTCTTCATGAACGTTTTAGGCCCATGTCTTAGCTTTCTATCCATATAAACCAGACCTCAATCCAAGTTCTACAGCTCTAGTTATGATCCAATAACCGAATGGTATTCCAATTTGAATTCAACCAACATCTCTTTTCTAAGCATAGCCCTCTCTTTGTCTTCTCAATTTCAATGGTTAAACTCATTAATCAATCCTTTGATTTATGTGATAGGCCTGCATTTAAAATGAACATTTATCATAAATTAAAAGTATTTTATATTATCAAACTTGTTATTATAAAACATGCTCTTAGTTAAGGAGTTATTGATACTTCAAGTGTAAAATGATGATATAAAACCTTGATAAAAACACACTTTTAAGTACTAATCATTTAGCATTCTTGATATAAGAGAATGTCTTTTGGTCTATGCATTGCACGTACTACTTTTCAAAGATGCATTATGAATATATTTTCAAAGTATGTAAAAAGAATCATAAAGGTTTTTATGGATGATTTTACTATTTATAGTAATTCTTTTTATGCATGTCTTGAAAACTTAAAACTTATTTTGAAACGATACATCTAAACTAATCTCATTTTGAATTATGAGAAGGGTCATTTTATGGTTGAATATAGGATAGTTTTAGGGCATGTAGTTTCTGCTAGAGGTTTTGAAGTTGATAAAGCTAAGATAGACATTATTTTATCGTTGCTTTATCTCGTGAGTATGTGAGAAGTTCATTCTTTTCTTGGACATGCAGGTTTTTATCAAAGATTTATCAAGGAATTTTTAAAAATAGCATTACTCTTATGCAAATTATTGGCAAAGGATACAAATTTCATGTTTGTGCATAATGTTCTTCTCTTTCATTCATGTTTGAAGCTCTTTGTTGGTTTTAAGAAAGGTATTGTGTCAAAGGTTAATTTGGTTGAACCTTAGACATGGGCATGGAGTCTAGCAAAAAATAATAATAATAATAAATGCGCTTATTGGGAGACAACCTAACATACCAAAACAACAAAAAATTCAGATTTTTTTTCTTTTTGCTTCACTTTTATTTTTATTTTTGTTTTCTTTTTTGATTTGGTGTGATTATACAAATCATTATGTCCGACCGTAATTTAAAAAGATAAAATTAAAGAAAAAAGAAAACTTATTTAACAAAAAAAATTATGAAACTTGTGTGGCAAAAAACAAATTATGGCATTATTACAATCTACAGTAATTATATATCTTGATCTACAATAATTTTTCTAGATGGAGCACCCTCAAACACATGAACCAAAAATAAAAAAGGTAACAATTTTAGAGATCAAATTGTAATTTTCTAGACCAAATGAACAACAAAAAAATATTTTGTAAAATTTAGCATCAATTTAATGTGGAATTATTTTTTTGACATCATAAATACAAACGTAGCATGCTAAATAGAATAAATTATTAGATTTAAAACCGTGCAAATATAACAAAGAATGATAAAATTTTAAAAAATAATAACTAAAATAAATAATTATTCATAAATAAATAAATAAATAAATAAGTATCATATTCAGATGAATTGAAGCAGTTCACAATACATGGCACAGTAACTGAAACAGGAAACACTTGCTTTTTATTTATTTTAAAAAAATTGTAATAGTTTTAGGGTGCGTTCCCTTAAATATTTAATTTTTTTTATTTAAAATGAAATTTTTTTATATATATTTTTAATTTATTTTGATGTGTTGATTTTAAAAAAAAATTTTAAAAAAAAATTATTTTAATATATTTTTAAATAAAAAATATTTTAAATCATCATATTTATAAAAATCTTAAACACACCATTAAAGTCAACAATGAAAAGAGACGGTTGTTCGATTTTTGTAGTCTCATTGTCTGCACTAATTAGTCTAAAAATATAGTACATAAGAAAGGACGCAATGCAAACACGTCCTTGATTGGTTTTGATTCGGTCTTCAAACTATTAATTTCATATCTACTTTTTTTTTTTCCCACCTCACATTATAGTGCCTTTTTATTCTTTGAATTGTGGCACCCTAATTTTTGGCTAATTAATTAATAATAACTGCACATGAGTTGAAGACTGAAGGATTTCTTTCCGATAACTTTTAAAGTAATTGAAGAACAATTATTAAAAACTTACTTTATAAAAAAAACAGATAAACATAAAAAAAATTTAAAACAATTTTTTTTCTCTTTCCATTCTACTATTGTATACAATTTATTTTTTTAAAAAAAAAACAATTTGTGTTCTAAAAGAGAGATTTCGGTCACTTGTTATTTATACATGTGAGATTGAGATTGCATTTCCAACTCAAAAGCCATTATCTTATTTCAAAGTCAAAACACACTTCTAAGATCTAATTTTAGATCCTTCAATAGTCAAGCCACAAATTTCGGCGAAAAAAAAAAGGGTATGTGGAGTGAGTTTTCTATTATTTTGGAGGGTGCTTTTAATGTGAAAGTAATGGAATTTATGTTATTAATTACATTTTATTAAAATAAAAATAATAAAATTTAAACTCGTGATTATTTGATCATTAAAACTTTTATATTATATCAAAAAATTATCTCAACCTATTAATTTAATTAAGCAGTGAGATAAATATTCAATAAATAATTTATATTATTTTGTAATATAACCGAACAATTTGCCACTTCAGCTGTGTAATAAAAATAAATATTGTACGTCATACACATTAATTTTTTAAAAGAAATATTGGACTGATGATTTCAAGTAATGGTCTTACCTATAGGAAAAAAAAAAGATTTAAAATGATCATGTCATTGGACCATGACAGAAACTTGAGCTTAATTTAGCTGTTATCTTGTTCGGTCGAGAATCAATAAAGCCTCTACAACTCAAGAGTTATGAACGCATGGTAACTCTCTCAATCCTAATTTCAAACACTATACCATTAAACAATTTTATCAACGAATTACTTCTGTCGGTGTAAAACACATAATTTATCAGTAAAAATTTTATCGATAGCATCATCGATGGAATCAGTCTATCGAAATATTGATCATCGGTAATTTTCATTTCCGTCGCTACTTCTGTCGGGAAAAAAAAAACATCGATGGTCTTACAGACAGGGAAAGAGCGTCAAAACAAAATTTTCCCGCTAGAACTTTACCAACGGACTTATGCCGTCTGTATTTTCACTGGTAAATCACCGATGGCCATTCCGTCGGTGATTGTGGCATGGATAGTAAATATTTCAGAACTCTCTGTAAAATACCGACGGATACAGTTTGTCAGTAATATCAACTGTAAATATCCGATGGATACATTATGTCGATGATTGTGGCATGGACAGTAAATTTTTTTCAACTCTCTGTCTAATATTGATGGACCTATGCCGTCTATAAGGCCATTGGTATTTATTTAAAAATATTTTAAAAAAATTATTTAGAATAAATAATGTTTTTTTCAAATATTATATTGATAATAGTAAAAAAAAAACTAATTAACCAAATAAAATTGTATTAAACATTAAAAATATAAAAATAATGTTAAATAATATTCATCCAAATATTCATTACAAATTTAATGTGTTTCAAAAATAAAATTAAACTAGAATAACGGCGGAGCTGGAGGAGGCTGGTTGTTCCCGGGACCGTACGGCAAAAAAGGAGCTGCACATGTATCATCATCCATCCTTGATCTAATGTCCATGATCATTTGACGGAGTTGTCCATAATCCGTCAAGAGTCATTCATATTGTTGTTTCAAGGCCATGAACTCCTCAGACTGGATGCTCGATACTGATGGAGAGCTCCCAACGGTTGAGACACTACGGGTCGCCCGCAAGTTTTCGACCATAGTGTTGGAGAGCCCGTAAACCTGATTTTAATCGGGTCCACCAGACGATCCTACCTCCATTCACAAATCCAAATCAAAATCCGGATGGGTCGAAGGATCGTCCCCATGTCTCTCCCTCAACCGGCTATTATAGGTCTCCTGAAAATTAAAAAAAAATCATCATATTCAATTCATGAAAATAATAACTTACGAAATAAAATGATTGAACGAACATACCACGAAGTGTTGAGCACGGTTGTCCACGAACTGTTGCACCCCCTTTTGGCGGTCTTGACTCCGCACGTGCGTCTCTAGAAACAGTTCCATTGGGCTTGGCTCACGTCCAAGAGATATAGCCTGTAAGGAAAACAAATATTGCAAGTTAAATATATTTATAAGCAACAACAAATTAATTAACGATATATTTTATTTAAATTAATCTTACCATCCGCTTTGCATATGCACTGAACAGAACGGAGCCGCCGGTATGCGTGGTCACCGAACCATGAATTTGCTGGTTCCAGTTGTTGATACCGGACTGTGAGTGTCATGCGAACCGCTCAGATGTCACGTGCTCAATATATTGCATCCATATATCCCCCGAGATGAATGGCGGTTTGAAATCCCACCAAACTACTACCTCATTCCAGCCTTTTAGACCGTTATCTCTCGCATATCTTTTTTTTTTTCATACAAAAAATCACGCAACCTACTTCCATAGTAACAAATTAGAATTTAGAACAAAAAATTATAAAACAAAAAATTATATTATTTTCGATGTTACCTAGTTGCCACGTGATTCTCTCATACCCTCCTCACAACATTGTTATTCGCGCTATTCCACTCAAATTTGTGTTGTGTATAAATAATTCATTTAAAATAAAAATAGTACAAGATATAAAATTATAAAAATAATTTATTAAAAATAAGCTGGAAATTAGAAGTTAACACCTACCTGAAATCATCGAAACCATGCATCGATATTAGGTCTCCACTTAGGATGTCTGGAAACCTGACTCCATTGAAAAAATGAAATCTCCATTGACGATTTAAACGCCGATGTTATTGTCCGGGCAGCCTCAATGTTTGTGAACCTGAAATTAATTAAAATTAAAAAAATATTAATTAGTTGTTCATAAATTATGTTATAAGTATATAAAAAAACTAAAACCTATACAAACTGACATTGAAAACTCATCCTTCCATTGTGCCTGGTACTTCTATAAAGGCACACCGCCTCTGCGTTGTGAGACCGCGCTAAAAGAGGCAGCATCACAAGTTGGCGTAGGTGCCTCTTCGTGACTAGCACCTAAGGATAATTCATCCTCACTGCTAGAAGAACTAGCTGCAACCGTCTCCTGACGACGTGCTGTTGATATCATTCTACGCATCTACATAAATTTATACGAATAATTATATAATTAAATTCGGCAGCATCTCCCCTATACTGGAGACTACCCACAATTTTCAAACCTGCAAATATTTACAATAACTACAAACCAATTGACTCCATTGAAAAATCTTATATACAACCTAACATCTATAGAAATTTAACATCTATATATTTTTAACTAACATCTATAGAAATATATAAATGACAATTAAAATTAATGGAAATAAAAAAAAAAAACATTACAAGCAATAATAGAATAAAATTGAGATAAAATTCTTCATTTCCAATTACCATTTCCATAGTAAATTCAACAATAACAATTAAAATTCAACAAAAGTTTCAAATAATTATTACAATACAAACAATAAAATAATTAAATTTTCATTCTACACATCTATACAAATTTATACGAATAATTACATAATTAAATTCAATTATTTTAAAAATAATTCGCCAGCACCTCCCCTATATTAGAGACTACCAACAGTTTTCATATCTACAAATATTGATAATATCTACAAGCCAATTGACTCCATTGCAAAATCTTATATACAACCTAACATCTATAGAAATTTAACATCTATATATTTTCAACTAACATTTATACAAATTCATAAATAACAATTAAAATTAATTGAAATAATAAAAAACATAACAAGCAATAATATAATAAAATTACGATAAAATAATTAAATTTAATTCTATATTTCAATTAACATTTAAAAGGTAAATTCAAATTTAACAAAATTTTCAATTATTATGGTTATACAAACAATAAAATAAATTGAACAAATAAAAAGAAAAAACTAAAGACTTTAGGAATGAAAAATGTTTACCTTAATAGTGTGTTGATTTCAAGATTTTATCTACAAACAATACACAAAACAAAAAACACAACAAAAATAATCATAATTAAAATAAAAAA
>Ga0307509_10012540_pt1 | contig 10131 bp, 14 predicted proteins | sample 10_EM_MG_FD_202245 | JGI IMG/M metagenome (GOLD analysis project Ga0307509, IMG submission 202245) | Populus trichocarpa ectomycorrhiza microbial communities from riparian zone in the Pacific Northwest, United States - 10_EM | ecosystem: Host-associated > Plants > Roots > Unclassified | place...
TCTCTTATCTGGCACAGTAGATACCCTAAGATTGGGTTTGGGGCCCTTATCAGACGCAACACAAAACACATGCGTGGTTGCACCAGGGCAGCCCACCGCGGACACTGGTCGTGTGGTATCGATGCATCGGGAAAGACCTTCTCGGGTCTCTTTACTGCACATCAGTGATAGACATTCCCCTCACTCGGCGGGCTCTATTCTAGCTAGATCTTCCACACCGACCCAAGAGAAAGCCACAACCCGGTGTCTACAAGGTAGTGTAAGGTGAGCATCGTGTGTGCCCTCGGATCGGCGCATTCCGGACCACGTGACACCTGCGTCGCTGTCGACGACTCGACACGTCAGTGCCCCGCCACAACGCCCTCACACGCCACGCCTCCTCCTCTTTGTCCCCCTCTTTCTTGTCCTTCGCTCGATGTTTCGCTCTCGCCGCCACGCAGGTCCCCTCGCCGCCAGACCGGGAATCGCCGCCGGCATCACTCGCCACACCCGCCATCGTTAGCATGCGCCACAAGACCGCATGTCAACCAACATCACACACGTCGAGCTCAACGCTCCATGCCTTTGGCCCTTGTTCGGGTCCCCACGCTGCTGGACTTGTAGATCGCTGGATTCGGACTTGTTAGACCTTATTCGTAGGTTTCTTTGTATCTCTTTTCGCCTTAGACTCATCGCCCCCTCTTGTTAGCCCTTATTAGCATCTCTGCCATTGGACATCGATCCACGCCGCTCCCTTCGACCCCGCGCTCGCTGACATGCCTCGACATACCATTCATTCCTGCTCGTTCTTTGATCACTGGACACTCTCTTCCATACGACGCTGAGCAGACTGTCGCCGGCAGAATATCATTCCTTTCCTTTCCCCTCTCGCCGATTACTCACTTCATCGCGTAGCATACATTGTCTCCCATCTGACTCAATTATAAATATCTAAGCCCAGCCCTGGCGAACGCCAGGCAACTGTGGCCCCATCCTTTCCCCCTTTATCTGTGTGTGCTGGGCAACTGCGGCCCGTCTTTCTCTCGCTTCACGACGTTCTCCGATCAACTCATAATGCCCTTGACGAACGCTCGCGCGCGGCAGCGGGGATAACAACCCGCGTACACCGCTCCCCGTCCACTCTCAGCGCGTGCTCGTTTCCAGGAACGCAGCTCGGTTTTATTTCCTCTCTCCCCCTCACGAACTCTCGCGCAGACTATCCGTGTGCGATATAGTAGGGAGTAGCAGATTCGGGCAGGCAGAAATATCAGCGGTATTATCGCCGTATAGTGGCGTTGATTTGTACATGTATAAAGGGAGGAAACCGAGGGAGCGGGTTTCAAGTTCAACCGTGACCGTCAATTTTAACCCATCACTCAAGTCATCACCCGGCTGTCAGACGGTATGCCGGGACCCGGGGACGCACACCCAAGAAAGGCGCTGGATCACCCTGGTTCAGACATGCCTCAAAAGTTGCGTAGGCTTGAGTTGCGTTAAGGAATTGGAACATGTCTCTCTCGGGAGTCGGGAGGTGCCCAGAACTTGAAGGAGACCCCTACAGGCAGTGGCGGGCCGGTCTCTACAAAATAGCCCGCAAATTGCCGTTCGGACTGATGCCGCCCCTGAACTCAGGCTGCTTCCATGAAGCCGGTTTCTTCACTGACGCCTCTCATTTCAACAAAAAAACTATTGTAAAGAGCATTTTTTAATAATAGTAACAACCCGCAACATCAAATTCCAACAGTCCGGCATTCAATAATCTCATCGACATTCGGTTACCCTCCGATCATTTGGCGCGGCGACTTACCTATTACCTATACCCGAAGGAAACCACGACCACAACTGTACAAGGGAGCTTGTGATGACGCCGACCCCACTTCACGTCATAATCCCGGACTAACCCTTTTACTGCGGGGATGACCTGAGCCCTCTTGGCGTCAAGGGAATCGGGGAATATAAATACGCCCTATGGTGGTTCCAGAATACACCCGGTTCATAGGTCTCACACAGTCGATTATATGCAGATGGTCATGACGTCGTTCTCTTCCCTTCCTCTTGGCCTGCTACAGGATCCCAAGTCTTCGCTACTGAGACTCCAATCGAATGCCCAAAATCATGGAATATTCCCCATCGGCGTCATTCTCGGTCTGATTATGATCTGTACGGCTCTTTACCTCCCGAGTACATATCGCAGGCTACCTCCAGGTCCTCGTGGTTACCCGATCATAGGAAACCTTTTCGATCTACGATCAGGGCAATGGCTTAAGTTCGCAGAATGGCGAAAGAAGTATGGTTAGTTCGTTCCCTCTATCCCCTCCTGGAGTCCTCGTTCATTCTAAAGCACACCGGGTCTGAGCAGGTGATCTCATCTATCTCAACGTAGCCGGTCAGCCTATTGTCGTCTTAAACTCTCACAAAGTAGCTGTAGAACTGCTCGATCGACGCTCCAGGATATACTCGGATCGGCCACGGAACATAGTAGGGTGCGACATCATGACTAGTGGTCTCCTGTTCGCATTGTCCCATTTCGATGACATGTAAGTCTTTATTCCCTTCCGACTTGATCATAAACTGCCTCATATAGAACAAAAATTCTCCAGTTGGCGTAGGATGCGCAAGGCAGCCAACGAGGGATTTAGCAAGAGTTCAGTAAAAAAGTTTTACGAAAGGCAAACGACGGAAGCCATCCTCCTCGTTAGCGACTGCCTCATTAAGCCTACACAATGGGACAGGCATTTTCGCCGCACCGCGGCGTCGATGGTTCTTTCCATTGTCTATGGCTGCCCCCCAATCACCTCTGAAGAAGATAACACAATAAAGCAGATCAACGACTTCGCCAATCGTGTCACTCGGGCCGCTTATCCAGGCACTTACTGGGTGGAGTTTTTCCCCTGGATGCGACACATCCCTAGCAGGTGAGCGCTATCAATATTTTACCAATCAACTCACAGGGATCTTATACACATATAAACAAAAAGGCTGGCGAAGTGGAAGCGAGAGGCCGAGGATTGGTATAAACAAGACTCTGCAATGCTCGATGGCCTTTTCCGTACTGTTGAGGAAAACGTTGTACGAAAGTGTCCCGCTTATATGCTTCGATATCACCATGACAGATTATTCTGCATAGACAAAGGGAGATGACGATCAAAGTCTAAGTGCAACGTTGATTCATGAGGCGGAGAGAAACAAGCTCTCGTCCCAAGAACGCTCGTGGGTCGCAGGAACCATGTAGTCAGTGATGTTGCAAATTCACTAACGTTGTCTAACAATTTCCCACTCTATCATACACTACAGTGTCGGTGGCGCGGAGTCTACCTCTACTGTGATGGCTTGGTGGACACTTGCCATGATTGCCTACCCAGAGACGCAGTCTCGTGCACATGCCGAAATTGATGCAGTTGTTGACCGCGAGCGTCTGCCCACCTTCGCCGACTATCCGCGCCTCCCTTATGTCCGTGCGATGGTCAAGGAGATCCTACGTTGGAAACCTGCCGCTCCGCTAGCCGCCCCGCATCGATTGATGGAGGACGACTGGTACGAGGAGATGTTCATCCCGAAAGGCACGATTTGTATCCCAAACGTGTGGCACATAAACCGCGACCCCGAGGTCTATGGCGAGAATGCCGAGCATTTTGACCCGGCGCGGCATCTCGAAACTGATGGAGACGTTGCTCCTAGCCCGTCGGATGTCAGGGAGGAGGGGCACGTTTCATACGGGTTTGGCCGCAGAATGTGCCCCGGTCGCCACATGGCCGACAATTCGCTGTTCATCGACATTGCAATCATGCTATGGGCAACGAGGATCGAGCGTAAGACGGATTCGTCGGGGCGACCTCTTCCCTTGGATGTGGACGGCTTTGTGGATCATGGTGTTGTTGTGTCAGTAGACTCATCATCAACCTTGGAGTAGATGCTAACTTGGATCCTTCCGCAGACGTCCTGTCCCCTTTGAGTGCGAGATCTCGCCGCGCTTCCCGGAAGCTCTCGCGTTGCTCGCACAGGAACGCGAGCTGCGGGGTTTGTGAATATTTGGATGCCTGGGGACGCATGCACTGGCATGGGTGAACTGAATTTGGAATTGCTCGTCTCTGTATGTACATGTTGAATATAGGTCAGTGGAATATAGATTGTAAAAGAATGCTAGGAACCAATGAACACGTTTCGTTGAGAGTGATTGTTGCGCGAGCTTGATGGGCTGTGTGTCGTTTGGAGTCGACGAAACTCAACCCTCCGGCAACACTAAACTTGAAGTTACTCAGGCTGCATCGCATATCCTCCGACTCTGGGAAAGTATACGGATGCCGTTGTGTGCCAATTTGCGGAAAAGGACATGGAGATCATCACCAAGACGTTTATACCGATTATCAAGAACGATTCCAGAGTCCAGTTGTGGTTCCTAGCGAGGCAGTAGCTCCATAGAACATAGAGAGCCTGAGGGGCAAAGCTCGATCATGATGAATCAAAAAGGTATGCAAGTCTAACCGAATAGGTGGCAAGTCGGCCTATGAAAGGTCTCGAAATGGGTCAATAAAAGGGCGGGCTTCGAATCGTAGGATAAACGGGGAGCATGTTCGACAAGAGTACTGGCTCTGCGGGAATGAATGAGGGTGGAAGAGAGTGGGGACACTTCCGAGTCCCTGATGCCAGTGGGTGACCCGCCGGCAGACAATCTCCGGCCTGCCGGGCCGCCCGCTAAGTTGAGTTGGCGGCGGAGTGAGGCGTCATCGCGTCATCACTTGTCTCCCGAAGCAACACGCACGACGTAGAGCCAATGTCCTCCACCACGGCCTCTCAGGAAGAGCTCAAGGCACACCGAGTCCCGCTCGCTTGGCGGGATCAGTGTTCTGCGTACGTCTTGCTTTCCCTTCGCATTCGCGTGCCCCCCGAACCTACGCTCACACAATCTTTTCTAACGGATGACGGGTCGTATTCACCTCTCTTCTGCGCGCGCGCGTAGCCTGCTGCTGCCTTTGAACGTTTGCCGCAAGGAAAAGTATTACTTGCCATGGGAATGTGAGAATGAAAGGCACGCGTATGAAAAGTGCGTTTTTACGGTCGCATGTTCTCTTTTGCTTCTGAAATTAAATACTCGATCCCAGATGCCAATACGACGAGTAAGTCACTGTCTACTATTTGTGCCGATTCCCCGTACATATCTAAGTGCGCCCTGTTATCCAGCTATATGCGCAGGATGAAGGTGCTGTCAAAGCAGAAACTCCGGGAGAGGGATGCCGCGACAGACTCATAATAGACGCGCACGTGTGTTTTCTTCACGCATCCTAATGCAATTCCTGTCTCGAGCGAAACAATAATCATTACGGAGTGGTGGTGATGGTGATAAACAATGATGATCGTGCGAAATATGATAGCATGCTTTTTCCAAGAAGTCGTGGTCGTCAAACTAGACGGCCTTTTTCTACCTTCCACTCTTCAATCTCCCGCTTCACTCTCTCGACGACGTCCGTCTCTGCACTCGACTTTCCAAAGGCATCGACGAACTTTCCGTCGGGATCCATGAAATAAAAGAATATGGAGTGATCGACGAGGTAGTCATCACCTGGCTTGGTACCTGGTGGCGTTGAGAAGTAGACGCGATAGGCTTTACACGTCGCCTTGGTCGTCGCGTAATCACCTGCCAAGCCGATGAGGCGAGGGTGGAAGTCATGCACGTAACGGGCCATTTGGGGGAGCGTGTCGCGTGCGGGATCGACGGAAATGAATATTGGCTGAACGATGGGACCATACGTCTTGTCTACACAACACGCATTTAATGAAGCAAAAGTAGGATATAGAAGTGGGGTGGGGGTGCGCACCAAGCTCCGTCACGGCGGCGCTCATCTTGTCCAGCTCTTCTGGGCATATGTCCGGGCAGTTGGTGAAGCCGAAGTAAACGAGGCTCCATTTTCCGAGCAAGTCCTTGTCCGTGAATGGCTTTCCGTCATGGGTCGTCATTTCAAATGGCCCACCAACGTGCGCGCGTCCGACGGAGCGCGATTCCTTCTCCTTCTCTGGCTCCGAGTAGTTTATAAGGATCTAAACTGACAAAGTAGAGAAGCCGCACACGCCGACTCACGCTTTTGCTCTAGCAACCGCTGCTTTTCCCACCTGAAGTAAAAGTACAGGCCGGTGCCGGCCAGAACGAAAAGGGCCGCCGCTTTAGGGGTGAACACCTGCATTTCAGAAGGGAGATGGAGCAGGGTGGAGGCTTAGCATGGAGACGGTGGCAGGAAAGGGGGGCGTGTGGTCGGATGTCCGACTGGACGCGACGTACCCCAACTGCTGACTTGTCCTTGAACGCATCGGGGTTGTGGGTCGAATACTGCCTGCGTGGTTGTGAGATAGGCCGGGGTATCCGGGATGTTAGGAACTGTCGGGGCAGGACAGTACTGTTGGTCGGTCGTAGCGAGCGGCGGAGGACGGAGTTCATAGGGAAGGTGACCTGCCTGTTTCGGTAAATCCTGACGACGTTAAACCCCACCAAGAATGATGCCATTTCATTCTACTACTCGACACAGCCCCCTGTCAGTCCCCTGTCTCCTCACCATGCTCTCGTCTATAAGAACCCTGCAATGTCCCCCTCCTCGTCCTTACAGTAACTATCATGCTCAACGTAAAACTTCAGTCCCCTCTTCAGTCATTCGTCCATCCGCGGACGTGCTCGGTAGACGTAAGTCCTCGCCCGCCGTCTAGTCTGGTTTAAAATTAGCCCTCTGATAAACTTTCTCTCCCTCAAGCGAGCCGTTAGCGTCGATGCTCACTCCACCCCCACCGCCCCTTGCCTCGATGATTACGAGTTCTTGCGCTCCTTGGGTTCTGGAGCCAATGCGGAGGTTTATCTCGTGCGAGAGAAACATACGTCTTACTTGTATGCTCTCAAAGCCGCCAACAAGTACACCCTCGAAGGGAGAAAAATCGCAAGCAGCACGGTTCTCAATGAGCAGGCTGCTCTCAAAAAGCTGAATGGGAATGGTTTTATTCTCCCGCTTCACGCGTGCTTCCACGACACCGAGAACTACTACCTCGTCACGGTATGCACGCATGTATCCTGTTTTCTGTTTCTCTTCACTAATGATGGAGATAGGACTACATCCCTGGGGGTGATCTTCAAGGCCTTCAAAGTGTGCGGACACTTGATGCGAAAGATGTACAATTTTATATGGCGGGGCTTGTGAGTCCATCAATTCAACGATTTGTCCTCCTCTAATTCCCTCACTCAGCTTCTTGCCATCGAGCATGTTCACGCCCACAACGTTATTCATCGAGACCTTAAGCCTGAGAACGTCTTCATCGACACTGATGGGCATATTGTACTCGGCGACTTCGGTAGTTCGTGCTTGTTTGACGACACTACTCCGAACGCGTATCTTACGCGTGGTTGTGTTGGCACACCCGCGTTCGCTTCCCCAGAAGTGCTCTTTGGGGAGGATTACAGCTTTGAAGCGGACCTTTGGGCTTTCGGTGTCATCATGTACGAAATGTTGGCCGGCAGGGTAGGTGGTCCTTACTTTACTATTTTGTTTTATATCTCATTCGCTTTTTAGGAACTCTTTCGAACCAACACCGTCCCAAATGATGATCCCACCTGGTTGCGTCACTTGGCTCTGCATGTCATATCTGATGAACCTGTTATGGTCGAAAACTCGTTCATGACGGATGAGGCGTTTGACCTGGTAAACCAAGTATGATTTCATTTTATCCCTCCGTCGATCCAGTCCTGACCGCAATACTCAGCTTCTGACGAAAAGCCCTGATTCCCGTCTGACCGACATCACGAGAATCAAGAACCATCCTTACTTTAAGGGGATGTACGTAGCTCTCACTACGAAAACACACACTCGCTAACTCGGTTTGCAGTGATTGGACCAGTGTTGCTTCGCGGTCACTTACACCCCCATGGGTGCCGCACCTTCTCTCCACTCGCCAGCTCCATGTACATTTCCCAGAACCTGTCGTATACCCTGGGGAACAGTATACTTCTGGCAGCGACCTTCACCCTACGTTCACATTCCGCGCTGATCCCGACTCCGTGTCCGGTGCGTGCGCACGCCGTCAAGAAGTGTTTGGTAAACTAGGCGGATGTGCGCCCCTTGTTTCATGGGTCAAAGCGGGAGAGGTTAACCATCGTACTCCCGAGCGCCAAAGAAGTTTGAAGATGTTGTCCAGATGGGTGAAGAGGGCTTTGAACCGTCCAGTACGCTCCGCGTAGAGTAGCATATCCCCGATCTTTATTTATTTCATATTTATACTCGACCTCTTCCGGAAAGAGGGTGTACGGATGCGGTACTATACCCATGGAAATACAGTATGATAAAATTCATAAGTTGCATCATCATACTGTGATTGCGCGCTCACCAGCAATCCTCGCTTACCTTTTTGCGCTTTCAGCTCAGCTCTTTGCGAGGGAAGGCGAAAAGCGAAAAGTTAGCAAGTCCATGTTTGCTGACATAATTGTAGATTATATTTAGAAGCCAATATGTTTTTGATGGGCAGTTAATTTGATTTGGGAATCGCGGCTGTGTTCAAAGTTGGAGCTACATCAGCTATGCACTCATTCAGTGTCCACTTTATCCACAAGTGCTCGAACTAGCGGATGCGACGCTATTTCTTCCGATAAGCCGCTCGAATGATGTCTGAAACCTCTACACGAAGGAGACGAGATGAGGTGTACAAAGGCCTGAAGACATCGCTGGAAGTATTGATGGTCGCAGCCAAGATATCGCCCATACCTGGTCTCGAGGGTGTCATCACGGCGGTGAAGGGTGTCATGGACATTGTAGAGGTAAATCTATGTTTATCACTGCTCAGACCTCTTCTGATCGATAAAATTAGGGGGCAAAACACAATAAGCAAGCGTGTTACGATATCAGCGTTAAAATCAACAAGCTCATTGATATCGTCCATACGGAGCTCAATGTATATGATGATATTGACGCGGATAAGTGTACAAAGATGCGTGTAGAAGCGCTAGAAAGGTAATAGAGCGCTGTTCCCTCTCCCATGATTTACTGACGAGCAGGACAGCTCACTCGCCGACGTTTCTCATAAACTTTCCGACCTCGCGCATGAGAATGCCTTCCGTCGGGCGATAAACCGCGTATCAGACGCGGATCTGATCGTAGATTTGAACAAAGAGGTCGATGAATGCATCAATGGCTTTATGGTGCGTGTGTATTCTGACCACAATCCAATCCGGGTCTCCCACTCTCAGGCTAATGGTGGTTGACGTATTCTTTTACCCAAGCTTGGGACCCAGCTTTCGACTGGGATGGACGTCAAATACCTTCGTAAGCAGACCTTTGCTTGATCTTCTTAGCACGTTCGATGAACTTATCTTAGGCGACGAGGCCGTCCGATTGCGGCTCACGGAGGGCTTAGACACGGGTGGTTGGCGTTCCGATCGTCGATGCCTTCCGGGAACCAGAGCCCGCTACGTCTCTCGCATCTGGGAATGGGCCCGCAGCTCTGAAGGTCCCGCATTGTGCTGGCTTCATGGCGTTGCGGGCTCGGGAAAAAGTGCCATCGGCCACGAGCTCGCAGCGACTCTGCATGCCAAGCGACGGCCGTACAGCTGCTTCTTCTTTCGACACGACGATGGGTCTCTGGCCCTGTCGGCGGTTCGCCTCCTCGCGTACGGTCTGTCATTCGTGTCTGGCCTGCGCGAATTTGTCATCCAAGCCATGGAGCAATCCAACGATACCCGCGTCAATCCCACTATGGAGGAGCAGTTTACCTCCCTCATCGTCGCCCCCCTGCAAGAGTTCGCGTCCATCTCCCCTCTGACGACAGTCGTCCTTGTGATCGATGGCGTGGACGAGTGCCCGGCGGACATTCGCCCCTCGTTCCTGGCCGCGATACGCTCAGGGGTCCCCCTCCTACCCCCCACCGTCAAAATTTTCCTCGCCAGTCGCCCCCACGGCGACGTGCGCGGTCATCTCAAGGCTCTGGAACCGCTGGAGATTCCCTTGGCCGTTGGCACCGGTAGGGACGACGGCGATATCGAGCATTTTCTGCAACACGAGTTGGACAGGATCAGCAAGGCGGCGGGGCTGGAGCGCTCCTGGTCAACGTCGGAGATCAAAAGAGATGCCGGCGCACTTGCTTCCAGGGCTGGTGGGCTATTTCAGTGGGCACGGCTTTTGTCCTCGCTGCTCG
>Ga0307509_10012541_pt1 | contig 10131 bp, 11 predicted proteins | sample 10_EM_MG_FD_202245 | JGI IMG/M metagenome (GOLD analysis project Ga0307509, IMG submission 202245) | Populus trichocarpa ectomycorrhiza microbial communities from riparian zone in the Pacific Northwest, United States - 10_EM | ecosystem: Host-associated > Plants > Roots > Unclassified | place...
CGAACGGGAGAGCAAGAGGCAGGTTGACCCAAGATATGCCGGGGTCACATGATTGATCCGCGTTACCTATTTGGGACGGACGCCCGCTGGACAAATGCCCCCCACTTTCAAATTTACCAGATCCAACGAGGGTTCGGTCAATTGTTGACCGAGGCGGTCAAAATTCAACCGAACTTTTTTCTGCAGTGATGGGAGCGGTCGTCACTGGTACGTCGATCGATCACGGGTTTTCTCATTACCGTTGCCCATCCCCAGTGACATCATGAGGAACTTGGATCCTTCCTACTCCATCCGCAGCCCAAGGACCTCCAGTGGGGTGCATCGCCAGAGCCCCAGCCAGCTATAAAATGGAGGAACCAGCTCCAGACACCCCACACATCTCTCATCCACTCACCCATGCCATCTGAACGATACCCTCTACCTTACGGTTGGACCAAAGAATTCGACCAGACCTCGGGCCAGCCATTCTACGTGAGCTCATATTCTACCGCTCGTCGCTCTACCGGATGTTAATCCCCGTTCTCCTCGATAGGTCGATACCAAGGCTGATCCGCCTCGGAGCATTTGGTCACATCCCTATGAGGACCAAGAGTTCCTCAGGGCACACCCAGACGTCCAAGAGAAGCTCAACGCCGGTGGCTTCGGGGGTTCCGGCTCAACCCCCCTCCCCCCTTCTTCCGAGGAGAGCCAACGGCGTCACTCCAATGGTGAACCATCATCACTGAGCCAGCCTCAACCCGCCAGTACATCTGCCACCGGTTCGAAGAAACACAAGGATCGCGGGCTCCTTGGAAAGCTCAAAGACAAAGCTATCGGAACCAGAGAGGAACGCGAGGCGGAGTTGAGGAGGAGGCAAGAAAAGGTGAGTCACTATACTACCCGTCAACTGCGGTCTGAATCTGACACTTCGCACAGGATCGCCTCCGTAGGGAAGCGCAGCGGCAGCGCGTCCAGCAGATGATTATGGCTCGCCAGCAACTCTACGCCAGTCAGGTCCAGAACGGCCATGGTGGCGGGTACGGATCCCGCCGTCGAAGACCAGGTATGGGCCTTCCATTGCTTGGTGGTCTCGCTGGTGGGATGTTGTTGGGCGAAGCATTCGATAACGATTACGGAGGCTTCGGTGGCGGAGACTTCGGTGGTGGCGATTTTGGGGGCTTTTAAAGCCGAAGATCTCTCCCCGCCTGATTCTCTTTGCACACGATTATCGCAACTGGACTCTTTCTTCGGCTCCCACTATGACTATGTAGCATATGCATTGTACCGGATGTGTTTTTATCCTGTAACCCAAGCGGCAATACAAGCGCTTGAACCGGATTTTATATGACGCGTCGGTCTCATTCCTGACTGCCTCTCCTCATCTTAGATCTTGGGGCTGGAGACATCCCTATCCCAATCCAGAACGGAAGACCGTGTCAGAAATCATCAACGATTTCAGACAGTGGATGCGAGAATCAGACGCGGAACGTTAATTTGCCGGAAATTGTATCGCCAATGCGCAACCCTTCCGCCGAACAACGGATTTTCTAGGTCTTGGTTTACATCATACTCAGTTTGACTAAGTGAAGTAGTACGGGTCGTGAGACAGAATTTTCGATTTCTTTTGAGGAGGCGTGAGATGGTTGAGGGGAAATTGAAGCGTTGTCGCTTCGAACCCCTTCTCGGTTAACTGCCGTTCTCGAGTGCAGCCCCTGGGGGAGTGTCAGCAAGGCAACTTCGAGGTGTGGAGAAGGGGTGTTCCTTACTCGAGCAATCGACGATATTTCTGGAAAGGCGGATCGCGTCCATGACCCCCTCCCAACTCCCACCGACGGAACTGATGTGTTCTATGTAGGGGAATATGCGAACCAGGGTTAGGGCAGCCGCCAATCCTAACCCCTCCGGCGCAGGTATCTTCCCAACTTCAAGTTTCGTCAAACCACAATCCTTCCACGGAGTAGTGGACTCTGCATTAGAAGTTGCCCCATCGATCTCCGGTGACGCACTAAGGCTAGCCACTTGAAGGTGTATACAAAGGGTAGAGAGGTCCGAACAATGACAGGCGAGGACCACGAGTCCCTTGGCTGTGACGCCAGTGCGGATTTTACAGCATGGAGCACCACCCAGTCGAAGGGTTTCTAGCCTTGGCATCGTTCGCGCGAGGTTCGTAATGACACCGTCATCCACAGTCGAAGAGCAAACGTCACCGCAGGAGAACTCAACGAGGAGGTCTGTCAGTTGCGTGAATTGGAGGAGAGAGGAATAATTTGGTTTCCATGAACGTGATGTGTGGAGGCGGAACCTCGAGAGCTCATTCTGGGGGGATGCGGCGAGTGCAACCGTCTCGAATTCTTCAAGAAAACCGTCGATTTGTTCGGACCCGGAGTAGAATGTAAGAGCCACCACTTTTTCGAGCGCCGCTCCGGTGAACACCCGCAACCAGTCGCTTCCATAGTCGTAGGTGATCGTTAGGTCGGTAAGGCTTGGAAGCACCAGCGAGGGCAACGAAGTGTTCCTCTCAATAACTACCAACAGCTCGCGTAGGTCGGGAAGTCTGTAAATCGCTTCACGGGCCTTCTTTGTCAAGAGGGAATCCACACGGAAGCATCGGAGAGCATTTCGATTGCTGGCAAGAACCATTCCGGAAACGACTACAGTTATCGCCGGATCCCTCGGTAGGGGGTGGAGGCTGATGTTCTGCAAGTTGGGACACATTATCGGGAAGGTAGCGATTGTCGAAGCGATAGCCGCTTTAGCGAGGTGGGAGTCGGAAAATCGGATGTCGATGACCGCGGTTTTAGGGGAAAGGAACAGTGGGATGAATGGGATGAACTTCCAGGCGACGTGCCACAACTGGAGAGACTTCATATTCGGAAACAGAGGTTCGTTGATAGCGCAAAGCTGCAGAATCGAGTACACCTCCGAAGAGAGGACGCTCAGAGTCCCATACTCTCCCAGCTTCCGCATTCTCCGGGCGTTCTTCCGGAAACGAGCCCACTCCAGTGCCGTCGGGGACCTTTTGAAAGACTTTGAAAATCGAACAGTTGAGAGGGGGAGTGAACGGTTGTAGTTGGCGCACTCACGATGCATCCGTCTCCTTTCCAGATGTCCTCCGGGAAAGACCTGAGTAACGGGAGCAGTCGATTCTGAGACTCCCATAACACCTCTAATACCGGGGCTTCGAAGCTTTTGCAGCAGCACGCCAGCGCGACAGCAGTCGCCTGGGCTCTTGACGTAACGAGCTCGCAGGTGATGAGCCTGATGATTTCATCCGCGTCGAAACAGTTGTGCATCGGACCCGGAAGGCGCGTTCAACTGCGCATCGATGGCGCACGGAAAAAGCAATAACTCGCGGTCAGTGCCAATGTTGCTGTCTTGAATAGTCGAGGTTACCTGGTTTGTTGGGGTTTTCGGCCTCAAATTCAGATGGAGGGAAGGAGGAGGTCAGGGGAGACCCCTGAATCGAGGCTGCGACTAATGTCCAACTTTTTGCAATTGGTGGAGGTCTGCATTCCACTGTTTCGGGTCACGATCTTGATGCTCTTCAGTCCATCGATAGACTGGTAGTCTGAATGCCCAGCTGACGATGTACACAACACATGTGTTCACTCCTGTTTGCTCAGCAACTCTTCGAAGCATCCGATCATCCTCAGGTCTAATGACTTTTCGTGTCATTGGTTCCCCAACCCACTCCACTTCTCTCCACTGGTTCAATTACACACAGTACTTTTCTATTACCCTCTTTCGCCAGATGAGAACGGTGTGAGTTATGGTACCTCGTAGGAGGCGTAGCTGTACACCGACGACAGGCGGTCGCGACTGGACAGTATCGTCAGCCCTGTCCATTCCCCGGTGTATTTTCAATACTGAGCGCGTGTCCTGCAGGGGAGTCACTACGGGCAGTTAAATGTACAGCGGGCGGATCTTACCTGAGCGATGAACGAAAGAGTCGATTCGTTTGGAAAGTGACATGGTCTCCACAACTGACTTCCACCCCTGATTGGTGTATTCGATGTTGAGAAGGCGAGGGAAGATGCGGAGAAGGGTGAGGGCGGCCGTCAGCGACCGCTGGGGTGGCATGGGTATGTTTCCAACTTCAAGGCTCGTCAGAGCGCAGATCCCTCGCGGATGGTGAGATTTGCTACCCGAAACAGATGGTACGGGTTCGTCGGCTATTGCCACGATCAAGGACTCCGTTTGGAAATGGATACGAAGTTTCGAGAGGCCAATGCAGTGGTGGGCGAGTGCGATTAGCCCCTGGACCGTGACATCGGAAGGGACTTGGCACGGTGCTCTGCCCAGTTGAAGGATTTCCAGTTTCGGCATCGCTTGCGCCAAAGTAACGATGATCTCGTCATCCACCCTCGAGGAACAACCATCGCGACAGGAGAACTCGATGACGAGTTCCCCCAATCGCTTGAACGAAAGGAGGGAATAATAGCTTGGATTCCATGAACAGGAGGTGCGGAACACGAACCTGGAGAGTGCGGCAGAGGCGGAGGTGGCAAGTGCGGCTTCGAATGCCTCGAGAAAGTCTCCGATCCGTTCGCATTGTGCATGGAAGGTGACGACAGCCAACTTGGAGAGTGTTGCCCCGTGGAATGCCCGCAACCAGTCATGATCGTGTTGATATTTGACATCCAGCCGGGTGAGATTTGGGAGCGACACTGCTGGGAGCGAAGTGGGTTCCCGAAAAATCGAAAACAACGCTTCTAGGTTGGGGAGCCGATAAACAACCCGGCGGGCCTCCTCTGTCAAGGCAGAATCCACCTGAAAAGACCGGAGAGTACCTAGGTTGCAGGCGAGAAGCATTTCGGAAGCGGCGTGAGTGATAGTCAAACCTTCCGATGCTAAGGGAAGGAGAGTAATTTCCTCCACATGTGGACACAGGGTCGGCAAGTTAATGATCATCGACGCGACCATCACTACAGGAGGGGAGGTGGTGAACTTGATGTGGATACCAATGGTCGCGTGGGACAGAAACAAGGGAATGAATGGGATGAGATCCGGAGGGGCACTCCGGAGTACGAGGAGTTTCAGATTTTGGAGCAGGGGTTCGTTGACGGCGCGAAGTTGCAGCACTGAGAGAACGTCCGAAGGTATGGGCTCTTGGGAAAGATCCATCCTGAGTTCACGCATCCGTCGGTATACTTTTTAAAGCGAGCCCAATCCGCGGTAGTTGGCATTCCCTTGAAAACCTTCCCAATCAAGCAGTTGGGTGGAGGTGGGGTAGCGAGTCGTCGGTAGACTTACGAAAGTTTGGACCGCTTTGTCCCAAACACTTTCAGGGAAAGTCTCGAGCAACGGGTACAGCCGTGTCTGCATCCTCCATAACGCATCCAGCACAGGATCTTCAAGGCTTTTGCAGCAACATGCCAACGCGACGGCAGTCGCCTTTGCTTCAGAGGCAACGAGTTCGCAGGCGAGGAGCCTGATGATTTCATCGACACTGAGGCAGGTGTGCATGGATCTAGAGATCTGTTTAGTCCACGCACCGAAGGTGCGAAGAAATTCAAGATCTCACGGTTGGCTCTGGTGGGGATCGCGTATGACCTGTTCGGCACTACAAGCTAGGTTGCTCAAAGTCGAGTGGAGAAACGGACGCGTCTCAAATGAAGCGCCCATTGAGATCGCCGTCGGGTCAGGTGACCAAGCCGCTGAGCGCTGGGCAACTAACCCCCGGTGAATAACATTTTGGGGCTGTATCCTATGCAGAACGGGCGATCGTGTTCTGTCGCCCTCATCGTCTGAAAGATTGAAGGAAGCCTCGCGATGCAGGGTATCGTTTCAAGGACATGATTCAGCCGTAAATCGACGTCGGCATCGGGGGAACCAGAAATACGCCTCGAGGAAAATCCACCCCGGATTTTTCGGGACTCAGCGAGTGCGCGGCCGGGTGTACTGGTTGTATCGGGCACAATTATAGCCAGGCTGACCCTGATTCGAACTCCGTTCACCAAGTTCCAGCGCCAATTAAATTCAAAGCCAGTAGATCCTATTACACGAGGGTATGTAGTAAATCAAATTGGTACAGGAGGATGTATCAAACCGAACAGATTGCAATGCCAAGAGAGGGAGAGGGGAGGAAAAAGGTATGCAGCACCACAAAAAGGGCGATTACAGTTAACAAAAACAAACGAGAGTGTGACGATTCAGCGATCATTAGTATTAGAAGAGGGTTCGAGCATCAAATGAAGGAAAAGTAAAAACACAGCAACACACCCGCCAGCAAGAACGATACCCCCGATCCAGGCCGCCTCCATGTGTCCGTAGTCGTAGCCGGCAGCGATAATGTTGTACGCGTGTTGACCCCCTCTCCCCAACACGCTCGAGTTACAGTAACACGTGCTGTAGAAGTTGGAGAATTGGAACACGCACGCGAGGACGATGGCGAGTGTGTTGCAACTCGCGGCCAGTACCGATAGTCGACGCAAGAGAGTGGCGATGCCCTGGGCCACATTGGCGGAGCTAAACCCAGAGATTGGGGTTTCGGTATTGTCGTGGAGAACTTTGGCGTAGTGGGCGAGGTAACTGGATAATAGGAGTGCCAACCAGATCATGGTGGAAACGGCGCCGTAGAGGATGTAAGAGCCGGATCGGCATCCGAGTCCAGTCGTGGGAGTGAAGATCACGACGAGGGCCGCTGAACTGGTGGTACCCCACTGCAACCCCAGCGCAAACACCGAGGCGACGAATATCCTCACCCAGAGCCCAGAGGGTGCGGGTTGTATGGGCTCCCTGTCTCCTCGGAGGGGGAATCCGCAGTAGGCTTGGACTTGGCTGATGGTCCCGGTCCTGTTGTCACGACGATTTACAGGATATTTCTCCTCTGACAGGACCCACTCCTTCCTAGAGTCAACGGGTATGTGTCTTCTCGCCTTCCTATCTGCCTCCTCAAACCCCTGGGCGATCGTCTCGACGACCGAGGACCACTCCCAGAGCCTCGAATAATTGAATACCGGCGCAGTCCTGGCAGCATCTTGTGTGAAAACCTTCCTGGTCTTGCGCATCCTGATCGCTTGTCTGTGTGAGACGTCGTACGCGCGCCTCGGGATATCGGTGCGGGGTGCGCCGTTGAGAATATCTTCAGCGGCCACGTACGCGAGATCATTGGCCTTGTCAATAGCGCTCTTTAACTTGTTGTACGAGCAGACCGGGGTCCACAGCCAGCCGATAACTATGGGGACGAGCCACAGCCAAAGGGAACCGACTCCTTGACCGTTTGAGTTGAGGTTCTTGCCGAGATTCATGAGCGAGTCGACGATGGTGAAGACGAAGGCGATGATGACCCATGCGATGGAGGTTGCTGCGGCGATGGTCCAGGTGTGGGATTGTTCGAGTCTGTCGATAATGCATTCCCACCAATCGTCGTTCTCGGGGAGGACTATGAGAGATGCGAGGAGCCCATCGCGGGTGGTGACACGTAGCGGGACTTGTTGGAGGTGGATAAGGGCCTTGGCAGCTTTGCTGCGATTATGGTACTGGATGACCGAGAAACGGTTGTGGACCCAGCGGGTGTTGATCGCTGTTAAGCCGAGCGAGAATGCTGCGAGGGTGGGAGATCCAACGGTGAGGGCGACTGGTGTATGGCGGTAAGAAACCTAGTGGGGTACACCGATGAACACGAGAGGGGAACTCACCGGAGATGAGATTGTCAAGACGGCTCTCTGCTCCAAATGGGAGTTGGCTGACGAGGGCGAGCCATGGTAATAACCATGCGCTGAACTGCTGAGAGAAGACCGACCAATCAAACGCCTCCTGTCCGCCACCACACCAGGTCGTGCATGCCTTGTAAGTCAAAGCAACAGCGTCTTTGGAGCTCACTGGCACGCCGTCCCAGTTGGTGCCACCCTCGGTGGCGTTGCTGTCCCTGAAATCGATCAAGCATTGTGTGAAATTGGTCGAGGCGGCGAATGGAACGAAGAAAGCGAGAAAAAGGAGAGAGATGATTCCGATGGATCGTATCATGGTTTGAGCATTGGTGGAGGTGGGAAGGAAGAGAGGAGGGGGGGACTCGTTCCGTCGCAGTCCACGTCCGGTGTGGGCGGTCTATTTGTAATTACGTGAGCGTCGTTAGGCCCAAGAGGAAATAACTCCCGCTTTGCCACCGCGAATCATGCGGATACTTATCCACCAGGAACGTTCGGCTCTGGCTCGACCTGAGTGGAATCCATTCTCACCGCCTCGCACTCACCGGATCCGGCGGCATGCATTGCTCCGGGCCGTCGACAACCGCCTCCGTCGCGATAAGGATGCCATCCCCCATACCTGCCCAAGCCATGACACCGTGCTGCGATCACCCACTGCCCTCGCCTGTAACATGTAACAGTTTGAGACTGGCTGGGCTCATTTCCGACTGGGGTTACACCTTCTTGGCAGAAAGCGCCGGATAAGGAAAGATGAGATGTCCGAGCTCGACCCGCAGTCTTGATAAGGGCCAGACGTATTCCAAGTACGAGTGTACCACATTTCTGCACGCCAGTTCCTCGTGTAGCAGGAGTTGTCTTCGGATTAAATAAACACGCGTTTGGGAAGTTGTGGTCACCGTGAGTCGGTCACCGGTCCCGTCGCCACCTCGGGATGCTCGACAGCACGGAGCGCCCGGGAGTGGCAGTTTGGGTTGGCACCGATCTCCATCACAGAGTCGCCCGCCCATCCCACGATATACCCCCACCTCTCTCACGCTGCCATTTACACCCCGTGCACCGCGCACTAGAGCCACTCGACCGCATGGCCCACAGGTGCTGGGGGCTCGACGAGATTGTGAGGGCTATCGCCGAGAGCCTCGTATCGGACAACGCGAGAGCATCAGCTGTCTCTCTGGCGAGCTGCTCCAAGTCCCTTGAAGAACCAGCCCTTGGAGAGGTTTGGCGAAGCCTATCCAGTCTTGCGCCCTTGGTCAAATCTTTTCCGCCCGAAGTTTGGGAAGTCAAGGACGAAAAGCTGGCAAGTATAACAACCGGTCCGGAAATCGAACGCGTAACAGCCATCTAACCGATCCCCGACAGTTCTTCAGGAGAGCCCCACTTCGCTCCGAATGGACTCGATTTCGACAGGGATATGCGCCCAAGGTCCAACACCTGAATGTATTCTCCCCGGGTGCGGTGATCTCCCCGGCCGCTCTCCATCTGCTTCAACTTTACTCTCCTGATAGTCCTCTACTCCCCAATCTGGCGTCCTTGATCTGGGACAGCGACGAAACGTACCTTCCCTTCATCTCTTTGTTTATCTCTCGTTCCTTGGCGTCGATCGTCATCGACGTGCCCCGTGACGCTAGTCCCATGGTACCCCCGATCCTCACAACGCTCTCCACATCATCACCCGACCTTCGAGAAGTCCAAGTCGAACGACTATTCCACGGCCCTTCGACGGAAGAGGCCTCCTCCCAACTGTTAATGCAGTGCGACCCCTACCGCCTCCGCAAATACAACGTTGACTCAACCCTACCTGCTTCAGCCCTCAGACACATCGTTCAGCTCCCATCATTGGAAGAGTTCTGGCTCGTCGTCGACTCACTCCAATTCCAAGACCCTCTGCCCATCGTCATATTCCCGAACCTTCGGCTGTTAGATGTCGAGTACAGCGGGGACCCCACCTGGCTGAAACTGCTGCCGGCGATCGAAAACCCGGTCTTGACCTCAATCTTCGTCCAGTGTTTAGGGTCGGACGTTGCGCAACTCATGCACGCATTCCAGCTGACTTTGTCCGGATGCGGGGTACGCGAGCGCTTACAAGAGTTTAGGGTTCGGAGCCGAGACGATTTCAAGATCACACCGCAAATGATCGCCTGCACCTTGTCGTTCAAAAACCTGACATCCTTGAAGGTGCTTACCGATTGCTCCCCGACCGTCTGCCAGACCTTCGATTTGACCGATGACGATATCGATCTGTTGACCAAAGCGATGCCGCGTCTCGAATCTTTGGCCATTGGTGAGGAACCTTGTGGCCTTCCTTCCCAAATCACCTTCAACAGCCTATACACTGCGTCCCGTCGGTGTCCGCAGTTGACGAGTCTCCAAATCCACTTCAACCCTTCGTTGTTCGTTGCGAACGTTGAGACGGGTTCCGAGTCTGGGGATATTACGCTCGGTTTGCCGGACCCCAAGGTCCCTCCATCCGAGTTGTGTTCCGTGACGACGTTCCACGTTGGGA
>Ga0307509_10012542_pt1 | contig 10130 bp, 10 predicted proteins | sample 10_EM_MG_FD_202245 | JGI IMG/M metagenome (GOLD analysis project Ga0307509, IMG submission 202245) | Populus trichocarpa ectomycorrhiza microbial communities from riparian zone in the Pacific Northwest, United States - 10_EM | ecosystem: Host-associated > Plants > Roots > Unclassified | place...
CAGTACGCCCTTAGTCCGGACCGACGAGCACCCCAGCAGCAACGCCTGAGTTCCAAGGCAGTAACGGACAGCGTTTAGTCACCAGGTGATCAGGCTTGAGGTCGGCCCTGACATCCGGGACGCAATGATGGAGTATCAGGTTTGTTCCTGTACACAATTCACATACACTGCCACTGAAGCATACACCAGACCTCATTACAGCAGGACATCTACAACAAGAGTTGTCTACTCATTGTGGGTCTCACTCACCCCTACCTTGCATTACTGTGGACTAACCAATGGGTAGGAATCAACAGACCTTGCCCTTCTCAAAGGGATGCACCATACCACAGATGCTGGGTATTGTTGTGGAGACAGGCAGGGGTGCCTGAGGGGAACAAGGAAAGAGGTTCTCTGGGAGATTGAGCAGTGGTTGACAGGCCAATCAGGCCAGCATGTTTTCTGGCTGAATGGGCTGGCTGGGACTGGAAAATCCACCATTGCCCAAACATTTGCAGAAACTGCCTTTGCAGATGGAAAACTTGGGGCTAGCTTCTTCTGCTCACGAGACTTTGAGGGTCGGAGTAACCTCCAGGCAATCTTCCCAACCCTTGCCTTCCAGCTTGCCCACCAGGAGCCCCTTTTCCAAAGGGAGTTGCTCCAGGTCTTGAAGACATGCCCTGATGTTGGACAAGAGTCACTGTGTTCACAAATGGAGAAACTCATTGTTAGACCCCTCAAAGCTGCCAGTATTCCAACCCTCATCATCATTGATGCCCTTGATGAGTGCAAGGATGAAGAACCTGCATCTGCCCTTCTGTCAATCCTGTCCCGTTATGTGGATCAGATCCCCAATGTCAAGTTCTTCATCACTGGAAGGCCTGAACCCAAAATCCGCTCTGGATTTCGCTTGAAATCACTTGTCCAGATCACTGAAGTCTTCAAGCTTCATGAGGTCAAGCCTGAGTTGGTGGACAGTGACATTGAGCTATTCTTTTGCACACAATTTGCCAGCCTTGCCAAAAACAGAAGTGACTGTGACCTGACAGAGGGTTGGCCAAGTACATCTGATATCAAGATTCTATGCAGGAAGGCAGCTGGATTCTTTATCTATGCTTCCACTGTTGTCAATTTTGTCATGCTATCCAAGAGCCACCCACCCACCAAACAGCTGCACCGGATTACCTCACTTCCACAAAGCACATTTCATGAAGGGAGATCTGGAATTGATATCCTCTACACACAGGTCTTGAAGGAAGCAGTTGATGATGTGGATATGGATGATGAGGAGCTCCATTCCTGCTTTAGGACTGTAGTAGGGGCAGTACTGCTCATGTTTAATCCTCTCTCAGTAGAGGCACTCTCAGACCTCCTAAGAGTGTCTGGTATCTCCACCACTCTTCGTTCCCTCCATTCCCTCCTCCTTGTCCCAGCTAGCAAGGTTGCTCCCATTCGTATTTTCCACAAGTCATTTCCAGACTTCCTCGTGGACCCAAAACGATGCATGGACCATAGGCTCTTGATAGACCCTTCAATTCACCACAGAGAGATCCTACTTTCATGTTTCAATATTATGAAGAAACAATTGAAGAGGAATATCTGCAACCTGGATGACTATGTCTTCCTCAGTGAGGTTGAAGATCTCCCTGGACGCAGGGTGACATACATTGGAGATGCCTTGGGGTATGCATGCCAGTTTTGGACAAGTCACCTCATGGGTATCCCAGGCATTGGTGTAGATATTGAAGATGTATGGAAGTTGATTGATGAATTCTTTACACTGCACCTGCTATTTTGGATTGAAGCCCTTAGCCTCATGGAAAACCTTGATGTTTGTGTTTATGCCCTTAATAATATCCAGCAATGGTATATATCGGTGAGTTGGTGCAGGATATCCACTCTTAAACTCCATATTCATTCTTACTCAGGCAGGGGGGTCCTGTGAGTGGATAAATGACAGCCAGCGTCTCCTCTTGGAATACCTTGACATCATTCGTAACTCTCCTTCCCAGATATACCGTTCTGCTCTCCCATTCTCCCCTTCCTCATCATGGCTCCATAAACATTATAGTGCAGAGTTCTCAAATGAGGTTAGGGTAGTTAGAGGCCTTCCAGATGAATGGGGAGCATGTTTCCGTACAGTCACAATGGATGTTTTCCCATGGGCTGTTGCATGCTGGAAAGATATCATTGCAGTTGGCTGTTTCAATCATGGCATTATTGTCCTTGATGGAATCACAGGTAGCCAGAAAGCTGTTCTCACTGCACACACTGCTTGTGTGAACTCTGCTACCTTCTCAACAGATGGGACATTACTTGTATCTGGGAGTGATGACAGTACTGTCAGGCTCTGGGATGTGCAGACTGGTGGGTTTGTCCAGACCTTCCATGGCCACACCAATGATGTTTTATCTGTTTCTATCTCTGCAAACTGCACCATGATTGCTTCAGGGTCTAGAGATACAACAATTCGTTTGTGGGACATTCAGATGGAGGAATGCCTTCATGTTGTAGAACAATGGGGAAGTGTACACCATATTAGTTTCTCTCCCATCAACCCCCAAGGTCTTATCTCTGCATCTGGTGGTAAAGTACAGCAGTGGGACATCAGTGGTTGTGAATTTGACCCTGTTCATGATGGTTCTCATGCTGTTTTCTCCTTAGACCAGATTCGGCTTGTGTTGTGTCAAGGGGTAGTTGTTGTGATTCAACACTTTGATCACAGGCAACTTTCTAATTGCTGTTGCCTCATTCCTGGTGGGAGGCTTGTGGCTGTTGCTGCTGGAAGTGCCATCAACATTTGGGACATCAGTAGTTCAGATCCTCACATCATCAAGACCTATGTTGGACACAACACAGATATCTCCTCCCTTGCATTTTCTTCCCCCTCCTCCCTAGTCTCATCATCCTATGGTGAATCAGTTAAGTTATGGCAGATTGATGACTTGTCAATGGCCCCGGTTGTGGTTGATCAAAAGTCCACACCCCTTGCTTCAGCTCCAATCCAGTGCATTGCTCTACAAGCACAAGATGGCATCACCATTTCAAGTGATTCCAATGGGGTGGTGAGGATCTGGGATATCTCAACTGGCTACTGCAAGGCATCCTTCCAGACCCCAGCTAAAAGATTTAGACATAGTGACATCCAGCTGATCAATAGCAAGTTGATCTTTGTTTGGTTTCAAGAGGGAAAGGTTCATATCTGGGATGCAGAGAAGGGGGAACTCAAAATTGTGGGCACAACTATGGATGGTGTTGACAATGTCAAGATATCAGGGGATGGGTCCAGGGTTTACTGCCTATATTGTGGGTCTCTTCAAGCTTGGTCTGTACAGACAGGAGAGGGTATTGGTAAGGTGGAGCTTGAGTATTCTCATTCCCAAAGATTCCTCATGGTGGACGGTTCAAGAGTTTGGGTTGACTCCCCTGTTGATAAGCTCCAGGGGTGGGACTTTGGGACCCCAGGCTCACCCCTTGTACAATTGTCCATTACACCTCCAGCTCCCCTCAATGTCACCAAGCTGTGGGATGATGAGCTATCTGGAATCAAGAATATTGCTACTGGGAAGGTGGTGTTTCAGCTGGGTGGGAGATTTATCAAACCAGCTCATGCACAATGGGGTGGTCAGTATCTAGTTGCTGGTTACAATTCTGGGGAAGTGTTGATTCTGGACTTCAGTCACATCCTCTTCTAGTGGTGGAGATTTGTAGAGTACATGTCCTGCTCAGTTACCAAATATCTATTACCAGACAAGTACAGTACTGAGTAACTTTCTGTGGCCAAGTTAGAACTGTTTATAAATTCATAACAGGTCCCAGCCACTGTGAACTGTATTGTTTCAAGCCCCAGACAACAGTCAGGGTCCTGACAGTTCCCTCTTCTGGCCAGGATATATTCGAGCTTTAGAAAGTTCAAAGGGCCATGGAAAGTCACTCACTTTCAGCTCTTTGAAAAATACATCAACTTAAATCCAGTCACTGAAATTCACTGAAATTAAATCAATTTGTGTTACCTTCAGGTGGGCAGACACTTTCAGTGGCCTACTCCAACTGAAATTTTCAGCTTTTTTCAGTCAGAATTTGACTGAATCTGTAATTTCAGTCCGAGTTGACTGAATTTAAGTTGGTACATTTTTCACAGTGCAGTATGCGCTATATAGGTAATTGGAAGGGCATAGAGAAGACTATCCCATGGGTAAAGTAGCATACCCTTATCTTCCTCATTTCTGATGTGATAACCTCTAGTGGGATGAGTGTCCTGGACAGTGACGGTGCCGTACACTCTCTGAGCCCCTCATTAGCACTCCACATTCCCTTCCATTGTGCTGGTACCCGGACACAATCTGAGTTATTACCTCCCTGTTTATACTTTCGCGTGAGCTGTTCACCAGCACCCGCGATCACCATCTGCAGCAACCCCGGGCCCCGGTGACTTCATACCCACCGCGTTCGGTTGTTTTCCCACGATAAACCCGTGACCCGCCACACTCTCGAGTTGAATCAGGGATCGTCCTTGGATCGTCTCCTCCATCATGTCCGCGCAACCCCCAAACAACCCTCCTGCAGCGCGAAAGAAGCGCAAGCGCAATCCTACCTCCGGGCTTCTGAAGGAGGTCCTGGAGACTTTCTCCCCCCCGATATTGGAGGGATCCGAGAGGAACGTTGTGCCCGAGGGCCTCGTATACATCGGGTCCTACAACTGGGTTGACTCCCCGAACCCTACAATCATCGTTCCTGGTCAGTTGATATTGTCACCGAAACCGCCGCCACGATTTTGATGTGTCCCCGATGCCATACTGTAGGGGGCCCTAGAATATGGGCAGACAGGCAGCTGCCCATGAGGGTCCCTCTCGATAGTGGAAAGAATTTCATCGACCAGAATGGGCACCGGATGAAAAAGTTCACTCTGCTCCCGCTTATCAAGGCTGTACAGTACATGACAGACCAGGGGTTCACGCAGAAGTTCGACTGGCCGTCTGTTGACTTTGTCACGGACCGCGGTCGGCTTCGAAAGTTGCTCGCGTGGGCCACAGGTGTGTCGGATCAATGGAGGATTGACACTCAACTGGCAGGAACAAATACCGTCCTGTTGAGTGGCCGTGCACCGGTCACGAAAGAGACTAGTGGCCAAAGCACCTCCTACGGGTTCAATTTTGAGGACGCATCTACCTACCCGGCCCCAGGGCTGAGGAACGAACCTAGTCACCACCGCATCGTGGTCTATGTATGTGTGTTTCTTTCAGGTTTCGACCGGGTTGATCCTCAACGTCACCAGAACTTCGATGGGCTTAGAATGGTTGTCCGCTTCGAAGTCGACGCCTGCCTCCCTTATGATGCCGCCTCCTCGACACCCCCACCCAGCAACCCCTCCGTTGGTAGGAAGGTCCATAAGAAAAAGAAGCCCTCGGGACCACCCACGAACCCTCCGGGCGTAAATATTATCAGGGGTGGATCGTCTCAGGTGCCTCAAACACACCTTCTCGAACTAAAGACCCACGGGAGCCCCGGGTCCATGAACTGGCAAAAAGCGTACCCCCAACTGTACCTCTCCCAAACCCCACACATTCACCACGCCTATCACAAGAACGGCACGTTCACTTCTGTTAAGAAGTTTACGCTCGGCCAGAGTGGACTCGCGGAGGTGGACAAGAACGCGCAGGCAGGGTTTAAGAAGTTGAGGAAGTTGTTGGATGACATCAAATCGCTCGTGCTTAAGCATGGGGCGGCAAGGGTCAGCTTGGTTTGCGTGGGTAAAACGCTGAGCGTGTACCGGATACCACAGGGGGAGAGTTGTTTACCGGAAGATGCTTTGGCCCATTTCGCTGCGTAGAAGTAGTAGTGTTGTATCTCTGTCGCAAATGTTGTACTGTGCTCCAGATCCATTTCCTCAAACACAACGATAAGATTAGGTCCCAAGTGCATCGCACCCGTATTCTATGTGGATGAATTTGAACCAATGTGTATAAAAAGGGTAAACGTTCCCATTCAGGGTGCCATATGGTCCCCCCGCCCTCCTCTGCCGCGAATCGACATCGACCAGCCTTTGATGAGGTCTGGTCACGACCAAAACGTACTCTGGCACGCCCACCTCGCCGAAAAACTACCGTTACCATCAAACGCATCCCTCAGAAATACCTGTCCCAGAACCCGACCGTCCCATTCGTCTTCGCCCAAATGTTCTTCGGCACACCAAGCAACCTCATCACAAGATTGTACACTTCCACGTTCTGGAACCCATCCGTAACGTAAACATCGTTCGAGGTTGAGTGCCAACCTTTGTTCTTGTTGGGCATCCAGGATTGGTGGTGGAGGGCTTTCACGACATTTGAGAACGGGCCGTGGGCGACGAACATCGCGTGCATGCGGAAGTCCCTGTTGTCGTATCCGTGGCTCTGGCGGAGAGAGTTCACAATCGAGTTGAGAGGGTGATTATGGGTCAGGGTAGAGGTGGACTTACCCCTTTGTTCATGCTGGACTCGCCGCGACCTCTTGTCGTCAGAGCGTATCCGTACTTTGGAACGATATATATCGGCGCGATCCTCGGGTTATTCGAGAAATGATAACGTTCTGGCATCGTTTCGTGCGTATAAACGTCGAACTTTTCGCTGTTGTTCTTTGCTGCCTCTAACAAGATATTCAGGTACGCAGTGGAGTTGGCCTTGGGAGAGAATCGCAGTCCCATCGATGGCCAGCCGTCCTCGTGGTCAATCAGGTCGAGAGCCTGTTTGTCCAGATAGTCGTCGATGTAAACCCACTCCGGGTGGCTGGTGTCCGCCATGCCGTGGTCGCTGACGAAGACAATGTCGACAATCTCGGTGAGGTTGCGAGCCTTCAAAGCTTTGTGGAGATCCTTAGCAAAACGGTCTACGGACTTCAAAGTGTCCTATTTTGTTCGTGAGCACTCAGTTTTTCGAGGGGGGGAATTTCACCATACATTGACACGCTGAGAGTAAGGGCCAGCGGCATGACCGGCTTGGTCCAAAGATGGTTCATATGCTAAATTTTGTTAGCCTCCCAAACCCGACAACCAGCTGAGAAACGACAAACCTGAGATGAACTGTGGGCGCTTCTCTAGAGGAAGGTCGATCCACGCCACGATTTGATCCAATTTCTCATTGAGGGGAACTTGGTCCTAAGGGGTTACATAAGACTTCACCCACGAAAAGGATCTGAAGTCACTGACCCTCCATGGAATGAAGTAGGTAGGCTCAACTCCGGTACGTGTTATCGGAGGACCCGGCCTGTGTGGACGCTAAGCGGTGAGACGCGACGGCGAAGAAATAAGAAACGTTTACACGTACCACATGAGATTGGCGGTGATCGCTCCTACCTTCTCGATAGTTTCCCACATCTGTACAAGCGTAAATTCCGAGACCAGGGTTAACAACAGTGATTCCTCACGGGTTCACCGAACCACCAGGATGAGTTCCATGAACCATCCCTAGTGTTGTAATGGAACTCTTGTTCAGTGGTGGGATCCCAGAAGTTCTGGAAAGTGGTTATTCCCCCGTAGGTACGAAGAGGTTCACGGAACATACATTGGCAACGATCCCGTGGGATTCGGCGTAGAGACCAGTCCTTTGAACGGACTCGGGGTTAGTGGCGCAAACACACAGGGTAAGACGATAGGTACGCACATCAATGCCCAATGGTTACTACCGCCATAGAGCGTATTAGAATACGGAAACGTGGCAGATCCTGATGAACTCACGGGAACGTCAACGTCTAGAACAAAAAAGTCAATACTTTGTGATGGGTTTGTGGCGGGAAACGCACAGGGAATACCGGTCTCATGAACTTGGCCCGAAGACCCTGTTTGCTGATATCCAACAAATGTGGGGTGAACCCTCGATCGAGATAATCCGCCCTGACCGTCACCGAATGAGCACCCGAAGGGTACACGCGTTACCGGTGGGGACTCACCGAAGGCCATCGATAGAAACAATCAAAACCGTGCGCTTGAACTCGTGGGTCCCGTTACTCAGCAGCTTCGAAGGGTCCGTCGGTCGACTTGTGGCACCCATTCCACCACACCAGACCCTCGAGATTGGCACAAGGAACGAAGCTCCGAGAATCAAAGCGATGAACCCCCCAGCAATACAAGCGATCCTCCTCTTTCCCAGCGGGGTGCGCTCTCGAGGTTCGGCGTACTCTTCGTCCTCGTAGCGAGGCGGTGCTCCGCTGTCGCCGTCATCAACGTCGAAATGTGATAGGAGGCCTTTCCGCTCTTCGGGTATATGTTTCGAGGGGCCACCTTGAATGTAGGGTGGGAGTGTGGTTTCGTTGAGGTCGTAGGACATGGTCTGAGGACGGCGTGTTCGTCCTCTGAGAATGCGTTAGAGCGGAAGATGTGCCGATCACGGATTTGGCCACCGCAAGACTCGTGCCGTCGCAGGTGGATTTATCTCCCACTTTCGTGGGCCTCTTTGTCAACCCGGCTGTCGCTACAGTTATTGCATTTACTATTACTAGCGCGAATGCGGCTGCTCTCAAATACGTATGAACCGACATGACACCAACGAAACCGTCAGACACCCACGTGTATCATTGAGTGAGAAGAAACAGAACTGGGGTGAATGTTCGCGAAGAGAGGTAGAAATGTTCAAAAGCAAGGCCGCCGGTCAAACGAAAGCTTCCCCCCCTCCACCCTGTTGAAGCTTGAAGTCCGGTGTCAGTACCACAGACCAGCGATCGGCGCCTTCTCCATCCTTTGCCTGCCACGGTGGCAGCTCACCCCAATTGACCTGTTGGCCGAAACCTACCCTCCCCCTCCTTATCTCTGGAAACGCAGGCCAAAAATACCTCGTCGGTCGGCCCTGGCCACCCTCGCCAGTGCTAGAAACATCATGGCCACACATCTCGATTCCGAATCCAGAAAAACGCCCCGTACTTCAGTATCGTCAGTAACCTCACCTTCACCGCGTTCGCCCAAATTCACAGGTGTACTTCAATAGTCTTCACGGCACCACTGATTCCGTTGAAGAGCAGATCGATTTCCACGTTGGAGAGAGATGTGTTCAGAACCCAAGCCTTCCTGTCTCCCGTCTACCAGCGGAGGTCCTATCCGAGGTGTTTCTTCACCTCGTCGAGTCCGGTCTACGAGGCGGCAACACTTATTTTGCCCATGGAACGTTCAACTTCCTACAAGTCTGCAGGCGGTGGAACGAAGTGGCCGTCGGCTTCCCTCGGCTTTGGAGTTCGTGGATCGCGGGTGCCTTCAAAGCGTGGCACCTGTTCAAGTCTCGCTCGAAAAATAATTCCCTCTCCTTGACATGGCGACGCCAACTCCTCAACTCTGCGCGAGATACTTTGATGGACCCTACAATTCCGGGAAGGACTTGCCACCTCGACTTCAGCGGCACGAGTGACCAATTGGCACATTTTTTGGGTGTCTTCGATTCGAGTCCTCCTTCAAACCTTTTGTCCTTTCGGTTGCAGTTTGTCCATTACGATGAACTCGAACCGCGAGAAAAAATTTCTCGTCTACTTTCTTCACCTTTCCCCAAGCTCACGAAACTTAACTTCGGGAGCTTCGGGAACTTCCTGCCTGACCCATCGTCCTCCATTTACACGACATCCAAGCTCACTTCGTTGAAACTCTTCCTTCCCTATGGAGGGAACGGCAGGTATACCCTAGCTCAGTTCTCGCGGATCCTCCGACAACATCCTACCCTGGAAGAGTTGGACCTGAATCACGGGGCAATTCCCCTGTCTGGGACACCGGGGAACCCGGTTCCCTTCACCCTCCCGCGGTTGGTCAACCTACGACTGTGTGGCACCAAAGGGGCTATCATTGGGCTCATGGACCTCATCGGGATGTCCTCTCCTCTACACGACGTCGTCATACACGTTTGTTACACCCCGGATTTTACCGTTCCAGCCCTTACTACAACCATGGAGAAAATAGCTGTGCCGTATTACAACTACCAGGGATTGAATCTCCCCCGCAAAATCCACAACCTCGCCATTTCATCCCGGATGAACAACCTCTACCTAACCTTTGACGCCAAGTCTCACTCTGCTCCTACGTCCAACCTCGTGGTTCAATTTTTGTGGGTGGGTGAGCTCGGGTGTGAGCAGGTGGTGGATGGGACCTTTGGCCTTCTCCCCTCTAACGATATTCAAGAGCTCACAATTGAAGGGGTTCCCCT
>Ga0307509_10012543_pt1 | contig 10129 bp, 9 predicted proteins | sample 10_EM_MG_FD_202245 | JGI IMG/M metagenome (GOLD analysis project Ga0307509, IMG submission 202245) | Populus trichocarpa ectomycorrhiza microbial communities from riparian zone in the Pacific Northwest, United States - 10_EM | ecosystem: Host-associated > Plants > Roots > Unclassified | place...
GGCTGGACCTTCCTCCTGTATCCCCTCTTTCAATCATTCAGCACAACAGCCTCAGGAGATAGGATGTGTTTCTTTCCTTGTTTAATTCCTTTGCTTCGGCTTTGCACCCCCCTGATATTATTTGTCTTCAAGATCTTCCTTTTTGGCGCTCTCCCCTTCCTTGCCTTAATGGTTTTAAGTCCTTTTGTCTTTCCCATTCTCTCAGCTCTAAGCCGAAGGTTGCCCTTTACGTTTCTGGTGGTTTTATGTCCGATGGTACAGTTCTTCCTAGGTTTTTTGACATGCCGGATGTTGTTGCCCTTGATTTGTTCGGGGTTGACCCCTTTGGCAGAGCCTTCTCTCAGTTTCGTACTTTGAACTCATACAACCTTTGGTCCCAGCGCAGTAGTGTTAGGACCATTTTTCCAGATTTGGCTTTTCCTGATGATGGTTTCCCCCTTTTGGTTGTTGGAGACTTCAACATTCACCACCCTCTAGCTCACCCGCTGAGATCCTACTCTTGTAGGGATCTGGCGGCATCCTTTCCCTACTTCTTCAGGGCGGCCGAACTTGGCTTTGAACTCCTCAACCTGCCCAGGGTGTTTACTCGCTTCACGTGGGATGGCGTGTCTCGCCCCTCTGTAATTGATCTTTATTTTGCATCTCCGCTTCTATTTCCTTTTTTCCACTCTTGGGATACTTCCCTTCCATCCACTGGCTCAGACCACATTCCTATTTCTCTCACCTTTGCTCATCCGATCTCTGCCCCTCTCCCTCCTGTCCCCAACTGGTCCCTGACCGACTGGACTTCTCTCTCCCCTGCTTTAAGTGATTTATTTATTTCCCCTTCTCCCTCTCTCCCGACAAGGGCCTCCCTAGAAGCCTGGTTTGATACCCAACTTGCTTGAGTAACTACTCTCCTTTCCTCTCACACCCCGCTCACAAGGCCCTTCCACTGATCCAAGCCTTGGTAGTCTCCCCTCCTCTCAGTCCTTCGTCGTGAGTTTCACTCTGCCTCCCGCTACTCTTGTTCCTCGACCACCCCCTCTGATAAGGCTGCTGCCCGTCTTTCCAAGCAGGGCTACTTCAAGGCCATCAAAGCTGCGAAAAAGGCCCACTGGAAATCCCTCCACTTCTCAGCTACCCCCCGCTCAATCTGGGGTGTTAAAAAGATAGAAGCTGGCTCACCCGCCCCCCGCGTCCCCAATCTTCCAGGTGCTTTGACTCCTACAGGAAATGAACCAAGCCCTCCTCGGCAACCTGTTCCCTCCCTGCCCCTGCGCTCCTCTTGCCTCGATCCTCCTCCCCTGTAGTGACTGTTCTGAGCTCACAAAGGAGGATGTCTCCTCAACTCTCCTCAAATGTTCACTCTCCTCAGCCCTCGGGCCCGACAGCATCCCCTACTCGGTTTGGAAAGCAGTCCATCGTGTCTCCCCCAGCATACTAGTATCCCTCCTTGCCCCTCTCCTCCGCTTGGGCCACCACCCCTTCTCTCTTAAGAAAGCCAACAGGGTTGTCCTTGACAAACCTGACAAGTAGTCCTATGACTCTTCTGCTTCCTTCAGAATCATTGTTATCCTCCAGACTGTCTCCAAGACCTTGGAGAGAATTGTCACCTCTCGCCTCGCCCTTATCGCCAGGTACACTGGCCTCCTACACCGAAACCACTATAGCTCACTCCCCTCTCTCTCCTCCTTTGACACCTGCCCCGCTCTCACCGACACAGTCGGTACCCTCTAGTGCCCAGGTCACAAAGTCTCCTCATTCTTCCTCGATATCAAGGGTGGGTTTGACAATGTCGATGCAAAGATCCTCTGCTCTGACCTCCGTTGCAAAGGGGTCAACCACCACCTGGTTGCTTGGGTCAAGTCTTTTCTGTCCGACCACTCTGGCTGTTTACTTTTCCAGGGCTCACCCCGTGTCTTTTCCCCTCTCAGTTGGCACCCCTCAGGACTCTCCTGTCTCCCCCCTGCTGTTTGTTATCTACATCTCACCCCTCCATATCCCAGTTCCCAAAGGTCTGGTTCTCTCATATGTGGACGATTTCTCCATCACTATATCCTCCCCCTCCTATCGCTCTAACTCCAGGGCTCTGCAACATATCTTGGGTTGCTTGAGGGCAATCGTCCACACGAGATGCATTGACTTCTCAGTTTCCAAGACAGAGCTCATTCACTGGCGCACCCCTGTGCAAATGGATCCCTCCACTGCCAGCTGGCCTCCTCCGGTAGCTCTTGATGGCTAGCTCTTTGACCCCTCACCTAGGCTTCGGTGGCTTGGTTACTGGTTCGTCCCCAACCTCACCTCATCCGCCTACTGCTCCTGCTGTCTTGCCTTTTCTCAGACGGCCTTTGCTGCAGTTAGACGCCACTTCTCCTATGGTTCGGGGGTCCACCTCCATCTCAGTTACCGCCTTGCCTTCTCCCTCCTGTTTCCTATCCTCTCGTACAGTGCAGACCTTATTGTTCCCTCTAAAGGCCTTCTCTCTAAGATTGAAATCCATTGGGGACAGGTCTAACGCTGGGTCACAAACTCTTTCCTGACCACGCCCATCCCAATCCTTTCAGCCGAGGCCTGCCTATCCCCCCTATCTGTCCTGCTTCCCCACAAGAGGCGCATGGCTGCCCTCTGGCTAGTATGCTCCCCACCTCAGATTGATCCTGCATCTGCCTGCCTGGGGAGGGCTTGTTTCCTCCCTCTACAATTTTCGCACTGCTGATTCCCATCGTTTACTTTGTACCCGACTGGACCCCAATGTTATACCGCTCAATTGGAAAACCCCGCACCCTGCCACTCCGACCAGCACCCACCTCCCTGTGGATGCCATGGCTCGCCTTACCCTTCACCTCCTTGGAGGCCTCTCATTTTCTCCTCTTATAAACTCCCCTCTTCTCCCAGACCTCCCCCTACTCCCTTCTGACAATGTCATGGAGACCGCCTACTCCTCCATTAAGGCCAAGGCCCTACTTCTTATGCTGGATAGCTGCCGCCTGAGCCATCCTCCCCTGCCCTATTACTCCTTCCACCTTTCACTTACTCCTCACCCATTCATGGGTTTAGGGAAATTCATAGCTGGCCGCATCAATCAAATGAGGGTGTAACGACCCTACAATAAGTAGCTACAATTACTATCACCTTAGCCCAAATGGTATACCAAGAGGTAACCAGAGGTGGTCTGGTCTTGTATACTTAGTATATACATAGCTGGTAAACCTAGGATAAGGCCTATGGAATAGTTGAGTAGCCTTGAGGTACTCTACTAGGCAGGGTAACCTTTTGGAAGAACGTTCGCATAAGGTCAAGAGAATTATGGGAATGTTACACAGACCTCTGAGATGACATTTGTGGTCGACTGGAAGGCTTGCAAGGCAGTTAACGCGATAAGAGAGCAAAGGTACACTACCTTGGGAATTTCAACTTCATGCCCATGGATCCCAGTTACGCTACTGAGGAGTCCGAGGTACCCTACCTTCACCAGCAAACTCATCCTAGAACTTAGAGGTCGATTACCTCACATTCTATGGGCTCTTAGATGTTCTTGGGCACAGACGCATTTGTGCGGTGAGGCCCCAGGCCTGTGTGAGGGTGGCCCGAACATGCTATGGAACTTGGGCGGGTTTAGCTAACACCCCCTCTGGCCCCAGCGTTGGAACGGCGCGTCATTGGCAGACGGCTGTATAGTTGCTCGTTTGCTAGTAAAAAGAGGTCATAGGAGCAGCTGCCGTAACACTGTATAGGTCGTCGCCGTCCATCCGACTGAATGTCGTTCGTAGGATATATAAGGGGAGTATGGGTAACTGCCAAAATGGAGGTCGTCCATATATGGTCTCTCGGGCACCTAGGAGTCTATCCTGACCTACTGGTAGTAGGGTAGTCTTCTGAGTGGTACCCAGGTAGTCTCAGAAGGCCAGGGTGCTTTCGGGGCAAATACCTCAGTAACCAGCCCAGACCTTCTCCCCGTGATTTGTAGCATTACTATGGGTTGTTATTGGACTCTAGAGGTATGAGTCTTATCACGTTAGAGTATGTCCCGAGAGGCTGGCTATGGATGGCGCCCACTTAGCCAACCATCGGCTACATCTCACCGGGGGAGCTTGCATGTCAATATATCACATTGGATAGTCGCGTAGATTAAATCATGGACAGCATAGCTTGTTTAGACGAAACTACCACTGGGCCAGTGAGTCCACCACCTAGGTATTAACTACGGTTGTTGTCATAATAGTTAGCCACTGGTATGACTTCGATAAAAAGAGCTTTTCCACTTGCTGATGTATTGGAGATGCATTGCAGAAACTCATATCCTATAGACGGAGTTAAGTTTACCCGAGTTGGTCTGACACGTCGGGCAGGGTAAATCCTGATGGAGGGTAGACCTCGGACAAACCCTGAGCAGGACACAGTGCTCGCACAAGGTCGGAAGTAGTGGTGAATGTCAAAGGCTTAAATCTGATATCTACTTAAGTTTAAGCGTTTGGCATTCTACTTCGACAACCAACTTTTCCTCGAGAGAACTCAATTGAGTGAAGCTTCAAGCTTAACCATATTAAGTTTTACCGTTGATATCTCTGAATTATTTTACCTCATCTTTATCTTCTACTTTGAGTGTTTGGTGCAGTTGCAACCTTAGAGTTCACCTCTCTATACGGTGCCCCCGTTACCAAGAGCCCAGAAGAGTTGCCTTGACCCTTACCACACCTTGTCGTCACCTGACGCCTCCCGCCTCTGTCCTCTTTGTGGCTAAGAACAGGAAACATTCAGCCACGCCATACTATGCTGGCCAGCGAAAGCTGTCCCCTGGCCGCGCCACCTCCATGCCTTGTTCTCAGTTGGCCCTGACACTCCTCTTTGGGCCTCGGTCTCCCTCCTCTTCTTCCTCGCTGCCTACATCAAGGCTACTGGTACGAACTACCTGCCGGACATATTCCCCTTCGTACCACTGTCATCGGCCTCAATGGTCTTCCCCTCCCCTCCTGCCTCCCCCTTTCCAGGCTCTCACATCTTCTCTTTTCCGCCTCACCCTGTTTAGGTTTTCACCTGCGGTTGATGTTAGGTTATTTACCTTTGTAGTGAGATAGTTGTTTACCTAGTATGGTGTTTGTACTTGCCTTTGTTAACCATATGTTGGTGCCGCGTCAAGTACTTCACGCTCTTGGGAATCATGATATGATTTTTCCTTTGTTACCAGTTTTTTGGGATCAAGGTTTTGTTTACGCCATAGCTAGTGCTGCATGCGAGTTCTTGTATCTTTTTTTTTTCTTTCTTTTGTTTTGAATCATGTGATTATTGATTTAGGTACATAATCCTGCATGCAGCTTGCACTATACCCTATAAAAAACCTTAATTCCATAACCAACAAAGGAAATAACAAAATTCAAACAACCCGTGCCAAAGCTCTCCACGCGGGATTATCCGAACCCTGTCGCATGGCCATCGATGACAAACAAAAGAAAAGTAACGTAACGTCCTCCTTATAACTCACAAGAAAAACACTCAAAAGTAATAAAACCTCCCCGCCCTACCTGCCCACTGTGGCAGTCAACTAGGAACAAAGGAAACTCATAACCTGTAGGAAAATACGCTGAGGAGAAACTCGAGCAGGGGAGTTTGAAGTAGCAATACATAGAAGGCTGGCGCCAAGCCTGGGAGTTTGCTATTAAGCACTACCTGAGTCCGATCCCGGCTCAGGAGTCGCAGTACTGGCTCGAATGCACAACATGGCTGGAGGAAAGCCCGTGCGAGTAGTGTAGAGATACTCAGCTAACCCCCTGAGGAGGGGAACTGAGAGCCAGAGGGGACCGTCAGGGCCAATGTCATCCACACCTGAGAGATGGGTGAGGCAAGGCTGAGGCTTAGCAGGGCAGAGGCGAATCACGTGTTGGAAGGACTCATGGTCTTCCTCACACAACGGGCAGAGGGTGCTGGAGTCCCTGTTCCCCCAGGAGATATGTACGGTAAGGTGGCTGGCACCTGTACGACTCTGGTGAATATGGCCACATATAAATCGAGGAAGGCCAGTAAAGGCGTGGGGAGTGAGGCAGGCACTATAAGGATAAGAAAGGGGTACCGGTGGACTTATGTCTAGCCAGTCAGTGAGGAGTGACTGTATCAGAGGAGCTCTGAGAGCTTGGTATGTGACGGAAGGTACTCTGGACAGCGGGAGCGCTACGGGATCGGTTGAGGCGAGCGGGAGGACAGTCATTTCCTCAAGAAGGTCTGAAACCTCGTGACATAAGGAGTCTAGTGGTATGTGCTTGGCGGAATTAACCGCTGGGCAACGCCATGAAGTAAGGTGGACGGCTTTGGAAGAGCCTCGGAGGAGAAAGCGATCATCCTCCACAGAACGACCCTGGTCCCAGGTGGGCACAGGCTCGGGTATTGGGGCAGTGGCAGGATTCAATTTCGAAGTGGTGCAGACCAGGCAGAAAGCAGCAGACCGGCGGCGGTGTTTGCTGATAGAGGAAATGGGTGGTAGCGAGGCCTCCCGGTGCAGAGCGCCGAGGCCGGTGGTGTAAAAGCAATTAGTTGACCACGGGAGCACTCCATGTTAGAAACAGCGGAGTTTCTTAAGAGTAGCTGTGTCCGGAACAAAAAGGTCAGAGCCATTGGTAAGAATAGGAAGGATGGCGCCGAAGACTAACTTTCTGTTACACCAGGAGGAGAGGCCTTTGCCAGCTGCACTGAGCCGTTGGATTGTAGCGAAAGAGGCTTTGGCAAGTGCCAGCCGTCTCAGGAAATGAAAGCAGGAGTGTATAGTAGGGGTGAGCCAGTAGCGAAGCCACCTCACAGCTTGAGAGGGTGGCTATATAAAGCACAAAAAGAAGAGGAGAAATCCGAAGCCTTGAGGGGTGCCAACAGCAACTGGGCAGAAAATCTTACGTGCGCCGTGGAAAAAGAGTCGGCATTGGCGTTTAGAGAGGAAAGACTTGATCCAGGCAACGAGGTAGGGGGAGACACCTCCTTTGGTGAGAATATTGGCCAACTTGTTTGCGCAGATATTGTCAAAACCACCTTTGACATCCAGGAAGAGAGTTGATACTATGAAGGAAGCAGCCTGAAGTAGGAGGACTTCGTGGGTGAGAGTAGCGACAGCGTCAAAACAGCCCAATCCGGCCTGGGACCCACACTGATTAGGGTGTAAGAGGCCAAGGGAGCTGGTGGCGGAGGCGAGACGAAGAGCAGAAAGTCTTTCGAGGATCTTGGAGTCAGTTTCACGCAGGACAATAATGCGAAAGGAAGCAGGTGTACGGTAATTAGGTTTGCCTGGTTTATCCAGGACAATGCCGTTGGCCATCTTCATCCCTAGGAGGTGGTACCCGTGAGTGAGGAGGGGAGTCAACAGAGATGGCCGGAGCCGGTGGTTGGCCTTGTGGACTTCCTTCCAGATAGAGTAAGGCATACCACTTCCAGGGACTGACGTGTTGGAGGATTTTCGAAGTGCGGAGGACCCGTCTGCTGGTAAGACCGGGGGAACGTCCTTAAACTCAGGAAGGATGAGGGGAGTAGGAGGAGCGGGTCTAGGAGGGAAAAAAGTGTTGTAGAAGTGTATTGTTTATTTCGGTGGGGGATGAGGCGTGCTCAAGCGTGGGGAAAGGATCCGGGGCTCTGCCGGCTGCAATCTTTCTAGCATCCCAGACTTATTGGGAGGCAACGCTGGTCAGAAACTGCGACCAGTGGACTCTCTTGGCAGTTCACATAGCCTTGAAATACGTGTTCCGAGCCACACGGGCCAGGGCGGGCGAGAACTGATTCTTCCTCATGAGGCGGGAGGTATTGTAATGGATGCGTCGTAGCTGTGTAAGTTCTGGAGTCCACCACGGCTTATAGTACAAGGACGGACATTTGGTTGGGGTCTTGGAGGTGATGAGGTGCGTGATCTTGGCAAGGCAGTCGTCAAACCATAGGTCAAGTAAGTGTGGAGTGGGGAGAGCAGAGGGAGCTGCAAGCGTAAGATCGGCGAGCATAGGGAAATGTGATCCCAATCCGTATACTACCAGTTTAGGTCCCTGGGCCGGGACTTTAGGAGCGGAGTGGAGAGAATGATTGTGAGGGTGGTGTCATCCGAACCGGTTGGCGGGAGGGAGGGTTCTAGGAGGAGAAACATGGGAGCAAGGCAGTGTTGGCAAAAGACAAGGCAAGTACTGCAGGCCGATGATTGGAGGTGAACGGGAACCTAGTGTAGACCCAGGGAGTATTGAGCAGAGAAAACAACTGAGCTGATACCCTGTCGAAATAAGGAGAACTTATGAACTGATCATAGTCGGAGAGCAAGCGAGTCGGGTCGGAAGCGGAGGGGTCAACGTTGAGGTCCCCAAGGACAAGTGTAGGAAAATCATGCCGGGGAAACAAATCAACAGGAGAAACTGACCTAGTGTGACCAGTAGGGATAGAGTAGGCGTTGTGCAAACGAAACAAATTATCAGAAGTATCAAAAGGTCCCTCAGGGGAGTGAAAGTAAACTGCCATGAGGTTACCCCTTTGAAAAAACAATGGAAGAACAGAAATAACACTTACTAGCCTTTCGTGAACATAGGTTGCAACTCGAGGCTTATAGCTATCAGTTGCTGAAGGAAAAAAACAATTTATAGTTGCAAAAAACTGGAGGACAATTGTAACAACCCTAGGATAGGTAGCTACAATCACTATCACCTTAGCCCAAATGGTATACCAAGAGGTAACCAGAGGTGGTATGGTGTCGTATACTTTATACAAATAGCTAGTAAACCTAGGATAAGGCCTAGGCAACTGTTGAGTAGCCTTGAGGTACTCTACTAGGCAGGGTAACCTTTCGGTAGGACATTCGCATAAGGTCAAGAGGATTATGGGAATGTTACACGGACCTCCGAGATGACTTCTGTGGTCGCCTGGAGGCGTTCCTGAGCAGTTAAAGGCATAAGAAGGCAAAGTTACCCTACCTTGGGAATTTGGTCATTATGCCCATGGACCCCAGTTACCCTACTGAGGTGTCCAAGTTACCCTACCTTCACCGGCAAAGTCATCCTAGAACTTAGACGTCGATTGCCTCAGATTCTATGGGCTCTTAGATGTTCTTGGGCGCACACGCATCTGTGCGGGAGGCCCGAACATGCTATTGAACTTGGGCGGGTTTTGCTAACACCCCCCTCTGGCCCCAGCGTTGGGATGGCGCATCATAGGCTGACGGCTGTGTAGTTGCTGGTTTGCTAGTTAAAAGAGGTCATTGGAGCAGCTGCCGTAACACCATATAAATCGTCGCCGTCCGTCCGACTAAATGTCGTTCGTAGGCCATATAAGGGGAGTATGGGTAACCGCCAAGATGGAGGACGCTCATATATGGTCTCTCAGTCACCTAGGAGTCTATTCTAGCCTACGGGTTGTAGGGTAGTCTTCCTAGTGGTCCTCAGGTAGTCTCAGAAGGCCAGGGTGATTTCAAGACAAATACCTCAGTAACCAGCCCGGACCTTCTCCCCTTGATTTGTAGCATTACTATGGGTTGTTATTGGACTCTAGAGGGATGAGTCTTATCACGGTAGAGTATGTCCCGAGAGGCTGGCTATGGGTAGCGCCCACTTAGCCAACCATCGGCTACATCTCACCGGGGAAGCTTGCATGTCAATTTATCACATTGAATAGTCGCGTAGATTAAATAATGGACTTCATAGCTTGTATAGACGAAACTACCACTGGGCCAGTGAGTCCACCACCTCGGTATTGATTCCGGTTGTTGTCATAACAGTTAGCCACTGGTATGACTTCAATACGAAGAGTTTTTCACCTGCGGTTGTATTGGAGATGCATTGCAGAAACTCATATCCTATTGACGGAGTTAAGTGTACCCGAGTTGGTCTGACACTTCCAGCAGGGTAAATCCTGATGGAGGGTAGACTTCGGACAGACCCTGAGGAGGACAGGGTGCTCGCACCAAGGTCGGAAGTAGTGGTGAATGTCAAAGACTTAAATCTGATATCTACTTAAGTTTAAGTGTTTGGCATTCTACTTCGACAACCAACTTTTCCTCGAGAGAACTAAATTGAGTGAAGCTTCCAGCTTAACTATATTAAGTTTTACCGTTGATTCTTCTGAATTATTTTACCTCATCTTTATCTTCTACTTTGAGTGTTTGGTGCGGTCGCAACCTTAGAGTTCACCTCTCTATAGGGTGCCCCCGTTA
>Ga0307509_10012544_pt1 | contig 10129 bp, 7 predicted proteins | sample 10_EM_MG_FD_202245 | JGI IMG/M metagenome (GOLD analysis project Ga0307509, IMG submission 202245) | Populus trichocarpa ectomycorrhiza microbial communities from riparian zone in the Pacific Northwest, United States - 10_EM | ecosystem: Host-associated > Plants > Roots > Unclassified | place...
ATTATTTAGTCAGCTAACGCGTTTTGGCAAATTATCATTTTTCAATTTTCGTCCCTCATTTCTGTCTCCAGATGCCTTCAGAAGCATAGGGTGCATAGGGTGTAAACTGATTTTTCTTGCTGATGTGAGTGCGGTATGGTAACAGATTGTGCGGAGCTTAGCACGAATCCAAAGCATGCCACCTTTGTGTTCAGTACTCGGGGGTGGACGTACGAAGGTACAGTAGATGAGTTTTGAATATTCCGCTAGCATGGGGTATCCCACTAGCCGGGATCGTAGCAGTAAACAAAGTAAATTAAGTAAACTAAGTACTACCATCATGATGGGCTGAAGGCAAATGAGGCCGAGTGCGAGTGAAAGGTTTTTCACCACAGTACCGTATCCTTTTGCACTTCTCAATTATCTACAAATATGCCTCGAATACAGTTCACCCGAGATCAAAAACACGATTGCCAGCTCCTACGCTCCATAGGCTGACAGTATAAGCAAATTCAGGACAAAACCGTATTTTCCCACACCAGATTCAATATCCGTGCACATCACCAGCAACACCAACCAAGCGATCTGGTCCCCCTCCCACCCTTACCCAAGCACAAATTGAAGACCTCATTGGCTATGTGTGCATGTCTGTAAGCAATAGACATCTATCTTTTCAACAACTTGCAGATGAGCTAGACTTGGGAGTGGGTAGAATCGCAATCAGGGCAGCTCTGGTCAAGGAAGGGTTTCACTGGCATCTGGCTATGAGAAAACCACCAATCTCTGAAAGAAACTGAGTAATAAGACTCCAATGGGCTTAGCAGCATGTCAACTGGACCCAGCCACACTGGAATTTGATAATGTGAACTGATGAAACCTGGATTACTGGTGGTAGGCATACCCGCACTTGGGTAACACGGAGAGCTGGCGAGGAATGAGATCCTACTTGCATAGTAGAAAAACACCAAAGAAAGAAGGGGTAGATGTTCTGGGGGTGTTTTCATGGTAATACCCAAGGCCCAGGTATATTTTGGGAAAAGGATTGGGGGTCACTCAATTCAGAGAGTTACTATGCGCATACAGTTCCCATTATACATGGGTATCTGGAGCTGTGTCACCAAGATGGAATATATCTGATGCTTATGCAGGATTGGGCACCCAGTCATGCAGCAGGTGATACCTCAATTGAACTTAGGGAAAGGGGAATTGAGGTTATTCGCTGGCCTGCCTACTCACCAGACTTAAATCCAATCGAAAAGGTATGGCATATCATGAAGAATTATCTTCAGGATAATTATCTGAAGAATTATCTTCAGGATAATTATCTGAAGAATATGACCTATGATAGATTGAGAGGGGCAGAGAAGACTGCTTGGAATAATGTGGGAGAGCACGAGCTCCGGGAACTTATCTAAAGCATGCAAGAACGCTGTCAGGCCGTTATTGATGCGAACGGTCTTTTCACCAACTATTAACCACCACCCCCACACACTACTGAGACTTCGCCATCTGCAATATCACCGAAAACTCCACCAAGTGCCTCTCATACCCGTTCTTTTCATCCGGTCAGATTGAGTTCAATAGCCACGAAATCTACCACCACTATCACAAACCTTCCACTAAAGCTATTCCGAGTGCTTTAATATCAATCCCCTTCTGTATCAGGCATTATATATTCCTTAACCACAAACTCATAACCAAGATTGTACCCCACAGCCCATAATACATCCCACACAGCTCGTTCAAATACAAACTCACTCCACCCCGCACTGCCGAACCCTCCCTACCACCTTCACCTTTCTCCGACGTAATCCTGACAAAGCTATCACAAACCCGACAGCTCCATCCCATACCATGACTACCTTCCCTTCTCCACCTTCTCTGGCCACTCAACACCCTCCCAAACAGTGTTTGCAACAGTCCAAGGCCCCTATAGGACCCTGCGTGGGAACTGCCAAGAGACCTGAACGAGACCAGACACCACAATGTAGTCCATCTTCACCTGTGAACTCGCAGGACGGCCGTCATTATAAAGGAGGATGAGCTTCATGAGACAAGACAATTTTAGGCAGAGGGCGGCAAGGAGTGCTAGTTGTGGAGCATGACGGGGTATGGTGGAGACGGTAGGAGACGACCGAAAGCAGCGGTTAAAGGATGGTAGGAAGGGCACTGGATCAAAGGCCACAATGCTATTCCAGCCGCTATGCACAGAGATGGCGGTTGAAGAGAAGCGTGTCGCGAGAGTGTGAAAGCGGGGGCTAGAATATTAGTTTTGGGCAGGCCTAGGAGCAGTAGAGGGGTGCGAGTTCTCGTTTTACCTTTCTTTTGTTACATGTTTCTTTCTTTCTTTCTTTCACTCTTTGTAGGTATTTGATCAGTTAGGAAGGTTGTAAAAATCTGATGGGAGTGAAGTTGTTGGTATTCTATTGTGATTCAAAGGAGTAGGCTATAGCAGCGGGGTCTCAGTTGGATGTTGTGTGCTTGGAGGAGAGCTCAAGAGGTCAAAGTGGGCAACGCGTTTGGATGGTTGAGATACTAGCCCTGTCTGACAACCACAGACCTAGCGATATCCGGCCTCACAGCTTATCACTCATAAATGCAATGTAAGGAGAAGCGGGGTATAATGTAATCGTAGGTAATGAACAACCGCATCACCAACCATCCTCCCTAAGCGAAGCAACAAGAATGTCTGATTTCCTTATTCCAGTCCCGTATCAACATGAACACTGGATCCAAGAGCTGTATCATATTAAAAAGGATATTCTTATTCTTACTGACCGGCAGTATTTGATTTATTGGCCGTTGGTAGATGGATTTTGGATTCATACAAGCTGTGAGAAGCACAAGCACGAACGGTCAATTACACGGTACTATTCTTGTCGAATCAGTAAAACACTAGAGTCCTCAAAGGCTGATCCTTTTCCGGAAGAAAAACTCTCAGGCAAATCAAGAAATACCACATACTATGGACCTGGGAAGTGTCCAATCAAGATTAAAATTACAGAATCAACAGTGTCAGAGGCTGCTAAAACTTTCTGGATAGAACAGATAAAAGGAAAGGAGAAAAATAGTAGAGAACATAACCATAGTATTGAGGAATCCTGGATGCGCAAGCGGTCATCTTTTTTGACAGACATAATCCGCAATGAACTTGCTCGAGGATATACCCCAGCGCAAGTCCGCGATCGCTTGAAAGAAACTGGTCACGCAGGAGGATGTGAACAGTTAGAAAGTATTGGTGGTGCATTTATTGATCGGTTAGCTAAACCTCTCCACTTATTAATTTTTTTTCATTCTTCTACTATTTTCTTAATTTTTGCTAGTTCAATAATAAATTATAGATAATAGAATTTGCATATTAATTACTTGATACAATAGAGAAGATGTAGCAAATATCGGTCAAGAATTCAGAACTGGCTCATTAGATGTTCGCAAAGTAGCTATTGGGACAACTCTTATGGAGGACTGGCAACAGGCAACAAAGTTTCTTATTGAAAAAGGGTACTTCTGCAAGACAATTAGTGCACAGGGAAAGGCAGAAGGTCAAACAAGAGGGCTGGTGTTTGCCTATCCAGATCGATTACAGACATTGACAGACCGTGGACTTTTAACAATTTTCGACTCTACACATAAATTTAATATCCATGGCTATAATTTGTTTACATTTATGTGCCGCAATGAGGCATCAATATGGGTACCAGGAGCGAATTGCTTAGTTGAAAAAGAGAACTCAGATATTCTGGCAACTGCATTACGCAAAATATACGAGTGGTCTGGATTTCAATGGAAAATGAAATATCCCTTAACAGACAATAGTGCAATTGAGAAAGCTGCTGTCAGGAAGGCTTTTGAAGGAGAAGGACATGTTAAACAGCATCTCCTATGTACAGTGCACTCAGAAAGGACACTGCGTCGACGATTTCGGAGCCAAGAGACCCAAGGAGCCAATCAGCATATGCGACATGCTATGAGAGTATTAAGCGAAACCAACTGCATTATGTTGTGTAATTTAGCAATTACAGCTACGCCCACTGTGTCTGACAAGCGGTACATACAACAAGAATGGTTAGAGACGAGACAGAGCTGGGCTATGTTTGCGAGACAACATAATCAACAACTCCTTCAAGCTACTTCTTCAAATGCCTGTGAAGCATGGCATGCACGGTTAAAACTTGGTTCAGGCCTAAGAAAAGGCGATAGTGCTACACATGGAATTTATGGATGTGTGCGTACCGTTCATGACTGTGCGCATGATGTTGATAATAAGATAGTGGCTGCTCAGATGGATGAATGGACACGACACACAACCTTGACAAAAATATATCCCTCACTTAAGCGATTTCCCTTTGCAGTACAGAAAACTATCGCATTGGAAGAAAAAAAGGGTAGCAATTCGATTAGAACAAGATATGCCATTACCTGTCCAGGAATACAGTAATGGCTTATTTATCTGTCATTGCCTCTTCTCTAGACGCTATCAACTTCCATGCCAGCATCTATTTCATATGGATCAAGCAGAACCACGAGCGAGGGACAGTTTAGGTAATGAGATTCTCGAGAGTGGTATTCTTACTCCAGAGATGTGGGGGATGTATGAGGAAAGGCTGAACGGCGGTGGCTTTGAAATGTATGAAAGACAGCCTGGCGAGAGAATTCCAGTATCCTCAACTATTGTCCGCCCTTCTGACAATAAAACCCTTCGTGTACTACGCCTTGGGGAGATGAATGAACGAATAAGATCAACCTTTTATCAATTAGAAGAACAAGATCCAGAAAGTTCATCTCACTTTGTTGACGCTATCAACAATTTAATTACAACAATCATCTCCCTTCCCTTGACCGTACATCCTCTTCCCAGTCCACCAACTCCCATGTTTTCCTCAACTCCTCAGACTGCTTCTGCTCTGTTCCACCTTCCTACAACCCAATCCCACTCTCCTCCTGCCCCGTTCCACTTTCCTGCGGCCCAATCCTACTTTTCTTCAACGATAATTAACCTATCACCTATTTGCTACCGGGTGCCATCCAGTATATCTTCTGCTTCTGTACCTACCGGTTAGTAAAGATATTGTCTAATAAACTTCATTACCTTTAACCAACTAATATTTTTATAGAATCAACAATCATAGTTCCTAACTTACCTTTGCATCATTCACCTAGTAGGAAGCATCGAACTGACAAGACCCACTCGCGAAAGCGATGCCGTGCACTTTCTATTCGTGAATACCCTAGCATGCATAATTTTAGCTGTTCGTACTTCCCTTTTTTTTATTTTTATTTTTATTTTTTTAATTGTATTTCCAATGGAATACTTACTGTAAGATATACATAGTGAGAGAGTTGACAGCCAAAGAGATGCCGTTCATAACACCAGTGGTAGAGGCACCAGGGCTGGAAGCCCAGAGCCAACAAGCACAACTAGCCGAAGGGTAGCCTAACAGAACAGAACAGTCTGAAAGCTAACGTATTTCACCCAGTAATGGGTCACCCCCCAGTAATGGGTCACTATTCTTGGCATTTCAAAAACATCAAAATTCAACACCACTAGTCCTATAGTTTATTCAAGAGACTCATATTTAGTAGTCTTTATGACTTGTACAAAGTCATACAGTATATGAAAAAAAAATCTCAAAATAGAATAAGTTGAGCTATTAAAATACAAAAGTGATAATCTATGATTCATTCTTATTTAGTGAAATAATCAGGTCATAAAATTGATTTCTAGCTAATCTTTCTATATGGGTAGTATTAGCTATAGGTGGTAGTTAGCCTCGAGGTATTAAAAATTGGAATTTCATTCTACTGAATGCAAGCAAGAAGTTTCAAAATTGTTCAATATAAGATATTAGAGGTGAACAAGTATACTTAAGTAAATGATGTTTATCTAATTACACAGTTTCTCTCAAGACCCCAATCTCTGTAGATAGCTACCTGATTAGACTCTCTTTCATATGGTAGCATTTGAGCTCTATTAGCACTATTATTACTCTTACAATTATCATTTGTTTACTCTCAATTCAATTATGTACTCTGAAGCTTTTTTTCATTTGTTTACCATATTTGGCTAACTAAGAAGATGAAAATTGATCATTCAACATGTTATATATATCAGGAAATACTTATCTTAATATTACCAGGCTTTATCTTGCTTATTTTCTTAAGAATTAACAGAAAAGTATGTATTATAATAAAATATTATTTCCGTATTTTATAATAACTCATTTGTCTAACTGTTGATATCTTTGCTCTTGATCTCTCTCAACATTTCTTTAAACCATTCTCTTTCTCTATCACATTATTTATAAATCATTAATTATATATATATGCATATTGCTCAATCAGTCAACACTTATAACCCAATTCTTCTAGTAGGTTTTTAACAATAATTACCAATAATTTTATAGCAGATTGCCATTAATATACTTGATTTAATAGAATTGATAATGTTTAGGAAAAGTAATATCAGAAATACTTCATAAAACTGTAGAGATTGCAAACTAGATAAAGAAAGAACTGGTGTGGACATTTGAAACCAATAATACAAGTGATATTCAAAAGAAAATCAGCCCAACAACTTCTAAATATCTCTAATACGCTTGCATCATATAGATAGATTAAATAAGGGCTTATTTTCCATTGGTTGAGAAATAGAAAATTCAATAGTGGATGTAAATCAATATACAATATTGATATTAATTAAGAGGAAAGGAAAGAGTATTGCAAGAGCAATAATAGTGCTAATGGAGCTCAAATACTACCATATGAATGAGAGTCTAACCAGGTAGCTATCTACAGAGATTGGGATCCTGAGAGAAACTGTGTAATTAGATAAACATCATTTACTTAAGTATACTTGTTCACCTCTAATATCTTATATTGAACAATTTTGAAACTTATTGCTTGCATTGAGTAGAATGAAATTCCAATTTTTAATACCTCGAGGCTAACTACCACCTATAGCTAATACTACCCATATAGAAAGATTAGCTAGAAATCAATTTTATGACCTGATTATTTCACTAAATAAGAATGAATCATAGATTATCACTTTTGTATTTTAATAGCTCAACTTATTCTATTTTGAGATTTTTTTTTCATATACTGTATGACTTTGTACAAGTCATAAAGACTACTAAATATGAGTCTCTTGAATAAACTATAGCACTAGTGGTGTTGAATTTTGATGTTTTTGAAATGCCAAGAATAGTGACCCATTACTGGGGGGTGACCCATTACTGGGTGAAATACGTTAGGCTAGATTGCAGGTGACCGAAATCTCAGAATAGGATATCTGAGAAGTGTCACCAAAGATAGGCGGAAGAGGAATACCTGTTTCACAAAATTGTTAGTAGGAAACTGGTTTGGTAGAAGCGGTGTCTCTTGCCTTGGGGTTGGTGGTAGGGACAAAGAGGTGAAGAAATAAAAGGGGGCAAGGGAATTTCATGTTGTAGGAGGGGAAGCGAGCAAAAAAATGATTACACTGGATGCTTTGTCATCCTTCTTGATTTCCTTCACTCTGCACGGGCGCCGACCGGTAATATGAGACCCCGCTGCTATAGCCTCCTCCGATGCAACAGGATGGCCGTAGAACACGAAAATCTGTTGTGTGTTAAAACTCCAGCCCTACGCGACCTTTCCCCATTTGCTACCCTAACCCCTGCTAGCGGGATACCCCCTGCTAGCGGAATATTCAAAACTTATGTGCTGTACACGGGTGTAAGGGTATTTCGGGCGCGGTGACACAAGCTGCTTCTTCGTGTTACCGCGCCCGACTTTTTGCCATCACCAAAAAATCCTCACCAATTATCACTCAAATTTCCTAATCCGGTTTAGTCTACACATAAATGTAATGGTGGTGCGCCCGACTTTTTGCTACCCCCTTGTACCTTCGTAGATGAATGGATGAACAGGGGTTTGAGGTCCCCGTGCTCACCACCATGAAAGGAAAAAAAAAAGATTTAATTTGGGAGTTATGATACTAGGAAGGGTAAAAAGCCTTGACATCTCCAACCCCTGTCCATCCCATCACTAACTTTCCTACCCGAGCACTTGAGGTCATGGATACCATAGGATATTGGCGCGTGCGCAAGACATAAAATCCAAAGAACCCACCCTGCAGGGACAAGAGGTCAAAGTTTTGGGGAGAAATTTAGGACCCTCACAGGTTTATAAAGGAGAGCAAGGATTGCGGATTGTGAAGATTGGGGATGGTGGGATAGCTTCGCTCAAGTGCAGGCCTCGAAGACAGAAAATGTGCCTGGTCATGGAAATTGCCCTCTCCTCCTGGAAGCAGAGAAATCACGGCAAACTCAGCTCTCAGCGAGTTGTAAGGAAAAAACAAAAGGTCGGCGGCATGTCAGATGTGCTCAAGTGATAGAAAATTTTTTACTCCTCTCCTGTGGGTGCACAGATGCGCACTGATGATTGCCATGTACCATACCCGTACCCGAGTACCGGTACTCGAGTACTCGAGTATTCACCGGATCCCTGTTGTCTGGCACAGACTCGAGTGCACTCAAACCCCGCAGTCCAGGCTCGCGATAATCCGAACGCTCGAGGGCCTCAATGGCCCATATGAATATCAGTAAGTCCTGAATTTCTTGACTGGATTCAAGTAGATCAAAGCCTGACCTAGAGGTATTGACTAGGATCATGCCCTGTGCTGGACTGATCCTTGGCAGTCCGGTATAGCGGAGTGTGTGCACAGTGGCAGCCCACTGTCCTTGATTAGAATAGGGAGCGAACGATCTCGGAGAGTGAAAATTCTTGTACTCGGGTAGAGGGAGCGGAACGGTTGATGGGTCAAAACTAAAACTCGAGTGATAACTGATAAAAAGCGCAGCACACAATAAGGAACGCCAAGAGTTCAAGATTTTTGTTTGGGATAGAAAGGGTTTAGAAAAAATTGCTCATCTCTTGGGTAGGCGAAAAGGCGGAAATTTTTGTACCGCCTGGCTGGCCAGAGAGATCGCTAAGGTGCTCTCAGTGTTCTCCGTGATGATGTGCGTGAATATAATCAGACGCAGTTTGACAATTTTTTTATTGCATTTTTCAGGGTTTCTGTAGACTATGTGAACAAAAAATATACTCTGGTGCGCGAAAGCTAGGTGAGGTCCCAAAAACCGAGCACAATGAGAACCAATTCAGGGGACAATCAACCCCTGTACTTGTGAAAGATAAATCCTTTGTAGCAGAGTTGGGAAGCCAATAAAGAGAGTTAAGGTGAAAGGAGAGTAAAAAGTAAGGGTAAAGAGGAGGAGAGAGAGAAAGAAGATGAGTGTAGTTGGGTGACAAAGGCAAAATGTTGAATGCCAAGGCACTAGGAGCAGGGATGTTTATAAGGGTAAGGGCAGGATTTTGCAGGGATTAGAAGCAGCTAGACTATAAAAGGAAAATTTACAAAGGGAAATTGAAGAAGAAAAACAAATGCCAAGAGTATTTACAACAAAAACAACAAGAACAATACCTATATAGTGCAAAGTGACACAAACCGGGTCCTCAAAATAGGCCAAAACGGCATCCCTACTTGTCAACCAAAAATGTACAGCCCCTAGTCAGAAGTGTTCTTGATATGCTGACTAAGCACCTCGCCAAATCCCACATCACTGAGTTGGTGTCAACAGTACTCGAGTACCTGAGGTGATCGCCACTGGACAATCACACAATAACCATAACACTGCCTTCTTTTTAATAATTTATCCTTTATAAATTTCCAATGGTTAACCGATCTGGATATTCAAATTCGGCATCAAAAAAAAAAAAGCGAAACCCCACCAAAACCTCTTGAAAAGAAATGACCAATGTAGAGAAAGGCATTGTCATCGGCTTTTCCTACTGCCTCCGGAATATTGCACTTGTTGCCCAAACCATTGGACGGCCATAGAGCACAATTAAAAGCTTTCTTGCTCGCGCATGTGAGTGTCAAAGACTGGATAACATGCCACGCCCTGGTCGCCCTCCTGCTCTCAGCCAGCAACAGTGTCGCACAATTATCCGGGCAGCCAAATTCAACCGGAAAATGATCAGATCTGACTTCCGGGATAAATATGCTCCTGGCATATCACTTTCTACAGGTAACAAAAAAAAACCCGGCATTCTTGTACTACCTTGAGTGATAGACTATGATTTCTAACAAATTTGTCATGAAAGT
>Ga0307509_10012545_pt1 | contig 10129 bp, 8 predicted proteins | sample 10_EM_MG_FD_202245 | JGI IMG/M metagenome (GOLD analysis project Ga0307509, IMG submission 202245) | Populus trichocarpa ectomycorrhiza microbial communities from riparian zone in the Pacific Northwest, United States - 10_EM | ecosystem: Host-associated > Plants > Roots > Unclassified | place...
TGCGCTGGCGCTGGCCGCCGGACAGTTGATGCGGATAGGCATCGATCATGTGCTCGGGATCGGGCAGGTGCACCGCGCGCATGATTTCGAGCACGCGCTCGCGGCGGCCGCGCGCATCGAGATCGGTATGGATCTCCAGGACCTCCGCGATCTGGTTGCCGACCCGCTCCACCGGATTGAGGGCCGTCATCGGCTCCTGGAACACCATGGACATGCGCTGCCCGCGAATGGCGCGCAGTTCCGCATCGCTCTTGCTGGTCAGCTCCTCGCCCTGAAGACGGATCGAGCCGCGCTCGACCGACATCAGCCCCTTCGGCAACAGGCCCATGACGGATTGCGCCGTGACCGACTTGCCGGAACCGGATTCGCCGACGACGCAGACAATCTCGTTGGCACCGACCGTCAGGTCGATGCCCCTGACCGCGTGCACGCGATCGCCGCCGCCGTGGATCGCAACAGACAGATTGGAAATTTCGAGGACCGGCGTGTTCATGTCACACGCGCTTCGCCATTTTCGGATCGAGCGTATCGCGCAGGCCGTCGCCCAGCACGTTGACGGCGAGAATGGTCGCGGCCAGCATGATGCCGGGATAGATGATGTTGTGCGGATAGAGGCTGAAGACCTGCCGGCCTTCGGCCATGATGTTCCCCCAGGTCGGCACTTCCGGCGGCACGCCGATGCCGAGGAACGACAGGATCGCCTCGACCAGGATGGCGGACGCGCAGGTGAACGTGCCCTGGACAATCAGTGGCGCGATCGTGTTGGGCAGAACGTGGCGCCAGATCAGCTTGGCCGTGGGCGTGCCGAGCGTCACGGCCGCCTCGACATAAGGCTCCTCGCGTACGCCGAGCACGATGGATCGCACCAGACGCACGACGCGCGGGATCTCCGGCACCGCGATCGCCGCGATCACGGCAAAGACCCCGGCGCGGAACAGCGATACCATGGCGATCGCGAGCAGAATCGCTGGTATCGCCATCAGCCCGTCCATGATGCGCATGATGACCGCGTCGAGCCAGCGGAAGAAGCCGGCCAGGAGCCCGATGAACAGGCCTGCGGCGATGCTGATGACAGCGACGACAATGCCGACCAGGAGCGAGACGCGCGCGCCGTAGACCACGCGGCTGTAGATGTCGCGGCCGAGACTGTCGGTGCCGAACCGCGCCACCATCTTGATGCGTTCGCCGGTGTCGGTCCGGATGCTGAATTCGGCCCCCGGCACGCGATTGCGCGCCGCCGGATTGATCGCTGTCGGATCGATCGTGCCGAGCCAGGGCGCCAGCAGCCCGATCAGAACGACCAGGACCATGACGACCCCGCCCGCGATGACGCCCGGATTTCGCAGCGCCCTCGCCGAAGCGCCGGGCCGGCTCGGGGCGACCGCAACTGTCGGACCGGTTGTCGCGGCATCCGCCATCAGTACCGAATCCTCGGATCGAGCAGCGTATAGATCAGATCGACGGCCAGATTGATCATCACATAGACAAAGGAGAACAACAGAATGACCGCCTGGATGGTCGGGTAGTCGCGGGCCAACACGGCATCGACGGTGAGACGGCCGAGACCGGGAATGGTGAAGAGACTTTCCGTCACCACCACGCCGCCGATCAACAAGGCAATTCCAAGGCCAATCACCGTGACGATCGGCACGGCCGCGTTGCGCAATGCGTGTCGGAACAGCACCTTGCGCTCGATCTGCCCCTTCGCGCGCGCCGTACGGATATAATCTTCCGACAGGACCTCGAGCACGCTCGCCCGCGTCATGCGCGCGATCAGCGCGATGTAGATCACCGACAGCGTCATCGATGGCAGGATCAGCCGCTGGGCCCAGCCGAGAACGCCCTCGCTGATATGCTGATAGCCCTGCACCGGCAGCCAGTTGAGCCAGATCGCGAACACGTAGATCAGCAGATAGCCGATCACGAAGACCGGCAGCGAAAAGCCCAGCACCGAGAAGCCCATGACCAGCCGGTCGATCCAGGTGTCCTGGCGATGGGCTGCGAGCACCCCGAGCGGCACGGCGACCAATACCGCAATCATGATGGTGAAGAACGCCAGCGAGAGCGTCGGTTCGATGCGTTCGCCGACCAGCGCCGCCACCGTCTTCTTGAAGAAGAAGCTTTCACCGAGATCGCCGGTCGCGACCTTTCCGATCCAGATGACGAACTGCTGCAGCATCGGCTGATCAAGGCCAAGCTGACTACGAATCTGCGCCACCTGTTCGGCGTTGGCATTGTCGCCGGCGATGATCGCCGCGGGATCGGACGGCGTCAGGCGCAACATCAGGAAGATGAAGATGGCGACGACCAGCATCACCGGGATAGTCTGGAGCAGGCGCCTGAGGATGTAACCGAGCATGTTCACGGACGGCAACCTCGCCTTGGCCTCTGACAGCGAGCCCCTCGTCCGTTCCGATCGAATCGGAACCGAGGCTCTCGCTGCTTGTCTCGACGCGTTCCTCTGGAAGCGAACCGGTTACCCGCTTCGTCGGAAAACGCGCTGGCAGCTGATCGAGACACGGTACCCCGCGCCTACTTCGTGACCTCGATATTCCACATCACCGGGGCAGGCGCCGTCAGCATGCCTTTGACATTCTTGCGCATTGCCACCGGCTGCAGATATTCGCCGACCGGAATCTCCGCTGTGATCTCCATGTTGCGTGCCTGAACCGCCTCAGCGATCACCTTCTGCTTGGCGGGATCGGACTCGCGGGCGAACTGATCCCGCAGCTTCTCCATGGTCTCGTCGCAGGGCCATCCGAACAAGGCCTTTTCGCACGAGGAGTTGAGATAGGCAGTCGAAACCGGATTCATCACATCGGCGGTAACCCAGGACGTCAGGAAGGCGTTCCAGCCGCCGGCACTCGGAGCGTCCTTCTTGGCGCGCCTCGCCACCAGCGTCTGCCAGTCCATCGACTGCATGTCGACCTTGAAGCCCGCCTTCTCCATCAACGACTTGGCGACCGGCGCGAGGTTGGTGAGGGCCTTCAGATCGGTCGAATGCATCAGCACGACCGGGGTACCGTCATAGCCCGCCTCCTTCAGGAGCTCCTGGGCCTTCTTCATGTTGGAGGTGAGCACATCGTCGGTGCCCTTGGTCGACCCGAACGTGGTGCCGCAAATGAACAGTGCCTTGCATTCCTTGGCGTAGACGGAGTCTCCAACGGTCGCCATCAGGAAGTCTTCCTGATTGAAGGCGTACCAAAGCGCCTGCCTGATCTTCGGATTGTCGAACGGCTTGTGCAGATGGTTGGGGCGGAAAACGTACTGGGCCTTCAGCTGCGGTGACTCAATGATCGTGATGTTCGGATCTTTTTTCAGCGTTCCGAGCAGGTCAATGCTCGGCTGCTCGATGAGATCGATCTCGCCCTTTTGCAGCGCATTGACCGCCTGCTGCTGATCGGAAATCGCCAGCCATTCGACGCGATCGACCTTGGCGACCTTGCCGCCGGCAAGACCGGACGCCGGCTCCGGCCGCGGCTTGTACTTGTCGAACTTGACATAGACCGTCTTGTCGCCGGGCTTCCACTCATCCTTGGCGAAAACAAAAGGGCCAGACCCTGTGAAGTCCTCGATCTGTTTGGTCGGGTCGGTCTCGGCCACACGCTTGGGCATCATGAAGGGAACGTTCGACGACGGCTTGGACAGGCCGAGCAGCACCAGACCGGTCGGTTCCTTGAGCTGGATCGTGAACGTCTTGGCGTCGCCCGGCGTCATGGTGTCCACGAACGACATCATCTTCTGACCCATCGAATCGCGCGCGCTCCAGCGCTTGATGGAGGCGATGCAGTCCTCCGACGTCACCGGTTTGCCGTCATGCCAGAGCAGGCCATCGCGAAGCGTGAAGGTGTAGGTCTTGCCGTCGGCGGAGACGTCGTACTTGTCGACCATTTGCGGCTTGATCTCGCCCTTCTCATCCTGCGCCAGCAGCGTGTCGTAGATCATGTAGCCGTGATTGCGGACGATGTAGGCGGTGGTCCAGATCGGGTCGAGAATCTTCAGGTCGGAATGCATGACCGCTTTGAGAGTCGTCTGGCTGAACGAGGGCGTCGCCGCCAGCGAGAGCCCGACAGCGCAGGCCGCCGCGAAGATGGCCTTTCTCAACTCAATCATCTTTGTCTCTCCTTCAGATGTCTGGACGCGCGCCTGCGCTTCGCGAATTTGCGCGGATAGTACAGATACGCAGAGTCCTTACAACTGGAAACGACCCCAAACTTCGCCGGTATGGCAATGCGACTGATTTACCGATCATGCGCGCGGGGACATTTGGCTAAGGATCAGGCGAACCAGCTAGTCAACCGGCACAAGAAAACGGCACACCGCCGAGCTGCTGACCTCAGGTAGAGAGTGCTCGCGCACCACCGCAAAAATGGAAGCGCCCCCAGAGAAGGGGGCGCTGATCTCGTAGACCCATCGAAGAGCGGCTTCTGCTACTTCGACAGGTAGGCGCTTGTCGTCGTTCCGCTCGACAGCGCCTTCGACGCGGCACTCGGCGCCATCGTCCAGTTGGTCGTGTTGAGGGTCAAAGTCGAGAGCACCATGGTCAGGCCAGTCGAGGTGAGATTGGATGTCGAGTTGGCCGTGAGCTTCCTGCTCGGCAGGTAGATCAGGCCGGTCATGTTCAAAGTCGAGGTGTCGATCGTCGCGTTGCTGGTAGTCAGCCCGCCCGGCTCGTACATCAGGATGTTGGCGTAGGTCCCCGTCGTCGGCGCCGACAAAGTGGCGCCGGTGGTGCCGTTGAAATGGACCAACGCGTTCTGGTCGACGAGGTAGAAGGTGACGCCGCTGCCGTTGACGGTCCAGCCCGAATTCACGCTCCATGTGCCATGAATTTCGTACAAACCGGGATTCAACGTCACCGTTCCATTCGTCACTCCGTTGAAGTTGATCGACCCGCAGAACACGCCGGGGTTCAGCGTCACGGACGTATTGTTGAAATTGATCCCCCCGTAGACCCCGGCGGAGAGGACGGCCGCGCTGCTGCCGGAATTGTAGTTGAGGTTGTTGTTGGCGCTGGGAATGCTGCTGCAGCTGTTGGTGCTCACCGTCGGCAGCTTGCCGGCGAAGGGATCACTGATGGTCGAACAGCTGGTGACCGCAGGCGGATTGGCGCCACCGTTCTTGACGATCGTCGAGCCCTTGATGCAGATGGTATTGACGCCGAGGGTGGTATTGAACATCGCGGCCGGGTTCTGCGTCGATGCGACGTGAATATCGCAGCTCGGCGCGGTGATCTTGGCACCGGAATTGACCAGCAGCGCCTGACTGTCCAGCTGATCGACGAGCAGGATGCAGACACTGGCCGCCGGCGATACCGTCGCCTGCGTGCCGGGAGTTGCCGTCGAGTTCACCGTCAGCGAAAACGCCGGCAGGAACGACATGCTGACGCTGGTGCTTGCCGTGCCGCTGAGCGAGCCGTCGGCATTCTGCGCGAAGGAAGGCGTGCTCGACCCTGCAAATTTCTTGCTGAAGTCGCCGTCGAACACCTTGCCCGCCGTCGAGACCTGGTCCGCTGATGCCTGCGTGACACCGGCCAGCACGGCCGCGTCCAGCGCATTCTGCATCTGCGATTTCACGTCACTGACTTTTGCGAAATCGATCGCAGTCCCGATCGCGCCCATGACCGGAAGCGCGGCGAATGCGAATATCACGGCGAGATTACCTCCTCGCGCGCGGCAAAATTCGTTGAACAGATTTTGAAGACCCCGGAGACGACGGATTCCTGCCACGGCGACACTTCCAATGGTTGTTGTGTACGATGCGGTGCTCAATTACCCCCGCGCGATCGAATTGAAGGTGCAATGATTAGTTTTTCCTGAATGACCGGCGGCGACGCCAAGCTACGGTTATCAAGCCGTTCCAAAATTGCGTAAGATTTTCGCTCGCCACGCCCCGCATTCGTCGAAGTCCGACTTCGACTGGAGCATCGTCCGACCAACCTCGCCAACGAAATGGCGATAGGCGTGGGTTTTCGCGCCGACAGCCTCTGGAATTCCGCGTTCGTCTTTCTCCAGCGCATCGTCCTGCGCATTCGTCGAGTACAGACTGGAATGGCCTTTAATCTTCTCCGCCGAACCCTCGCCTGCGGCCCAGCCCGTTTCCCCGCTGCCCGTTGTTGAATTCCCGTCTTCCGGATCGAAGAGCATGCCGACGCGCCTCACACATGCGCATCGCCATGCGCGAGTTCGCCCCGACGGCCGTAAGTTCTCAATACGGTCACGACGATCCAGCCGTAAAAGGCAAGAACGAACGCCGATATGATTGAGCCGGAAACATGACCCACTCCTGCGTTCCTGACCCAATCGTTGAAGGTGAGAGCCGCCGGAATCTCGCCGCTGAAGGAGGGAAAGGTCACTTTGAGCGCCCATGCGCCCAGCAGGATCAGGAATATCCAGAGATAGTTGCGTCGCAGCCTGCGCGACACGGCCTCTGCCATCGACATCGCGAATGTCGGCGCCACCAGATCGGCGGCCAAGATGCGCTGCCAGTCCTTTTCGGCTTTGAGGCCGGGATCGAACAATATTGCGTAGTAGTTGCGTTCCAGCCGGCGCACGCGAGACCGATAGACGTCGAAGAAGCGATAACGCCGGGACTCAATCATCAACAGGAAGAATGCCAACACCATCGCAAACATCAGCACGCTGTGGTGGGCATTCGACGTCGAAAGTGAGACCGAGAGCATCGCAGCAACGAGCGTAATGGCCCAATTGGTGGTGCGGTCGATGCGATCTCTCCATCCGGCCATGCGCGCAATTTCGGCGCGGTGGAAGTGAGCGAATACCGTTATGAACTCACTGGGAGATGAAGGAAAATAGATGCGGCCGATTTCGTGTCCTTCCGGTTCCTGCATTTTTCTCTCCCTGTTTCGAGGTTCTGGCGACGATGGGCCCGCAAATGACGGCGAGCAGCGCGTCAGGCCGGCGCACCGGCTTCGATCGTCATGATCTCATCTGCGAACCGGCCGTTCTTGAGCAAGCCCGCCATGCTACGCATGGGCCATCGCCGTGCTTGAAGCACATCCTATAGCCAGCACACAACAATTTAGGCCGGATTCATTGTCCGGCGGCCGAACGACACGATGGTCTCCGCCAGGGCTTGCGTACCCGGCGGCGCGCGACGCTCGCGGAGATCTCGCGCGGCGCGACACGGGGCTGGCGGTGGAATTGCTGGGCGCTACAAACGCGCCGCAGCTGGCATGCCCGGCTTCGGAAAACAACAACAGTATCATCGCTCAATCTCAATCGCGAGGATCGTCGCTAAGCGAGACCTTCGGGGGCCACTACGTTCAGTTTCGAGGCGAGCGCCAGGAGCCTGGATAGAGTGCCCTGCACCAGCGGTATCGCGTGCCCGTCTTTCCATCGACTTGAAGCGCCGTTCTCCGGGTAGATAAACACCGTTCAACCCTGCCGTCGGCGGCAAGCCCTTGATGGCGACGCAGAGGCGATCGACTTCGAGTCCACTTCTCCCTTGCGCGTGCTCGGCGCAGGCGCCGTCTTGCCGCTCGGCCTCGACATCGTCGTTAGCGCCCCCCTTACCGAACGAATGAAGATGCGACGCCCGGCCAGATGCCGCGCCGGATCGTGAGAGCCAGTCGAATCAAATCAATCACTTAGACAAAATCGGCTTCTCATCGTTCCGCATGGCGACTTGAAGCAAATTATCGGACTGCAGGAGACCATGCGCGATCATCCGGTTCGACTATGGTTTCGCTGATCATTCAACCACTCCTGGACTGCAATCAGGAATCGCCGAAGCTCATTTGTGAACCGAGCATGCGCATTCCGGCTGGTGATAACGCCCGTTGGGTTCGACGATCCCGCCTTGCCCGTATCTGTCATGCGGTCGAACCCAGTCGCCCAGACTGTAATAGGGCCCATTCTCATTGCGTCCCTTGGGCATCACATCCAGCAGCCGGTAGGCTGCGAGAAACTCCTCGGCTCCGCGCCCGAAGGTCGCGTAGGTCAGATAGATGCTTCCGGTTTCGTCCTTGAAGAACACGGAATCGCCCGAAAGGTCTTCCATCTCGGCCGCCCACTCCGGCGCCGGCTGGAAATTGTAGACGCCACGCCCCGACGCGATCTGCTCCGGCGTGTAGGATACGTTGAAATCGTAGTTGAAATCCGAGCCGAACGACGAGACCCAGGGAAATTTCCACCCCATGCGGTTGCGGACGACCTCGATTTCCGCGATGGGGGCGCGCGCCACCGCGGCATAGGTCACGTCATGGTTGTTAAGATGGGTGAGAATTCCTTCGACGTGGTCGACTTCGAACGAGCAGCCGACGCATTGTGTCGAAGCGCCCGGTCCCATCATGAAGTGCTTGATGAAGAGCTGGCTGCGACCGTCGAAAAGCTCCGCCAGGGTCACTTTGCCACCCGGCGAGTCGAACACGTAGTTCTTCTCGACCCTCACCCATGGCAGCGTGCGTCGCTCGGCCGCCAGTTGGTCGCGAAGCCTTGTGTGCGCCTTTTCCTTTTCAAGCAGCGCTACGCGCGCATCGATCCAGGCGCTTCTTGAAACGACTTGGTGTTGCATGTCATGGTTCTCCTCTGGACAAACTTGGCTGAACCAGTGCAAAGCGGCGCCACGCCCGTCAGTGTTGCATGGCCGGTACCCTCAGTGTTTTTGCGACGCCGCTGATCGGCGTTTGCTTGGTGCGGCGAACAGCAACTCGATATATCGGCGCAGATGGCCGAGGCTTTCTGCGGCGACATCGGCACTCCCCTTCGCCTTGGCAAGGATGAATGCGCCCTGAATCACGGCCTGGGTGTGCAGCGCAAGGCTTTCCGCAGTCCAGGCTCCGGCTACGCGATATTTTCGCATCGCTTCACCGATGTCGGCTTCCAGCGTCTTGGCGTGGCCGCTGATGCTGACTTCGCACGCTGCTCGAATCTCCGGGTGCGTGACGTAGACTTCCTGAATGATGGTCCCGGCGAAGCACGTGAAGTCGGACAAGCCGCCAACCAGGATTGCCTTGCGGAAGTCGACATAGGCGAGCAGACGGTCGAGCGGATCGGCCAGACCGTGGTAAGGCGCTTCGGCGAAGTACCCGCTTATAAACGCGTACCAATGCGCCGCCGCGGAGAGCGCCAAATCCTCCTTGCTCTTGAAGTGATGGAAAAAGCTTCCCTTGGTCAGCCCGGCTTCGGCGCAGATGTCCTCGACCCGCGTCGCGCTATAACCCTTGGCGCGGATAACCTTAAGCGTCGCCTCCAGGAGCTTCGCCTTTGATTCATGCTGGGCAGACGTCATGATTCATACCAACTAGTTGGCATCTTCATAAACCAACCAGTTGGTATGTGTCAAGGCGTGCCTTGCTCAAGGCTGTCGGATCGGAAAAACCTGACCGCCTCGCGCCCGGACCGCGATCCGCGAATTCGCAAGCAGGTTCTGACGCGATCGAAGCAAAGCTCCGCCAGCCTTCCCGGAGCATTGTCGAACGCTGCGATACAGCGACGGTGAAAACTTCTCGCTCATGACCATCGCGGAGGCCATCGCCTCCACGGACATATGACCAACGGCCGTTGTTAGTAAGCCGGACCCGGCCCTGCACACAATGCGCCTCCACACGACCTAATTCCAATTTGCCACCGCAAAATAAACAGAGCCCCGGGATGACCGCATCCCGGGGCTCTGCCAACTTGCGCGATTCAAGTTGATTGCGGGGCGCGGGTTCTCCGATTCGGAAGCAACAAGAACCGCGTTAGCCCACGCCGTTGGCGACGACGGCCCGCACCCCCTGATCGGTCAACAACTGCTCGAAATAGCAGATTGTGCGCTTGAGCCCGTCCTTGAGCTGCGTTCGTGGCGACCAGGACAGCTCATCGCAGGCCTTGGAGATGTCCGGCCGCCGTTGCCGCGGATCATCCAGTGGCCGCGGACGATGAACGATGCGCGAGCGCGAACCCGTGAGCTCTATGACTGCGGAAGCGAGCTCCAGGATCGAGAACTCCTCCGGATTTCCAATATTGATTGGCCCGGCGACGTGGTCCGGCGTCTGCATGAATCGAACAAGCCCATCGATCAGGTCATCGACATAACAGAATGACCGGGTCTGCGCGCCGTCACCATGAACGGTGATGTCATGCCCGAGCAGAGCCTGAACAATGAAATTCGACACCACTCTGCC
>Ga0307509_10012546_pt1 | contig 10128 bp, 6 predicted proteins | sample 10_EM_MG_FD_202245 | JGI IMG/M metagenome (GOLD analysis project Ga0307509, IMG submission 202245) | Populus trichocarpa ectomycorrhiza microbial communities from riparian zone in the Pacific Northwest, United States - 10_EM | ecosystem: Host-associated > Plants > Roots > Unclassified | place...
GGGAAGCAACGTGCAGCTCAGCTCGACTGCATCTTCTGGTCAGATGCTGGTGCTAGCATCTACGAGCAGCGTACACCCCGGGCGAACTCAATTCGTCGTCGCAAGTGTAGCATTGACCGCGCACAGCATCCCGTTGCAAGACTCGTTTGACATGATAATATTATCGAGACAACGTTCCATAGCCAGGACGGCGCTACCTTCATCAAAGTGACACCTCCTACCAACGCAGCTCTCGTGGAGAACAGACCTGACTGGGAGCCCAGGGGCATCTCCCCCGATCCTTCAGTCCAATTCAGCCGCAAGGTCTGGTGGATTTATCTCCTCGATTTGTATGGTGTGTCTGTGTGGGTCTCGTACGGGTCGCCACCGAGAACTAGCCCGACGCGACGGCGGCGTCAGGCAGATTATCGACGACATACCCTTCATATACAGATCTTTCCCTACTAGTTCTCGATTTTGAAACGTAGTTCGCCTTTTCAACAGATTCGCAGATCTTGTGTGCCGGAGCCAGTTTGCTACTTTCCCTACTGGCTGTGTTCACGTCCCTTCAAAGTCCGAGGCGAGCATACCCAGATGAGAGTCGCCGCATGGCCGTGCTGCTGCGAGATGAAGGTTACCTCGAGGGAGGCCTGCGAGCCCGTGTCATAGACGAGGAATTGGCCCAAGCTGCCTGGGTACGTCTGGATCGTTGTAAGGAACCGAGTCTGATGCCGACTGCTTCTATTGATCCAGAAAGGATTTGTCATTCCTTGGGGTCTGCGCGCATCCTAGGTATCAAATAACACGGATACATGCGTCGCTGAACATCCGTAATCCATCACAGCCACACACCAAGTCTGTCACGTCGAGTCGCAAGGCTGACGGAGAAACGATATGGGGCAGTACGGCATCTGTTGAAGACGTCTGGAGGGCATGTTTTCTTATTTCAGTGAGGTCTTGGTGTCCTCTTTTACATTTGCTCCGACATGTCTGCAGGTAAGGCCCCACGCCCCTCAGTGATGTCAGCTAGGCGACTCATACACCGTACTACGCCCATTTCTCGGTGGATAGGTAAAATGTGTCTGCCCACTATAGATCTAATCTGCTTGGTTTCTGGAAAGCGATGATGACGCCGTGGGTGAAGGCAGGGATGATGTAACAGCCACCGAGCTCACCTGGGCGATTGTCATGTTGTCAAAGATAGAACACTTCGTTCCCCAACAGTGAATGAGGTGTTTTAGCTGTGACCCCGTGACACTCCCCGATGATCTTCGCGATCCGCTCATTTTTTCAAGGTCAAATGGTGCAGACAGTCAGTATGGAAGGTCCATTGATCGCATCACCCTGATTCATGGGACCTCAATATACCCTAGTACGTGACCGATCCACCCTGCCTGTCTTTCGTCCATCGGCCCTTCCTCGTGATTGTTCGCATTAAACACTTGGTAGACTCCGGGCTCTGGATCTTTGGTAATCTCCAATGAAGCGAACCCCGCTTGGGTCACCTGAGTAAATTGTGCGGCGGGTCGATTTGGCGAGCCATTTCCGCGCATTTCAGGAGACCTCGACCAAGCTTGTGGTGATTGACCTGCGCGTTCTCTCGTCGATCAACCCTTCCTAAGCGCCATCAATATTGCCAAGTTTGTAATTGACTTTGTTGGGCACTCTCGTATTCTGACGTCTAATCGTCCTGTCGAAAGACATGTGGTGATAAACGACGGCGTTGTAAGTAATTCGGCGTGCTTCCTTTGTCAAATGCGGACCAAAGCGCCGAATCTGCGAACGGTAGTATGTTGCTGTCCCTTTGACGTGCCTCTTTTTGCTTTTTTGCCTATTCACCGCCGTTGGGTCACCCCTCCCACATTCTCTCGTCCCAGAACAATGCCCTCCCCTCTCAAATTACCCAAAGTCTTCCTCCGAACGGTCAGGCAAGCTCCACATGAAGTCTTGCCCGGGGTGCGCCGATTGCCCCCTAAAACCAAAGATTTGGAATTTCGAGAGGACTGCACCTGCACGGTCTGCGCGAGAAAAGGGCAGGGTACCGGTGCGATCCTCAGGCCCAGCGATAGCCTTGTCGTCCACATTGGCGACTTTTCCCTCTCAATGTCCTCTCAACCTCCGCCATCTCGGTGACGACCCTGCAAGTCGATCTGATCCGGAAAGAGATCCGGACCCATCTCTCTTCATCAAACACACTCTTCCCCAAAGGTACTGTGGCATTGGGACTACATCATCTACCATATCGTCGTCCCGTTGTCTTCAGCCTCGACCCGATTGACCACCTAGCCCACATAGTCGCGCTTCGCAAGTGTGGCCTCACCACCCTTTCCTATTTTCCTCCTAGCCTCGACGTCAACATTTCCACCCTTTTTTTCGCATCGTCCAAGCTTCATTCGTACTCGTGTCTCGCTCTCTTTACCGGCCGCTGAGCACACATGTCTCGCGGACGCCCACTTTGTCGCCTCCCGCAGAACTTGACATGTTACTCCGACGGTCCCTTATCCACAATTCGCGTGTCTCTGCAGCAATGCTATGCGATGGCTGCTTTGGGGTGCGTACGTCGAGTGAAGGGAAGCTCCCGTAAGCGATTTCTCTACCACCTCATTGCCCAAAATGTTGATGATTACGTATGTTCTCTCTCTTCCCAGGCCCACGCCTCAATCCATCCGTCATCTTCTGTACAAACAAGCATCGAGTCATCCGGTTCGTCTGGCAGCGCATATGACAAAGCGCTGCGGCTCTTATGATACATGCGCACTCCAAAGACAAGATTCGTGACCGACCGCTCGCACAACGGGTCACTCTGTCAAGGAAACATGACAGGTTTCAACCGCGCCGTGACGTACACACTTTGCGGGTCGTCAAACGCAAGGCGGAACGCATCCGCATGCATGTATATGTAACGATCCCGTCAAGACTGCTGCATAAGTTGTGATACCGCGCCTCTGGGCAGAGCCCCGAATGCGTTAGCACAATCCCCCTCACTGTGAGTACGGCCGCTCCACCAAACCGTCGAGCTCACACCATGCTATACAGACCGCTATGATCAGAACTGCGTACCCCCGCCCAACCTTCCATTCACATGCTGGAGTCGCCTCGCCAGACGCATCGGTGGCTTCCTCTTCGATAGCACCCACTCTTGGATAGTGCCGGACCCCCGTCACTGGGGGCTGAGATGGCGTACATTGACGACGGATACGAACCACGTTTCAAATTTATCGAACGCCTGAGATTGCCTCTCTCTTTGTCTCCCTTACCCTTGGGTCGCATCTTACTCATCGCAGCCACCTTACCCATCTTAGCGAACCTCAGATTACCATTTAATGCCCGCTTCAGCACATTAAGACGGCTGAGAGGGACACCCTACACCTCATTGCGACATATATAGCTATATACGTGCATCGTACGAGTTGGACATGCGATGTGTCCGCAGAATTCGACAGTATAACGAGATAAGCTTAGGCCAACGATAGTACATTCTACGATCTCTCCAAGTCGTCGACGTGCTCTGATAACAATCGCTGCATATACGTGCGGTTCCGGCCAGACGCAAGTAGGAAAGCCGTATTGCCCTTATCGGTTTAGGCATGCGGATCTGCCCCATGGTTTAGTAAGATCTCTGCAACCTTGACATGCCCATAGTCTACGGCCAGGTGCAAGGGAGACCAGCGATCCTTTTTCTGTGCATTCGCGTCGGCGCCGTGGTCCAGCAACAGCTGTACGACTTCCACGTGTCTCTCTCTCGCCGCAAAGTGCAACGGAGTCCATCCCAACTTGTTCCGGGCCTCTACGTCCGCTCCACGCTCTAGGAGTGACATGACGACAGCGGTCCGTCCGTAGAATGACGCTTCATGCAACGCAGTTTTCTCCGAGGTATCCGCTGCGTCGTGATTTGCGCCATGGTCAAGCAATAAGCGTGCGAGGTCGTTTGACGGGTGATGCGACGCAATATGCAGTGGACTTGTGCCACGACCGTCCTGGAAATTCGCATCTGCGCCGTGCTCCAATAGCACCCTTACGATCTCCAGGCTTCCTGCCTTCGACGCCACGAGTAGCGGGGTCCACTTTACGCTGCCGGAAACGTCGTCTTCGTTGCACTGAACGTTCGGATTTGTGCGACGGTCAATAAGCGATCGTACGACGTCAAGGTATCCACGAGACGATGCCATGTATAATGCAGTCTGGCCCTGGCAGCAACGAGCCCCCGCGTCGGCACCACGCCCCAATAGGAACAGCGCGATATTCGGATGCATCTTGTGTAAGGCCCCAGTTAACTCAGCCTTGTAGTATCCACCACAAGCACTAATGTCTTTTGGATGTGCATCGAGAGGCGCTCTGCCGGCTGCAACTGATTATCGATCAGCTGCCACCTAATTGTATAGCACCGCATCGGGCAGGGGCAGGAACGGTCATATGGCTTGGCAATGACTTGGCATCAAGAAGTTTGCGCCACTCAAGGGCAGGCGGTGGGCCAGCCTCAGATTCTGCATCGCCTCGTCCATCAGAGGGTGAAACGGTGAGGCAATGCTATGGTCCCTTCACGTCCAAATGTTTGAGACGGGCTACGCCGGGTAAGACCCCGCACCCGTTGGCGACGTCCGTTTGTGCCCTCCTTCCATACATTGTCAGACGTACCACCTACTTGTTTTGGTTTAAGTCATGCAACGAGGGCGTATAATGCATTGATATTTCATACCAAATACCTAAATAGTGTCGGCCGTGTACCAAGGTGATCCCATCCAGACCAGATAAGATCACGTGGCTACAGTGCCGCGCACCGCTACTGTACGATTACACAGCAAAGGCCAAGGTGAGTCCCAAGACTCCCGCCCTGGCCCCATTGAAACGTGCGCCTTGCAATTCCTCTCGGTACCCACTTTTCTACTTGTATTAATGGGATATGCAAGTATCAGTAAATGCATCTGCGTCGTCGTTTATGGCCACAGAGTCAAAGGCGAAGGGAGACAGCAGGCGACTAGCCCTGGAGCTGTCACTGACGGCAAGTTAGTTCTATAATTGAACATAAACTCTCACCGCGCATGTATCACAGGCTTTCCTTATAATAATGACATGCGGCTGGTGCCTGCGTGCACAGATTTACCGTACTCCCACCTTCCTGCTCAGTACCTCTCCCAATGGAGCCTCAAATGGCCATCCTCGTCGTACTTACGACCTTTTTTCTGTGCTCCGGATCTGCCGTTTCCCAGATCTCTTACTCATTATGCAACACATCAACGTATAACTGGGTATGAACCACAACATCCCCTGCCTGAATCACATTTGACAGCTGACGGGCTTGTCCAGGCATATAGCTCACTCAATCAAAATCCGTGTGAAGTCGCCGCATACATGCTAGGGACTTGCAATCAGGGTGGTGAGTGTTTGCCTTGGGTGTGTGGACGTGGCGGTTTCATCTTTTGACAGTGTTTACCATCGATCCCTTAATTCCGGGATACAGATACGTCGGCCCGAACGGTGTTGACGATGACGACTTGTGCAAGTGCAACACAGTTGCTTATTCCCTCGTGAGCGCATGTGGGGCATGCCAGGACGCAGAATGGATCACGTACGATCCATATCCTTTTCCTATCTCCATTTTTATGTATCTGACATTAGATGGTCCGAATGGGTAACCAACTGCACAAAAGTTTTCCAGACTTCGAGGTGAGCTTCTTGTTACAAAATGGGGATTTAAAGGATTGACATTGGAGGGGCGATCGGCGGGCAGTTTCCCAAACCCGGTGCCAGATGGAACAAGTTTACCTCAGTGGGCTCTCCTCGACGTCACGGTTCGTTACTATCCATTGTATATCCGACACGAACTGACGGCGCACGCTAGCTTGAGAATAGTTGGAACCCCAACAAATCGAGGACCACTGGTGGTAGGAATTATCCACTCTGCTTTTCGTGGACAGTTGCAAACCTGTATTTTTCAGACACTCCTGAGATACCTGCTGGAGCGCTCGTCAGCCCTTCAAGCTCCTCTACCCGGCCCGCAGGCCCTACGGGAAGTGCCTCTCCTACGCCCACAGTTTTCCCGACTTCTAAGGGAAAGGGTTCGAATACGGGTCCCATCGCGGGGGGCATCGTTGCTGGTATAGCGGTAGTCGCCGTTGCTGTTCTTGGGTTTTTCTACCTGCGACGCCGGCGCACGAGGCCGCAGTATGCCGGGCCGTATTCCTCGTTCGTAGCGGAAGGTGATTCATTTGTATTCGACAGGGGACCACAACCACAGCTGGGATCTACAAATGTACCGTCATCTGACGGTTATTATACCTCATCATCGGTGCCCGTTTCACCACTGACTTTAATAATGAGGATGCGTGTACGTGCTTTCGCGCCTTTGTTGCGTTCAGTTCGTGCTTCTTCATGCGATTTTTTCCTATCCTCCCAGAACCCGAACGCTTCCTATGCTCCGAACGCCTCTCCCCGTGAAATTTATGGACCGCAACAGGGCATAGGCGATATCCTGCCCTGGCTGGCCACCACGCAGGTCACGCGGCCACAAGGACATCATGCCCCCCCGACTGTCTGACTACTACCTTTCGAGCTGACTCTTGACTCGCAGCAGTGTTCGCGTATGCAGAGCCGACGATCTTTTTATATTTAGTCAGCCACACATGCATACTCACCAGGACAATTGTTGTCACTTTTATGGTGTACTAGTAGAGTAGCCTCAATGCTACTGTACTTCGCTATTCTGGCATGTTACTCAAGGGGGAACAACTATTGCCAGATATAACTCGTTGCGCGTGAGGCAATGTATAAAGGGGACAAACAATTCGTTATCGGCAATGAGCACGACATACTAGACCATCGCTGAGAGTGGTGCCCACACGACGGGTCCTCAAAACTTGCTCATGTCATTGCTCGTCATCTACTAGTCTGTGTACTTTTTGAACAGACTATTGAATCATCAGGGCTGAGTCATTGACAAGATGAAATCATGATGGGTATGCAGAAGGTACTAGGATGTGTTGGATGTCCAATCTGCCACAATGGTGGTAATAGAGAGGCAATACCACCTTATATCCAAGGCTAGGTAGCTCAATGGAAGAGCACCTGGTATATATCCAGAAGGCCTGGGTTCTATTGAGATGTGATTACCACAACTCAGGTCACAATACCTACACATGATTGTTCATGTTTGTATTAGAGCACACCTCTGCCTGCTTTTCCCCTCAGTTCTGTGTATCATCACACTGCTGAGGGGTACATACTTACACTCTATACCTACACACACAACTAACTGTACTTTAGAGTGTTATCAGGTATAATGATTTAGTTCTGTGTATCATCACACTGCTGAGGGAGTGTTATCAGTTTTTAATGGTGGAATCAGGGTATGACGAGGGATGGGCACAGGCAGGAGGAGGAGGGTAATGACTGGGGACGACGCCAAGAGCACTCCCTTGTCTTGCTTGCATTTCTAATGCCTCCGGCACATTGCACTTGATCACACTAATTTGATTTTATTCTCGAATAGGGTGGCGCCGCATGTATGTCTAAGGCATCGCCGCAAACTCATTTCCAATTTCGACAAAGTGCCCCTGAGCACGGACCCTCGGCCAGCGTCAACGGGCAGCATTGGCAATCCAGTGCCCCAGGCCGAGTGCCCTTTTCCCCACTTCTTCATTAGCGTCCTAGTAACGCTCATTCCCTTTCTTCCATGTCCACTCAATCCTCTTCGCCTTCACCTCAGTATAGTGGAGTCACTTAATAGTGCTCCACATCCTTTTATTGACCTCTGGACTACTTAAACGCGCCCTCAATGGGCTGGCAATGTTATCTGCAAATCTCTTCCCACTTGTGTGTGTGTGTGTGGTCCCCCATTTCCGACGGCTTCCCACTGCTTGTCTCCAACTTGTCGTTCCCCTTGCGCCCGCTGCGCTTACTTGTTCGATCCCTCAGCAAGCTCATAGCCTCTCTAAGTTATGGGCCCTGGCCTTAACGACAACATGCACTTCAAAGACAAGATCACCATCCTGAAACTCTCTGACGATGGCTCTAACTGGGTCGACTATCGCGACTGTGTTCTGTGGCTCCTAGAGTCACAGACCATCGACGATCACATCCACCATGACTCCCCACCCACTGCCTACCAGAACCAAGGTAAAGTCGGAGGGGTAGAGTACGCCGATCGCTGGAAGAAGGAAGAGACTGCCATCAAGCAGGTCATCAGTCCCAGCATCCCCCGCGCTGCCTTCTCTTGCATCAAAGGGCAGAAGAATGTAAAGGGAGTATGGGACATACTGAAACAGATTTATGAGGAGAAGACAAGAGCATTGGCAGCAGACCTCATGCGACAGTTCTGGAACACCAGATGTGGCGATAACAACAACATACGCACTCATTTTGAGAATCTGCACAACCTCAGAGAGCAGCTGGCTGGCATGGGCAAGCTGATCAGTGACGAGGACTACACTGACATCCTCCTTGCTTCTCTCCCTGCTTCATATGACTCTTCGTGCTCCTCCATCAGTAATAGCGCTCGTCTTGGCAGCCAAGTCCTCACTGCTGATGTGTTCGAGAGCCTCATCCTCGACGAATACACTCAGCACGAGCTCAAAAAGCCCTTGTCAAACTCCAAAGACGAAGCCTTCGGCGCTGACGCTCCCAGGTCCAAGAAGCAGTGTAGCAACTGCAACAAGCGCAGCCATCTCAAAGCCGACTGCTGGGCCAAAGGGGGCGGTAAGGAAGGTCAAGGGCCAAAGAGGAACAAGGACAAGGATAAGTCCAAAGACACCTTGGCCACAGCGGAGGAGGTACCGCTGCTGGATGCATGGGCTGCCATAGAGGAGATAGAGGATGGCGCTGAAGAAGCTTGGGTTGAGACCGCAGCTGCAGCAGGGAGTTCCCTAGCGCAGCCTGGGCGAACGCATCGCACCACGACGGAGATCTACGACTCAGGAGCCTCTCGGCACATGTCCCCCTTCGGAGAGCGGTTCCTCAACTACAAACAAATCGTGCCGCTGCATGCGATTTCAGCAGCAAATAAGCAAGTGTTCTACGCTGTTGGGACCAGAGATCTACGGATTGAGGTCCCTGATGGCGAGTCCTCCACTTCTATCTTGCTCAAAGATGTCCTTCATGCACCCGAAATGGGACTCACCCTAGTGTCTATCAACCGGATCACCAAGGCTGGCTACTCAGTCACATTTGAGGCAAGCACTTGTAAGATCAAGCGTCTGAATGGCACAGTCATTGGCACCATCCCGGCAAGCGTGAACAGCCTCTACAAGGTGGAGCACGCCTACGCAGCCTCCATCGCACCGGAGTGCGTCACCCTCGCAGCACTGCACTGGCGACTGGTCCACATTGCCCTGGACACACTCCGCACGCTCGTCTTGAGAGGCACTGTGGAAGGTATCGAGCTCATCGACAACCGGGCGCCGCTGATCTGTGACTCATGCGAGCACGGCAAGTCCACACGCAAGGTGATACAGAAGGAGCGTCAGACCCCGCTAGCAAGGGCCTTCGGCGATGAGGTGCACACCGACGTGTGGGGGCCCTCTCCAACGCTAAGTGTTGGCAAGCGGAAATACTACATCACATTCACTGACGACTCCACTCGCTACACATGCACCGACATCCTGTTCACCAAGGACGAGGCCTTCGACAAGTACAAGGAGTATGCGGCATGGGCGCACACCCAGCATGGAGTGCGCATCAAGCATCTGCACTCGGACCGCGGTGGGGAGTACACCAGCGGCGCATTTACTCGGTTCCTCAAGGAGCAGGGGACAGAGCATCGCCTCACCACTCACGACACACCGCAGCACAATGGCGTTGCGGAGTCGCTCAACCGCCGCCTTGTAGAGTGTGTGCGCGCCCTCCTGCACCAGTCCGGACTTCCGCTGACACTGTGGGCAGAGGCACTGCACTTCGTTGTATGGGTGAAGAATCGGACCTTGACCAAGGCACTTGGTAATGTCATGCCCTTTGAGAAGCTCACCGGGAGAAAGCCTAACATTGCAGGGGTGCCTGAGTGGGGGCAACGCGTATGGGTGCACACCAACGCGAACAACAAGCTGGGCGCACGCGCTGAGCTTGCACACTGGGTCGGTTATAGCGATGAAAGCACCCACGCCCACCGCATCTATTGGGCTGGGACAAACAAGATATCTACAGAGCGGGATGTCAAGTTCA
>Ga0307509_10012547_pt1 | contig 10127 bp, 6 predicted proteins | sample 10_EM_MG_FD_202245 | JGI IMG/M metagenome (GOLD analysis project Ga0307509, IMG submission 202245) | Populus trichocarpa ectomycorrhiza microbial communities from riparian zone in the Pacific Northwest, United States - 10_EM | ecosystem: Host-associated > Plants > Roots > Unclassified | place...
GAGTCAAACGACTGCATAGCGTGAAACATAATTATGACTCACAATCGTGAGTCATAGAAACATACCTTATGACTAATAACTATTAGTCATGTGAAATCTGCCTTGCTTAGTCACGATTTGTGACACTTGTGCTCATAAACTCTCCTTCCACTATTATCCCCTTGCTTAGTCATCCAGGCTCTACTGTACTTTTCAGTCTGATACTAGGTATATTCTATCACATGTTTCACTCTCACCAAAATTTTCACTTTTTAAACTTGAACTACTTTTTTCTAGAAGACTTAATTCTAAAAAAAAAACATCAGGCTTCTTCCTTCTGAATAGGTTTCTCTCCTATGTTTTCTTTTGCAAAAATTCCTTGTTTAGGTCAACTAGTTCCAGATTGAGTTTACCAGTTTTGAGGGCCCAGTTTGACTCACTTTGCACCATAGCCAGGCTCAGCCTAACCCATGAAAGCCCAGCACATGAAAGCCTAGCCCATGTAAGCCTATGAAAGTCTAGCCGATGAAAGCCCAGCCCAGCCCAGTCCGGCCCACAGGCCAGAGCAAGATTATTTGTTATGACTAATCAAGTTCAATTGACCTAAACCATAATAAATAGGCTTAAAATAATTAATACAATAATAATAAGAATATTGTGCAATTTTACAAGAACAATAATGTAATTTCTCTAACTATGTTGGTTTCAAGTACAAGTAGAAAACAGACAGAAATCAAAGAATCAAGCTAAATAATATCTATGAAGCTTAGTTTGCTCTATTGGTCTTTTCTGTAACCAAGTCATGTAGGAGATTTTCTATTATCTGAAGTTCAAGGTAAGTAATAGGAAGAAAGATGTCTTGGATTCATCATTTGGTACATTCCAGCTTTGCTAGTGCATCATCGCCTATACTATGTCTATCAGTTAGGGTCATTTTAGCTCCACTGAAGATTCTGAGGCTCTGCAGACATTGCTGGAATACTCAGAATTTCAATACCCATTTGAGCAAGATCTCATTCTATCACTTCAATCATTTTTTTACGAATATTCTATTAGGTCCAAATCAATATCCTGAGATAACGGTTCCTGTAAGTATTGAGCAAGTTTATCTATACCTTCAGACTCAATTAATACTTGATATTTATACTCAAAGCTGATTTGAAATTTGTGTTTCTCAGGTAGATTTGTACCAGAATTACCTGTATTAGTTCTTGGAGATTGTGAATCCTGCTGAGTTAATATTGTTGTAGCTGATTTTTTTTTTTTGATCATAGGCATTTGTTTGGTTAAGGTACAAAGAGAGTGTGCAGCTTATCGCTATGGCCAACAAAAACCCTATTCCTCCTCACCCCAGGAAACATCCAAACCCCCAAGTCCCTCTGGTATGAGACCAACCGCACATCTCGCCTATCGCCCAACTAAAACCTACGAACATACACGTATATACGAAGGAAGTAGAAAGGAAAGAAGCAAGCAGGAAAGAGAGGAGAACCTTTAGTGACATTTACAACCGAAAGTATAAGAACAAAAGAAAGTATAGACCCCTGAGAAAGGAAATGTACTTCTGATAATTGACACAGATCAGCCAAAGCTTAGGAAGAGAGAGTATGGGCCTGCTTGACTGTTACGCACACAAGAATAGCTCACCTATATTAGTACGAGATGTACAGCTTTATCAAAGATGACTGTATATCCAAACCCTAAAGCTTGCTAGAAGTAGGACGAACCTGGAGGTATCCGTGGTAGCTACTCAGGTGTAACATGTATACATGTTCCGGTAACTGTATACAGGAGCGGAGTGCAGGATTTCCTATGTTTAGTTTGATTACATTGCTTACTTTGATTAGTTTGATTGTTTTACAGCCCCGGAGCAATATTAGGGCCCGGTAGCTTGTGGTAAGTTTAGTTTTGCATGTTTATTGTTTTATTTAAGGAATACAAGTGAAGGAACGGTCATGTAAGCTGACGATAGCATTGAGGCAGTGTTATGACTCTTAGGTTTCATGTGGGATCACAGGACATGCAGGGCAAGGTGCACTGCCCAGTAATGATCGTGGTTGCAGGATATCTGATTACTATCGCTCTGGGAGAACTCTTGTATTTATACTCAACTCCTAGCTAGCAGGCGAATGGCAGACTTCAGCAGACTCATGTTTTAAGAATATACTTGGTTGAACGGCGATCTCAGAGTTCCACTTGCCTTTGAACTATTATCCTTCTTTACCTTCGAGTTCTCTGAAGCCTCCATTAGACCTAGCGCTTGCTGGTCAACGGCTAGCCCTCTATTGTACCTTTTCGTTAGACAGGAATAAACCTGTGACATCAGGCAACTGGAAGAGTTCACGTTCCTGGAAGTAACTCTCCGATTGGAACGATAACATGTTTGAACTCTAACACATATCCGGTACAGCTGCATATATATATTCATACTGCTTTGAAAGATGGCCATCCGAACTGATCACTCGGTATTCCATGAGAACTATTGGTATGTTTGCTTACGGGTTGTAGATATTAAACGATAGTCTATTAGGATGAAGAGATTGAAGACTATCTACTGATGGAGTGGAAACACCTTCAGATAAATTAGTAGTCAGGAGACTCTCTGAGTTCGAGCAGTGCAATTACTTTCAGGGTCAAACAGTGTTCGCACTTTGCTGAACAAAGTTAAAGGACTGAAAGATACATAAGTCCTTTAGAAAGGAAAGTAGCGCAAACCTTTGTATAAATAGAAGGGCTCTACCCGGTGGGTGAGAAGGAATCAAGCAGCGGAGAAGAGACCTAAACAATATAACAAGTTATTAAGAAAATCTTCTAAAGTTCAAGAAGCTTTAAACTTTCCCATTAATTTACTGAGCGTTCCTGAAATATCTCCGTGCCCTCTAACCACACCCTAGTTAGCTGAATATCTCCTTGAGTTAGCTACCCCGTAACATTGACGGAGAGGTGCTGGGGAACGAAGAGATGCCTGGGGGTAGGTTGAGAAGGGAGGATGGAGAGGAGATCAGAGAGGGGTCCCTGGTGGAAGTGCCAAATGGCATTATCGCCGGCCAAGAGGATGGGCTGTAATGACCCTACGATAGGTAGCTACAATCACTATCACCTTAGCCCAAATGGTGTACCAAGTGGTAACCAGAGGTGGTATGGTCTCGTATACTTAGTATATACATAGCTGGTAAACCTAGGATAAGGCCTAGGGAATAGTTGAGTAGCCCTGAGGTACTCTATTAGGCAGGGTAACCTTTCAGGAAAACGTTCGCATAAGATCAAGAGAATTAGGGAATGTTACACGAATCTCCGAGACGACTTCTGTGGTCGACTGGAGGACTTCCTGAGCGGTAAAAGGCATAAGAGGGCAAAGTTACCCTACCTTGGGAATTTGGTTATTATGCCCATGGGTCCCAGTTACCCTACTGAGGAACCCAAGTTACCCTACCTTAACCGGCAAAGTCATCCTAGAACTTAGAGGTCGATTGCCTCACATTCTATGGGCTCTTAGATGTTCTTGGGCGCACATGCATCTGCGCGGGGAGGCCCCACGCCTGTGTAAGGGTGGCCCGAACATACAATTGAACTGGGGCGGGTTTTGCTAACACCCCCCTCTGGCCCCAGTGTTGGGATGGCGCATCATAGGCAGACGGCGGTGTAGTTGCCCGTTTGCTAGTTAAAAGAGGTCATTGGAGCAGCTGCCGTAACACCGTATAAGTCCTTGCCGTCCGTCCGACTGAATGTCGTTGGCAGGATATATAAGGGGAGTATGGGTAACCCCCAAAATGGAGGTCACCCATATATGGTCTCTCGGGCACCTAGGAGTCTATTCTGACCTACGGGTTGTAGGGTAGTCTTCCTAGTAGTACTCAGGTACTCTCAGAAGGCCAGGGTGCTTTCGAGACAAATACCTCAGTAACCAGCACGGACCTTCTCTCTTTGATTTGTAGCATTACTAGGTGTTGTTATTTGACTCTAGGGGTATGAGTCTTATCACAGTAGAGTATGTCCTGAGAGGATGGCTATGGGTAGTGCCCACTTAGCCAACCATCGGCTACATCTCACCGGGGGAGCTTGCATGTCAATTTATTACATTGGATAGTCGCGTACATTAAATCATGGACTGCATAGCTTGTATAGGCGAAAACTACCACTGGGCCAGTGAGTCCACCACCTAGGTATTGATTCTGGTTGTTGTCATAACATTTAGCCACTGGTATGACTTCGATAAGAAGAGTTTTTCCACCTACGGTTGTATTGGAGATGCATTGCAGAAACTCATATCCTATTGACGGAGTTAAGTGTACCCGAGTTGGTCCGACACTTCCGGCAGGATAAATCCTGATGGAGGGTAGACCTTGGACAAACCCTGAGCAGGACAGGGTGCTCGCACCAGGTAGGAAGTACTGGTGAATGTCAAAGGCTTAAATCTGATATCCACTTAAATTTAAGCGTTTGGCATTCTACTTTGATAACCAACTTTTCCTGGAGAGAACTAAATTCAGGGAAGCTTCGAGCTTAACTATATTAAGTTTTACCGTTGATTCTTTTGAATTATTTTACCTCATCTTTATCTTTTACTTTGAGTGTTTGGTGCGGTCGCAACCTTAGAGTTCACCTCTCTACAGGGTGCCCCTGTTACATGGGCGTAACCAAGGCGTGTTTTTGTATAGCGACCGAAGGTCGACTGCTCAAAAGTGGGAAGCAGTAGGGTGCCAGCCTGAAGTGGATGGTGCAGTAGGGTGCCAGCCGGGGAAGGGGCAGTAAGGTGCTAGCTGAGAGGGGTAGTGTAGCTGTAACCAAGCAGTGGGATGAAAACCAAGGGAGGTGGATATAGGAAGGACTAGTCCAAAAAGTTAATATGACTGACGAGAGCGACTGCAGCCGATGCTTTTCCGAATGTGAGACCAAGACGAGGCCGTGAAGTTACTAACCGAAGTGTTCCCCCATAGTACCACGTAATCGAGATGGAAAGGTACCCCGAAAGGGGCTTGGAAGGCTCTAAACCGACTGTGAACGAAGGGAACGGAATGCCGACCGTGCAAAACCTAAGCGAAGTAGAAAGGAAGTGCGGGGTAAGGGGGAAGAACCAAACTTTATAAGTGGGAGTCAACGATGAACGAGAACAAGAACCCCGTGGAGGGTTGGGGGAGGGCCCCTGGAGGGAGAAGAGTGGGGATAGCATCACTCCCCTAGGCAGAAGCCATCAAGGGGGAGGAGAGGTGGGGATGGAGGAGTTGACGATGATTTCTCTGGTGTTGAGATTTCAATTGCCGGAGGTGTAGAGGAGATGGTTAGTGAGATATTGTTGTAGCTGAGTACTTGCCTTTATATAAACTGATCCACATGCTGTTCAGAGTATTTTTAGCAAGGGTGATAGCATCAGATCTTTCCTCCAATTGAATGTCAAAATGCTCCATCTTTATATCTGGATTTAAAGCAATAGCAGCTACATATGCAGGATAAACCTCTACCATCCTATAATAGTTTCCTAGGATGTGAAGACTATCGGATAACATTAATGTAATATGGTGTGTATGGTACCTATGGTTAGTTTTTGCAATTTCTAAAACCTCTGTTAGCTCATCCATTACTGGCAAAATATTAGCAATACATCTATTATTGTACTTGTCCTGCAACCTTGTACGCCATTCTGCAAAGGGCTGCAGAATTTCTATTATATGATCTAAAGTACTCCAATTATTGTCAGAAAGATCATTATTAATCAAAGCTCTATCATTAATAGCCCTTTTACTATTTCTACTTGCTCTAATTGCGGTTGCAATAAAGCTTCTGATTGCAGACTTGATTTGTAGTGCAGGCCATGTTCACTCATAGTCATATGACCAATGGCTAATATTGCTAAGAATTGGAAGAACAATAGTCGGACCAGGATAAGTACTTGGCAGTAGACTAGTACATTGGTCAAGACGTTGTGATGTATGATGAATATTGGTAATTATATTGTGTAATTTCCCTAGTCGTCCTTTTCTATGCGATTTTCTCAATTGTCTAAGCTTATCCTCCAGTACAAGCTGGCTGGGAAGCTTCTCTTATTGGCTTCTAACTGTGCTTACATTTTCACCCCAAAGAAAGCCTTTGTCAATGAGGTTAATAAGATGATCAAAGCAACAATCATGATTCTCAATCAGGTATATAGGGGGAATATCATGCAGGCGCAAGATTTGGGCATTGTCTTGTAATGCCCTATTATTGTTCCTCACATTATCAATATTGAATTTACTAACTTTGGTTTCAATCTCATATTTTAGAATTGAATCAGCAAAACAAAATTCTACCTCATGTATTACATACATATCTCCCTGTATCTTCTGGTATTACCCTCTCTCCCTATCCCTCTCATCCCTCATACATTTAGGCCATTTTCTCAACTCCCCTATGGCTGTCAGGAGGCTCAATTGCTACCTCTGCCATCCCCAATCCTTTGCTCTTTTCTGTTGCCCCATGTTTCCTTGGCTAGAGATTGCTTCTTGCATAACTGACCTCTTTTTTTTTATGGTTTGTCGACTCAGACCCATTTGGTGGTTGTACAGCCCCTTTGCCCTTGTTTACGTCCGGAATAACTTTGCCCAATCTCGGGCTCATGTCACTCTTGCCAAATTCTCTCTCCCATAATTTCTCCGTTATGGACTCCGGTCCCCAGGAGCCTTTCAGGAGCTCTTCCTTAAGCTCAGAACCTAACCTGGTAGCGTTACCACTCACTTTTCAAGTTTCCATATACTTGTACCAAATTCTTTTTCACCTTGCATATTACACTCCCGTGTATATATTTTAGAAATCCTATCGTCCATTTTTAACCTGTCAAAATTGTCTTAACGGTTTCTTATTTCTCATATTACCTTGACCCATTTACTCTATGTACGTGTACTTTTGGTGTCTCTTTTGCACTGCTCTTTGTATCCGCGATCACCCAAAGAATTTACTTTGGTACAGTAATCTGTTCAATATATTCTATTAAGGGTTTCTAAATCAATGCTCATATTTACATACCACCGTTTGTTATTTACTTCTGCTGTCTCTGGTACCAAATGCGCTATTTCCATTATCCTTTTGATACTAACTACTATATCTGCTGTTCTGGTTAGGCCCTTAGCTGTCCCCAAAGTAATGATAACAAGCCCTGTAATGTTGTTGAGCTTCCCTCAATTCTCAATATAGAGTCTATCTAGCAATACAAGTCTATATATCAAACCGGTTTTTATATCCCGAACTTTCATTATCGATATCAAGTGAGCTGGATAAAAGCCTTTTAATGCCCAGTAAATATTCCTATTGCCTGAGTCGACTCATACCCAATCATTTCTACTGTGCCCTGTTGACCTTCAAAGCTCAGTTTCTGTATACTGAAGAAGGTGCCAACTGACCTCATGAGCATCGTGAAAACTTTCTATTGGAACAGGTAAAAGGCGAGAAATCTCAACAGGGGATTCTTTAACCGAGTCCATATTATCCTTGAAACCTATGAGCGATTTCAGTCTATAATAATCGCGTAAAAGGTCGGGCAAGTTTCACAAAGTGTGATTCAATTGAGCAATTGTTTCGATAGTGGAAGTGAAACATATTGGTTGCCTGGTTACTGATCTGACTTGCTGTTTGTGTCGTTTGTCATCTAATTCGTCCTGAATGGGACGTCTGATATCTGCTTCAATATTCATTTCATGAATTCTGAAGCTATCAAGTCTGGCATATGTTGGTAATATTTCATGACTCGCATCGTTCCTATCTGAATGCCGATAGCCCTTGTTGATTATTGTTTTGTGACCTGTCTTTCCAGACTCAGTAGAATACATTTGGATGTTGCCAAACCGCCGCACAATGGTCTTCGAAGTGACTCAACAAATGTATCTTACCAAAGTTAAAGTCTACATCCTCATCCTATATATCTACCACAATTTCATCTAAATCATAGTGCTGTTCATCTGCAATTCGACGTCTTTGGGCCACTGTCGCTCCCAAAAGGCGGGGTTGATTTAGTACTTCACTATTTTCACTCTGAATCCTGGTGCTGACCTCCCTCGTGTTCCTCATTGTGGGCTGATCTTTCGGTACTCCTTAAAAACATCTTTGTGATCATGAAAGGCTGTTAAGTACTGTTCAAGGTATTGAATCGTCTCATCTGTATGGCCTTTGTATTGTGATATTAGAGTAAAGTCAACAATTGATCAGACACAAGTCAGAGCTTTAGAAAATATGGGACGTTATACAGCACTTGGACGACGTGGTGCAGCTGCAAAACACAGCAATATCACCTTAACCAGATTTTTCATCTCTTGTCCAGTTCACTGTGAAATCCAGCTATACTCTTTGTTCGGCGCAGAATAGCCGGGATAAATAGCTAAACTCTTGCAGATAGCATCGAATGATTGTAACTGTTTAAACTTCTTGAGAAATCAGATTATCTATTTCATAAGATGTGTTCGAATATTCCCCGGTACACGACGTGGAGAATATCTGGTTAGGGCAAGTCAGATTGTTGAATGTTCGGAAGTCTTCAAAAGACGCGAGTAAGCAATTTGAAGCCACGATCGGTTAGTTCTTTTCCTGCTGGCTGATCATGATCACAGAATTTGTTGAAAAGATGTTCATATTTTCTGTAGTCTCATTGTAGGGCCGAAGGTCTCAAATAGGAACCTAACTGCTCTGGTCGCACCTTGCAGACTGCGTACTGATTTTGTTGAATGTTGTGTAATGTGATATTTTCCAAGTGATCTGCAATCCAAGCTGAAAGACGTGGAAAACATGATTGGACTGTTCAATTGGCTCATTCAACCTCAAGTCTGGAGTTCTCCAGTGCAACTATTGGCGCAAAAATAGCTTCTATCCAATGATAAAAGGATCCTATTGTTGTAACGACCCTACGATAGGTAGCTACGATCACTATCACCTTAGCCCAAATGGTATACCAAGAGGTAACCAGAGGTGGTATGGTCTCGTATACTTAATACAAATAGCTGGTAAACCTAGGATAAGGCCTAGGGAATAGTTGAGTAGCGTTGAGGGACTCTACTAGGGAGGGTAACCTTTCGGGAGAACATTCGCATAATGTCAAGAGAATTATGGGAATGTTACGTGAATCTCCGAGACGACTTCTATGGTCGCCTGGAGGACTTCCTGAGCGGTTAAAGGCATAGGAGGGCAAAGTTACCCTACCATGGGAATTTGGTCATTATGCCCATGGGTCCCAGTTACCCTACTGAGGAACCCAAGTTACCCTACCTTAACCGGCAAAGTCATCCTAGAACTTAGAGGTCGATTGCCACACATTCTATGGGCTCTTAGATGTTCTTGGGGGCACACGCATCTGCGCGGGGAGGCCCCACGCCTGTGTAAGGGTGGCCCGAACATACTACTGAACTTAGGCGGGTTTAGCGAACACCCTCCTCTGGCCCCAGCGTTGGAACGGGGCGTCATAGGCAGACGGCTGTGTAGTTGCTCGTTTGCTAGTTCAAAGAGGTCATTGGAGCAGCTGCCGTAACACCGTATAGATCGTCGCCGTCCATCAGACTGAATGTTGTTCGCAGGATATATAAGGGGAGTATGGGTAACCGCCAAAATGGGGGTCATCCATATATGGTCTCTCGGGCATCTAGGAGTCTATTCTAGCCTACGGGTTGTAGGGTAGTCTTCCTAGTGGTACTCAGGTAGTCTCAGAAGGCCAGGGTGCTTTCGAGACAAATACCTCAGTAACCAGCCCGGACCTTCTCCCCTTGATTTGTAGCATTACTATGGGTTATTATTGGACTCTAGAGGTAGGAGTCTTATCACGGTAGAGTATGTCCCGAGAGGATGGCTATGGGTAGCGCCCACTTAGCCAACTATCAGCTACATCTCACCGGGGGAGCTTGCATGTCAATTTATCACATTGGATAGACGCGTAGATTAAATGATGGACTGCATTGCTTGTATAGACGAAACTGCCACTGGGCCAGTGAGTCCACCACCTAGGTATTGACTCCGGTTGTTGTCATAATAGTTAGCCACTGGTATGACTTCGATAGAAAGAGTTTTTCCACCAGCGGTTGTATTGAAGATGCATTGCAGAAACTCATATCCTATTGACGGAGTTAAGTGTACCCGAGTTGGTCCGACACTTCCAGCTGGATAATTCCTGATGGAGGGTAGACCTCGGACAAACCCTGAGC
>Ga0307509_10012549_pt1 | contig 10127 bp, 8 predicted proteins | sample 10_EM_MG_FD_202245 | JGI IMG/M metagenome (GOLD analysis project Ga0307509, IMG submission 202245) | Populus trichocarpa ectomycorrhiza microbial communities from riparian zone in the Pacific Northwest, United States - 10_EM | ecosystem: Host-associated > Plants > Roots > Unclassified | place...
CGGCGATATTTTTCTTCGTAGTCAAGCTCCCTCAGTTCTGTTCCTTCTAGTGTGGGCAGAGAACGACGACTTCCCAATTCCCGAAGTCATCGCCCGCCCTTCGTTTCGCTCAGACGGTCGTCTCTTGCTGCAAGGCGGAGCATCGCAGGCCGCTCTCCCGCCCACGCACAATATATACGCTGCATCACACAAAGCCGCTTTTGCACCCAATTGTTACCATAACTTTTACTGGAACCCATTTAATCGGTAGGATGATGTCGTTCCAGGTGTAAAAAGGCCGTAGAAGATAGAGAGAGCATCGAGCCGTGCGTGGCAAGGGACTACATATCTCATTGACAATGTGCTCACTTATTTTTCATAACCTACTGGGGGTAGCAGGCAAAGCTTCCTTCTCTATCTTCGTAGTTCCGTGTTCCATAGTAGATTCCGATACCTCTTGCCTTCCATCACCCAGGAACGATGCCCGACCTGCTCCCCTCCGAGTCAATGATGTCGTTGCGGCTTAGCGATCCACACAATAATACTACTCGTATCTAGTGCAAGCAGCTCGCGACCTTATGGACTCTTGTACGCATTCTCGATTTCAGTAATCACCTTCTCTACACTTTCGTCGGAGGTGATTTAGATGCCGCAGTTGGCGGACGCTTTCTTCTAGAATCTCTCTCGTGCCTCGTGTGCATGTACTGTACTGATCATCACGAAGCCTCCGATCATGTCCTCTTACTAGTCACCCCAATCGTACGTGGAGCTCCAGATCCGTCTACGCAGGTCTAGGCCATAATATAGTCAATGATGGGTGAATAGTGAACACTATCGCTTTTGCAGGGGAGAACCCCCGATAAGCAAAGATGAAACTGCGGATTGCATGGAGAAACGCGACTTTCGGACCTACCAGGCCAGCGCCCAGAGACAGCGTAGAGGAAGTCATTGGGGAAATCTTAGACATTTTCTCACTGTCGAAAAATGGGGTGGTAGGGAGATATCATGATGTTGTACGATGGGGTTACTACTGCTAGTGCTTGTATTGGTAACCACCACGTATGTTGGGCGGTGTTATTGGGGACCGCAAGTGTATAGTATGTCAGGCATCTATCTGCATTGTTTGTGCCCCCTCCAAACAGCGTTCTCTATCCATCTTTTCCCCCCATTACAACGCGATCTCACACGGACTGAGCCTCCCAGCCTGAGAGTGCGTGTGGACTCAAGTCCATTCCCGTCAGTTCGCGTTTCCTCATTCTGTCCCGAGTTTGGACTCCTTGCCGCTTCCTTCAGAAGGTTGTTGCAGCGTCACTGTTCACGTTATTCCGGATAGTAGTACTGGCAGACAGTGGCAGTGCGACGGCCTAGCGAGAAGTTTCAAAATTGAAATTGAAGTAGATCATAAACACATGACCGTGATAGCCCGGCTGTCCTCAACGACCGTGAGCAGGTTGACAAATGGAGACGAGAGCTGAGCGCTGAACAGCGGTCCACTGGCAAACGCGTTCACCTACCCGACTGGATTTTGCTTAATCTCAGCCCTGACTAGCCAAGCCATACCCCCTTTCCCAGGGCGAGTCGAATCAGACGGACTTCACAACTAGTTAGGAAGGTGCCTTCCTTTCCGATGTCTCTCTAGAAGTGAGGGTAACGGCGGTGGGGTTGTGGGTAGCGCCGGTGGGAACATGCGGGGAAAGTGCGGAAGATGAGGGCTCCCAGAGCTAGTGATCCGGGGAGTTCAAAGACTGGCGACCGCGTTTAGGGAAGAAATGGAAGGCTGGATCGCGGGTTTGTGGCGGGAGCCGCAGAACCAAGTGGGTGGCCTGCTGTGTTCCAAGAAGGCAATTGCGGTGCAAGAGGGTTTTCGTGGCCCAAGTTAGCTTAGGACCAACGATGACCCTGCAGGGACAGGATATGATCTTGATCCATACGTCCATTAAGCATGGTAAGAGCACTGTTTGATTGCGGCCTCAGGTCATGTCCTTGTCATCCCAATCATACACAGAGCCCAGATCGGCCCACGTAGGTCTGGCCCATGATTTCGAAAGACGAATAAAGCAAGAGTTTAACCAGCCCGTGATAAGCAAATAGCTGAAAATAGAAATACAGATATACGTGTACATGAGCAGCAGCAAGACATTTTGGATGATGCAAAGACGGTATAATAAATAGTGAGTGATCGGGTGGTCAATATCGGTCAATCATTAAGATCAAAGTACGACCGAAACATGGACTCTTGGCGGAGGGATGAGTTGGCGATGACAGTGTGCACGTGGAGGAACAGGCGAGGGTAACGGCGTGTAAAGTACGAGAGGTATCCTTCTGGCATAGAGCCAACGTGGCGCCTGACATTTTCGGGCAAGTCTTGATAATGATGTTTCTGAGCGAAGGAACACAGACGGGCACACGGTGTCAGCCGCAGGACTCGTCGGAGAAAGAGGAAAAGAGGGTGGGCTCGTGGGTTGGGGCCACAGACGCACCTTGTTCCGAAGCGCGCGGAGGAGGTCCTGCACCGATCGCCCGTCGTACTTCCTGAACTTTCCCAAGTTTTCTACAAAGATCCTATCTAGCCTCGCTGCCCAGTCGGGACCCACCACGTCGATGGCGTTGTTTTCCAGCACGACGAGGTGAGGATCGCGCGGGTCGCGACACATGATCTCGAAACGGTCCGAAGCGTCTTGCAAGAATCCCAATCGCTGACCGGAGTCCCAGAAATAGGGATGCATGAGACACGTCGTCGTATTGGGTCTTTTTGCGTGCATGAACGACGGATCTCGTGAGAACGCGATGCAAGTTGGGTCTAAGAGTAGTCGACGCACCTGTCTGTGGCCTCGGGCGCCAGCATGGAACTGATCAGGTCTACCCCCTCCGAACCTTCTTCGCCAAAGCCCTCCAATCCTTGCAGCGACTTCTGGTCCCGCAAGATATTGACTTCGCGCTCAAAACGATCGCCAAATGGATGTCCGCCATTCGTGAGGCAGTAATAGTAGAGACAGCCAAGGGCGAATATGTCAACCGACTTTGTCAGTCGCGTCGTCGGCTTTCCTGTCCCCGAGTAGTTGCTGCCGGTCGCCGTCCCAACGCTGTCGCGGGAACCTTGCGAGTTGTCGTCGGCGATCGCCTCATCGAGCTTGACCTCGCCTCGTAGGATCTCAGGTGCCCTCCACCCAAACGTCCCTACGCCCATCACACCACCCGCAGTGGGCAAGAAGCTCGTCTGGTCGACCTCAAGCTTCCGACAGAGCCCAAAGTCGGATATCAGCATGCGGTGCCCACTCGATTCGCCCTTCTTCGCACCCGAAATGAGGATGTTTTGCGGTTTGATATCGCGGTGCACGATCTTGAGTGCGTGCAAATGTCTGAGGCCAGACGTAATCTGCCGCACGGCTCGCTTAGGACTGAAGGAGACCGCGATCTCGCGGAACTGGTCTGGCCGCTCGATAATATCTGCAAGCGAGGCAGGGCACAGCTCAAGAGCGATGTAGAGGAAGCTTGCATGCGCCTCTTGGTAATAATACCGAATGACGTTTGGGTGATCGTCTGCATCCTTGAGAAGGCCCACTTCGCGGTCAGCGAGGGTAACGAAGTCTCGCAGGAGACGTTTGACAGCCACCGCACGGCCCTGCAAGGAGCCCACATAGACCACAGTGCCATGCGATCCGTAACCTAGTTAGGTCAGTAAGAGTTTTCGGGACGTAAGGGTTCGAAGACATACCAAGAACAGTCTCTGAAACAACCAGGGAAGACGAATCTGGCGGTACCGACATTGGTGGAGGGACCAGTGATGGGGTATTTGGAGACACTGCATTGCCGTCCTCTCCACCCTCGCCATCTTCATTCTCGGGTTCTTCGCCCTCCGCAGAAGTATCCTTTGCATCGCCCTTTCGTCTTCGACGTCGCTTACGATGCTTCTTCTTAACTTCGCCAACATCCTCTGCCCCTTCGGGAGACTCTGCTTTGGCGGGGGAAGCCTTGGCACTGTCATCTGTCGTTGAGGACTGCAATGGGGCATCTGGACCTGCCTCTGGCGCCGGTATAGGCGTCACGGGAGGTAGTTCCAGAGGAGCAACGGAATCCTTGGGCAATGACGCTTCGGCGCTCGGCCCATTTTCGACAGCTTGCGACTCTAGATGGGACGCGTTTACAGGCCCTAGCGGGGTGACCGAAACCGCATTTCTAGCAAAGGTTGTCTTACCGGCCTGTTCATTGGGCACGATGGCGTCGCGCGCGCTGGTGGGCACCTTTCTCTTGAACCACAGCAACGATGCAACAATGGACACGAGTGCCAAAAGTAGTGAGGAGGGTGAGGGGGTCCATGACTTCTGGCTCTGCGCCAACGATTCTGGAACGTTGGCGATCCACTCCCATGGCACAGCTGGGGGTTTCCCCTCGCCTAAACCGATAAGCGGTTCGCTCCCCTCGTAAGCTTGCGAGTTTGCATTCTCGGAACGGATTGGACCACCCGTGGCGGAAGCCAAGGGAGACGTGGCTGGACCCGGGACGCCATCGAGCAGGCGAGCTAGACGCGAACGGCTGTCAGCTCTGAGGCCCCGCACACCAGTCAGACACCGCCTGTCGGTGGTGCCCTCGAAGCATTGTAGCATGCCGTCCTCGGCCCAGACCAATCTACCTTCTATGCCCTCTACCCTCTTTGTGGGCTCGGGCTCGCTAAACGCGACGAGAGGGAAGTGGTATGGGCTAAGTGCATAGAGGGAGCCAGTTCCGGGCACAAGCCCGACAAAGGCGGTCTCATCATCGATTGGGTAGTCACGCCGAGTGGAGGGGAAGATGTCTTGAAGACGAAGGTGGGGCTGGAGAAGCACAAATGGTGACGGTCTTCGGGCAGATTTGACAACGTCAAACACAGCCACGCTATAAGGCAAGCGAATAACTAAGCGCCCGATCTCAAACAGGAGACGAAAAGTGCTCACATTGGATTAAGAAACCTCTGGCCCCACAGAGGACGGTTGTCTAGGGTGGTTGTAGCGGGGTCGATGTCTCCAGGCACTTTAAAGGATATAACCTCGCCATTGGGAAGAGGTTCAATATAGAGGTCGTCTACGCTACGGTGGTATGCGGCTTGCCACTCAAGATCTTGATTATTTGGACCATATGTGGAGAATGACAGATGCTGAACCGGTAAGGGGCGTGAAGAACGGGAAGTTGGGTGAGAGAGTATTGAGACATAATAGTCTTGTCACTCGGTCATCAATATCTATTGTGAGGAGGAAAAGAGGTTGGGCGCACCAGTACGACCAATGAATATCTCTTGTGTATGCCGAGGAGGCTTTAAACCCTCCAACTCGTCCAAGTCGACGTCCAACACATCTTCTTCATCATTATCAGTAGTCTGATTCCTGATATCCCACGGGCATTCTGAATCGAGGACGGCCTTCACGCGGCCCGTCTCGAGTTCGATAATCAGGATAGACGTCTTTTTGCGACCTACAAAAACACGACTATCCGCTTCTCCAAAGGAGAACGGAGACATGTCGACGAGTTGCGACATGGAGAATGGGAGGCGTTGGAGGGGCTCGGTGGGGGAATTTGAGGTTGTAACGTAGATGTCGCCGGACTGTGGCTCGACAATATACGTCTCGTGTGCAAACGGGTCATCATCAAACTCGGGGTCGACGTCGAGGTGTTTGGTGGATACGAGCGGCCCGAGAATGGACGGTACCGCCTGCGCGGGGTCGGGTTCTGTGGAGGATGCGAAGGGGGTGGAGGAAGTGGAAGGGTGTGGCGGAGGCGAAGAGGGCATGGACCAGAGTTTGCCTCCGGTCGTGCGGTTGAGGGCGTGAAACTTGCCATCCACGGAAGCGACAAGGACGACATTGAGAACCTCGAGGGGGTCGTCGTCAGTTGCAGAGCGTCCGCGCGGGGGGAGGAAGTGCAGGCCGCTGACGCCGTTTTCGGGAGGACCGAGATCGCGGCGGCGGAGAGTGACGGACTCTTGGACCGAGGCAGCGGCCAAAACGAGAAGGAAGGGGAAGAGTAAAAGCGACGGGTAAAGAAAGTGTGCAGGGGACATTTTGTGATTAGCGTCTGGATATCAACATACAGTTCTTCTCATCGTCGTTCGTGTGTGTTCGGAAGGAAATGGGCACCCAGGTCGGCTGTGCAGTGAGCGTTTCAGGCTGAGCGTTTACTCACGACACCGCGACCGCGGCTGGTCACTGGTCGGTCATGCCAGTCATCCCCGTCGGCTCCCAGATTTTCGACCTCGCTTTCCATCCAACTTCAAATGTAGTATATACCGGTCTCCTCGACGGAAAGGTCAAAGCTTTCACGTATGACGAACAGGGCGCACACTCCGCAGCCCTGAACCTGCGCATCTCTAAGCGCTCATGTCGTGGCCTCACATTGAACCCAGATGGCTCAGCTCTCTACGCAGTTGGGAAAAACAGGACCATTCAGTGCGTCTCACTGGTCATTTGGTCTCGCGCGAAATATGTAATCGTCTTCGTCCGTGCGGTCAGTGTCATCGACACCAGCACGGGAACCGTGTCCGAGAAACGCCAGAGTGTCCACGAGTGAGTGTTATGGACTGGCGGTGCGTCTGTGAACCCAGTGTACAACCCTCCTGTAGCGCACCCATCAATCGCGTCGTGCACCCTACCCCACACTTCCTTGCGACCGGCGACGATGACGGTACGATTAAGGTGAGCCGCATCGTATTGTCCCCTCAAACAAGGAAATGTAGAACCGTGGGTGGGGATGCGCAGCTCTGGGACCCACGGAAACAGGACGCAATTCGCACGTATACGCAGCACTTTGACTTCATCTCAGACTTCATGTGGTTGCAAGACAAGAAACAGCTCGTTGCGACGAGGTGTGTCGATGTCTTGCCCTCCATTCCAATCGCCTGTGCCCCGTGATTGAGATCATGTGTCCAGTGGGGATGGCACCCTATCTGTCATGGACGTGCGCTCAAAAAAGACCGAGCCGTTTGCACACTCGGAAGATCAAGAAGATGAACTGCTGTCGATTGTACCATTCAAAGGGTTGGGCGCACCTCACCCCCTCACCCCTTTAACACGATATCTTATCTGTTAGCCCAGGGGCACAAAAGTTGCCGTCGGCACCCAACTGGGCATGATTTCCATCTTCAATCGCAACAAGGGTTGGGGAGACTGCGTCGATCGCGTGCCCGGGTGAGTCACGCGCCGTTCAGCTCCTATCACGCAAAACACAGCTAAAGGGTTCGGATCGATTGCGTTGTGCAGACACCCACACTCTGTCGACGCGCTCTGCGCACTTCCTTCCATCTACCCCTCTTCGCAGAACACCATCCTGACGGGATCTTCGGACGGGCTTTTGCGCGTCATCGAGCTCCTTCCCACGCGTCTCGTCGGCGTCATCGCCGATCACGGTGACTTTCCCATCGAGCGCATCGCGATTGACCGTGCCGGCGAGGGCCGCTGGGTCGGGAGTGTCGGACACGACGAAGCGCTGCGATTGACGGATCTGCGCGAGGTGTTAGAGGATGAGGACGAGAGCGGAGCGAAGACAGAAGACGAAGAGGGGGATGCCTCGAGTGACGAGGGGGCCGAGGGAGCTCATTCGGCACTCCCTCTAGCGAGGAGTAGGGCTAGAAATGAGGACGGTGGCGGTGAGAAGGATTCCGGAGATGAGCCGGACGCGCCCAAGCCAAGTAAGAGGCGGAAGAAAGATAAGGGGGATCTCACGGGGTGGCCTCAGAAAAAGTCAAGAAACCAGGTGGACGTCGATCCGTCTTTTTTCTCAGGCTTATGAGTCGGTGTCAGTATAGTATGCCGTGCTTATCACTGCTCGCACCAATGCCACTTAGATAGGGTGAGGAGGTGGTATAGAATGGGTTAATGAACGGACTCTCAATCCAAGATCAACGATGGGGCGTACTACAGTGGTAGCCTCGATCATCTATGCCTCATGTATAGGTGGGTCAGATCTGATAACAAAGGGGATATATTCCGTGCCAGCGTAGACACCTGCTGGTCGTTGTAGAGCATGCAGGTAGCACCACTGATCCTGCATTCACTGAACTATCAACGACGAGAGGATCAGCGGCGAGTGGCTCCCAATCCCTTAAACATATTCACCAGGCATAGAGGGAAGCTCAGGCAGCATGGGTCTGCCAAAATCGATTTAGGTTGTGGATGAGGGCGTAAGGGGGCCTTTCGAATTTTGGAACGACCCAGGGTACACGAGCGCCCACACAGATTTGTCGTAAACCCTAGGACCCAAGGGGGCATGTGCACTTCCCGATCATGATCCCTTCAGCTTACTCCTGCCCCGTAAGGGGTACATTTCACGCCGATAACCTCATATTGGTCGGGAACGGCCCATATGCACAGCACGTAAAAGAGGGTGAAATGTTCTAAAGAAGAACGACGTGAAGACAAGGTGGAGTTTGCGTCGCAACCGGATGCAATCACGAATCCTACGGGTTCAACGGGACCTGTTTCACACCGTTTGGGGCAGCAGTTTTCAAGAAGAGGGGGAGATAGGCCGCGATGAGGCCAGACAGTGCCAACCTGCAAGAAGGAGAAAGAAGCTATTTTAGCTCCACGGGCGGTGCACGAGGTGAGAGAGACGTGCATCAGGTTTCCGGTGAGTTGTGTGCCTCCTTCCTTAGTGCGGAGAGGGTGCTGATTGATCCAGGCGCTCAGACCGAGAAGGAGAGAGGGCCAGGCGAGGATCCTGTGCAGCATGCAGTGGTTAGTGACGGGTGGTGATAGGGTATTGATTGAGATGAGATCGAGGGGGACTGACCTATTCCGGGTGACCATGATGAGACCTGCGAGAAACATGCCCGAGGTCGCGAGCCCATCTGAAATAGAGCGAGGTTGGGTGAGCGAAAGAGGAGTAGCACTGGGTCGTGGTGGGAGGGATTTCGATGATGATCATCTAGAAAAGGCACGAACCAACGTTATCTTGGGCCGACCATGTCTGTGGGATTGTGAAGGTGATCTCGAGTGAAGGGTCGCGTGGGTCGTTGTTGTTCGGGTTCATGTTGTGCTGCAGCGCATCAAAAAAGTTGAGAGTTGAAAAAGGGGAGCGCCTGTGGTTGGTTGCAACTCCTCTTCTCCCCCTCACTCAAGACATGAGAACTCACTCCTCGGCCTCGGTTACGCCCTCCTCAATATTCTCTTCCTCTCGCTCTCCCAGCACCACTCCGTACTCGTCCGGTCTTCTCATCCGAAGCGACGACGACAGCTCCGATGAATTTGACATCATTGATGGTTCACCATTCTCGGTGCAACATGCACTGACGGTCACAAGGCCCCCTTCTCCATCGGCCACTGTTGACTATTCCTTCGTTAGCCCGCCCAGCCCCAGTCTGGATCGTAACTCTTATCCTTTCGCTTCCCATTCCGGAAGACCCCAACTCAACATCTTTCCCCAACATTGGTCGGGCCTCTCTTCCAGGGACAAGCGGTATAATACAGCCCCCGGCTCCCCAACATCCTATCGCGCTGTTCTGGCTTTAAGTGGTAACCGAACACCTCCGATGGGCAAATCCATGAAATGTCTGCTCCCTCGCCTATGGGGTGCCCTCTCGTCTCCAACTCGCAAGAGTAGGCGGAAAGCGGGCCGCCGGAAACCATACTCATTACCCTCCAACATCAGTTACGCCGACCTCCAGCCCCTTGATGGGGAAGAGGGCGAGCTCATTGACGAAGCGTGCTTTGTTGAACCGTATGATGCCCCACAATCACCACCTCGGAAATTTATCGGTTCGTTGCCATACTGTCTATCCTCGCGTCCTTCTGAATACGTTGATTGGCTAGACTTCTTGTCCTGTCTTCCAATTGAGATCGCGGTCTATCTCCTATGCTTCCTCGATCTCTCGTCTGTGATTGCGTGCCAGAGCGTCTCACGTTCGTGGAACATCCTGGCCAATGACAACGCTGTCTGGCGCGTACTTTTTCACCGCCGTCAGGGGTGGAGCATCAATATGAACCGTGCCATTGCCCGAGGTTGGACGCCTCCACCGTTGGAAGAACTCTCAGAAAGCCCTACTTGCCTCACACCCGTTCTAGACAGTCCGCGGAGTCTCACACCCAGGGGCTGTACGTACAGCGAACCCACAACTTCCTCCGTGGGCCTCTCAATCAACGCTCATGACGTGCGACCGCGATCACTCGTACGCCCGCCCTCGTTTC
>Ga0307509_10012550_pt1 | contig 10127 bp, 8 predicted proteins | sample 10_EM_MG_FD_202245 | JGI IMG/M metagenome (GOLD analysis project Ga0307509, IMG submission 202245) | Populus trichocarpa ectomycorrhiza microbial communities from riparian zone in the Pacific Northwest, United States - 10_EM | ecosystem: Host-associated > Plants > Roots > Unclassified | place...
AGCCGTGGGTGCACGAGGGCGAGGTCAAGGTGCGCTGGGTGACCACGCTCGCGCTCTCCTTCGACCACCGCCTGGTGGACGGGGAGCTCGGTTCCAGGTTCCTGAGCCAGATCGGCCGCGCCCTCGAGGACCCGGCGGCCGTCCTGCTGTAATAGGAGCATGAAGCTAGCGCTGATACAGCTCGATGTGGACCTTGGCCGCGATCCCGTCAAATCACGGGAACTGGCCGTGGCCAAGGTCCACGAAGCGGCGGAGGACGGGGCGGAGTTCGTCGTGCTGCCCGAGCTGTGGGTGCACGGGGCGTTCGATCCGGAGCCGTGGGCGGCGACGGCGGAGCCGCTGCACGGGGAGACCGCGCAGGTGCTGCGCGAGGCGGCGATCGACTGCGGGATCGTGCTGCACGGCGGGTCCATCGTCGAGCGGACGCCGGACGGGAAGCTGTACAACACCTCGCTGGTCTTCGACGCCGAGGGCGAGCTGCTCGCGGGCTACCGGAAGATCCACCGCTTCGGCTTCGACCAGGGCGAGGCCGCGGTGATGTCGGCGGGCGAGCACATCACGACCTTCTCGCTGCTCGACATCGATGACAGCGTGCTGACCGAGGTCGGTCTCGCCACGTGCTACGACGTGCGCTTCCCCGAGCTCTACCGCAAGTTCGTGGACGCCGGGGTGCAGACCGTCGTACAGGTGGCGGCGTGGCCCGCGCGGCGGCTCAGCCACTGGCTCACGCTGTGCCGGGCGCGGGCGATCGAGAACCAGATGTACCTGATCGCGTGCGCCGCCGCGGGGACGCAGGCCGGGCTCGAGATGACCGGGCACTCGCTGGTGATCGACCCGTGGGGCGAGGTGATCGCGGAGGCGGGCGCCGAGGCGACGACGCTGTACGCGGAGATCGACCCGAGCTACGTGCCGACCACCCGGGAGCGCTTCCCGGTGCTGCGCGACAGGAGGCTCTGACCGGCGCGGGAATGAGTGATCATCCCGGTGGGGTTAGATAGGACCATGGCCTCACACGCACGCGTACGCGCCCCCGAGCTGGTCGGGCGGGGCGGTTGGATCAACACCGCAGGCAACGCCGCTCCCGATCTGAGCGGCAAGATCGTCCTGCTCGACTTCTGGACCTTCTGCTGTGCCAACTGCCTGCACGTGCTCGACGAGCTGCGCGAGCTCGAGGCCGAGTTCGCCGACGTGCTGGTCACGGTCGGGGTGCACTCACCCAAGTTCGCGCACGAGGCCGACCACGACGCGCTGATCGCCGCGTGCGAGCGCTACGGCGTGCACCACCCGGTGCTCGACGATCCGGAGCTGACCACGTGGAAGGCGTACGCGGTCCGTGCCTGGCCGACGCTCACGGTCGTCGACCCGGCGGGATACATCGCCGCCCAGATGTCCGGCGAGGGGCACGTGCACGGGCTGCGCTCGCTGATCACGGAGCTGGTGGCCGAGTTCGACGCGAAGGGCGCGCTGCGCCGCGGGGACTCGCCTTACGTCGCGCCGGAGCCCGAGCCGACCGCGCTGCGCTTCCCCGGCAAGGTGATCGCGCTGCCCGGCGGCACATACCTGGTGTCCGACACGAGTCACCACTCGATCGTCGAGCTCGCGGAGGACGCGGCGACCGTGCTGCGGCGCTTCGGCTCCGGCGAGCGCGGCTTCGCGGACGGCCCGGCCGCGGACGCGCGCTTCAACGAGCCGCAGGGCCTGCTGATGCTCGACGAGCAGACCGCGTTGATCGCCGACACGGTCAACCACGCACTGCGCGAGATCGACCTCGCCTCCGGCCGGGTGCGCACCGTGGCCGATACGCGTGACTCGGCGCAGGCGAGCCCGTGGGACCTGGCCTGGGACGCCGACCGCAAGCAGGTGATCGTGGCCGCGGCCGGAATCCACCAGCTGTGGAGCTACGACCCGGTGGCCGGGAAGTTCGATGTCTGGGCCGGAACGACCAACGAAGGCCTCGTGGACGGTCCGCTCGCCGAGGCCTGGTTCTCGCAGCCGTCCGGGCTGAGCACCGCACCGGACGGGCGGATCTGGATCGCGGACTCGGAGTCTTCGGCACTGCGGTACGTCGATTCGGACGTGGTGACCACCGTCGTCGGGCAGGGCCTGTTCGACTTCGGACTGCGAGACGGCGACGCCGCGCAGGCGCTGCTTCAGCACCCGCTCGGCGTCACCGCGCTGCCGGACGGCTCGATCGCTATCAGCGACACGTACAACGGCGCGATCCGCCGCTACAACCCGGCCGACGGCCAGGTCAGCACCCTGTTCACCGGACTGAAGGAGCCCTCTGACGCACTCGTCACCGCCGAGGGCGACCTGCTCGTCGTCGAATCGGCCGCGCACCGGCTGACCCGCGTCAAGCTGCCCGAGGAGGCGCTGCAGGTCGAGGCCAGCGCGTACCGCACTCAGCGTCCCGCCACCGAGGTCGCGCCGGGCGAGATCGAACTCGAAGTCGTCTTCGAGCCGCCGCCCGGCGAGAAGATGGACGACCGCTACGGCCCGTCCACCTTCGTCAAGGTCTCCGCCTCCCCGGCGGAGCTGCTGCTCGACGGCGCCGGCGGCACTGTCGAGCTCGGCCGCACTCTGCGCCTGAACCCGGAGATCAGCGAGGGCGTGCTGCACGTCTCGGCCAAGGCGGCCTCCTGCGACGACGGCGAGTTCCCCGCCTGCCACCTGCACCAGCAGGACTGGGGCATCCCGGTCCGGCTGGTCGAGGGCGCGGCGGCGAGGCTCCCGCTGATCCTGCGCGGCTGAGCGCGGATCAGACCTCGAGGAACGCGCTGAGCGCCGCGGCGAGGATCCACGGGTCGTCGGCGCCCACGAGCTCGCGGGCGGAGTGCATGGACAGGCCGGGGACGCCGATGTCGAAGGTCTCGATGCCGAGCCGGGTGGCCGTGAGCGGGCCGATGGTGGTGCCGCAGGGCTGGTCGTTGCGGGACACGAAGGTCTGCCAGGGCGTGCCGGACTTCTCGCAGGCGCGGGCCCACACCGACCTGCTGGCGCCGTTGGTGGCGTAGCGCTGGTTGGCGTTGACCTTCAGCACGGGGCCGCCGTTCGGTCGGGGGCGGTGACCGCTGTCGTGCTTCTCGGGGTAGTTCGGGTGCACGGCGTGCGCCATGTCGGCCGAGGCGACGAAGGAGCCCGCGTACGCGCGGGCCCTGGCGTCGATGCCGCCGCCGCGGACCTCGATCAGCCGCTCGAGCACCGACTCGAGGAACGGGCCGCTGGCGCCGGAGATCGAGTTGGAGCCGGTCTCCTCGTGGTCCATCGCGGTGAGCACCGGGATCGGGGCGTCGGCTCGCAGTCCGATGTCGGCGACCGCGGCGGCGAGGGCGGCCACCGAGGCGTGTACGGACACGAGGTTGTCCAGCCGTCCGCTGACCACGAACTCGGCCTCGCGGCCCAGGTAGGCGGGCGGGGTCACGTCGTACGTCATCAGGTCCCAGCCGAGCACGTCCTCGGCGCGCAGGTTGTGCTCCGCCGCGACGAAGCCGATCAGGTCTCCCTCGTGCACGTCGCCGAGACCCCAGATCGGCTCCAGGTGCTGCTGCGGGTTGAGCTTCAGGCCGTCCGTGTTCACGCCGCGGTCCATGTGGATCGCGAGCTGCGGCACACGCAGCAGCGGCCGGTCCACGTTCACCAGGCGCTCGGTGCCGTCGCGCAGCACGAGCCGGCCGGCCAGGCCCAGGTCCCGGTCCAGCCAGGAGTTGTATAGCGGCCCGCCGTAGATCTCGACCGCGACCTGCCGCCAGCCGAGCGCGCCGGCGTCCGGCACCGGCTTGACCCGCAGGTTCGGCGAATCGGTGTGCGAGCCGACGATGCGGAACGGGCGCGCGGCCCCGGCGTCCTTCGGCAGGTACCACGCGACCAGCGCGCCGCCGCGGATCACGTACCTGGCGCCGGTCGCCGCGCCGTCGGCCCAGGACTCGGTCTCGGCCAGCCGCGTGAACCCGGCCCGCTCCAGCCTGGCCGCCGACTGCGCCACCGCGTGGAACGGGGTGGGCGAGGCGCGCAGGAAGTCGAGCAGGTCATCGGTGTGGGCGCGGTCGAATCTGGTGGCCATGGCACCAGGGTAGTCAACCGGCGTGGAAAGCTGAGAGCGACCGGCCCGCGAGCCTGGCCCGCATTCCCCGGTCGCTCTCAGAACGGCTTCGGTACCAGCAGTTCGACGTTGCGGTCGCCGGGGGCGCCGCGGCGGCCGTCGGAGCCCGGCTCGGGACGCGCGCGCTGCTGCCAGTCGTTGATGCCGAGCAGCCGGGAGAGCCCGGCCAGCTCCGCCGGAGAGGACAGGTCCCAGCTCGGCTGTTCCGGGCCGACGTGGTCGATGATCGTGCCGAAGACCGAGAGCGTGCCGTTGCCGTTGTCCGCCAGCTCGATCAGCCGGGCCTGCTGCGGCCAGTCGATGTGCGAGGCCGTGTTCACCTCCCAGAAGCCGCCGGGCACGGTGGACTCGGGATTTCTGGCGTGCGGGGTGACGCCGTTGACGTGCGTGTGGCCGTTCACCCACAGGACCACGTTCGGGTATCGCAGCAGCAGGTCCCTGACCCGCGTGCCGAGGACGCGCTGCTTGTCCGGCTCCGGCTCGGTGAGCCAGTTGTCCATCGTCGCGACGGTGTGGTGGCTGAACAGCACGACCAGTTCGTCCGTGCCGGGGCCGTGCACCAGGTGGCCGTCCTCGTCCAGGTAGCTGGAGGAGTGCGCCAGCAGTTCGGCCTCCAGCCAGCGGTACTGCTTCTCGTCGATCGAGCCGTTCGCGCCGCCGACCGGGTTGACCGTGTCGAGCACCAGGCAGCGGATTGTGGAGCCGTCCACGGCCTGTCCGTCGAAGCCGTAGTACGCGGTGCCCTCGGCCCGGTTGGTCTCCGTGAAGCCGTGCCCGACCGGCGCGCCGAGGGTGTGGAAGTGCTCTTCGACGGTCTGCGCGCGCGTCAGCGGCCTGCGATCCGGATCCGGCGTCACGGTGCGGAAATCCCCCGCGAACAGCGTCGCGATCGCGTGCGGCGAGAGGCGGAACAGGTCGATCGCCATCCGCACCAGGCTGGTTCCGCTCGGCAGTTCGATGGCCTTGTGGCCGCCCGTCGCGTATTCGCTGCTGTCGTGGATGTGCGGCAGATTCCCCTGCAGCAGCGCGTCGTGGTTGCCGTACGCCGAGTACCACGGCATCCGCAAGCCCTCGGCGGTGAACTGCGCCAGCGCCTTCTCCAGCAGGCCGCTGATGATCGGGAAGCCGTGCAGCGCGCGCGGCCGGTCCTCGATCTGGCCGCCCGGGGTGCCCTCGGGATGCCAGTAGTGCGGGTCGTAGCGCTCCCAGTCCATCACGCCCTCGTACGTGCCGAGCTTGCCGGAGTCGGGGCGCAGCGGCCCGCCGTCGAGCACGTCGATGAACCAGCGGAACTCGTTGTACTGGCTGTTGTCCGCGTTGTCCCCGGTACTCACCGCGAAGGCGATCGGCATCCCGCAGACGGGGCCGATGCCGATCTCGTTGATCCGCCGCACCATCGAGTCCGCGACGTGCACCGAGAGCATCTCGTTCGCGCGGTACGAGCCGGTGACGTTGGCCAGGCCGGCGAAGCGCGAGCCCGGATCGTTGTACCGGTCGAGGAATTCGACGCGCGCCGGGGACTGGTGGTCGACCAGGTGCACGTCGGTCAACTGCGCGAAGGCGATCAGCGGCCGGGTGGCGGCGGGGGCGGAGGGCCGCGCGGCCAGCTCCGTGCGCACGGTGTGCGGCTCGCCGGGGCCGGCGACGATCGGCCGGAATCCCCCTTCGCCCGCCGGTCCGGCGAGCAGTGTGCGCTCGATCGTGGTCCCCCGCGGCGCGACCGGCGCCGCTGTACTGAACGACTCTTCGTTCACGGGGATGTTCGTCCCCTTACGGCATGCTCACGAAACCCGCGCCGCACCGCGGGTTTCGTGAGCGCAGCGCCGCTACTTAGAAGGCCGCCTCGTCAAGGTCCATCAGCGAGAGGTCGGTCGCCTCGACCACCCCGCGGGTCGCGGTCAGGTGCGGCAGCACGTTGCCCGCGAACCACTTCGCCGCGGCGATCTTGCCGCTGTAGAAGGGCACGTCCCGCTCGGGCGCGCCCGCGGCGAGCCGCTCCTGGGCGATCGCGGCCTGGCGCAGCAGCAGCCAGGAGACGATCAGATCGCCGGCCGCGTACAGGAAGGTGGTGGTGGACTGCGCGGCCACGTGGATCTGCCGCGGCTCCTCCATCGCCTTCGCCGCCTGGGTGAACAGCGTGTTCAGGATCGCCTCGACGTCGGTGAGCGCGGTGGCCAGGTGCTCGCGCGCGGGGGCGAGTGTCTCGCCGCCGGGGGCCGCCGCCAGGAAGGCCTCGATCTCGCCCTTGATGTGGGTCAGCGCCTGGCCCTGGTCCTTGACGATCTTCCGGAAGAAGAAGTCGAGGCCCTGGATCGCGGTGGTGCCCTCGTACAGGGTGTCGATCTTGGCGTCCCTGATGTACTGCTCGATCGGGTAGTCCTGCAGGAAGCCGGAGCCGCCGAGGGTCTGCAGCGAGCGGGCCAGCTGCTCGTAGGACTTCTCCGAGCCGTAGCCCTTCACGAGCGGCAGCAGGAAGTCGTTGATCCGCTCGGACAGCTCGTCGCGCTCGCCGCGCGCCTGCGCCGCCCAGATGCTGTTCTGGTACGAGGCGGCGTAGAACACCAGCGCGCGCATGCCCTCGACGTAAGCCTTCTGCTGCATCAGCTCGCGGCGCACGTCGGCGTGGTGCGTGATGGTGACCCGCGGGGCGGCCTTGTTCGCCGACTCGGCCAGGTCGGCGCCCTGGACGCGGTTCTTGGCGTACTCGAGCGCGTTCAGGTAGCCGGTGGACAGCGTGGCGATGGCCTTGGTGCCGACCATCATCCGGGCCATCTCGATGACCTGGAACATCTGCGCGATGCCGTTGTGCACCTCGCCGACCAGCCAGCCCTTGGCCGGGTGCTTCTCGCCGAAGGTCACCTCGCAGGTGTTGGAGACCTTCAGGCCCATCTTGTGCTCGACGTTGGTCACGTACGCGCCGTTGCGCGCGCCGAGCTCGCCGGAGTCCCAGTCGAACTCGTACTTCGGCACGATGAACAGCGACAGGCCCTTGGTGCCGGGGCCGGCGCCCTCGGGGCGGGCCAGCACCAGGTGGATGATGTTCTCGGACAGGTCGTGCTCGCCCGAGGTGATGAAGCGCTTGACGCCGGTGATGTGCCAGGTGCCGTCCGCCTGCTGAACCGCCTTGGTACGGCCCGCGCCCACGTCGGAGCCGGCGTCCGGCTCGGTGAGCACCATGGTGGCGCCCCAGCCGTGGTCCACCATCCGCTGGGCGACCTTGCGCTGCTCCTCGGTGCCGTTCTGGTAGACGATCCGGGCGAACGGCGCGGTGGTGCCGTACATCCAGATCGCCGGGTTGGCGCCGAGCACCAGCTCGCCGATGGCCCAGACCAGGGCCGGCGGGGCGGCGGTGCCGCCGAGGCCCTCGGGCAGGCCGAGCCGCCAGAACTCGGTCTCCATGAAGGCCTGGTAGGAGCGCTTGAAGGCCTCGGGCAGCGGAGCGGTGCTGGTCGCGGGGTCGAAGACCGGGGGGTTGCGGTCTGATTCCGCGAAGGAGTCGGCCAGCTCGGTCAGCGCGATCTTCTCCATCTGGGAGAGGATGTCGCGCGCGGTCTCCACGTCTACCTCGGGGTAGTCCGCGGAACCGAAGGTCTCCGAGCCGCCGAAGACGTCGAAGAGGTTGAACTCGATATCCCGCAGGTTCGCCTTGTAGTGCCCCATGAACTGGTCCTTTGCGATGGGGGCCGTGTCTGCCCAGAACTTGTACCCGGTGGTAACCAATAATGCTACCCACCGGTAACTTCGCGCAAGGTGCGCCCGCTCACGTAGGCTCTACGAACGTGTACGGGTATCCGGGAGACGAGAACGCCGGGACGCAGATCCTGCAGCCCTCGCTGGCCGACGCCATCCGCGCGTTCGCGACCGGCTCGATCGGGCCCGAGGACTTCCACGCCGTGTTCACCGTGTCGAAGATCTACTGCCCGCGGGGCGAGCGGCCCGGCTTCCTGGCGCTGCACGACACCCCGCAGCCGGTCATCCCGATGTTCTCCTCGCTGGTCGAGCTGCGCCGCTACTCGGGCGAGAAGTCCCGGCACTTCGTGGTCACCGGGGCCGAGGTGCTCGATCTGCTGCCCGGCGGCTACGGGATGATCCTCGACATCGAGGGCGAGCACCGGGTGGTCTTCGACGCGCAGGCGGTCGAGCAGATGATCGACTACACGATGAAGCGGATGTACGGCTGAGCATGTAGCCAATCGAGCGTGGGCGGGCTACCTTACTGACACCGTGTCAATCAAGGGGGCACCATGACCGACTCAGGCCTGCTCAGCGACCTGTTGAAGCATCAGCTCGGCCGTGCCCCGCTGGGCACGGCCCTCCAGTGCGGCCAGCACAAACTCACCTGGCGCAAGCTCGACTCGCGGATCCGGCGCGCGGCGACCGGGCTGCGCGCGGCCATGGTCCGTCCCGGGGACCACATCGGCGTCCTCTCGCCGAACCATCCGGCGTGCATCGAGGCGCTGTTCGCCGCCGCGCTCACCGGCACCACCGCGGTGCTGGTCAACTGGTGGCTGCCGGAGGAGGAGATCACCCGGATCCTGCGGGAGAAGCAGGTGAAGGTGCTGTTCGTCGCCGCCGAGCTCACCGAGATGTTCGAGCGCATCCGTCCGCAGCTCGACGAGCTCGACTCGGTCGTGATGATCGGCCGCCCGAGCGGCAATCCGCACGCCACCGACGACTACGAGCTGTGGCTCGAGCTGCACGAGACCGGCGAGGGCATGTACGAGGCCGCGCAGTTCCATCCGCACGTGGACGACCCGATCCTGCAGGTGGAGGAGGCGGACGGCGAGCACCTGGCGCTCAGCCACCGCACGCTGCAGCTGGCCGTGGCCGCCGAGCCGCCCGCCGTCGGCGAGAGCAAGGTGGTCTCCGAGCCGCTGTTCCGGATCCAGGGGATGGCCGCCGCGTTGCACGGACTGCGCGAGGGCCTGCGCACCGTTCTCGAGCACTCGGAGTCGATCGAGGGAATCTGACGACGCGGAATCTGACGGGGCATCGTACGACGGCCCGCAGCCGCGCGCGCGGACTGATGGTCATTTGAGTGGATCAGTGCACGACGCGATTATTCTGAACCTGATTAGGCACATAAATCGCTTATGTTGCCTCGCGTGGAAACTCCGCGTCTTGTCCAGTTGACCATCGCCGCCGCGCTGCTGTGTGTGGCGACCGCGGCCTCACCCGCCGAGGCCGCGACCCCGAGGCCGCACGTGGTGAGCGTGCCGGGCTTCGACACGTGCAACGCGCCGTCGGTCGGCGCCATGCAGGCCTGGCACCGCAGCTCGCCGTACCGGGCCGTAGGGGTCTACATCGGCGGCGTCGACCGGGCCTGTCCCGCCGGAAACCTGACGCCGGGTTGGGTGGACGCGGTCTCGGCGCAGGGCTGGTCGCTGATCCCGATCTACGTCGGCCTGCAGGCGCCGTGCGCGACCGATAAGAAGCTGAAGAAGATGGTGCCCGCGCAGGCCGCGCGGCAGGGCACGGCAGAGGCGGACGACGCCGCGAACCAGGCGAGCGGGTACGGGATCCTCGGCGGCAGCCCCGTCTACTTCGACCTCGAGGCCTTCCGGCAGACGGACCAGGGCTGCGTGAACGCCGTCATGGCCTATCTGAACGCCTGGACCCGCGAGCTGCACGCCCGAGGTTACTACTCCGGTGTCTACGGCTCGGCCGACGCCGGGATGGCGAGCCTCGCCGGGGCGGTCGAGACGCAGTCCTCGTTCGCCGGGCCGGACGCGATCTGGATCGCCCACTGGGACCGGCAGGAGCGCACGGCGGACGGCTCGGTGCCCGACTCCATGTGGAGCCGTCACCAGCGGATCAAGCAGTTCCAGGGCGGGCACGTGGAGAAGTACGGCGGCGTCGCGATCAACATCGACGGCGACTACCTGGACGGCCCCGTAGCCCGGCTTTAGATCGAGGGACGGAGTCCGGCTTTAGATCGACGGACGCGGCCCGGCTTTAGATCGAGGGACGGAGTCCGGCTTTAGATCGACGGACGCGGCCCGGCTTTAGATCGAGGGACGGAGTCCGG
>Ga0307509_10012551_pt1 | contig 10126 bp, 15 predicted proteins | sample 10_EM_MG_FD_202245 | JGI IMG/M metagenome (GOLD analysis project Ga0307509, IMG submission 202245) | Populus trichocarpa ectomycorrhiza microbial communities from riparian zone in the Pacific Northwest, United States - 10_EM | ecosystem: Host-associated > Plants > Roots > Unclassified | place...
GGCGCGAACATTTCATGTATTATGGCTGATATGAACAATTATTTTTCATTTCATCAAAGTTTGGAAGAGGAAGGGCTGGCCCCTGCCGGTGGATTTGTGTTTAGGCGTTGAATTGGCTGGAGCTTCCGCTTGATGTCCCGCAGGATGGCGGTCTTGGGGTGCCAATCAGGGAAAGCGTTGCGCAGGTTGGCGAAATCGCTCGCGAAGAAGTGGGCCACGCGCTCGTCCGCAATCAGATCGCGTAACGCCCAGGGGATCTGTGAAATGGGTGAAAGAAGAAAAAGAAGGATTAGTATCACACAGGCGCGCACACAACGTCCGATCAGAGGTCGAATGAATGAATGAAGGACGAGGCGAGAGGGAGGGAAAAAAGAAGTTATGGCTCACTTCGTAATCGTTTAGCTCTGTACTGGCATCGAAGGGTTGGACGGCGAGTTCCGGGTGCTCATTCGATCCATGGTTCGTCATGAATAGATAATTCACAGCCAACCTGTGCCCATTTTTCTGTCAGAATAGTTGAAGGCTTCTATGCTGAACACAGGATACTCAACGAATACGTCGCAACTTCTTCGTACGCTTTTGAATGCCCGATACCGTTCAATGATCCCGCAGTCGCTTCGGAAAGATGCGTGAGCAGGCCGCTATCCGAGAGGCCGACGTTCATCACGCGGAGGAGCAACACCAGCAGATTAGACAGGAAATCAGATGAGCTGCAGCCGGGGGAGAAGCACGCGCAATTTTAGGCACGATACGTTTTTTTTTCGCAGAATCTGACACGTACTGATACGCATCTCCGTCGATGTACAACGCCCGCAGGATCAGAGGGTGGGAGGCGGCCGTGAACAAACCCGAGTACAGCGGTACGACTTGATCGTTAAGCGAGGCGACGTATACCATCTTTACCTGTTTGGAAATTGTCGTCACATGCCCCGTGATAAAGCAAAGTAGCGCTCGTCGACGTACTCCATGGTCTACGACATTTCGCAGCGCTTTAACGTAAGCCTTCGATACTTCACTGTTCGTATTCTGCGTCGAGTCAGGTATGTGAAATACGAATCGGATAAACTGAACTAACCTGGAACTCAAAAATCTCCTTTGCCGCCGCCGATTCGAAATACTGATGTAGATGGGATCCTTACTTAAAGGCTCTCACGTCATACAAGGCCATCGCTCGGGCTTACCTGAATGTATGGTTGTACCAGAGAACTCGAGCTTAGATAACGAAGGGGCCCGTGATGAATTCCACAGAGCGCCAAGCAGCATACCCTTTGGGCTGGGGCCGCTGCCGGACTCGTGCCGCCGGGAGCGAGCGCAGCCGAGGCGCTCGCCAGGAGGTCCAACGCCCGCGATGTCTTGATGTGCTTTTCGTGTACGAGTCGATCGAGCAGATGTGTTGAAACGATGGAGCCCTGGGAATGCGTCGCCACTAAGATTGCATCTGCCGCATGGAGGTCCTCCATCCACTGGCTATTCGCCGTCAGGTTGGAGTACAATCTACAAATAGAGCAAAAAATAAATAATCAGTGACAGGGGAATCTATGATGTTCCGGTAAGCGAAGGGTTGGAGTTGTACACACTTATCGACACGTTTGCTAATCGTTCCTTCGCCTTCCAATGGAATTTGCGTCACCTTCTCGATGCGTACACCATGTTGTTCCTGAAACACCTCCAGCGCTTGGCACATCATGGTGACAAATTTGCTGCTCGTGCCAGTCGGCTGCAAAACATGTGGATCAGTAACCAATACACCCGTACAATAGTATAAGAGAACGAACCTCCCCGAGTACGGTCCGCATGACAGCACCTGTTCAGAAGCGGATGTCAACACGAGCCAAATACCCCCTGATACGTCTCTTGGCCGGAAGAGGCCTAAAAGTACCGCAGTCATCGGGAACGTACCAGGGAACCATCCGTGTATTCCAATAACCACGACCCGTTTACACCCCCGCAAAACGTCCCCGTCCAATCGCTCGCCGATGACGTCCCAGATACGTGGAAGTTCCCCCCCAAAGTCCGCAAATCTTTCGTCATCTGTTGACCGTGCCTTACCCTTGCCCGTGCTTGCGCCGTCGTCTTTCGCCCAGAGCATTCCGCTTACGAAACGCACCGTCTTCGCGAGCGCAGTATCACTCTGCACACGTGGCACAGAAGAGCGGGGCATTGTAAGAAACGTATCGTCCCACGCGGGCAGTACGAGATTGGGTGGTGGTGGGACACGCGGAGAAGCACGCCCAGAGCTTTTGGACGGCGCAGGTGAGACTGACGTACGCTTCGTCCCCTTGAGGTCATCAGGCTTTGCTTTCGGCCTTGGTGACGGTGACGGCGAGCGCGGTGGGGCAGGAGGCCGTTTGACCGCCCGCGTCTCTCGCGCGGCTGCATCCTTTCCTGCACGAGCCTCCGAGGTCACGACGGTGCTACTGCGTTCATAATCACTCTCATCGATGACCATCACTTCCATCGTATCCTCCTCTCGATGCTCGGCATCTGTGATACGCTTGGCTAGCAAGGTCCTAGAACTGAGGAATGAGGTCCAGCCGTATATGTTAGCCGTAATGGAGGACTGGATGGGGTTCGCCAGTTCCACATGCGTTGATGAGGCGGCTCCCTGTTCTACGGGCGCCTCCTTTAAAACTTCACCCTCAGCCTCCGCCGTCTTCGGAGTGTTCTTCTCCACTTCCACCTGGTCGGCGCATTCTTCCTCTGGCTGAACCATTCCCGGCGCAGGTGTCGGCGTTGACTGACCGTACCAGGGCCATGATGCCAGCCAACTCGAGCCTCCGCCCTGGGGCGTTTCTGCCGATAAGGTTGATCCGTGCGGAGCCTGTTCATGTGCAGGCGTGTTTGAGCTCAAGATATCAGTTTCCGCCGAAGCCTGGTCGATGGCTACCGCCACCGATTCGTGATCAGATGGTTCTGTTGGAGGTGGATCCTGGGCCTGGGAAGGCGTATATGAGGTGGCACGCCACCCCACGAGTCCCCACCAGGAACCCTGCATTGTGAGGCCTTGGTTATCGCCAGCCTCGGTCTCGGATTTCGGCCCGGAAGGCAGCACACTGTCCGTGGAGGAATTTTCTAGAGGATGGCATGGTTTGCAACCGGTGATCAGTTAGAAGGCGAAAACTCACCTGTGGTCCCAGATCCAGACCCTCCACTCTCCACCGCAGATGATTCCTCGGATGAAATGGGTGAAGCTTCCTGCTCCGTTCGGATGTCAGTGGCCTTTGCAGATGCCATCGCACGATCCAGGGGAAGTTTGGGACGCCCAAGGAAGGGAATGCTAAGCGAGAAGCGGCTTGCCGATGGGTTCAAAGATGACAGGCTCTGATTCGACTCAGTTGGGAACATCACGGGAGGTGAGACCGACTCTGTTGATGCGGCGGAAGATGGTAATTTCGGCACTTGGTCATCAATTGACGATGGCGTACGGGGAGAAACAATACCCGCTTGGGGACCTGAGCCAGAGCGCGCCTCCATTTCGGGTGATCTGGGTTGTGGTGAGGAAGAAGAAGAGAACCATTTGCGAGTGGGGGTTATGGGAACAGGAGCCGTTTCTGATGGAGGCTCGCCAGAGCCCTCGATTCGAGTGAGCTCAGGTTTTGGGGGTGTTGGAGGGATGATGTTCGTGACAGGAGGTGGTGGTTGCGGTGTTTCGAGAATTGGGGCCGGAGTATCTGTTCGGGCGGCAGCATCGATAGGGGGTGATGGTTCATCACCGGCTCGTAGCTTGCTCGGCCGCTTAGGGGATGAAGATGAAGACGAGGCGAACCAGGCGCGTTTTCTCGGCACTAATTTGACCTCCGGTTCTGACCGACCTGCGTTGACGGACGGAGGTTCCGAATTCGGCAAGTTGGCAGGAGCGCCCTCCGATTCGGGATGTTCCTCCGGCGGCAGAGACGGCGTAGCAGCCACATCGACGGTCGGGTTAGAAGCAGGCTGAGCGTTGGCTGGCTGCTCGCTAGGGGGCAGCAGAGGTGCGTTTTCGGCAAGCACATTCAGAGGAACGTTGGATGAGCCGCGCCGCGACAACGATGCAAACCACGAGCGTGGTGCAGGTGATGCGGGTGGTGCGGGTGGTGTTGGGGTGGATGTTGGGCCAGGTGTCTCTGGCGTGGCGTTCGTGTTCGTGTCCGTGTTCGCGCCCGTGGGATCGGGACTAGAAGCCGGTGGATCGCCCGTGCCATCCGTAGGAGAAGGAGAAGAGGACGGTTGTGTAAGGACGGGTTGCGGCTCGTCTGGAATGAGGCAGTCAGAATTGAGGGATTGGATGGCAACCACGGCCAAGACATGTCGCGCGGAATGAGAAAACCCCGCATATATATGGAGAATGAATCGAAAGCGCTGCTCACCGTTGGGATCTGCTAGGGATGGCCCGGTGGCTGCGTTCGCCGGTGACTCAGGATCTGCATGCGATTAAGACTTTCCATATTGGCTTGGATGAAATGGGACGCACCTTGAACAGCGGTACTGTCGCTCTTCGTGTTACTGACACTCGTCATTGTGATGGGCGGGAGATGAGTGACTGCGGAGGCGCGACGGGGGGCGACTTGAGGGGTGGCTACGATCAAGGATAGAGAAGTCGGCGCTTGAATCTTTGGGGAAGTTCTCCAAGGTAAGGATGAACGAGATGTGTTGCGAGAACGAGGGGCAGATGACATGCGAGAGCGATAGATGAGGTGTAAGGGCCAAGGCAGCGTGAACCGCCAGGGCAGAGCGTCTCACCAGAGCGCGACTTGAGCGTCTGTCTGTGGCAGAGTCAGCGAGCGTCATTTACTTGCCACATCACATGATTTATTCCACCACCAACTACACCCGCATCTGTACTCGGATACCGTATATCGTGTGTTCGTCGGTGAGGCTCTCGAGAAGCCATTCTGTAGCTTGCTCCGACTCGGCTCTATCTGGATCCTGACGATCTCTGAAGAGACCGTGGGGAGATATAACCGTTGTATATATCCGAGTAATATCGCTCAACCTTAATCTTTTACTCGATCTCTCATCGGTACCGCGAATGACTGCGGAGGCCCGAGGAGGGTCGACTTGAAGGATGGCAACAATCAAAGTCACCGCTTGAATCCTTTAATTCTCCAAAATAGGAGTTGGGAGAGCGAGGTATAGAAGACATGCGAGAGATGACGTGGGAGACCCAAGGTAGCGTGAACCGCGACACGATACGACATACACTTTGCTACTAACTACCAAGACACACGAACACAATAATACAGGTTTTCCAGCAACTATAAATACATAAAAAGGTCCCTTCATCCCCCGCCTTGGCTTGCTCGTACGTGCCTACAGAAATATTACACAAACATCGGATATGAGAATAGATCCCTGTCAACCTTTGGGTTATCGATATTGTGCCTGGATGCCAGAAATAGGACCTTAGACCCTCAAAGAGAACGACAACAAGAAATCGGACGTACTCCGTCTGAACATGCCAACTAACCTCCCATCTGCTCTTCAGAATTCGTCCAAACGATGACGGACCGGGCGAAGGATAATCGGAACAGTGATTGCAAAGCCAGGTTTCTTTATCCGGTAGCAGACAGGTCCAGACGCTGTCGTTGTACGTGTCGCCTCTCAGGGCCTCCTCATGGGGGTTCACCAACCGCCATAGTGGGTATGGATGATCGGCCACCGACGCGTCGATATAATGCATAACCTAGACAACAGTTCCGGCAAAGCGGTTTTCGGGATTCTTAAACTGCTGGACTTACACAGGCCCTCCAGGAACGATGCAACCAGTCGGCGTCCACCGGGCAGCTTGCGCAGATGAAGCGCCTGTTCAGCAGCTCGAGATGAGATGCCGTCGTCGTCGCACGCTCAAGCCCTAATACTCCAAGAAGAGCGTACGCAGCCGCAGCGCCACGCTCGACAAACTCTAGTTCTCCTTTCATCTTCCAGGCGTGGCAAACTTCCCGTCCAATCAGGAACGTATTCGTGGCTGGGTGGCGAAACACGGAGGTCACCAGCTCGAGTTGCCCTGCAAAACCAAACATCCCTCCAAAACGCCAAAGATCGATCGACGGGTCCGACAACAACCTGACCCTCATTGCACGGCTTGGAACGTCGTAACAGTAGGAGTACAAGGGAAGCAGCCCGGTGTATTTGTCCTTGTGCTCGGTCATCCATCCGGAGAGGCTCTCGGGAAGTCGTTCTTTGGCCTGCTCCCACTCAGCTTGAGTTATATTCCTGTCTAGATCCAGAAGGTTTCTGAAACAAGAAAGTTCCCGCGCTTGGGAGATCGCGGGGAGATATAGCCGTTGCATCGGAAGGATTTGTCGCAGTATATCCGTGTAATACCGGTCAACCTTAATCTTGTACTCAATTTCTCGTTGGGTCCGCTCTCTGACTAGGCGATCCTTGCGAGCATCATTGAGCTTGGCCTCAATCTTACCCTTAAGACGCTTCCAAGCTGTGGGAACGGGTCAGGTGATTTCTCCTAGAATAGTGCATAGTACATGCACGACTCACCCTCCTCCGTGAGTTCCTTGTCAACGTTTGCACCAGGAATGGCATGTATCCCGATCAAGTCGATATCGGCACTGTCGAACCCCGCAGCTAGTATGCGTTCTTTCAGGCTGTCAGATCAGAATATCGTCAGTAAGAAGAGATACCAGCAGTGGCTAGTATTCACTCCTTGCGTCTCTGGACTTTTCTTTCGCGGGCAGTACGCGCTTGGATATCTGCTTCCTCTTTGGACCATTTCTCCAATTCAACGCTGCTCTGTTCGACAAATGAGGCTAACACGGGCGAATGAGATGATAAGACACACCTGAACGATAGACTCAGCCAAGCTAGCTTTCTCAGTATGAAAGGATGCTAGCCTCTGCTCCGCTCCAGCCTCGCCCATGTCTACACCACGCTCAAGTTCGACCAACCTCTTGCTCATCTCGTCTAGATCTGGCTTCCAGTAGAAACGACTACTGGAAACGCGGCGATGTGCCCATCCCCCACCTGCGCAGCCACGGACCAGTCAGCCCTTGACGTGTGCAAGATTTCAGGATTCTGAGAGGAATGGTATCGCACGTTTTGAATACGGGAGGAGATCCATAACAGATTCGTTCGAATCTGGACATAGTGACTGAAACTTGACCGAGGGGACGAAGCTATATGGGTTGCCCAATCAGGTACTGTCCAAAGCTCTAGCAGAGAACTTTCATTTACTTTTTCTTCCTGCAGGTGGTGCACAAGCGACGACGGAGAGCAAAGTCGACCTGATGGATGTTCTTCGTAGAGCAGTGCTGTGGGCCCGCAACCGGGTTGAGAAAATGAAATGAGCAAAATTGATCGACCACGCACAGAACACACAGAAGGACCGAAAACCAGGAGCGCCCAAGCGGGCTCGGACAAATCCTTGGGCGGATCAGGAACCTTAGTAATCCCTGCATTCCGCCGCGCGACCATCCAGACCCAAATAGAATTGCGTGACATCAGGACGCCCCGCAGAGCCTTGCTGGTGCGGGCCAGGTTGACGAGATCCATGGGTCCTAGTTCTGAGAATATCTGAAGGGTGGCTGGTGTTCAGCAACTGACGGGAACGCCACTTTGTCTGAGGTAGACATACCAGGAACAGAACGTCGAAGGGCAACGTCAGCATGTTCTGCAGTCGACCCTGGACCCTACGGCTGATGCCAGCCCTCTTGGTCTTCGTAGGGGGTATCGATGACGTAGCATTCCCCGAGGGCACAGCTTTCTCCAGCTTACGACGCTTAGCCACAAACGACACTGTACAGCTAAGTACTTAGCATGCCCCGTCGCCCGGAATAAACGTTGAAAATACCTTCGAATTCGTCATCGACATCAGGGTAACCGCTCTCCCCATAGTTTGACTCTTTCCTCAGAAATGTCAGACAGGTGTGATGTCCACATTATTCGTGCCTCTCACCTTCTTCGCTCGGAGACAGCCCAAAAAAGAAGCTGTTCATAGGATCGTCGTCATCTACACCCTCTGGCACATCCATCGATGGCCCAACATCGGCCAATATGCTCTCCGTTTCGTCAATGGGATTGAGGTGGGTAGGGCTCCTAGGTTGAAGGAGGGTCGTGACGGACATCAAGGTGTGACAATAGGGTGTGACAAAGCACTTCAGGTACTTCGGGCCTTTTTCTCTTGAAGTTATATCAAATGATGTGAATGCGGGTGCCAAGGCCGGAACTCTGCGCGGGAATTTGCCGTGTGGGCGAGAAGATAAGCAACGGTGGTGTTGGAGTGGTGCTGATGGAAGTGAGTTGGATTCCGCGAGTATTCCTTGAGCGGTGAAAATCCGCACCAGACGCTTCGCGTTTTTATCGTGGGCTCTTGAAAGGGAGTCAGCGCATATGCGAGTTTTTGTGGCGTTCAAGCGATTAGAAGGATGGGCTTCCCTGGACGCAGAAACGGATAAGGATCTTTGAGAAACAAGGGGATATGAACAAAGTATTAACTCACGACAGCGAGGTTTACCAGAACACCAGTCGCCATACCAAGCGCTTTATACCCCTCGCATAGGTAGGGGCTGTCGCCTCAAGGCAGGAAGAAACGGCGGAAAACGTTTTCCAAATTGTCGACATTGATCGACTGCTTGATACACGCACGAACATCGAGGCGAATTTACAGGACAGTACGGCGACAACGTGACCGACGAGAACTGTGTTGGCTATCACATGACCCACTAATCCATCGGTGCCTTATCAGCATGTTGCCACCATCTAGGCCATCGTAACAAATACAGTAGGGGTTTCCAATAAGAGCCTTACACCACTACAGTACCAATCTCAAAAACACACAATGTCCCAAAATCGATAATGTCCAAACCAGTAATCTCAAACATTGGCCCATAAGCACCCTTTCCAATACGATCACCTATCGAGACTTGCAGAAGATGTCGGGAGATATCAGACGACGGGAGGAACTGAGAATAAATCCACGTCGAGCACGAAATTGTCGATATTGTGTCTTTGGATCGGCAAATGAATCTCAGCAGGGCGAACGCAGTAGAAAAAAAATCGGGACATACGCTGTCTGCAAATGTTGAACAGCCTCCTCTTTCGTCAGAACACATCGGAAGGGTTGAGGTGACATGGGTGAGACATAGTCGGAACAGTGATTGCAAACCCATACTCGGGATCGGGGAACGATCCAGACAGAGCGCTCATCCACTGTGGCCGTCTCTTCGGGGCTCACCACTCGCCACTGAGGGTCTGGGTGATCTATTTCCGAACAAGCAAAGTGCACAACCTGAACAGTGTTTCCAGCCAGTTGTTACGGCGTTCAGAAGGAAAGAAACCTACATAGCATCTCCAAGAATGAAAGTACCGCATGGTGTCCGGAGGGCAGCTCGTGCAGACGAAACGCATGTCTAACTGATCGAGCATCGATCCGGTCGTTGTTGTAGGGTCGAGTTGCAATGCTCGGAGAAGAGCGCGCACAGCTTCGGCGCCACGATCGACAAACTCTAGTTCTTCTTTCAACTTCCAAGCGTGGCAGGCGTCCCGTCCGATCCAGATCGAGTAAGCACTCCAGGGCGAGTTCGTGCCGGCACGACGAAATACGGAGGTCGCAAGGTCGAGCTGTCCCGCCAACCCACCCGAAGCCTCGTGGCGGCGAAGCTCGATCGACGGGTCGGAGAACAACATGCATTCCATGCCTTTCGCTTGGGTGTCGTGAATGTGGGAGGGAAGCATGCTGGTGTATCTGTCCCTGTGCTCAGTCACCCATTCGGAAATGCTCTCAGTAAGCCGCTCGGCAGCATGCTCCCATTCGTCCGGTTGCACGTCCCTATCTGAAGCTACGAGCTCTCTGAAACACGAAAGTTCTTGCGCCTGGGTGATCGCGGGAAGATATACCCGTTGTATCGGAAGAATTTGCCGCAGGACATCCCAGTAGCGCTCCGCGGCTTTGTTCCTGTAATCCATCTCTCGACGGCGCCTTTCAGCGTCTAAGCGGGCCTGGCGAGCATTGTTGAGCGTGATTTCGACCCTGGTTTTGATACGTCTCCAAGCTTAGAGAAAGGTCAGCTGGTTCCTCCAAGAAAAAGTCATTACACACCCTCCTCCGTAAGTGGTTTGCAGATATTTGCACCAGGCACTGAGGCCATCCCGATATAATCGACATCAGCACTATCATAGCCCGCAGCTAGTATGC
>Ga0307509_10012552_pt1 | contig 10126 bp, 8 predicted proteins | sample 10_EM_MG_FD_202245 | JGI IMG/M metagenome (GOLD analysis project Ga0307509, IMG submission 202245) | Populus trichocarpa ectomycorrhiza microbial communities from riparian zone in the Pacific Northwest, United States - 10_EM | ecosystem: Host-associated > Plants > Roots > Unclassified | place...
AGTTTGGACCTCCGCTCGTTCATCCCACAGGCACAGCTATACCTCGGACACTTCATGTCAAGAGTGCGGTCTCTCACCCTCATGGCGCCATATGGTCCCCATCGCCTACTCCTATACCTCATCGGACTGTTCCCAAACCTTGACGATTTCAAACTCGTCTATAACCTTCGCCAGGATTTGGCGCTGCCGGACCCGGCGCCCGTCCCGCCGTTGGCGCCTTTGCTGCGGGGGCGGTTGACGCTGGCGCGGTTCTACGGGGAGGATTTTTTGAGAGATCTGTCCGGATTGTCTGGCGGCTTGCGATTCCGTTACATGGACCTACTCGAAGTGGAGGGTTTGCGTTTCCTTTTGGACAGTGGCGCTGAAACCCTCGAGACGTTGCGCATTCACCCCACGCGTTGGACAGGTAAGGGGTGTTCTCAATGGTCCCCCTGTCCTCGCCTCTCTGACCTACCAACCTATATAGGAAGTCGCAGGTCCATACTCCAGACCTTTGATTTGTCGAAGAACAGGTCCCTTCGATCTCTCGAGATCGAAATCCCCTTGAGTGACGTCGGACGTCTCTGTTATAAGATGGGTTGTCTCAGGGACCTGTTATCCACTGTAACATCGCCCGTGTTCTCTGAAGTCGTCATCATACTCCCAGACAATATCATCCATGATGCGACATTCCTCTATCATGCCGTATTCAGAGCGGTGCGAGATATGTACGATGTGAAGCCGTTCCGCCTGTTTTTTTGGTTGGAGAAATGTCATCGAGACAGGGATGATTGGGAGAGATTGAAGGGGGTTATAGGTGCGCAAGCGGCCAGAGGAGGGTTGGGGCCCCTTCTTCACCCACCGGTCATCATCTCCTACACCCGGGTGACTCAGCATGTGGAAAGCGTTGAGCACCTCGATGGTGGTGGTGTTCGGTGATTGAGGGAACTCCCCGGTTTCTCCTGACCCACTGTATAATTAGTCGTTGATTCTCAAACAGCTTTGCGTTTTTCGATATCTAGAACTGCGTCGGACTTCAATGAGAGCGATAGCCTATCCAACGTGTAGAAATCTCTGAACTTCACAGGAAGAGTATGCCCTATCGGTTGCACGGAACGTACACCAGAGTAAAAATGGAAGATTGTAATGTCCGAGGAGCCCGCAATCTCAGTGATGTCGATAAGAAATTACCGACGATATTTACACGATTGTTGGAAGCACCAGCTCACGCTTGATTTGCCTCGGTACCACCTTCGGAATGTAGGACTCTCTTGTGGTTCCTTCTTACCGGCCGCTCTTGCGGTCTGAGTCGGGTGGGCAGCCCCACAGGCAGTTCGCGAATCGCTGACCCGCCCCGGTTTACCACTGCCATATCCGTTCAGTGGGCGCGACCGTGATCGGCGGATGAATATTGAATATTGAATCGTTGGCGCATTCTCCGGAATATCGAGGTTATTGGATGAAGGGCTGTAATTCTAACCCATCAACATCTGCGGGGTATAGGTCATACGAGGTAGTTAATTAACAAGGTCCCTCTAGTGCCCGGAGTCCGATGGGCAACCCCACGTCGTATATAGTCTACTCATAAACGTAACATAACCTCTCGTTCCTGGTATCCATGACCTGGAACACCGTAGCGTTTTTAAGGATTCCATCCGTCGGCATCGAGGCACCGAGCTACAGAGCACACTTGAGTCAGCCAAAAAGCAAGGTAAAACAGCCAGAGTCAAATCCCCGCTCACGTTTAAAAAGGGTGGCCCACCGGTGGGGAATCTCGCATACAGCCCGGGCTGAGTGTGGGCGCCGACGGATCCTCCAAAGAAAGACCAGAAGTTCTCCGGGTTCGCGTGTTGCCAATCGTACCAAATCTTGTCAACCATCTAAACTCGGGCTTGAGCTCCTCAGTGGGTGGCAATGATAAACAACGATCTCACAGTATGATGGATCATAAACAGAGGGTCTAAAAGGCAGGAATGATTTTCAGCTGTGGTAGAGGGGTGTACTGGAGAGGAGGAAGGCCTACCATTCGGAGACCACGTGGGTCCAGGAATGCAGTCAGGCGGAACAAGACCCTGGGGGCAAAGACCGAGCATGTCCCTGTTCCGATCTCGTGTCTCAGCCACCTTGAACCGGACGACCTCAAGCCGAAGGATACAACTGAACACTCACCCTCCAAGGATTATATGGATCGCGCCATGGGAACCCTAATACGCTGCGTCAGCAAAATTTCCACTGCACGACCACCACACATCGATCGTGTAGTTATTGATGGAAACTTCAGCTCACAATAACGCTCTCGAAATCAGCCTGGAACCCCCCAAAGTCGCCAACGTATCCCTGAATCAACTTCTTCTGACTGTCCGGAGTGAAGTTCTTCCATACTTCATCTGGAGGGGGCGGAGTGCCGTCACCGAAGGGATCAGTGATATCGACCTTCACGGTATAGTTCCTCCTGACCCTGTGGGGGACGGGATAGGCAACCCGGAAATCGTGCGCGAAAGCACCAGTGGTGATCTGGAAATCGTCATTTGGGTCGCCCCATCCACCGAACCCGCTCTTCGGGGAATCGTTGAAGATGGTCGCGTTGCGGAAGTTGGGGCTGGCATCTACGGGGTAGAACAGAACATCAGCATAGTGGAAGGCCAGCGGTATTGCAGCCAGCTGACCCAAAGTCCAATCCCAGTACGGCCAAGCTCCCCGATACTTGCATTCAGTCCTCATCGCGGCCTCGAAATCGTTGATGAAGGCACGGTGCCAAGGTAAGAAGAGACCGGTGTAATGGATCTAAGTGCCAAAAGGGGTCAAATGAGACCACAGATCTGCATGGCGTTCGCACGGTCTGATATCTCATCAGGAGCACCCACCATCAGGTTCAGATCCATATGCGTATAGACGAAGTCTGGCGAAGAGTAATCAGCGAAGGGTTCTCAGAGGAGGAGGACCTGTGTACCATCGTAGTAGGAGCTATTGGTGTTAACGGGTGGGATTTGACTGACCGTGAGGTTGAAGGTCGGGGTCAGAGTCGGCTTGTGGGGGGTCTTTCCGAGGCACTACAACGGAATCAGTTTTCACCAAGTATGCCACTTCGGGTCACTAGATCCCACCTTCACCGCCGCAAGCCAATCTCCGCGCTCAGCCTCAGAGAGAGACCTCCACTCACGCCTGACGCGAGGTTTCGCGCAATGAGCGTCAACGGTCGTGATGAACGTGAGGAGAAGAGCCAATGACACGCTCTTCGCTAGGTTGACGAACATCTTAAGAGGCCGGTAGCAATGCGTGGGAGATGGGGGACCGGGGGAGGGAGAGGGACGAGCTGGAACTCGAGTTTTCTACAAACCGCTTGCCGCAACTTGTGGGTCGGTTCTGGAATTTGATGAATATGGCCGGAAAAAATAATAGGGGGGGGGGCTCTTGAGCGGTTGGTGGGCGTCGCCTTGCTTGTAAGGTTTCCCCGGGCCTGGGACCAAACCGGGGGCGGCCTTTGAGCGCGTGGCGTTTGTGTAGCTGGTTCACCGTTCGGACGCTTTCCTAAACGTGAGTTACAGATACCCCAAGTTTCTATGGGAGTCTGAAGTCCTCGAATTCCAACTGTCGCGCTGCATCATCAAGAGCATCAATGGAACCTGTTGTTAGTGAACCTTCGCGAAGGGTATTGCGAAATCTGCTCAACCTGATGTTGCCTCCAGCGTCCCGGACTAGAAGAGTGAAATCACAGTTGTGTATTGCGAATGTTTTGGGCGGCAGAGGCACGCAGTCACGGGCCGAGGCTCGGCGGAGATATCCCGGAAAACCTCCAAGGCTTCTTTGTCAGGGGAGCACGGTCATTGGTTCAACCAGGTATACATTGACTTGTGAAACTGCAGGTCCACGAAAGGATGAATGGGGGCGACTGAATTCCGTGTGGGCAGTTTGGTTAAGGAATCGAGCGTAGAATCCACGATCAGGACCACCCAGGAGCGGTAGGCAAAGGCACAAAGAAAGCGCTTGGTTGTATGCGTGTGATCGGGTGAAAATGGCGGAACACAACTGAATGGGGGGGGGGGGGAGGAAAATCAGGGCCTAAAGGAACTCAGACGCCCGCGCGTCAATGAGCTGTCTGACGCGTTCGAACGGCGACAAGCTCAAATTACACACGTACCGCATTCAGCATTCAGCCGGAAAATAAGCCTCGAACAGGGTCCCACAGCGGCAGAGTCGCAATCGTGTGAACGTCCATTCACCGGTAGGAACAGCTTAACCCATTCAAATTCTCCTATCCCAGAATGTGTCTATTTGTGTTACCCTCATTGGCGTGGGGGTGCGTTTTGGTACATTCGGTACTACTCTTCATCTTTCGGCCACTGCTGCGGGGGTCGAACGGTGGTGGGTTCGTTTTCAGGTGCGGTAGTCTCCGTTGATCTTCACGTATTCCTAAAAGGGGGGAAATACGCGGAGCGGTTTAGTACCCACGGGAACAAACGCAATGTACGGCGATTGGAAATAAGAAACAGTGGGAGGGGAGATCACACATCGGCACCCGGTCACGTCGCGAATTTCAAAAGGCCCCATAAAGAGAATTCGAGGGAAAGAACAGACCCACATAGCTAAAATCACACGTCCAATACTTTGCGCTCTCCTCCCCGATCCCCAGTTGAATCTTGATTTCGAACTTCCCCTCACTAAGGATCTCTTTCGCACGAACCTCATCCACGTTCTCAGGCTCACCCCCAACCAAGACAGGCAAAGGAGGTGAGTCGTCCTCAGGGACGAACAGAACGTTCACACGCGTTGGTTCGAGAGGTTTGGAGAGGTTCTGGATCGAGCCGACGGCGGCGAGAACCCGACCCCAGCTGCGTAAGACCACGTCAGGAAAAGGTATCTCATGAGAATGGGGATGGGGAGCTTACTTTGCATCCTCTCCGTACAGGGCTGTCTTGAGAAGAGCCGAAGTTGATACCCTGGACGCGATCTTGTGAGCGTCTTCGAACGTTGCAGCACCCTAGACGGTCAAGTTAGTTTGAACCCCAGGGCACGGGGACTAGTGAACCTACCTCAACATTCACGGTGACAAATTTCGTCGCTCCCTCACCGTCCCAAACGACCAACTGAGCCAACTCCTGAGCGAAACTCGTCAACTCGTCCCGGAAGATCTCGTAACCTTCCCGATCGGTCTCCTGGTCGATCTCGTTTTCTTCCGGTTGCGCGGCCCCGTTCGCGAGAATAACAACCGTATCGTTCGTCGACATGTCTCCGTCTACGCTGATCGAATTGAAGCTCCGGTCGATGGCGTAGTCCAAAGCGGTTTGGAGACTCGTTGGTGAGACAGCTGCGTCTGTCACGATGAACCCTAGCAGTGTTGCGTGCAAACCGGAGGTGGATGAAGGAGAAGGTTTGGGGGGACCCATGTTGGGGTGAATCATCCCAGCACCCTTGTCTATACCCGCAATAGCGTACTCCTTATCCCGGATCTTGAAGGTCCTCGCGCGTAGTTTCGGGAACGTATCGGTCGTCATGAACGCTTTAGCTGCCTTCTCCCAGTCCTCGAATCCGCTTCCGAGGCGTTGGCCCTTTAAACCCTCAATAGCGGACGTTATTTTCTTGATAGGAAGGTTCTGCCCAATGACACCGGTGGACATCACAAGCGTAGAAGGTTGGGAATGGGGAGGAGGAGGGGTGAGCAAATTGTCCGTAGATTTCACCATCGCCCAAGCATCTTCCAAACCCTGTTTACCCGTAACGGCGTTCGCACAACCGCTGTTCACGACCAACCCCCTCGCCCTCCCCTCATTCCTATCGAGTATTTCTTGACAAACGAGCACGGGGGCAGCTTTGAACGCATTCCGGGTGAACGAGGCCGCGGCGGATGTTGGCCGATCCGAAGTCGACAATATGACGGCCAAATCCAACGCTGAGGTTTTTTTGACTCCACAATGTACGCCGGTCAACGCATATCCCTTCGGAAAGAGTTTGTCCGGGAGTCGGCCGTGGAGGTGGACTTTTGAAGGGATGGGTTTGGAGTGGTATGTGAGCGGGCCGCTCGACGAGGAAGACATCCTTCTCCAGACGATCGGAAGTGCGAGAGGGCGAGACATTGGTTTAGCTCAAGTCGTGGACCGGTAGTGGGCAACGGGTTGGAGGAACGTGGTCAAGAGGTCGCAGTTGACCTGCAGTGAGCAATGGCGGAGGTTTTCTAGCACGAGTCATGATCGAGTTCCTTTTGCCTCCGTGGAGCTGAAAACCTCAGGTCAACTTTGCATTCGGGTGGCTACAGTACATCGTAGGACAACAACTTTTCACATTACAGCAACAAACGACAAAGGAAACCCGAGAAATAAAGATACGTTCAAAATGACTGGAAATGTGGTTGATGGGGGAAAGGAAAATGCAGCGTGACGGGGTCGTGAAAGGATAGAATCTGTAATGATTATAGGGTGAAAAACGTGTAACCTGTGGACTCATCAAGTGAACCTGACCGAATTGTCATGGGAATGCGTTTTTTTTTTTTTGACTATGTGAGGACATCCCACACAGCAAGACCTCCGAACAATAGACCAAGGCACACGAGGAGACTCGAATATGCAGCCGTGTGGACTCCGATTCTTGTAAGCACTGGCGGGGTGAACAACACGGCAAGTCCCATGTGTATCAAGCAGACCAAGGGGAAGGTTACCCAGAAGGCGATATTGTTCGGTGAGTCGTATCCATAATCTTCGGCGTCTGGCGATAGGAGGGATATCGGGCACCGCAGGTAGGCCCAGGCGACGAGGAGAGTCGACCCGAGGGAAAGGATTATCGAGTCAATTCTCTGCAAACAGGTAATGAAGACTGGAATGTTCTACGACACAGGTGGTTCGTCAGGGAAAAGCAAACGCGGTAAGAGGTAGGCTCACGATGACGGGCACGCCGTACACCTGCTCCAGTTCTTCTCTTGACTTGATGCGGACGAGCTTATCTAGGTTCTGTTCCAGCTCATCCTCGTTGTCCGATTGTTGTACAGGCAGCAAGAAGTCTGTGGCTGATAAATCGATAACCGATTGTCAACACGTGGAGCGAATATCAGAAAAAATGGGCTTTTACTTACAGGCAGCAAGATCGGCAATTGGGATTTCATCGTAATCTTGTTCCTCTGGATGGGTGGCAGCTCTCAGGAATTCCTTGACCCTCGAAGGAGGGATCATAATATCTTCGTACAGCGCCAATTGTTCGTACCCCTGCCAGATCGCCACGACAACCTCGACGAACGACCACCCCAAAGAAGCCCACCAAACGCGGAGGAAAGCGTAGTCCGAGAACGTTGGGAAATCCTGTTCTACATCATTTCGAATCCCAAGGATCGGGAGGATGGCGAGGCGGAGCAAGTCGTAAACAATCACGTGCGACGAGGTGTGGAGGATTACAACTACATCCGAGTCGTAGACCGCTGTGGATATTAGGGAGAAAAGTGGGGCGCGGAGTTGATATGCGAATGACCAAAGTGCTGCGGAGGTGATAAACTCTGGGATGGGAGATGGGAAGTATTTTGGGTGAGGGTGGAGGGGTTGTCCCGGGATGAAGGCGAGGGGGATGAAGACGCCGAACAGGAGCCAGGTGATGAGGGAGGTCAACGGGACAAACGTGTACAAGCGAATCAAACGTGGATACGAGCCTGCAGGATACGCGTTGCAGCGAAGAATGATCAGATGACAGGACTAGGTTGCTCACCGACGAAGTATCCCTGGTCCTCGAGATCCAACTCGACCTCTTCCTCCGCATCCTCGAGCGAAATGAGCGTCGGGGGTTGTTCCTCAGGAACCCTGTGGAGTTTCGGGCTGATGCTTCCGGAGGCGCAGCTTCTTGTCCCTATTGAACCGTAGGAGGGATTGTTAGGAAGCTGAGGAATCCCGAGTCTGTCCATTTCCTCTTGTTCTGCTGGAGGGGACGTGGATGTGGAGGCGGCGGGAACGGTGGGGGTTCTGCACGAAGACTGGGCTCCAGTCATGGGGTAGAAATATGGATCCGGGATCAGCTGGCGAGGGGGTGAGAGCGAGTGATAATTAGGAAATGGAGGCACATTCGCCACAATTACTCATCGTGGATGGTGGAATGCCGGTGAGCAACCGATCACGACCCCTCCTATTATCCACACACTCCTCTTCGCCTTAAGTATTCCCAGCTCTCGCACGTTCGGTGAGAAGCCTCAGGGAGGTGTCCCGGTGGTTTTACCTCGGGCGCTTTCTCCTCTCTTCGTGCCCTTGTAGGGCCATTGAAATATTGATCGACATCCCTGCGCCCAACGGTGTTTTCCCGTTTCTGCAGCCATCGGCAAGCACTTGACCCACAAGGTTACGTACCGCGGTCGGGAGACTGCATAGCGGGCGAGCGAGTTTCAGGAGCCGGGTGACAACCACACATGCGACCACAACCCCATTCCCACACCAACGTTCCTTCTGACCCATTCCAGATCGATATTGGTTCGCGTAGTTGCGCCTTTTACGCCATGCCGCATAATATCCTCCGCAATCAGCTAGAACGTGCGGCATTTTCTTGGGTCGGCGTCGGCGTCCCAAAGACCCAGGGCGACCGGGTGACTTGTCCAATAGCTTACGGCCTAGTCAGGGTTTTCAACAGCCTCGGGGTCAGGTGAGGGATATTCCAACTGAGTTGTATCAGCTCGTGGTGCGTCGCATTTATTTACCCCGACCTCCTGACCCTGCCCTATATATTTAACCCACTATCATGGAGTGCCATCTAGACATTGCCGTCGCAGTCGAGATCATGAGCGTAAGATTCGATCGTTCTCCCGTTGCTTCGTTTTCATGGCGCCGAGCGCTGGGGCTTGCATCATAAATTGGCCGGAGGTGGTGCAAACTCGGTTGAGGGGCCTCTCGTAGAGATCGTAGTGGATCCGGCTGTATGCACATGGGATCCCACATTCTTACGAGTACGCTCTCTGTGTTTCAGTCACCGTACCCAACTGATTACTCCCTCGGGCTCCGAGCCAGCGCAGCGGGACGAGCGACCGTGCAAAATCTCTCAGCCCGCTTCGGTCGCGTGGGTTTCAGATTGGTTACCGGTGGGAACCTCTTCACCTCTTGCAAAATGGCATCTTGAAAGCCGACCTTGGACCGTTTGGACCTTTCCATGGGCTTCCGTACGATCAGATCGTTGTGGCGCGCGTTCCGGACTCTAGAAGAGAACGCAATTGTGTTGTCATGTTTGCCGGTACGCTGCTTCTCCAGGGGCGGTCACCTTACAGAGATATTACACCGCAGCGGCAAGGGGGCTCGTGTACCACGGAACCGTGGTGGTTTGGGTTGCTGTGTCTGTCAAGCCAGATCAGGTGGGCAGTTCGGAGCTGGTTTCTGAAGAGAGAGTTGTTTGGAGTCCGGAGGTTTCCGTACGGAACTGTACCATGTTGAAGTCAAGGAGGTTCTGAGGGCTGTACTCCAGGTTCATATTTTTTTGTTTTCCACCACACCACCATGAAACCCTGTCTCCTGGGGTTCCATCATAGTGGACCGGTGATACTGTGACCCTCCCCTGCCACAAGTGAAGCTATGGACTATACTTTAGCATCAGTAAAAGGGTATTGGCCTAATGACCTATTGCTCTCATCTGATCTTCTTTGCCTGATTCCCCTGCCACCTGGACCCATGAAATTATCTGAGTTTTGGATTTGAATATATAATGCTAAGTAATTGGCAAAAGGGCCAAATAAGGTGATAAAAGCAGCAAAATAAGTGTTTGTCATGTGTTCTGATGTATGTTGGCAGTTTATAATCAGTATTGAGGAGCAACAAGCAACCTATGGGGTGCATAGATATTTAGAACACATGAGGCAGACAGACAAGTGGTGGGACAGCGAAGAGATGGATCAATTTATAGGTAATGGGGGGTCGGTGTGGGTACAATAGAAATTCAGGTGGTGGTATGAGTGGTTTAGAAGAGGACATGTCTGAGGAGACTTGATACAGGTAGTCTCAGTACCATCACTTGGTTCCCTGAACTGAGAAAAGAGAGTTGAGAGGTCCAGGGAGAACCACTGTACCTGAGGAACTCACAATTTGTCAGGGCCGACCTCAAGTCTAATCACCTGGTGACTAAACGCTGTCCGTTACTGCCTTGGAACTCAGGCGTTGCTGCTGGGGTGCTCGTCGGTCCGAACTAAGGGCGTACTGCCGCCACTCTA
>Ga0307509_10012553_pt1 | contig 10124 bp, 14 predicted proteins | sample 10_EM_MG_FD_202245 | JGI IMG/M metagenome (GOLD analysis project Ga0307509, IMG submission 202245) | Populus trichocarpa ectomycorrhiza microbial communities from riparian zone in the Pacific Northwest, United States - 10_EM | ecosystem: Host-associated > Plants > Roots > Unclassified | place...
CCGAGACCCGAAGACCCTGACACTGACAAGGAACCTGTCCACCGTTGATTGAGAAGCCAGGAGCGGGATGCGGATCTGAAAATTCGGATCTTAGTACCGATCATGAAGAATCAATCATGTGACGGTGTCCCGGGGGTTGTCACCCAATCACGAGTGAGACGAGTCGCAAAGGTGTCGCTCGGCAGTGTGGTCGACGGCTGGTGGCGACTAGCCCTAGCGATAAGGGGATGGCGACGAACCGGCACGACTACGCCGAGAAGCGACGGCAAGGTAAGGCACTGAAAGGGGGGAAGAAGAGAAGGGAGGGGAGAAGAGGAAGGGGAGGGAGAGAGAGAGAGAGGAGAGGGAGAGAGGGGGGATGAGAAGGGGAAAGTGGGCCACGCCCGCGCCCGCGCCCGCCCGAAGGTACAGTCAGAAATTGAAATTAAGGTAAGGGAGGCCGAACCCCTGTGTTTGCGTGTCGCCATTTACCAAACGCAACCCAAACGAATCTGTACCGCGCCGATGGATTGGTCTTCCCTCCCTCGCAGTCTAATTAACACCGCTGCCCGCTTTCTACTCCGTTCCTCCCCTTTCCGCATCCGTCTTTCGTCCTGTCCTGTTCCCGTTCACTCTTACTCTACATTCACCTTAAACCTTTCTCTTCTCTCCACAAGTCCTCTACTTCCTTCTCACTTCTTAATCTCATTGCCATTTCTTCCCCAATGAGCTTTCTCGCAAACACACACAGGTCCTACGATTCTCCTGACTCCTCCACTTACAGCCATTCCCAACTTACTGCCCAAAATGCACGAAGCATCGTCAACAACATGGCTTCCTTCGACTCCCTCTCCGCCCATCACTCCGCGCAGTCTCCCGATCATAGGCTCCCCAAAGTAGGCGAGACTCGATGCTGTCAGTATTCCTATTACTTACTTTCCTGGACGATCGATCGTTCATTCTTATACATCCCCGCCTTTTTTACTCCTTCGAGCGCTTCGCAAACACCACCGCTGACCCATTTCCCTTTTCTCTCACTTCTCAGATTGGACACTGCTTTCTGCAGACCTGCGTTTCGTCTATCTCGACCCTGTCTTGTCCTATCATCTCGTCGATCAAGCGGACCTTTTAATAGGACAGCCATTACTCAAGTTTGTCCACCCCGATGAACAGGCTTCTGCGAAGAACGACCTCGGAAATGTTCTCAAAACTAAGGCTTTGCACGGAAGTGTCACTCGGTACGCCTCGTTTCTTCTCCCTCGTGGTCGACCACGCTTGATGGTCCCCTTTTCCACCCGTATCACTCATGTCAGCCCCCCCGCCGTCAGAATGCGTTATTCGCGCCTCTCCCGCGTGCGTCGCCTCCTTGGCCACCAAGGTCCACCACATTATTGGCCCGATGGGGACAAAATAGCAGTCGACACCAACTACATGGCCGTGGATCTCGTCATCAACTGGGCAGCTGATGATCTCGTTCTCTGCTTCCTACATGCGGCAGTTGACCTCACGCCCTACGACAACGACGAGCACGCCAAAACGGGCTGGACCAATTGGTGTGGGACCAATTGCATGTCTCAGGAGCAAGCCGAAATTCTCTACTCGCGTCTTCTTAGCAACATTCCCCACGACGGGAATATGTCCAGGGTTTTCCAGGTCCTGATGAACCAGCCTGATCGTGCTCTCCTCTTGAGCTGGCCCCCTGACCGTGACCAAGCCCCTACAGCTCGCGATTTCGCTAAACTCTCAGGCGACGTCCAATTCCGTGGGGACGCTCCCGGTACCAGTGACGCCAAGACGACCTGCACTCGACGCTACAAAGCTACCTCCACAATTCAGACGCCAGATGGGTTTCGAGATGTTGAATCCGTGTATATCCCTCACGGTGCGTTCTTGCACGGCCACTCCCGTCACATTTTAACCCTTTCTCCACTAGGTTCCATTATTTTTGCTTGTCACTCCGTCAGTTCCGACTTGAGATCCGCCTCGGAAAGTGCCGCATCATTACAGCAGTACGATGCTTCCTATATGACCCAGGGACCGCAATACTACCCGCAAACAACTTCATACAGTCTCCCACCCATGCACTCCACCACGACGTACAGCAGCTATCTTCCACAAGGTACACCTCAAACCGCCCAGTCAACGGCGTCCCAGGTTACGTCCTACTCTTCGCAACAGAGCTGGTCACCCGTCATCGATCCCTCTCCTGCATCGGGCCCGTACAACCATTGGTCACCGAACACGGCCCAGACGGGATCGCCAGCATACCATTCCAGCTCTCAACAACCTCGGCAGACTTCCTATGCCATTCATCAATCGCCGCATTGGAGTTCCGCCACCTTCACTGACACTGATAGCCCTTTGCCCCCTCCCTATCGTTCACTGTCCCCAAGCTATTCATATTCTCCCCCGGAAAATAGCCAGGCGTCGTCAGGTACAGTGGAGACAGTCCCCCCACCCCGTGGATCCCGCCGCTCCACGCCTCCGAGAGGCGTCAGGGAGCATTCTGCAGGTGGTGGCCGTGCGTCAGGAAATCCACCCGTAGGGGTAGCCCGCTGTTCGAGCTGCAATGTGACGACAAGCCCGGAATGGCGGAAGGGGCCTAGTGGGAAGAAAGACCTTTGCAATGCGTGAGCGTTTCACATTTCGCGTGTTGATGCGCGTTTTTTTTTCCTGCTTGCTCACGCGACATTGGCACATTTAGATGCGGCCTGCGGTATGCGAGGTCGCGGGCTAAAAAGGAAGGCATTACAACCCAGCGACGCCGTAAGGACAAGGTGATGACACTAGCCAAACAAGAGTCGCCTTCAAGCGCTCCCGCTTCGGTGACCCCTATCCCTGTGCCCTACAATAGTTTACGCCGCGGAAGTTATGATGACTCCTTCCTATCGAGCTCGGCTGGCTCTGCATCAGGAAGCGAAGCCTACTCTCAACAGCAATCGTTGCATGGTTCTTCCCACTTTGATAATCTCACCCCCTCCCCATCACCACCTGCCGGTTCTAGCCCGTTCTCTCACTACAACGCCCATTCGCAGGGCACGCGTCAGGCTGAATCGAGGGGGCACTACGCCGTTCAACCAGGGTCGTCCCTCTACCCGTCTCCTCTGTCCCATCCCCCTCTGCAATCGCAAGGTCTGCACCATTCGACTTCTCCACTGCCTCCCCTCCCTCTCGTCCTGAATCGGGCCTCGCCGATTCTTTCATCAACGTCATCTGATTCGGCCCTTAGCTCCGCTGTCCCGGCTTCCTTCGAACGCGAGCGGCACAGGGACCAGGTGGCGTTGCCGCACGTCCCATTGTCCGCCGAGCCACGCCGTGTTCCGTCAAATAAGACAACTTTCGTCACACAATGAGCGCCATGCTTCTGGGTAGCATGTGCTTCTCTATTGGGGGCCGTGTGCACCCGAGCACCCACCGCGGCCTTTGACAACCTGTGGACAGTTTTTTTTTCTTCTTCTTCTCGCCCTTTTGTCTCGCTCGCACCACTGCGATGCGTCATGCTGCATTGATGTAATAACTTTTATGCCACCACGCATCGGATTTTCCCCTTCCCCTTTTCCACCTTTGCTGGTGCATGTTTTCTGAAGTATTTATTCATTACTGCTCCTGCACATGACCGGTCGCGGATATGCATTGGCTCGCTGCTGTATTACCGTAGGACTCTTTTTTTATTAGAAGTCTCGAAGAGTATGCTATGTAGACACTTAATCGTGTAATTTATCCACGTTGTCGACATTGGCGCAAATCCACATCTGCGTAGTAGGCGGATCTTTTAGTGATCTTTGTCGCGATCACGCTCCTGATCTTTTGATCGTTGATGGGCGAGCTTGCTGTAACTGGAACTGTCAACTTGGGACGTACTGCTTCGCTTCTTCATTCAATTAACTAATGATGACTCCGCGTCCGAGCAAACCCAATTTGATAACCTCTACTTGGGCAACCAACGCAAAAAGTCTCTTCGACTGCGCCCCATTCACGCTGTGCCCCCTACCCACCCGCACCCGCAGGGCCGCAGGGATGGCGGATCAAAATGAACCAAAAAAAAATGATAGCGCCCTTCCGAGCCCGGTGAGGCCGCGCCTCAGACTTTCCAAATGTTTCACACTAACGTGGCTGCTCGACTGAGGAGAAACCTAACCTAACCCCTGGTTGTGGCGGAGCGTGCACCGTGTTGGGGGTCCCGTAAATGAAAAAAAAAAAGTGCAGAGGCGCCCATGTATAGTTAAAGCCGACCCAGCACCTCGGACATTGGCAGGGACCACTGGCACACAGGGATGGCTGAAAATGGTTGCATCCCCATCACCACCATCATCATCACTGACTACTGTAGGAAGGCGAAGACCAGCGTCAAACCGTCCCGCCGCCTCCCCCTTGCCCGATTGATGGTCCCTAATGGAGTTACGGTCCCCTCCCCCGAAGAGCCCACAGGAAATTATCTAAGCGCGCGTTCTCCCCCAATCTCTTTCGTAAACACTTCGCACTCATTCTGCGTGAACGAAGCGAAGTACATAACGAAGCCTCGGGTCTCATGGCACATGGACAAAAAAGCGATGGCCCCCGATATGCTGTAAAAAAAAATACTCATTTCACTAGACAGGGACTGGATCAGGGTCTGACAGTTCTGACAAAGCAAGTTGAGGGGAGGAAGGGGCACTGCAATCAATCCCCTTTTCAGTGTGCTCTCGCATGATTGGCGCCCAGCCCATGATGATTTCGACTTGGCTTTAACCTTTCCAGGTTCTGTCGGGCGCGCATGTGCTCCCCAAGAAGAAAAATAATAATAAAGAGCCTGGCAAGGGCTCCAAACAGAAATGGGGAGTAGGGATCAGCGAGTGTATCGTGCGCGGACACCCAAAACATGCGACCCGAGGTCCCACCTCCAAACACTTGGGTGGTCTCAACCAATCGCTACGCACCGCCAGCGGCGCTTTCGGGAAATGATAGCCGGGACCTCTCTCCGAGTCCCCATGCTTTGGATGCCGCATGTTTACGCGCGCAGAAGCATAATTCAGATCTCGAGTCAATGGCACTTGACTCATTGGACTCTTGGCTTTTGTTGGATGGAAAAAAAATCATGGTTCTACTCCACTCGATCATGTTCCGGATCTACGGCCTCGGTCTCCGAGTCTCCGAGGACAAGTAGGCAACCTGTACAGGCTACATCCGCTATTGTGTGTGCATGGAAAAAGTGATATGTCCCTATGTGTCCTACCATGTGACAGGACAAGTGACAATTGAGGCCCCCTTACGCTTGCTTGGTAAACCTGCAAGGACCGGGTGTATTTACTTCATCAGCTTGGCGGAAATGAAGTGACAGACTCACGTGGCATCAATTTGGGTTAATGTAGAAGGCAAGGCAAGCATGATCTTTCGCCGGTAATTGGCACCTTCTGCTTGCTGGCACGGGTTCCCCTCGAGGTAAATCGTCTGGAGAGGGAGTGAACCGAGCTGGTGCTCCAGGGCACGCAACGTCTCGATCTTATTGTGATTAACCTATCCATAAGTGATCATGAAGCGACTCCTTAATCTCTTAAAGCGCGTATTCGTACCCATAGCTCGGTTAGATGTGTGAGGTGCGAGAGATTTTCTATTTCTGAGACAGAATTGTTACCGACATCAAGCGTGGTGAGATTTGTCTGGTAAATACGATCGAATTTTAGTTTGTCATCAGAGCAAAGTCGACAGGGGCCACGAACGTTATGCTCAAGATTCTCCAAGCGTTCAATGCCATTGTGGCTAAGATACAGTTCCTCTAGACTTTCGAGCGCATCGAGGTTTTCGACTTTTCTGATGCGGTTAGATTGCAACGCAAGAATTCTGAGGCGTTTCAAACCGTCGAGATTCTGGGGGGTATTGCGTCAACAAATGACACAGTAATCAACGAAACCCTACCTCTAGCTTCGAAATCTTATTTTTTCCCAGCCAAAGCTCCTCCAGATTGACTAGAGCACCAAGGTTCTCAATTTGCTTAGTTTTCTGCATTTCAGGTGATGCTCATGATGAATCAGTAGGAAGGCTCACCCTGAGCTTGTTACCACCTAATTCAAGACTGCGAAGGGTTTCTCCCAGTCCTTGAAGACCAGTGATTCTAGTAATGCGATTTTGCACGAAATATATGGTCCTCAGGGATGTGAGGTGGTGCAATGTGTCCGGTATTGATTTAAGGAGGTTGAATGATAGGTCAAGCACGCTGACAACAAGTGGGCTGCTAATTATCGAATACACACCCAGGGTCGAAAACACTCGCTCACGTTAACTCTTTGAGGTTGTTCAATGCATCGCCAATATGTTTGATCTTGTTATCATATAGATCCAGGTCCCCAAGCTTGGTTAAGTGTGTGAATATTTCCGGATCCAGATGTGCGATGATGTTCTGCCTTAAACATAGCCTTTGCAAATGCGCGGAAAACCGAGTGAGCCTAAGTCTTTCAAGCGATGAGAGGCGTGAGTGAATGAGATCGAGTTCCTTATCGCATAACGATGAGAAATTGATCAAATAGACGCTGGCAATGATGTGCACCTCAGTTTCATCGGGAAGTTCAGCGAGTGGATCGCCGTCCTCTTCTTCCGCATCTTCGTCTTCGTCCTCTTCGTCACCTTCTGAATCTCCCGAGTTCGTGTGCAGGTTCTCAGGAGGCGCAAGGCGTGCAGTCCTATTCGAGGGGTTAAGCTGCCCGCCGCAAGATGTAGGCTAGACAGCTACCTCGGTGGTGGCGCAAGAACCGCGCCTTCCGTTGCCTCCTCATTTGCGTTGGCTACTACAGTCGCATCGCTCTCGGACATGATAAATTTGGGTATATACTCCCCAGTCTGATACTACTCCTGTTGCGGTCGCCGCCACTGATCGAGATAGCTTTGAGCAAGGTCTCGCCCCCGCAAAAGTCTTTGTGCTGGCTCGAAGTCCAAATTCTATGGGAAAACGCGCTTACAATTGACTGATGTGCGCGTGCGCGAGCAGCTGATAGATATGTGGAGTAGACGAGCGTGTACGGTGGAAAGGAGACCAAGTCACGCACACAAGCACAATTTAGGGACTGGGCCGATCGTCCCGGCGGTCCATTCTTGCCGGAGCATCGTGGCGGGCGCGTCGCGTGTGAGACGGCGATCACGCAAAGTTGAGACTGATTGCATCGCACGAATGGCTCCCGTCAACAAAGCGAAAGCTGCCGGCGTCAGCGCTGGCTCATTTCTCGAACTACGGTCTCAAGTTTCCAAGAAGAAGGAAAGTCTTTCCAAGGGGAGCACAACCGCCATCGCTGGCAAGAAGGACGGGAAGGTGCGTCTCTCGCCTTCACATTCTGTCACTTTTTTCGCCCGACATATTCCCCCTCCGCTCACAGAAGTCGAGTAAATGGGCACTCCCGAACAAAGGCGTTCATAGCCGCGCCGCTCGAGACTTGGAGCAGGAAGTCTTAGACCGCAGGACCGTTGAATCCGCTCGGTCGACCCTCGAACGGAAGGCAAAACTCTACGAAAAGCTACAGAAGGGGCAGTCCGGCGGCTTGAGTGAAGCGCAGTTTGATGGCTTGTTGGTTGATGTGAGCACCCACGGACCTTCTGCTGTGGCACAAATGTGACTGGTTGCGTTAGTTCGACTCAAAACCTGACGATCGTTACGAGTCCGATAGCGACGATGTCGATGAATCATTGACAGTGCCTGTTCCGGAGGAGAATGTGGGTGTTTCTACATTAACGATCGTTCGTTCGCCTCATATCGCGTAGGATGATCCGGTCATTGAGTACGAGGACGAATTCGGGCGTGTGCGAAGTGCCAAACGTTCTGAGGTTCCCCGGCACCTGCTCCCTCGCCAAGAAGCAGGGGATGGCGACGACGAGTACGTGATTTATTGTAACATATTCCGGGCATGCCTCACCGTGACTTCGACAATAGTGGGGTCGTTATTCGTAGGTTTCACACAGGGTTGCGTCTCTGGATGGCACGATCTGACACATAATTTGTGACAGACAATCCCGTTAATTTTTTCCCTGTCTATGAACCCTCCTCAGACCGCGTTGCTGCAATACAGGCGGCCGCTGCCGAGGAGAACAACCCCTTGAACCAACATTACGACGCCAGCCGTGAAGTTCGTGCAAAAGGTGCTGGATTCTATCAATTCTCCGCCGATGAGGAAACGCGGAAACAAGAAATGGATGGACTGAGGCAGGCGCGTCAGGAGACCGAGAAGACTCGCCAGGAACTTGGTGCCGTCGACCTCAAGGCGGGTGAAGCCGAGGGCATGCAGGAGGCCCCAAACGCACTTCGTAGTCGAGCAATCGAAAAGCGTAGGAGGGGGCTCGAAGAACGGCGGAAAGCCGTGGAGGCCAAACGGAGGAAGTTACAAATTGGAGATGGTCCCTCCGCAGCTGCTGCAACGCAGTCGCCTGCTCCCCCAAGTGACGAACCCACCACTGTGGTACGCACCAGCGCGGCAGCCCCGGATGTGGCCGCCCCGTCGTCGGCAGCTGCTGACAATTTCTTGGCGGCCCTTGAGCGTGACCTTGCGATGAACAAGCGATGACGGGTATTCCTATTTCATTTTTGCTGCGCCCCACTGGCGTTTCTTTCTGATACATTTTCCCCAAGGTGGAACGCCTTGAGGCTTGGGCTTCATCTCCGACGCGATGATCACCCGGTGTTGCACCGTTACCCACTTTATTCCTTGTTGCCTGATTATCAGCCAACCCCCGTCGTCTTGTGGACACCTGCGTTCGGCCTGCAGATTCCACTCCACGTAATGGGTCTCATGCGAGGCTATGCCGTGATCCCACCATCTGCAGGGTGGACTTGATGCAGCGCCGAGCTTGCGGACAGTCCCGTCACACTTTCTAGGGTCGCGACAGCCTCCCATTTCTCTGACACGGCAGAAATAGTGCTTCCATACCTATGCGTGGTAGGCAGGGAACGGGAAATGCTAAAACGTGATTCTAAATAAAGGATAGAGCTAAAGGCGTGCAGCCAACACCTTATCCTGTCGTGATTGGCGCTACGGGGAACTCGCGATGATTATTGGACATCTCCAAGTATATGCAGGTTTCAATGAGGATGCAGTTCTTTATTGAAACGGATTGACCCGGTAATCTCAACTCCCGGACAATTGGCGGATCACAGCAGCCCTTTCGAACCCCAGCACCCGACACCACCTGAATATCACCTGTGTCTGGATCATTCGCCATTTCCAGATCCACGGTCCCATTTTTCTGAGGTTAGCTGTCAGGGTATCAGGGTAGTGGCATCACTAGGGACGGAGAACGGAGCGATTCCATTTGGGCTTCCCGTGACACGCGTTCTGAATCAAAGGCGTGTTATCGTTGAGGCAGCGTCCAATGTATTGGGTTCGTGATGTAGGTCGATTCTATGCATGGCTGTGATTGTGACATGCGCGATGCTTATCCTGGTAGGGATTAGAATGGGTTGCGGTCAACCCATGCCCGTGTCCGCAGCCCGGCTGGACCGTAAAACCCCAAACCGGCGGTATCAGCCCCAAGGGCATATTTACGAGACACTCAAAGAGGTCTAGGGGCGGGACGGATAATCGGTGTTTTGACGTTTAATCGGGGATTTTCCGACTAGAGTAGTTCTATGGTATGCTCGCCTGTCTCAGCTCAGCGACCCACCATATAGGTCTGGAAGTCTCGACAAATACAGTATCTTCCTCTGGAACGAGGTGGTTCGATGTCGACACCATCCCGTCAAAGCCCGACATTTGGTTTTCTGTGAAGAATAAACATTTGGAAATCCGCATTGTGCTCATCTTGAGGGGATTGTACGCACCCAAGTTCCATCTAAGACCTGCCGTAGTTAACACGGTAGAATCCACGCCAACGGGGAGGAGCCCGCAGGTCGGCCCCAGTATCGAGTGGTCGATAGAGATGCGATGTTGACCCTAAGCCCGGAAAGTGTGTGGTATGGAGAATTCAGGATGAGAAAACGAAAATGAAAAGAAAAGCCCTACCTCGTCAAGGACCCACCCCACGTTCTCATCCGTAACGGCGAAAATCCGGCGGCCGCTTTTCCGGAGCTTGTGCAGAAAAGATAACGTGTGAATGGTCTGGTCGAGCCGCCCAGACAAGCCACCGAGTAAGACGACGTCGTAAGGAATCTGGTAACATCACAACGCCATCAAAAGAGAAAGTGATAAGTCGTT
>Ga0307509_10012554_pt1 | contig 10124 bp, 15 predicted proteins | sample 10_EM_MG_FD_202245 | JGI IMG/M metagenome (GOLD analysis project Ga0307509, IMG submission 202245) | Populus trichocarpa ectomycorrhiza microbial communities from riparian zone in the Pacific Northwest, United States - 10_EM | ecosystem: Host-associated > Plants > Roots > Unclassified | place...
CGCGGTCCCAGGTTATGAATGAGGGCAGCTGTTGTGCCGTGATGAAGAGCATCTGCGAAAACGTGAGTGCGGGCCCTGCGATGGATCAGAAGCATTGGGCGGGGTGAGAGGTGGGGCCACATCGCATGAGGGGCGTGTTGTCATCGTTAATGAAGGCGACGCGGGACGCACCGACGGTGGGCTCTGCGCGGAGCAGCTCCTCGTAGGCCCAGACATTCCTATGACAAGTTTATCTCTGTCAGGGGGACCCGAGTATGCAGAGCGGGATGTTGGCACGCACGAGCAGCAGCCTCCAAAAACTAGAAAGAGCATCAAGGAGTAATCCAGCAGCGCCCCTGAGACGGCCACGGCAGCTTTCGGACCACTTTTTTCTCCGTCTGCGGAGCCATTCAGACGAGTAGCGTCTGGTGGAGGTGGTGGTATGTGTGACTCTTTGTTGACTGCGCGTCGGCGAGACATGAAAAGTTGGTACGGTATCAAGGCAATGATGACGGAACCAGAGCCGCCCCCAAATTGGCGCTTGTCAGAAATGCATCCGAAGTTCTCTAGTCGGCTTTCTCGCGAGTATTTGTCTGTAATTGTCTTTGCAAGATCTAGCTAACTATGTGATTGATACATTGCAGAATGAAGCGACTACCACCCAAAGACGAAATCCGAGAACTGCCCAACCACACTTTTCGACGGTGTCCCTGGTGTCCCTACCACCGGCGTTGTCGCGGGCTGTGGCCCGGGCGCACTCGTCGCCGCTTTCGTGCCCTGACCTGGCTTTCGGAACGCGGACGTAGATGGAGCAAGTCGGATTGGGGTGCCCACTGTGGGAGTGTTATTATGCGACGAGCGGGGTGCGGGTATGGTGAGGTGGTGAGGTGAGCGGGAAGACTCAGCCGAATCTACTGGCATGGGTTCGGATGGCGAGCCAACATCAGGCGAAGGCGCATATGCAGTGCGTATTGCCGCCTGGCCAAGGACACGATCTGCTTGGCCGGGATCCTGCAAGGTGCAAGGAAACAAGGATCAGTTCGATTTCATCGGAGGGATAGAACAGGTCCGTACTGCCCACTTCACGCCCACCATCCAGCTTCCGCCGACGATATCCCCGTTCTTACGGACTGCCCACATCGCTTCAACGGGATTTTTGAAACCAATTTTGAAGCAATTGGTGATCTCTACGTTTGGATCTGGGTCTGTCGTCTCGCCGAGCTGCTTGAAGTATTCTACTGCAACGCTGTATTTATCCGGAGGGTAACCAAAAACGATGACATAGAGGGGTTCGGCGGCCTGGTGCGGAATGGCTTGGGGCACTTGCATCATCGAAGAATCAAAGTTCAAAGACTGCACCATTTGTCAGGCTGAGGTTTCAAAGGATGAAAGGGAAAATACAGACAGAGCGCTGGAGGTATGATGGACTACTGTTGTATGTAGTACTCAAGATATCATTGACGGACGTGGTAGGTGGGGCATCCTCGTCTGATGTCTGGCGTTGTCTTGGAACGAGATATCAGCGATGTCGAAAAGAGAGATGGAAAGCTTACCTCGAGCTCTCGAACATTGGGTCTTTTCCGAACTCGCTGGTAGTTGCGCGAGACAACGTGGAATTTAACTTGGCCTTAGTCTGCACAAGGGGCATGTCGTCAAACCGTTGGTGGGTGGGGGGTGAAACCTGCACGGATAGGAACACTTAGTCTCAGCTGGGTTTGAGAAGGAAAAACTCTGTGCACGTTATTTTGTGACGTTGACTGGAGGTAGACAAAAGTGAACAAGGCAGACATAAGCACGATGAAAGGGTCGCACCATGAGGTAGCCGGATTGGTAGCTGGAGCGGGATTGAAGGAATGGGTCGTTCAAAGAGTTGGAAAGGGTGCTGCTCTGGGTATTCGAAGCCCATGAACTTGTGCCATGTGGGTGATGTGCGCCTGTTGTACTGGCCATCCCTCCAACGGAAAATGAACCATGGAGAGAAGTCTGGGAGGTTGAGTGACTCAGAGGCGATCTCATACGATCTGCGGCATTGTCTGGGGTGTGGAACGCCGAAGACTGAGAAAACATCAGTTGTTGTTGGTTTTGGGGGGCAAGTCGTGATCGAGTTTCAAGGACAAAAGCCGCAGACGCGTCCGACTCGACCTGGCGCGTTTTTGGCAATCTCTCCTTACGTACTGCGTCGTACACATGGATCCATGATTTATCTCATTTGCCCCCAACAGGTGGCCTTCAGTGTAAAATATGACAAACGTAATATTAACGAATACCCGCGGGCGTTCCTCGAAAGAGACCGAGGACTAAGGCTAGCGCTGTGTATACGCCATGGCGATATAATGATGCGAACTGGTGAGAATAGGACGGTTAAAGACCCTCCATGTTCGAAACCAGCTCGTCGAGCTCCGCTTTCGACTTCTGCCATTTCGTTTGCATTTCCTGCGTGCGGGATACGCAATTAATGAGGCAACCTCGGGGGGACCGGTTAGGTGAACACACACCTCGTGCTTCCCTTCCCATTGATCACGCTCTTGTTCAACCCGCTGAAGCTGACGTTCGAAATGCTCTGCCTTGACATCTACCTGTCGAAGTCTGCCAACCGATTAAGGCACGACAAAGACGACGCAGAGACGGAACACACTTCTCCACCGTCTCCTTCACGTTCTTCTCGGCCGCATCCAGCTCCTCCTCTAGGAGCTGGATTTTTCGCGTCAGACTATCGTTGGTCGCCTGACCGCCTTGGGCATCTAGTAGAGTCGCCTTGGTTTCGTTCAACTTAGATTCCGACTTTTCGAGCTCGCTGTCGAGAACGGAAAGCCTGTGGTTGAGTGAGGTTATCTCCTGGTCCTTTTGGAGAAGGTCCTGTTCATATTTCTTGTTCTTTGTCTCTGCTGCTTCCGCACGGTCAATAGCGGCATCTGCCTCTGCACGAAGAGCGGCAAGTTTCTATGACGGAAGGTGCGGTGAGTGGAAGGGAGAAGAAGAAAGATGGATGAGGAGGAACCTCTCTGATCTTGTCCATTGATTGAGTGGTGAGGTAAGGAGGATGTTCGAAAACGTGGGAAAGTGTCTACCCTAGATAACGAAACACGTGACCTTGGATCTAAGCGGGCTGAGACGAGACGAGAACGATTGACGATTGACTTATCAACTGATCACTGACACGACACCAGGGCGGGCTATAGTCGAGTCGAGTCCTCCTTCTCATGAACCATGACAACTCCCGTGTCACAGGAAGGCACGTGTGCTCGATTTTTGCCACTGGTCTCCGGCGGCCAGTGCCTCATGCTGCGTTGATTCTTATGTCATTCTAGAACTCCCCATCTTGGAGGCCGTGATCGGGTTAGCCAACCCTATCGCTTTCCCACTTCTACTTTACTGACTCCCAGGGACAGTATCAGGAATAGGCTCACGGCTCTCAAGAAAGATCGAGGCGACTTTATAAAGCCTCACGATGTAAGCAGTCTATATCAAGCCGTCATCAAGCAGGGTCAGTGATCCCGTCCAATTCATCAAAATTTCTTCATTAATGATCATGAATCCCAACGCACATCAGTAACAAAGCTGAACGATGTCCGTGACGACGATTCTGCCTACAACAATCGTTTGGACACCCTTTTGGCCGATGTCTTCAACCTTCTCTCTCTCTTCTTCTTGACCATCGGAAAGACGAAGGAAGCCCCTGCCACGTATTCCCAGTTGGCCAGTATGCGCGTGAGTATCGCTGGAAATTAAAACCTCTCAGGGTCTTGCCTAGAACGTGGCATGGGTTAACCCCTTGCCTCCCTTTGGAATTTTCCCTTCTGATTCCCTCGAATGACGGGGCTTCACCTAACCGGTCGTGTGATGCAACCGTTACTTAGGCCGCTGACTTTCTGTATTTAGCAAATTCTCGAGCATATGGATGAATCATCCGTCTATAATGAAAGCGACCTGGCCCCGTTTCGCCGACGAATAAATGACTTGCGTTCCATTATAAAGAGCGACTCGGAGAGCGGGAAGCACCCAGAGGCCATGACCAAGCTTCTTGAGCGACAACTTGGGGACTGCGGTGCGTCATACTGTCCTTAGCTACCTACCATTCCTTATGTCCCATCTCGCACGTAGAATCTGTGCTCGGCAGATTGCAAGACAATCTTTCCGTGCTCTCCGTCGAACTGCTTCCGGTACACGAGCGGCTCGTGACCATTCGACGCAAGCTCGTCGCGCTAGCAGCCAAAGGGAGCTCATCCAGAGCGGAGCTCAAACCTATGCAAGAGGACTTGCGCAAAATCGACTCGTTGAGTCCATGCCCGCTTTCGTCGCAGAGTTTCTAATACTCACGCTCTATTTTCGCCACCGTCACCGCCACCTGCGCCCACCTTCTATCGTCACACTCCGAAACACGTAGGAAACGCGTGGACGGAAAGTTTCTCGGGCCCGGCGGCAGTATTCCCGCGTCACAAGCCATTTGCTCGTCGCTTCTAGAAGAATGCTTCGATATCGTGCAGGAGATTCGTGCCCAGGAAGAGTCGAAGCATGTGGCCCCGCCCCTCAAACCAATTCACGATCGCCTGACCGGTATCCGTGGGGAACTTGAGGGACTTGCGCTGACACACCGTTGGACGTTACGAGAGACGGATCTGTGGAACTATTCTCTGAGTCTACAAGAGGTGGACAAGATGCGCATCGATGGAAAATTCGTCGACTCGGAGGGAAATAGGCCCGCAGGACAATATGTCGGTCTCATCCACCCGTATCGACGCATTTTGGTTTTGACTACTTGACGAAGGTCCTCCTCTACCTCCTTCGACGCTGCTATGGCGTCATTTACCGCCTCCTGTCCTCCAGCGAGCCGGTGTCCGAGGAGCTCATGCCTATCGTAACCATTCTCTTCGTTGTGTCCCCGCTTTCACGAACTCACTCGCATCATTACAGGCAAACAAACTATCGACAGTTAAAAAATGCCTGAACGAGGTGCTTAAATATGGCGGACCATTCAATCCGCGCGATTTATACCCCGTAAGTGTCCGTCTCACCCACAGCGGGCTCTTCCCATGTCGAATACATGTGCATACATATCGGCATGGACACCCGTTGATCCCCCTTCCTCTGTTTTCGATGGTTCGGACGAGCGTTTCTGACCCTTGATCGCACCTCTATAGTACCAACTCGCACTATATCAGATCGATTCCATGCGCAAGGACGGCAGATTCCACGGCGTCGACGGGTCAATCCCCGAGGGACAAGGCATCGTCATGGCACATCTCAACGAGTGCCACGAGCTATTGGAGATGGTATGTTTCTGCTATCATGTCCCCTTCTCGTTGATCCCGCTAAGCGTGCTTTCGAACACCTCTCTCGCTAGCTGAAGCAATCTATGGACGATGTCGATGAAGAGGAGGAATTTACCGAAGACGACGACGGAATAGGCCCAGAATCGGGCACCACGTCCGAGAGCGAAAACTAAATATTGAGTGCCGTATCTCCCGTGACTGTTCAGCATGTTTCTTGCCTGTTCCCCGAAAGGAATCCCTCCCTGACTTCCCCTCACCCGTCCTGAAAGCGTACCAGTATAAGAGCCCACACATGTAGCACATAGCACAACCTGTCTTGCGGCTTTACCCCCGTACTTACCATCCGCAGGGTAACAACATACTAACATAATCAGTGTATTGCCACCCTGTAGAATTACGGAGAGTTGAATTAGAATTTGTCGGGAAATTTTGAATGACAATGGCGTAGAATTTGCAGCGCTAGCACCTATTGGACCGGTTGTGCCACATCATCCAGCCTCGCCTATAATCAAAGTTGGGAGATTCATACCCTCATGGCATGGGGGTGCAACAAAAAATTATACCTGAACAGCATCTCGAACATAGTCCAAACTACCTTCGAGACACCGCCAGGCTGTTCACTTGGAGCACCCTTGCAATGCTCGACTTGGATCTAAATCGAGCATTACAAGGTCGCACACAAGTCACTTTTAATATCCAACCGCGCTTGCTTGAGCAGTTTCAGCGGTAAGTAGCTGAATGATAGTGTTAAATTTAGTCTAGTTATAAACCAAGTGCATGGGATGAAGTTAACAAGAGGGTGTATTTATTTTGTTTTCGTCCCATTGTCTGAAGACAGGGCGGGTCTAAGAGAACTGCGAAACATGATCTTCGACGACCTTCTTAATGTTTGCCTCTACTTCGGGCGTAACGTTACCAGTCGCAATCGTTTCAAGCAACGCGCTTTGGGTCGACGTCAAGTGCTCACGGAACTCACCCTCCCACTTGGTGATCTTGTCTACTGGGATAGAGTCCAACTACAGTGTGTGTCAGCCGGGGAGTCAGCAGGTGCATATAGTGCACGTACAAGACCGTTAACACCGGCATAGATGATGGGAACCTGGATTTCCATAGCAAGGGGCTGATATTGACCCTGCTTGAGCAGCTCAGTCAAGCGGGCACCACGAGCGAGAAGGAACCGTGTTGAGGCATCGAGGTCAGAACCAAATTGGGCGAATGCTGCAACTTCACGGTATTGGGCAAGGTAAAGTTTTAGTGAACCAGCGAACTTCTTCATGATCTTACTAAGATAACGTCAAGAAAGTAGTGGAGAGACGCCATGAGACACATACGTCTGCGCGGCTGAACCGACACGGGACACCGAAAGACCAACGTTGATTGCTGGGCGGACACCACGGAAAAAGAGCTCAGCTTCCAAGAATATTTGACCGTCCGTGATGGAGATGACCTAATCCCAAATTTATCAAGTAAGCACATGAACTTGTTCATGTAAGAGAACGTACATTGGTTGGGATATAAGCGGACACATCACCACCTTGAGTCTCGATGATGGGAAGCGCAGTGAGTGAACCTCCACCGAACTTGTCGTTCATCTTTGCAGCACGCTCAAGGAGACGAGAGTGCAAGTAGAAAACGTCACCAGGGTAAGCCTCACGACCCGGAGGACGACGAAGGAGGAGAGACATCTGGCGATAGGCTACTGCCTGCTTGGACAAATCGTCATAGATGATGAGGGCTATGGGCCATGAATAAGCAGGAAGCCCCAGTGCGATAGATCAACGTGCTCACCGTGTTTGCCATTGTCACGGAACCATTCACCCATTGCGCAACCAGAGAAGGGAGCGAGGTACTGCAAGGGTGCAGCTTCCGAAGCGGTAGCGGCAACGATAATGGAGTACTTCATCGCATCGTTCTCCTCGAGAGTCTTGACGAGCTGCGCAATAGTAGACCGCTTCTGGCCAACAGCGACGTAGACACAGTAGAGCTTCTTGTCCTCATCCTTACCCTCGTTCCAGCGCTTCTGGTTGAGAATGGTGTCGATGGCAACAGCAGTCTTGCCAGTCTGACGGTCACCAATGATGAGCTCACGCTGGCCACGACCGATGGGCACCATGGCGTCGATGGGCTTGATACCAGTCATCATGGGCTGGTTCACGGAACGACGGGGAAGAATGCCGGGCGCCTTCAGAGAGGCACGGCGGCGTTCGGCAGCCTCAATAGGACCTTTGCCGTCGATGGGATTGCCAAGAGCGTCGACGACACGGCCAAGGAGCGCAGGACCGACTGGTACATCGACGATCTGGCCAGTGCGCTTGACGGTGTCACCTTCCTTGATGAGACGGTCGTTACCGAAGATCGAGACACCGACGTTGTCGGCCTCCAAGTTTAAGCACATTCCACGAACACCCGAGGAAAACTCCACCATTTCTTCGGCTGGATACGTCAACACCCAAAATTTCAGCGATCGGGTAGACATAGCGTTGAAAGAGATCGCACTGACCTTGCACGTTCTTAAGACCCCAGACGCGTCCAATACCGTCACCGACGCCTGTGAAACGCAGACGTAAATCAATCTGGGGCATGGTTGGAAAAGAATTTCAACGTACTGAGAACACGACCAGTTTCCTCAACATTGCTACCAACGGAAGAACCAGCTATCCGGGATTCCAAAATGGAGGACACCTCCGACGCAGCTAATATGACGTGTCACGGCACGGACAATGAGATTGGTGAGAATGCAACAAGTCAGCTCAGTGTATCTGCAACATGACAATATGGCACACCTGGCTTTGCAGTAGCATACGAACGCGCAGCAGCCGGTGCAACACGGGAAACATTCTATAGTTGGGGGACAGTGGGTCAACACCAGGCGAGTTGAGAGGGAAGAAAAATGGAGAAAAAAAATGAGCCAACCTTCCCAGCAGCGGCGAGCGTAGCCATACGGCTAGCATTGAGGAGGGCGACTTTATGCATGGAGAGAAGGAATGGGTGGGGGATAAAAAGAGGACTGCAGATGCTTCGGGTTTGGGAAGATGGCAAGTCGAGCTGTTGCCAGCGCCGCCAACTTTCCCGATTTCCAAAGTTTGATCGGAGTTTCAACAGGCTTCGGATGAGACCGGATCAACTGGGCCGGGCTCATTTTCTTTTTTATTTATTTCCCCAACGGGCCATTTCGGTGTGCTCCGCCGAAATCGCCTTTCTTTTGAAAACGAACCGCTATGGTTGGGCCTGGGTGGACATGGACGCGTCGTACGTGACTTTTTACCTCTTGTTCGCCGTCATCCTCGTCTCACCTTAGTCTAGTGCCATTTCTACGGCAGCAAGTCACTCGAGCACTTCACACGAATCCGCAAACACCCTCCTCGACCTCACAAGCCCTCGCTCTCATTCGTTCCCAGCCCAACCAATACATGATAGCCTCTATTGCTGGCAGAAAATATCTCCTCGCACCAAAGGATCTTTTAACCGTGCCGCGACTCAAAGATGTTCGCGTAGGAGATGTTGTGTCTCTCTCACAAATACACGAGATTGGCTCGCGCGAGTACACCCTCCGCGGGTCCCCAGTTATTCCTTCTGACCACGTCGACGTGGAGGCTACGGTTGTGGAGCACACAAAAGGGAAGATGGAGCATATCTTCAAGAAGAAGAGGCGAAAAGGGTATGAAAGGACCATCCCGCACAAACAGACGTATACCCGCCTTCGGATAGGTCCTATCTGCCTCCGCACTGAGGGCGAGGAATTATCCTCATAACGTAGTTGACACTTTTGTGTTATGGACGTAATAGAACCTTTCTATCAACTTGCCAACTAACGAAAAGTGTGATTTCAAAAAGCGATAAGTACTGGGAAGGATCAGACCATCATATCTCTCCCTCCTCTGGTGTTTCCGCCCGACTCTTGCGGTCCTTGGGTGGAGGTGCCTCCGTGTCGTATCTTGCCCTCTGTGCATGAGCGTCAGAGAAATTTTGGGGAGACTGATTTAGAACCTTGAACCTAACGCACTTTCTCACTTCGCTCCTCGTTCTCTGCTTCGCGCTTCTCTCGTGGTTCATCGTGGCTGCCTCGGTCTTCCTCCGCATCCTTTCCCGCACGTCGTTTCTTGTCCTCCCCTTTCGAACTTGACGTTCGTGTCGCATACCGATCACGGTCTCGGTCACGACGGTCTCGCGGGGAGTCACCTTCCCAATCCCGTTCACGGTCACGACCGTGATCACGCGATGATCGTCGGGGGTCGTCGTCATACCCACGATGGTACCGAGAGCCACGATCTCGCTCCCTCTCACGATCGCGGTCTCGTTCTCTGTGCCGATCACGGTCACGGTCACGTTCGCGGTCGCGATCACGTTCACGGTCATGATCTCTGTCCCGGTCCCGATCCCGGTCTCGGTCCTTTTCCCGTTCCCGTTCTCGTTCCCGGTCACGATCCCTGTCCTTTTCTCTCTCACGCGGATCCCTGTCGCGCTCTCTCTCTGTCTCACGGTGACTAGGTTCTTTGCGCTTGCGGCTGGTTGTCGATCCGCCATCCTCCGAGATCTCGCGCAGACGTTCCTGAAGACCAAAATAAATGAGGCCCTGTTGTGAAGAAGGATAATAACCGCACCTTTTGCCTCTTGATAAACTTGCTGAACGCTGCACGTCGTCCCTCATCATCCAGGGCCTTGAATTCGGGAAGGCTCTCGATGAGCGGTAAAGCCTACAGCTCCAGTTCTGTTAGCTAATATCAGGTATGACTGCGAAGCGCGTACCCCATCATAGCCAAGGTTGACGTCGAAGGGATCAGGAAGTTTTTTCATCGCATAGCGCAGGTCGTCTTGCATATGCCGCGCCCTCCGTTCGGCTCGCCGCTTCTCTTCGGCCTGTTGCCTCAGAATTTG
>Ga0307509_10012555_pt1 | contig 10124 bp, 5 predicted proteins | sample 10_EM_MG_FD_202245 | JGI IMG/M metagenome (GOLD analysis project Ga0307509, IMG submission 202245) | Populus trichocarpa ectomycorrhiza microbial communities from riparian zone in the Pacific Northwest, United States - 10_EM | ecosystem: Host-associated > Plants > Roots > Unclassified | place...
GATGAGCGTGGTAGGGCGGGCGCGGCTTCTTCGCGCGCGGCGCGGCGGCGAACGCGACGGCTGCGCCCCACACGAGCAGGTGCACGATCAGCGACGCGACGACAAAGGCGTGCGGCCGGCGATCGATCGCGGGAGCCGGCACCGGCGTGCCCTCGCGCACCGCCGGCTCGATCGTGATCGTCACGAGGTCGAGCTCGAGCACGACCAGCTCGGCGAGCACGACCTCGTCGCGGGCCGCGCTCCACCGGCCCAGGCCGATCGGCCGGCGGACGACAAACCCCTTCGGCTCGCCGGTGACGAGCGGGAACTCGACGACGCCGGCGACCGCGAGCTCGACCCCGGCCGCGGTTCCGATCCGGAACGTCTCGCCGGACGCGACGTGGGCCAGCGCGACGATCGTGTCGCCAAGCCTCGCGGTGACCTGAGCGACCACGGGCATGGTTCCGAGACACGCACATGGGTGTCAGGTTTCGCTGCAACCGCGCCGGATCGCGGGTGTCGAACCTGCTCGGCGCGAGTAGACTGCGCTGCCGTGTCGCTGCTCGAGCTGTTGCCGAACGCCCTGTTGCGCGCGCGGAGCAGCACGTTCTACGAGCGCGGCCAGCGCTACTGGCGCGAGGGCCGGGTCCTCCAGTACGAGGTCGAGGGCGAGCACGTCAGCGGCGTGGTCGCGGGTGCCGACGATTACGTCGTGCGGTTGAACGGGAGCGGCAAGCGGTTGATCGCCGCGTGCAGCTGCCCGATGGGGCTGCGCGGGGACACCTGCAAGCACGCGATCGCGCTCGCGCTGCATCACCTCGCGATCGTCGAGGGCGGCGAGCTGCGCCGCGCCGACCCGCCGGTCGGTCACGAGCCGTGCTTCGCGACCGGTGCGGAGCTCGAGGCGTGGACGGCGGAGCATCGCGTCGGGTTCGAGCTCGAGACCAGCGCCGAGATCCTGGTCGGCGCGCTCGTCCGCGTGTATCCGAGCGAGTGGCACCTGCGCCGCGTGCTGTGCACCAAGTCGCTCGGCGAGGTCGCGTCGCTCGAGGGTGCGCGGCGGATCCTCGACGATCGCTCGCCGATGACCGGTGCGCGCGGCGAGACGCCCCTGGTCCAGGCATGTGCGGTCGCCGCCGCGGCGCACCTCGCGAAGAGCGCGGCCGAGGTCGAGGCGGGGCTCGCGGAGGAGCGCGCGGTCCGGATCGCCCCGGTGGCGCCGGCCGATCCGAAGATCTCGCCGGCGTGGGACCAGCTGCATGCGCTGCGCGTCCAGCTCCGTCGCGACGCGATGCCGCGCGGCAAGGCGAGTCGCGCGGGAGGAACGTGGAAGTTCGAGCGCGACGGCGCGACGATCGAGTGGCACGAGCCGACGCCGGTGCGCGGTCTCAACTACATGGTGATGCCGGTGATCGCGCGGCTCGCGTTCCGCACGACCGCGGAGGTGACCTGCACCTGCAAGCGCGAGCCGTGCACCCACGCGATCGCGCTGATCGACGCGACGCTGGATCGGTTCGCGGATCCCGCGCGCATCGAGGAGATGGTCGCGATCGCCGAGGAGCTGGTTCGCCCGCCGTGGCAGCGCGCGCTCGCGGAGCTCCAGTTCGACGAGGCGCCCGCGAAGGCGCGCGCGGCGATCGAGCTCTGGTGGCAGGTCTCGCACGAGTTGCGCGAGCTCGCGCTGACCCCGGTGGTCAAGCGCCAGCTCAAGAAGGGCGGGACGAGCGGCGGCACGCGGGTGTCGCTGCAGCGGCTGATCGCGGAGCACGGGAACTCGCTCGACGAGCGCGATCGCGCGATCGTCGAGGCGCTCGAGGGCTGGCACCCGGGCTACAGCACGTCGTATCCGCAGAAGGCGTTCGCGCTGCTCGTCGACCATCCGCGCGCGATGTACGAGGGCGATCCGATCGCCGTGAAGCGCCGGGCGCTCGGCTTCACCGCGGTCGAGGTCGCGCCGCCCGGTGCGCCGCCGCCGCTCGACAAGGGCGTGTCGAGTCGGATCTCGACGCCGGCACCGCCGGGCAACCTCCGGCTCGAGCCGACCGTCGACGGCGCGCGGTTCTCGCCGCGGTTGCTCGGCCCGCTGCTCCAGACGTTCGCGCAGGGCGAGCCGCTCGTCGTGATCGAGCCGGAGCACCAGCGCGTGCTCTTGATCGACGTGTCCGAGGAGGCGCGCAAGTTATGGACCGCGCTCTCGAAGCACGGCGACACGTTCCCGCCCGAGAGCCACGCGGCGCTGATCGAGCGGCTCGCCCGGCTCGACGGGCGCGTGCCGATCGCGGTCGCGCCGGGGTTGATGGGCGATTTGCTCGACGAGCGCGCGATCGTCGTGCTGCGGCTCCGGCTCACCGGGGCGGCGGCGCTCGAGCTCGAGGCGTTCGTGCGGCCGGCGAGCGGTGCGCCGCTGTTTCCGCCGGGCGTCGGGCCGCGCGAGGTCATGATCGTGCGCGCGCCGGGGCGCGGCTACGTCAAGCGCTCGTTCGAGCGCGAGCACGAGGACGTTCGTCGCGCGCTCGCCGCGCTGCCGCTCACCGACGCCGAAGAAGGTCCGCCAGGCGTCCATCGGCTCGCGGATCCGGACGCCGCGCTTGCAGTGGTCGCCGCGCTCGAGGAGCCGCCCGATGGCGTCGCGGCGGAGTGGCTCGACGATCGGCCGCGCGTGGTGTCATCGCCGCAGCTCCAGCACCTGCGCGTCCAGATCGATCACAAGCGCGACTGGTTCGGGATCACCGGGTCGCTGAAGGTCGAGGCCGGGAGGGTCGAGCTCGCGGTGCTGCTCGACGCGGCGCGCCGCCAGCAGCGGTTCGTGCGGGTCGACGCGCATCGCTGGGTCGAGCTGTCGGAGCTGTTGCGCGGCAAGCTCGGCGAGCTCGCGGATCACGCGTTCGAAGGGCAGGTGTCCAAAGGCATCGAGCTCTCGGTCGGAGCGGTGCCGATCATCCAGAAGCTCGTCGACGAAGGCGTCGAGGTCTCGACCGACAAGACCTGGGCGCGGCTCGGCGACCGGCTCGGCGCGGCGACGAAGCTGCGGCCGAAACCGCCGGCGGCGTTGAAGGCGACGCTGCGCCCCTATCAGATCGAGGGCCACGCGTGGCTCGCGCGGCTCGCGGCGTGGGGGGCGGGCGGCGTGCTCGCCGACGACATGGGGCTCGGCAAGACCGTGCAGACGATCGCGCTCCTCTTGGATCGCGCGAAGCTCGGCCCCGCGATCGTGCTCGCGCCGACGTCGGTGTGCCTGAACTGGGTCGACGAGCTGCGCCGGTTCGCACCGACGCTGCGCCCCATCATCTACGGCGAGCGCAACGATCGCGCGGCGACGCTGCGCGAGCTCGGGCCGAAGGACGTGCTGATCCTCAGCTACGGGCTGGTCGCGCGCGATGCCGAGCAGCTCGCGCAGCACGAGTTCTCCACGCTCGTCGCCGACGAGGCGCAGGCGATCAAGAACCCCCGGACCGAGCGAGCGAAGGGCGCGCGGATGCTGCGCGCCGAGTTCCGCGTCGCGTTGTCGGGCACGCCGATCGAGAATCACCTCGGCGAGCTGTGGTCGCTGTTCGCGCTCGTGTTCCCGGGGCTGCTCGGCAGCTGGGATCAGTTCCGCGCGCGGTTCGGCGTGCCGATCGAGCGCGATCGCAGCGAGACGGCGCGGCGGTCGTTGGCTCGCCTGATCCGCCCGTTCCTCCTGCGCCGCACGAAGGCGGAGGTCGCGCCCGAGCTCCCGGCGCGGAGCGAGATCCTGGTGCCGATCGCGCTGTCGTCGCAGGAGGCCGAGCTGTACGAGGATGCCAGGCTCGCGACGGTCGCCATGCTCGACAAGTCGAAGAAGCAAGGCGAGGACGACAAGCGCCGGTTCGAGGTCCTCGCGGCCCTGACCCGGCTGCGCCTCCTGGCGTCGCACCCGAAGCTCTACGATCCGACGTCGCCGGTCGCATCGTCGAAGCTCCAGCGGCTGCTCGAGCTCGTCGACGAGCTCCGCAGCGAGGGCCATCGCGCGCTCGTGTTCAGCCAGTTCACGTCGCACCTCGCGCTCGTCCGCGCGGAGCTCGATCGCACGAACGTGCCGTATCTCTATCTCGACGGCGCGACGCCCGCGAAGGATCGCGCCGAGCTGGTCCGAAGATTTCAGGCCGGTGAGGCCGAGTTGTTCCTGATCTCGCTCAAGGCCGGCGGCACCGGCATCAACCTCACGGGCGCCGACTACGTGATCCATCTCGATCCGTGGTGGAACCCGGCGGTCGAGGACCAGGCGACCGATCGCGCACACCGGATCGGTCAAGCCCGGCCGGTCACCGTGTATCGGCTCGTCGCGCGCGGGACGGTCGAGGAGAAGATCCTCGCGCTTCACGGCACCAAGCGTGCGCTCGTGGCGGGCGTGCTCGAGGGAAGTGACGCGGCTGCGAAGCTGTCGACCCGCGACCTGATCGAGCTGCTGGCCTGATTCGCCCGGCACCGGGAAGATCTGCGCGTTCCGGCGTTCTGTCGCCGTCTTGGTTTGCGATAGTCGGGTGCGGAAAAACGGAGGACTGGGATGAAGCGGATGATGATCGTGGTGATGGCGAGCAGCATGCTCGCGGCTTGTGCGAGCGAGCAGCTCGCGACATCGACCGACGAGCAGGACTCGACGGTTAGCTTTTCTGCGGCGGAGTGGCACACGCTGCACACGCTGTCGCCGTTGCCGGATCTACCGGCCGACACGACCAATCGCTACGCCGATTCGCACGCGGCGGCGCGGCTCGGCCAGAAGCTGTTCTTCGAGCCGCGGCTGGCGGGGCCGATCCAGACCGGCACGCCCGCGGAAGGCCAGCTCGGCGCCATCGGCGACAAGTACAAGATCGCGTGCCGCAACTGCCACATGCCGGAGTCGACGTGGCTGTTCGACATCCGCTCGAACAACGGCGGCCCCATCCCGAACGCGACCGCGCTCGGCTCGCTGTGGATGACGCGCAACGTGTCGAGCATCGTCAACACGGTGTTCTACGTGAACCACGAAGGCGCGCACTGGCGCGAGAACGACGGCTACTCGGATAGCGAGTGGTTCGACGCGCAGAGCGAGCCCGAGGGTCCGCCCGTCCAGAACGGCAGCCGGCTCCAGCTCGCCCACGTGATCTTCGAGCACTACCGCGCCGACTACAACGCCGCGTTCCCGGAGTACCCGCTCGATCCGGCGCTCGCGAACTACGCGCGGTTCCCGGCGACCGGCTCGCCGTACACCGACGCCGCGAACTGGAACGGGCTGTCGGCCGCGGATCAGGAGCTCGTCAACCGGATCCTCGTCAACTACGGCAAGGCGATGGAGGCGTACCTCCGCAAGCTCGTCAGCCGCGACGCGCCATTTGATCGGTTCGTCGCCGGGCACGACCACGCGATCAGCGCGAGCGCGAAGCGCGGCCTCAAGCTGTTCATCGGCAAGGCGCACTGCGTGGGCTGCCACAACACGCCGCTGCTCTCCGACGACAACTTCCACACGATCGGCCTCCAGATCGACACGACGCTGTCGCCGCACGCCGATCCGAACGAGATCGGGCGCGCGTTCAATCAGCCGCTGATCTGCGATCCGGCGGTCGCGGGCGGTGACTTCAACGTCAACGGTCACTTCAGCGACGATCCGACCACGACGCGCGACGGTACGTTCTGCAGCCAGACCATCCCGAACGGGCTGTGGCGGACCAAGGGCCTCCGTCAGGTCGCCGAGACCGGTCCGTACTTCCGCGACGGCCAGGCCGCGACGCTCGACGACGTGATCGAGTTCTACGATCGCGGCGGCGACCCGGCCGGCACGTTCCAGGGGACCAAGGAGATCCATCCGCTCCACCTCAGCCACGCCGAGAAGCACGACCTGAAGGAGTTCTTGAAGACGCTGACCGGCGAGGAAGTCCCGCACCAGTTCGTGCAGGACATCCACAATCCGTAGCAGCGTCCGCCACGTTCACGTGTCACGTCCACGATCCGATCTTGCGCCCACCGGGCGAGCGACTCGAACGGCCCACTCGTCGAGTCGAACGAACGGATCGAACGCCCCCGGGAAGACGAAGACGTGGACGTGGACGTGCACGTACCACCCGGACGAACGGCTCGAGCGGGCGGCTCGAACGATCGGCTCGATCGCACCCGGGAAGTCGTGCACGTAGCTACCGCTCGTGATCGATCAGGAGCGGGAACTTCTTCGTTCCCGTGAGCGTGGCCTTCGTCCCGCTGCTCTCGCGGTAGTGCCGCTCCTTCGCGTGATCGTTCGTGTGATCGAGGTGGACGCTGCCGACGATCCGGATCGTCGCGCCCGGCTCGATCACCCGCTCCTCGTAGCGCTCGCTCTTCGCCGAGGGGCGGTTGCAGAGGGCGGCCTCGGCGGCGTCGATCCGGACCACGCCCGTCGCGTCGCGGACGAAGAACGGGATCAGGCGGCGCTCGACCTCGACGCGGGCGGGCACGGTCGACGCGTTGCCGGTGAAGAAGTAGACGTTCGTGTCGTACGCGACGCAGCGCCGGCGCGTGACCATCGAGGTCAGGAGCTCCGGCACCTCGAGCTCCACGGTGCCGACCACGCATGCGAGCTGACCGTCGACGAGGTTCGCGACCGGCGTGACCCGCGTCTTGCGCAGTACGCGGCGGGTGCGGCGCGCGTCGTCGCCGTACCAGAACCACGAGGCGAACCCGCCCGCGGTGACCAGCGGCACGAGGAGGACGAGGAGGATTTCCATGATCTCATCGGCCCGCGGTCCGCGGGCCTCCTCTCCTCAGCTACTGCACGACAGCATCGAGCAGCCGGGCTTGTGACGCGCCCACTCGGGCCGCTTCTGCGCGTAGCGCTCGAGCCCGGCGCGTTCGCGATACGGATCGCGCAGCACGTCGAGGAGCAAGTGGACTTCCTTGCGATCGCCCTTTTCGGTCGCGGTGATCACCTCCTGGACGAGGTAGTTGCGCGGCACGTAGATCGGGTTGACCTCGCAGATCCGCGCGGCGCGCTCGGCGTCGGACAGGCCCTCGATCCCGGCGCGCGCGCGATAGCGGCCGAGCCAGCGGTCGAGCATCGCGCGCTCGACGGGGCCGACCTCGCCGTAGCACGCCTCGCTCAAGCGCTCGGGTTCGGCGAGCCGGCGGAAGAACAGCGTGTAGTCGACCTCGATCGTCGACATCAATTCGCCGAGCGCCGCGAGCAGGCCGTCGTCCTCGACGATCGTGTCGCCGCGGCCGGAGAGGCCGAGCTTGCGCAGCATCGTGCCGCGATGGAGCGCGGCGAACTCGCGGGGAAATTGATCGACCGTGCGGCGGAGCGGATCGAGATCGTCGCACAGCGGTGCGAGCGCCTTCGCGAGCTGCGCGAGGTTCCAGTGCGCGATCGCGGGCTGGTTGCCGAACCGGTAGCGGCGGTTCGCGGCGTCGGTGATGTTCGGCGTCCAGCTCGGATCGAACGGCTCGAGCCAGCCGTACGGGCCGTAGTCGATCGTGAGCCCGAGGATCGACATGTTGTCGGTGTTCATCACGCCGTGGACGAAGCCGACGCGCATCCACTCGGCGAGCAGCCACGCGGTGCGCTGCGCGACCTCGGTGAACATCTCGGCGACCGTGAGGCCGGGGTAGAACTTCGCGAGCGTGAAGTCGACCAGGGCTTGCAGCGTGGCCTTGTCGTCGCGCGAGGCGGGGAGCTCGTAGCTGCCGAACCGCAGGAACGACGGCGCGACCCGGCACACCACGGCGCCGGGCTCGTGCGCGGGGTGGCCGTCGTACAGGAGGTCGCGCATCACCGCGCTGCCGGTCGTGACGAGGGACAAGGCGCGCGTGGTCGGTACGCCGAGATGAAACATCGCCTCGCTACACACGAGCTCGCGCAGGGACGAACGCAGCACCGCGCGGCCGTCGGAGGTGCGCGAGTACGGCGTCGGCCCGGCGCCCTTCAGCTGGAGCTCCCAGGTCTCGCCCGCGTGCTCGACCTCGCCGAGCGTGATCGCGCGGCCGTCGCCGAGCTGGCCGGCCCAGGTCCCGAACTGGTGGCCGCCGTAGCACGCGGCGTACGGCGCCATCCCGGGGAGGATCCGGTTCCCGGCGAGGACATCGACGAGCCGGACTTGCTCCGGCGAGGCAGCACCGCCGGATGGCGGTGCGGAGTTGTCGACGAGCGCGGGCGACGGCTCGAGCCCGAGCAACGCCGCGACCTCGGGGACCAGGACGATCAGCTCCGGCGCCGGGACCGGGGTTGGCTCGACCCGCGAGTAGCACGCCTGTCGCACCTGGCGCGTGTGGTTATCCGCGCGCGGGTCTCCCGGCAGCGTGCGTACGAAGTCGTCTACGAACCGCAACTGCTCGACGGTGGTCACGTCCTGGCAGTATGGAGAAAATCTGCTCCATCGGCGAGGGTCGCGCGTTCTACACGAGCATGCGGGTCTTCCTGGTCGTCGCGGCGTGTGGCTGCAACCACTTGCCGGTGTCCACCGCGGCCGCCGCGACCGCCGCGACCGCCGCGCCGCGCGAGGTCTCGGTCCCGATGCTCCTCGTGCCGCAGGAGACGATGGAGTTCGCCGTGACGTTCCGCGGTATGAAGATCGCGACGGTCCAGACCGCGATCGGGAAGCAGGGCTGGGTCGAGGGCAAGCGCGCGATCATCGTCAAGTCGCGCGGCAAGACCGACGGCCTGATCGCGCTCCTCGGCGACCTGCGCTGGGAGCTCGAGTCGACGATCGACCTCGATCGCGGCTATCCGCTCCACGATCACGAGGAGGCGTGGGCCGAGCTCGCCGGAGAGAAGAACCACGACGACGACAAGCACGACTGGACCGAGGATGACGATCGTCACGATCTCCACTCCGCGATCGGCACGCTCCGCGGCTGGCATCCCACTCCCGGTGAGGAGCGCGAGGTCCGGATGCATCTCGGCGGCGGTTCGTTCGGCGTCACGATCCAGCCGGCGGGCCGCGCGCGGATCGTCGATCGCCCGGCGCTGCGTTACGACGGTCTCGCGAACGGCTCGCACAAGTTCTCGATCTGGGTCTCCGATGATGCGTCGCGCGTGCCGCTCGCGGGCGAGACCGAGACCGAGCTCGGCACGGTCGCCGTCGAGCTGGTCGACTACGGCGCGTTGCGCGATTAGTACTCGACTTTACCGAACTTCGCGTGAACGATCGTTCTCGGTGAGGCGCCGACGTTGCGCGCGCGTCATCTGATATTGCCGGGCAAGGCGCGCGATCGTCATCGCGGGCACGGAGGATCGACCGCGATGATGAAACGCACCCTGCTGCTCCTGCTCGTCGCCAGCTGCACCGCGGACAGCGCGAGCGGAAACCGGATCGAGCGTAGCGATCGCGACGCGGATGGCCTGCCGTACTTCCTCCACGGCACGCTCGGTAGCGTGGCGCCGATCCAGTCGCTCGCCGATGTAGAGCCCGCGCTTCGCACGGTGCTGCCCGAGCTCGCACGTGCCGTTCACATGTCGGCCGACCAGCTGGTCGCGGCGCGGGTCACCCACGATCGGATCGGGATGACCCACGTGATCTACAAGCAGGTCGCGAACGGGATGCGCGTCGTCGGCGGCAGCTTTGCCGTCCACATCGCGGCGAGCGGTACGATCACGGACATCACGAATGGCGCGCGCGATGCGAGCAAGGCGCCGACCGATCCGGTGATCGCCGCGTCGTTCGCCGCGGAGGCCTCGCGGCTCGCGGTTTCCGGTGGCGACGCCGACGCGGGCGTCCCCGAGCTGGTCTACGTGATCGCGCACGACGACATGACCGTCCATCTCGCGTGGGAGACCCTCGTCAAAGCCCGCCACGACATCGCGCGCGACAAGGTCTACGTCGATGCGATCACCGGTGCGGTCGTCGATCGCCACCCGACGGTGATGACCGCGAAGACCCGCGAGGTCTACACGCTCAACGGCGGGACCTATCCCGACGACTTCAACTCGGCCGTTCAGGTCGCCAGCGAGGGCTCCCCTCCGACCGATGCCGCCGCGCTCGGCGCGTACGACAACACCGGCGCGACGTACGACTGCTACCACGACCTCTTCACGCGCGACTCCTACGACAACGCGGGTGCGACGCTGGCCTCGATCGTCCACCTCACGTTCAATACCGGGCAAGGTACCTCGCCGAACAACGCGCAGTGGGACGGCCAGGAGATGGTGTTCGGCGACGGCGATGGCACGACGATGAGCGAGACCT
>Ga0307509_10012556_pt1 | contig 10123 bp, 9 predicted proteins | sample 10_EM_MG_FD_202245 | JGI IMG/M metagenome (GOLD analysis project Ga0307509, IMG submission 202245) | Populus trichocarpa ectomycorrhiza microbial communities from riparian zone in the Pacific Northwest, United States - 10_EM | ecosystem: Host-associated > Plants > Roots > Unclassified | place...
GTTCACCCCGTCATCATGGCCGGCGGCAGCGGCACGCGGCTGTGGCCGCTGTCGCGCGCGCAGCACCCGAAGCAGTTCCTCGTGCTGCAAGGCAACCGCAGCCTGTTCCAGCAAGCCGCGCAGCGCCTGTCTTCGCTGAGCGCGGCCGACATCGCGGTGGCTGCGCCCTGCATCGTCGGCAACGAGGAGCATCGCTTCCTGGTGCTCGATCAGCTGCGTGAACTCAAAGGCCTTCCGCCCGCGACCGTGCTGCTCGAGCCGATGGGGCGCAACACCGCGCCGGCGATGACGCTGGCCGCGCTGCATGCGCTCGATTCGGGCACCGACCCGGTGCTCGTCGTCAGCCCGGCCGACCAGACCGTGACCGACGAGGCCAGCTTCACCACCGCGCTGCAAAACGCGGTGCGGGTCGCGGCTGGCGGCGCGATCGTGATCCTCGGCGTGACGCCGGACCGGCCCGAGACCGGGTTCGGCTACATCCGCGCCGACCACGGCGGCGCGGGCGAAGCCCAGCTCGTCGCCCAGTTCGTCGAGAAGCCCGACCTGGCCACGGCGCAGCGCTACCTCGCCGCAGGCGACTACTACTGGAACAGCGGCATGTTCGTGGTGCGGGCGTCGGTGTGGCTCGCCGCGCTCGAGCGCTTCCGCCCCGACATCGCTACGGCCTCGCGCGCGGCCTGGGCCGCAAAGAGCGTGGACGCCAGCTTCATCCGGCCGGGCGCCAGCGAATTCGCCGCGATCCCGAGCGAGTCGGTCGACTACGCCGTGATGGAGAAATGCCCGAACGACACCGCGTGCGACATTCGAATGGTGCCGCTGGATGCAGGCTGGTCAGACCTCGGCGCATGGGACGCCGTCTGGCAGGTCAGCGCCAAGGACATCGATGGCAATGCGAGCGTCGGCGACACGCTGCTCAGCGACAGCCGCAACACGCTGGTGCACGCGACCAGCCGGCTGGTCGGCGTGGTCGGGCTGGACAACGTCGTCATCGTCGAAACGCCCGATGCGGTGCTGGTGGCCGACCGCGCGCACAGCCAAGACGTGAAGGCCATCGTCGGCCAGCTGCAGGGCTCCGGCCGCAGCGAACACACCTTGCACCGCCAGGTCCACCGGCCCTGGGGCTGGTACGACAGCATCGACGCCGGCCCGCGCTTCCAAGTGAAGCGCATCATGGTCAAGCCCGGCGCATCGCTGAGCCTGCAGATGCACCACCACCGCGCCGAGCACTGGATCGTCGTCAGCGGCACGGCCGAGGTCACGAACGGCGATCAGGTCATCTTGCTGACCGAGAATCAGAGCACCTACATTCCGCTCGGCACGACCCACCGCCTGGCCAACCGCGGCAAGGTGCCGCTCGAGATCATCGAGGTGCAGTCGGGCAGCTACCTCGGCGAAGACGACATCGTGCGATTCGAAGACACCTACGGGCGAAGCACCTGATGTCCGCCTGCCAAACTGCTGATTGAGAACACCATGATTCTTGTGACTGGCGGCGCCGGCTTCATCGGCGCCAATTTCGTTCTCGACTGGATCGCGGCCACCGACGAGCCCGTCGTCAACCTCGACGCACTGACCTACGCCGGCAACCTCGAGAGCCTGAGCGCGCTCGCGAACGACCCGCGTCACGTGTTCGTGAAGGGCGACATCTGCGACCGCGCGCTGCTCGACCGCCTGATGGCAGAGCACCAGCCGCGCGCGGTCGTGCACTTCGCGGCCGAGAGCCATGTGGACCGCAGCATCCACGGCCCCGCTGCCTTCATCAAGACCAACGTCGAGGGCACGTTCACGCTGCTCGAGGCGACGCGCGCCCACTGGTCGGCACTCGATGCCGAGCGCCGCGCGGCGTTTCGCTTTCATCATGTCTCGACCGACGAGGTCTACGGCTCGCTCGCGAAGACCGACCCCCCGTTCACCGAGACCCACGTCTACGAACCCAACAGCCCGTATTCGGCCAGCAAGGCCGCGAGCGACCACCTGGTGCGCGCCTGGCACCACACCTACGGCCTGCCGGTGCTGACCACCAATTGCTCGAACAACTACGGGCCTTATCACTTCCCCGAGAAACTGATCCCGCTGATGATCGTCAACGCCCTGGCCGGCAAGCCCTTGCCGGTGTACGGCGACGGCCAGCAGGTGCGCGACTGGCTCTACGTGAAGGACCACGCGAGCGCGATCCGCGAGGTGCTGGCGCGCGGGCGCGTCGGCGAGACCTACAACGTCGGCGGCTGGAACGAGAAGCCCAACATCGAAATCGTCCAGACCATTTGCGCGCTGCTCGACGAGATGCGCCCCGACCCCGCCGGCAGCTACACGCGGCTGATCACCTACGTGACCGACCGCCCCGGCCACGACCGCCGCTACGCGATCGACGCGCGCAAGCTCGAGCGCGAGCTCGGCTGGAAGCCGGCCGAGACCTTCGACACCGGCATCCGCAAGACTGTGCGCTGGTACCTCGACCACGCCGACTGGGTGGCGCACGTGCAGAGCGGCGCCTACCGCGATTGGGTCTCGACCAACTACGACGAACGGGCCGGCGCCCACGCGAGCGCATGAAGATCCTGCTGCTCGGCAAGAACGGCCAGGTCGGCTGGGAGCTGCAGCGCGCGCTGGCGCCGCTCGGCGAACTGGTCGCACTGGACTTCGACAGCCCGGGCCCGCTCAGCGCCGACTTCTCGAAGCCCGAGTCGCTGGCGGCCACGGTGCGCGCCGTCGCGCCGGACATCATCGTCAATTCGGCCGCGCACACGGCGGTCGACAAGGCCGAGAGCGAGCCCGATCTCGCACGCGCGTTGAACGCGACCTCGCCCGGCGTGCTCGCGCGCGAAGCGGCCGCGATGGGCGCCTGGTTGATGCACTACAGCACCGACTACGTGTTCGACGGCAGCGGCAGCACGCCCTGGACCGAAACCTCGCCGACCGGCCCGCTCAGCGTCTACGGCGCGACCAAGCTCGAAGGCGAGGACACGATCCGTGCCAGCGGCTGCCGGCACCTGATCTTTCGCACCAGCTGGGTCTATGCGGCCCGCGGCGGCAACTTCGCCAAGACCATGCTGAAGCTGGCCAAGGAGCGCGACGCGCTGACCGTGATCGACGACCAGGTCGGCTCGCCGACCGGCGCCGACCTGCTCGCCGACCTGACCGCGCACGCGTTGCGCGCGGCACTCGCGCGGCCGGCGCTGGCCGGCCCCTATCACGCGGTGGCCCAGGGCGAGACCAGCTGGCACGGCTACGCGCGGCACGTCATCGAGTTCGCGCGCGCCGCGGGGCAGCCGATCAAGGTCGCGGCCGATGCGGTTCGCGCGGTGCCGACCAGCGCCTTCCCCACACCCGCCCGGCGCCCCGGCAACTCACGCATGGACACGCACAAGCTTCGCGACAGCTTCGGCGTCGCGCTGCCCTCGTGGCAGACCGGCGTGGAACGCATGCTGACCGAAGTGATGACCTGAACCGAGACCTTCATGACCGCAATGCAACGCAAAGGCATCATCCTCGCTGGCGGCTCAGGCACCCGGCTGCACCCAGCAACGCTCGCGATGAGCAAGCAGCTGCTGCCGGTGTACGACAAGCCGATGGTGTATTACCCGCTCAGCACGCTGATGCTCTCCGGCATTCGCGAGATTCTGCTGATCAGCACGCCGCAGGACACCCCGCGCTTCCAGGCGCTGCTGGGCGACGGCGCGCAGTGGGGCGTGAACATCAGCTACTGCGTGCAGCCCAGCCCCGACGGCCTGGCGCAGGCCTTCATCCTGGGCCGCCAGTTCGTCGCCGATCAGCCGAGCGCGTTGGTGCTCGGCGACAACATCTTCTACGGCCACGCGCTGCAAGACCTGCTGCACGCCGCGGCGGCGCGAACCGAGGGCGCCTCGGTGTTCGCCTATCACGTGCACGACCCCGAGCGCTACGGCGTGGTGGCGTTCGATGAAAACAAGCGCGCCTTGAGCATCGAAGAAAAGCCCAAGCAGCCGCAGAGCCACTACGCGGTCACCGGCTTGTATTTCTACGACGCGCAGGTCTGCGACATCGCGGCCAGCATCAAGCCTTCGGCCCGCGGCGAGCTCGAGATCACCGACGTCAACGCGGCGTACTTGCGCGAGGGTCGCTTGAACGTCGAGATCATGGGCCGCGGCTACGCCTGGCTCGACACCGGCACCCACGACAGCCTGCTCGAAGCAAGCCAGTTCATCTCGACGCTCGAGAAGCGCCAAGGCCTGAAGGTAGCGTGCCCCGAGGAGATCGCCTATCGCTCGGGCTGGATCGATGCGGCTCAGCTCGAGGCGCTGGCACAACCCATGCTCAAGAACGGGTATGGACAATACCTGCGGCAGGTTCTCAAGGACAAGGTGTACTGATGACCATCCGGTGCGGCGCTGACGAGGCATGCAGACCGTGAAAGCCATTCGCGTCTCCGTCCTGATGACTTGCCTGATGGCCGGCGCCTTTGTCGCCGGCGTCGCAGGTCGTCCGCCTATGCGCGACCCGGCCGCCGCGCCCAAGTTCGTGCTCGAGACGCTCGTGCCCAAGCAATTCGGCGGCTGGCACGAGCTGCCCGCGCAAGGCGTGCAGGTCGTGAACCCGCAGACCAAAGCGTTGCTCGACAAGATCTACAGCCAGACGCTGACCCGCACCTACGCGAACGCGAGCGGCTACCGCATCATGCTGTCGATGGCCTACGGCGATGACCAGCGCGGCGACCTGCAGGCGCACAAGCCCGAGACCTGCTACCCGGCGCAAGGCTTCACCTTGCACAGCAACAACCCGGCCCAGCTGGTGACACCGTTCGGCGCCATCTCGACGCGGCAACTCAGCACGAGCCTGGGGCAGCGTCGGGAACCGCTCACGTATTGGTTCACGGTCGGCGAGACGGCCGTCAAGAGCAGGCTGCAGCAGCGCGTCGTCGAGATCAAGATGGGATTGACGGGGCAGGTCCCCGACGGGTTGCTGGTGCGAATCTCGTCGATCGACGATTCGACCAGCCGCGCCTACTCGGTGCAGGATGCCTTCGCGACAGACCTGTTGACCGCCGTGTCGGCGACCGATCGAGCCCGCCTCAGCGGGCTCGGTGCCGACCCCCTGGCCAAGACGCCGTCATGACCCAGCCCGTGATCGACATGCGCGCCGAAGAGGGCACGCTCACTCGCTTCGTGGGCGCCGACGACGCCGCCGAACTCTGCGTCATCCTCGTCAACTACAACACCGCGCATCTGCTCGAGCGCTGCATCGGTAGGCTGCGCATCGCCAGTCGCGACTTGTCCGTACGCGTCGTGATCGTCGACAACGCATCGCGCGACGGCTCCGCCGCGATCATCCGCGATCAGTTTCCCGATTGCGTGCTGATCGCGAACAGCACCAATGTCGGGTTCGGGCGGGCCAACAACCAGGCGCTGGAATTCTGCAGCGGGCCGTTCGTGCTGCTGTTGAACACCGACGCGTTCGTCTTCCCGGACACGCTGGGCAAATGCCTGGCATACATGCGGGCACAGCCCCGCTGCGGTGTGCTGGGCGTGACGCTGCTGGATGAAGCGGGCCAAGAGGTCTACAAGGGTCGCGCGTTCCCCGACCCCTGGTCGAACTTTCTCTTGCAGACGGGTTTGTCGTGGCGCCCGCCGCAAGAGACCCATGGGCGCGACGAAGTCACTCCTGCCGGCGTCGTGCGCGAATGCGACTGGGTCGTCGGCTGCTTCTACATGACGCGGCACGAAGTCATTCAGAAAGTCGGCTTGTTCGACCCGCGCTACTTCCTGTACTTCGAGGAGGTCGATCACTGCAGGGCCGTCAAGCAGTCTGGCTGGACCGTCGAGTGCCTTGTCAGCGCAAGTGCCATCCACATCGGTGGCGCCAGCGCCGAGTCCGAGGGCGAACTCTCTGCCGCAGGGCGGCAGATCTCGGCGCTCCAGATCGAAAGCGAACTGCTCTACTTCCGCAAGCACAACGGTCTGCCGAGCCTGGTGCTGACGGTCGCGCTGACCCTGCTCGCCAGCGTCATCTGCGGCTTCAAGTGGATCCTGCGATGGCGCGGTCTTGCCGGTCTCGAAGCGATAGCGCGCAACGCCGCCATGGTGTGCCGGCTGACCTGGCGCACGCGCCTGGGCACGCGGGCAACCCGCTGACGCGCATGGCGGTCTTCGAGAACATCCGCGCCGACTTGCGGGCTCACGGCGGCGACTGGGGTGCACAGGGATTCTGGGCGCTCGTGGTCTACCGCTTCGGTCGCTGGCGCTACCGCGTCAGGCCCGCGCTGCTGCGAAAGGTGATGTCGGCTGTGTACAAGCTGCTGTTCAAGTTCGTGCAGATCATCACCGGCATCGAATTCCCGTGCGAGGTCGAGATCGGCCGCAACTTCGTCATCGATCATTTCGGCGGCATCGTCGTCAGCGGTTACGCCAAGTTCGGCGACAACTGTCGTATCCGCAACGGCGTGTGCATCGGCCTGGGCCGCGTGAGCGACCCCTGCGCACCGGTGATCGGCAACAACGTCGACATCGGGGCCGGGGCGACGCTGCTGGGGCGGATCACCGTGGGCGACAACGTCCTCATCGGCGCCAACGCCGTCGTGGTGCGCGACGTGCCCGCCAACAGCGTCGCGGTCGGCAACCCCGCCGTCGTCAAACCTCGGAGCACGGCAAGCTGATGCTCGCGGATGTGGTCGGTGTGGTCATCGGTCGCAACGAAGGCGAACGCTTGCGTCGATGCCTCGAGTCGATGGTGTCGCGGGTTCGGCTGGTCGTCTATGTAGATTCCGGCTCGACCGACGGCTCTGTCGAGATGGCAAGCGCTCTGGGGGCGACCGTGGTCCCGCTGGACATGCAGCAGCCCTTCACGGCAGCGCGCGCGCGAAACGCCGGGTTCACCGAGGCCGTGCGCACGGCGCCGGAATGCAGCTTCGTGCAGTTCGTGGACGGCGACTGCGAGGTTCGCGCCGACTGGCTGGAGCGGGCGCAGGCCTTCCTCGGTACTCATCCTGAGGTTGTCGCGGTGTGCGGGCGACGCCGCGAGCGTGACCCGCAACGTTCCGCCTACAACCTGCTGTGCGATATCGAATGGGCCGTGCCCACCGGCCCGGCCCGCTCATTCGGCGGCGACGTGATGCTGCGCGCCAAGGCGCTGCGCGAGATCGGCGGCTATCGCAATGACCTGATCGCGGGCGAGGAGCCGGAACTGAGCGTGCGGCTGCGCGCGAAAGGCTGGGGCATCGTGGTGCTGGATGCCGAGATGACGCTTCACGACGCCGCGATGACCCGGTTCGGCCAATGGTGGACCCGCATGGTCAGGTCCGGATACGCGTTTGCCGAAGGCGCCTATTTGCACGGCGCCGCGCCGGAACGGCACTTTGTGCGAGAACTTCGAAGCGCGCTCGCATGGGGGCTGATCTTGCCTTTGCTTATCCTCGGCGGCTTGGTCGCCGGCGGCCTCTGGGCGATCGTTCCCGCGCTGTTGTATCCGATCCAGGTTCTCCGCCTGGTCTTCAAGAACACCGGAGCGCTTCGGCAGCGCGTGCTTCGTGCCAGCTTTCTGGTCATCGGCAAGCTCCCGGAAACGCAAGGCGCCCTGCGTTTCTGGAAGCACAAGCTCTTGCGCCGCAGCAGTTCGTTGATTGAATACAAGTAGTCGGCAGGCCGTTCGGACACCGCCCTATGACGCGGCTCGAGCCACATGTCGCTGGATGTATATACGGGTTTTCCATCAATCCGTAACTTTCACTTCGAACTGTGGACCAAGACACGCCGAATGTGTCGTTGTTGTAAACCACCGCAACGCAAGCTGTCCAAATTTGGCCAATGAGGTCAATACGCGGCCGATTTCGCGCTCATTGCCCGTGGTTCGGATCCTGCGACTTAGGGATTGTGTTCAAACACACAAGTTGGCCTCGCCGGCCACCGCGATGCAAGCGGTTACCGACGAGGACTTTTGTTTACAACCCCTTGGTCAAGGCAGCCTCATCCAGTGCCGAAGACAGTCCGAGATGTTCAGGCAGATCTCGCCCCGACTGATTTGTCGGGCACTGCACTGAACCACAGTGTTAGAGCGTTCCCCACGCACCCGCGTCGTACTGACTCCGTCAGTTTCTCGCCCCCCGCACTGAACGTGCGTCGACCTTCGGGTCGGCGATTGGATGACTTTATCAGCGAGAATTGAAATGTCACACGATCAACTGTTCCGTCCTTCTTCTCCCCGCCTGCCTCTGTCCACGAGCTTGCTTCTCTTGTCCGCTGCCGTTCTGTCGGCCTGCGGCGGGGGCACAAGCGGTGACACCACCCCTACGGCAGGTGCCGACGCCGTCGTCGAATCGGATCAAATGCAATCCGCGCTTGCGACCACGAGCACCACATCGTCCTGGACTAAGGTCGCTGGCGAGTGGGAGTCATTCACCATGGCAACCTCGTCAACGGTTCGTTTCGGCTCGGGCACGAAATGGGTCACGAAAACGGTCCTGGGTGCCGGCAAGTGCACGAACGCCTTCTTCGGATCGGACCCGGCCGTCGGGCTCAGCAAGGAATGCGATGTGGCGAGCGCGCCTGCACCAGCGCCTGCGCCCTCTTGGACGAAGGTAGCCGCCGAATGGGGTTCGTTCACCGCCCCCGCGTCCTCGACCGTCCGATACGGCTCGGGTTCGAATTGGATCCAGAAGACGGTATCGGGTGCTGTGCAATGCACGAACACCTTCTTCGGGTCGGACCCGGCACGCGGGACCGTCAAGGAATGCGATCTGCTGGCGAGTGCGTCCGCTTCGGCACCGGCACCGGCTCCGGCTCCGGCTCCGGCTCCGGCTCCGGCTCCTGCTCCGGCTCCGGCTCCTGCTCCTGCTCCTGCTCCTACCGGTACTACCATTGACACCGCTTGGATGAACTTCGCCACCGAAGGCGACAGCAACATCGCCTACACCGGCGTCGTGCGCTACGGCAACGGCATCAACTGGGCGACGAAGACCGTGAACGGCAGTTTCAGCTGCTCGAGTGGGGATTTTGGAGGCGACCCCGCACCCGGCTTTGAGAAGCAGTGCCAGAAGCAGGTCTCGGCCCCGCATGTCACCCAGCTTGCCGCCGGCATGCCGGTGATCAACCCGGCGTTCATCCAGCCGTCCGCTAAGTTCAAGACCGGTTCACGCATTGCCAGCGGTGGAGACGCGGGCAATCCGAACCAGGACACTGGCGCAATGCGCGAGCCGTGCCGGTATTCGCACTTCAACAACGACGATCCGATCGTGTTCCCGGGTCAGCCGGGTAAGGCCCACCTGCACATGTTCTTCGGCAACATCAACACAAACGCTGCCACCACGCCTGCCAACATCACGCAGTCCACGGCGTCGACCTGCTTCGGCGGCACGCTGAACAACACAGGCTACTGGACCCCGGCTCTGGTGGACGTCCGCACCGGCCAGCCCTGGGTACCCGAGGCCGATGGCGCGCTGTTCTACTACAAGGGCGGCTACCTCGGCGTGAAGATGGCCGACATCAAGCCCTTCCCGGCCGGCCTGCGCATGATCGCCGGCAGCGCTTCGAACACCACCGAAGTCGCTCAGGCTGGCGTGGTCCGCATCTGGTGCGAGGGCGGCGACGGCACGATCCGTAACCGCATTCCGAGTTGCAATCGTGGCGAGAAGTTGTCTTTCGAGGTCATCTTCCCGCAGTGCTGGGATGGTGTGAACCTCGACAGCCCGGACCACAAGAGCCACATGGCCTACGCGAACAACGGCTGCCCCGCCTCCCACCCGGTGCCGCTGCCCGAGATCAGCATGAACCTGCACTATGCCGTGGAGGAGTCGGGCACGGACAAGTACCTGCGTCTGAGCTCCGACAACTACGCGGGCGGCGTGGGTGGCTACTCGATGCACGCCGACTGGATGAATGGTTGGGATCCCGCAACGCTCAAGCTGTGGACCACGAACTGCATCAACCCCAGCAAGGACTGCCATTCGGCGCTGATGGGCGACGGGAAGTACCTGTACTGATGACCCACCGCTGATCAGACCTCGCTTCGCTCCGAACGATCGACATGCCTCGCGCTGTCGATCGTTTTTCGTTCTGGAGTCCATCGCCGCCGCAGCGTGTCGCGCGCCGGCACCGCCCCGGTCGCGCGGCAGGTCCGTCAGTCGGCGAGGTAACGGGCGAAGTAGTCGATCGTGTTC
>Ga0307509_10012557_pt1 | contig 10123 bp, 10 predicted proteins | sample 10_EM_MG_FD_202245 | JGI IMG/M metagenome (GOLD analysis project Ga0307509, IMG submission 202245) | Populus trichocarpa ectomycorrhiza microbial communities from riparian zone in the Pacific Northwest, United States - 10_EM | ecosystem: Host-associated > Plants > Roots > Unclassified | place...
TTCAATAACACAAAGGTTTTCGTTTCATATTGTCTTTGAGTGAAGAAATGAAGAGAGGAAGGGGAAAGGAAAAGTGAAAAATGTCAGGTGCATGACAGATACTAGGTTCCCCACTCCACTTCAAGAATGCCGAATGAAACCAAGTCAGAGTGTTGGCCTCGCAGCGTGAGGATGCACGGGCTGCGTGAGTAGTTCAACTTTGGGGGGGTGGGGTCCAAGAAGAGTACAGGAGATGGAACGCGGTTCGCATGAAGGACCCGTGGAAACGACAGTAGTGGGATTGACCGGAAGGAAGACCGTCGCAGATCGGAACGCGCCGATGGCTGTTTCGACCACCCCACATCATGTCACCACGAACTCCTCGACTTCACAATGAACGATAATGTTCTCCAATCCTGTGCAACTGTCTGTAAAGCTTCAAATGATGAACCATTCGGGGCCCTTTTACCTTGTTGAGCAGCTCGTGGTCCCGCCTGACCCACCCTGCCGCGCGAAGTGATACCGGCCGCCCGTCCAAAGACATCTCGGAGCTCTTCGTCCAGTCTGGACCCGTCCCTCTCGTCCACGAGCTCAGACACTGATACTTATCCCAATCACTTCGTGGCTTCAACCAGAGTGGTTGATCTGGCTGTCACAACCCGGTAGATCTGGATACAATGTTCTGGTGTTTTCTGGGTTCAGAGGTGTTCTACTCTGTGAGGAGTTTAACTCAAACTCGTTCGGATGCGAGGAAATGTCCCGGGTCATCAAATTCTTTCTCAACCTCAGAGTCTTGTCTGAGCATCCACCCTGCTCCCTCCAACCGCTTCGACGCACCCCATTCTAGTGTCCCAACGACTTGTATCTCCGGCACCTAAACACGGCTTCCTCTTTGTGTGTGCCGAAACGTCGATAAGTCTAGATTTCCTCTGGGTTGTTTGGCCAGCCGCCAACCCAAGTTTTGTGCAACAGCTGAAGGATAGCGGCGGATCCTTCTGTGCAATCCTTGATTTCTCTCCACGTGTCTCCGTTGGGTAAGTCCTCAGCCTGCTCGTACTTCCATCCGCATGCCGTGTAATTGATCCCCCTCGTCACAGGGCGTAGGGTTGGATATTTCGGCATACGACATTATCGATACTATGGTTTCCAACCCTTCTCTTCCTCGTCTCCCTACAATTTCTCCAACGAACCTCACAGTCCGGCAACATCAACTCCCACACCCGCTCGCGATCTCCGTGGGTGTTCGAAGCCATGTTGGAGAGGAGGACAAATGTTTTGACATGCTTGTATCCAATGACTGAAGCGGTGTCGACATGTCACTTTGTGATCTACTCCTACGCGTCAGGGAACCCGGCCAGAACCCGTTGCACAGGTTCGGGATGAGGTCCATGTGGTTTTTGTCCGATTCGAAGGACTTGTAGCGCTCTCGTCCTCTCGCATTACCCCACATCGCGTGTGCGTTCGTTTGTCGGCAGTGACCCGACGTTACAGTAGGCTCAACGACCCAACCCGTTGGCGAGCTGGTGTGTCGAGTTTCCCTGGGATTGATTGGGAATTCGGAGACTGCTTCTTACCATTACAGTATGCCCCACCTTCCAAAAATGATGGTACTTCTTGAAGTGTTCCGCCTTGTTGCATGCCGCTCTTTACATAATGAATGGACCCTGACCCCCCGACAATCATCCCCTCTCCATTTTCAGGCGTGGAATTTGAGCATACGTTCAATAGATCTCGACCCACTCGGTGACGGCCAATGGGTGGTGGTGAGCCCCGGACGTGGATCGGCTGTGGCTCGGAATGATCGAGGCATAAGGTCAGATCACACGAGCGGACCCTGGAGGTCATGGTCTATAAGTTCTCTAATTATCTTTACTCCACTCCACAGCGAAAACTCGAACAACGAGGTAGCTATGCAGTACGAACTCGAAGCACTCACAACTTGTGCGACAGCTTTTGTTTCTCCGAAGGCATAAGAAACTTTCCGTGATCAACGATGTCCCAGCGGACCCATCTTGAGTCTTTGGATTGTCCCCACCCCCTTTCACCTCCCAAAGGTCGATCGCGCTGAACGTGAGAATGTCTATAAGGACACCAGTGGGATCTCCAGGCCGAAGAAGTGATGCCACCAGCGCTCAGCAATCCCTCTGATGGCTGGTTCATCAGCCGAATCGGGGGACGATATGAACTCGGTCGAACGCATCATCCACTACGCAAAAACTTGGGCAGGAGTTTCCACACCAGGTCCCAGAGATGAAGCCAAAGGTGCCTTGGTCTGCTGGGGGACACGCAGAGATCTGGGACTTGGTTCCGAGCGTGCATCGTCGGCTCCAATCCCGCCGTACGAGAACCAGCGAAATAGGTTCGACTGGGTCGACCCGATTGTTTTTGGAACATGGACTCCTACGGAAGAGGGTCCTGGGTCGGATCGTGTTGGCAATAGTCATGAGCCGTCCAAATCTCAAGGGACGGAGGAGGACGCTCGTCACGGTACTTTGATCTGTCGTCGACGTTACGTTTCCCAGGCAGGATAAAGCGCTGGCTGTAATCGTGGTAATCATTATGCTGCACCAATGGTGAGTTCAAGAACGTGCGTTCGCACCGTTGAAGTAAGAGATTGTGGGGGTTGAAAGGAGCATGGAAGTGGTGGTCCTCCCATCCCTAAAAATTGATTTCCCCTGCCAAGGACACACGCTCCCTAGGCGATCATCTACCTCGGGGCGGTCACTCCGCTGTCCCCATGCGTAAGAGGTCGGGTGCGTGGTAGAATTACAGCCGGAGGCCATCAAGGGAACCTCTTGAGTATGACATGGGGCGCTTGATTGCTGGTGGGAGGGACACCAACAGCGGACCAAAAACTGGCTCACTCCTGGCGCAAAACCTATCTCTCGGAGGCCGAAAAAAGACATTGGGAATTCGACACGGATGGAAGGGGGGCGTGGATGATGGGAACGAAGACAGCAGCGGACTTGCAATGCGCCAAGTCGATCCGCCACATGTGGTTCACCTACTTGGACTCCGAGCGTCCCGTTCCGCCTTTCCCACTTAGGATTCCTTTTCTCTGGCGTTGTCCTTGTCGAAGACATCAGATATCCTACTTTCATTGATACCACGTTCCTGCGGCCTCGCCAGTACCATCGCCAGCCGACGAAGACGGTTTTTTGAGCCAGTTTGTGGGTCCCACCCGCTCCCGACCTTCACAACCCGACAACTCAAAACACATCGATCAGTGGACAGTGAAGAACTTCAAGAAGCATCACCTTCTTTCCTCGCATATCGTCGGTGATGCGAACCGTGATTGTGGATGAGGCTGTGGTTCCCATGGTCATCAGCGATCCCGTCGGTTCCGGGGCCAAAACTTTGCTGCCATCGCCAAGCCATCATCTTCTCAAATGCAATGCTCACAGATTCCCCAGTTGACTCTCGGGCTTTGGGAGTTGGCCAAACACCGTGACTGCCAGGAAAAACTGTGGGCAGAGATTAACGAGACTCTGGAGAAAGTCAAGGCAAGGGGTGATACCGATTGCACGGCCAACGACTTTGAGAACATGCCTTACCTGGTAGCCGTCGTAAAGGTTCGTAGGGATCGCTTGCTCGTGTCCACTAAATGAAGGGCGAGACTCACTAAGCCCCCACAAAGGAAATATTGAGACATCACCCCATCGCCATAGAAGTAGCGCGTATGCCTATTGAAGTTGACATCCTACCTCTCACGAAACCGGTTGTTGGTACCTCCGGGAAGGTGTACACCGAACTACCAATTCCAAAATGAACCCCTATGACCATCTCGGCGATTGGATATAACTTGTGCATCTCTCTTGCTGACCCCTCCTCAGCGGTGTACTCATGCTGTTGTTTTCACAACAGGAACAAGGATGTGTGGGGTCCAGATGCTTACGAATTCCGACCAGAGCGCTGGTCAGAGATGAAGGAGCAAGTGGAATCCCCCGTTGGTGTTGAGCAGGCGTTGTTGAACGGGTGCGAAGCGCCCGGTTCGACGGACCGGTCAACGAGTCATCAGACGAGTCCGGATCACGTTTACCGCTGATCTGATGCCGGCGTAGCGCTCTAGAAGCGATCCCGATGATCCGGTGGCGCTCATCAGCAGCCTCGGTTAATAGTTGGCCTTAAGCTGACAAGCGTGACCAAACATGGTCCGTGCGCACAACACAGCATGGTCTGTGCGCAGTATGCATATGTATATAAACCTATGACCATCATGCAATCCATTAACGCTTCTCTCTTCCCTTCCACCACTGCAAATCCCCTCTCCCCTCACCTCAGGTAAGAAGTAGAGTATCCTGTGTAGTATATAGAATATATCGCATGCCTGCTCAACAGGTTATGAGCCCGGGCTACACCCACCTCTCTTGCTGCGCCCTAACAGGCTGTGCATTGAGGCTGCTCTGTTACCTTACCTAGCGCCTTCCACGGCTGCTATATGCGCTGCTCATTGCGTGCAGGGATGAGGAACCCCTGTCTCTCAGGGTGTTCATCACAAGACATCTGTCGCAGAACCCACATTTGTAGGGCCCAGACGCCTCCAGTCTAACTGGTATGCCTCTCATGGGAAGGCCTGTAGTGTGCCATCATACACACCAGGCGACGGCGAAAACGGTCTAATCAACCGTGAGGGTATAGCTTAGATCCCCTTATTGGTGAAACACCGAGACAGTCAGGGAAACTATATTCCCTGTCTTGCACTCTTAGAGAAAGTGAACACCGCTGATACATATTTGGTTGTAGGTTTCACCCTCACCAAACAAACTATCACCAAAAATGACGTCGCAAATCGCTCAGCACGTCCCAGTCCTCACCGGACCTAACTACCAAGCATGGCAACCCCAAATGGAGTCGTTCCTTATGGCCTCTGGACAGTGGCTAATCCTTGATAAAGCACGTCCTGAGAAGCCGGTGGAAGGTTTCACCACCACCACCACAAAGAAGTCAGCAGGGTCCTCTAAGGACCCTGAAGCGACCGCCATAGATGCTACCGATGACTTCGCTGAAAAGTTAGAAGCATGGGAAACAAAGTCCGAAAAGTGGGACAAGACGAACGTGAAAGCGCTTGGAAACATCCGCTTACGTCTCCACCATTCCATCTCCTTCAAATATAAGGAGGTGTTAGTAGCTGGTACCCTATGGGAGCAGCTAAAGGACAGTTACGGAAGCCCAGGAATACTGAGCATATACGCCGAGTTCAAACAGGCAATTGAGACCAAGATCCCCGATAACTCGGGTCCGTCTCTTGCCATTGATAGGTTCGCCGCACACTTCGGGTGACTAGCTGAAAACGGGGTGGTAATAGAGGATCACCTCCAGGGCATGATGCTCCTGTCAAAACTCCCCCGTCTATGGAAGCTATCGCCCAGTTGATGTGCCAAGAAAACGACATAAAGAAGATCACAATCTTGGTCGTTCGAAGGGCGATACTTATGGGTTGGAAGCAAAGGTCTGGATCCAAAGGCCAGCCTCGACAAAACGCCCAAAAGCTCAGCGCGGTTAAACGTGGACCGAACGAGCCCCCCTTCCAGCAACAGCAGCAGCAAGGAGAAGGGTCAGGAGCTTGAGGAAAAAGGAACCAACGAGGAAACCAATCCGGACGACCACGAGCCCAACAGGCTCAACCCGTCCAGCAACAGGAACCACCTCCTTTGGGCCCTCCTCAACCTTTCCAGTTCGGGCACATTGCCTCCCCTGTCTTCCATTCCCCCTGTGTCCAAGTGGCACCATGGTATCCTCCCCTGGCTCCTCAGCCGATCTACCCATCGTTCACCTCGGCCCACAACTTGGCCAAACGACTTGGAGTCATCCCTTCCATCGAAACCGTAAAGCATCTCAAGACCTTCTAGATGACAAAGGACCCTCGCCCTCTGAAGAAGGCTAAGAGGACCCCCACGGACAAAGAGATGGTCGACATCTGGGGTTCAGATTTTGAAGAGGAGCTTGTCCCCACAGAGGACACGGCCGGTCCCTCCGGAACCACCCAAAGGTTGGTGACAATCTCACCCGCTAATAACAGCGCTGACGATAATCACCTTACAGCGATTAAATCAAGGATGACTAGTTCTCCACCCAGTTTCACTACGAGTGTACAGAAGGGCAGAAGAGAGCAAAGTAGTTACCTCCCATGTATTTTCGCTATGGGCTATAATAAGCTGCCTTCTCTCAATATGGGTGATGAGAATTTGACTGAAGCAGAATGGATGCTCGATTCAGGAGCATCTGAACATTTCACAGGAGACATAAACGACTTCGTGGAATTTGAAACCCTAGCCCCAATCGCTGTGCAAACAACAACAGAGACAACCAATATAATTGGAAGGGGCTCAGTCATTCTACAAATAAAAAACAAGGTTTTGCGGATCTACCCTGTTTATTATATTCCGGAGTTAACTACACAACTTTTCTCGCTTGGTCAGTTTCTTCAGGCTGGCCTTCTTTTGAGCGGGAACGCCAGGCAAATATCCGTGCACGAAGGAGAAGAGGAATTCCTCTCCTTCTACCCTCGACACAAGAAAGGTACCATATATGTGGTCCAGTCCCTCTTAGGAAAGAAAGTGGACGCCAGAATCGAGACCATCCACATGGTCGATTTTGAAATAATGCACCGACGACTTGTGCACCCATCAAATGATGTGATGCGACAGGCCAGGAAATATGTAAAGGACTTTCCAAAAGTGGAGATCCCGACTGAGCACTTCTGTCCAGGTTGTGCGCAGGGAAAAATGCCAAATAAGGCTTTCCCCCCAACCGAGACAAGGGCCACTGAGCCCTTTGAGTTGATTCACTCAGACTTGAAATCGTTCCCTATCGACTCTTACCATAAGTTTCAATATGCTATCATTTTCTTTGACGATTATTCCTCCCATGCTTGGACAATAAACCTAAAAATGAAAGACGCTGCTCTCCATGCCACAAAACACTTCTTGGCTATGGTTGAGACCCAGTACAAAACCGTTGTTCGTGGATGGATGTCCGATGCTGGAGGAGAATTCAAGTCAAAAGCATTCATCTCTATGCTCACCGAGAGAGGAATCAAAATCCTCCAGAGTATCCTGCATGCCCATCAGCAAAATGGCCGTGCGGAGAGGATCATACGAACACTAATGGAAAAGGCTGAATCCATGAGACTGCGGGCATGTCTTCCTCAGTCTTGGTGGGAGTTTGCCCTTGACCATGCGACTCACATATATAACCGAACACCAATTCGCTGCCTCTCCTGGTGTACACCTAGTGAATGGTTGAGCGGAAATTGACCTTCAGTCGATCACCTCCAGGTTCTCGGCTGCGGTGCCTACGTCTTCATTTCTGCTGAAGTACGTACGAATAAGCTTGCACCCAAGTCAGAGCTGATGACCTATCTCGGGTCTCACCCTGGAGGAAAAGGATGGATCTTTATGCGCGGACCAAATAACGTCATCTTCTCCGCAGCACAGGCCATCTTCGATGAGTCAATTTTCCCAAATGTCCTAAGAGTTTAGTCCGGGTGCCCAATACAAGGCTGCAGTCCCCTGCGCCTAAACCCCAGAAATGTGCAGGAGAAAACTGCCACTGTCCTCTTCCATTTGAAGACGAGATTGAGAGCTATCCCGAGCATCCTGTTCCCTCAGGAAGCAAGGGGAAAGCCCCCGAACCCGCTGGGAGAGAAATTTCCCGCAAGGGACGGGGATGGAAGACCGGTGATGAGGTACCCTCTGGTCCCCCGGTCGTTCCGATCCCTGCACCTCCCCAACAGTGTCCAGAGCAGCAACATCCACAGGAGCTGCGCCGATCTGGAAGGGTTCCCAAACCCTTGATTAAGCCTGATAACATCTATGGGAGCAAGACTCCTGTAGAGATTGAGAAGGACATCAGTAAACAAAGGGACTGGAAGCGAATAGTTGGCAAAGAGTCTAGCCATCCACAGCGGGGAAGCATTCCCGGACCTAGCCGCCAGCCGCCTCCGGAACCTCTCCTTGAGGAGGAGGGCTCAGAGTCGGAGGATGAGGTTGAGGAATCCCTCGATCCCTCTGATAATGAAGAGTCGTTGACCGTCAATCGGCTATGTCGGGAAGGGGGAGTAGCTTTCCAACATTTTCTTGTCTCCAAGGCCATCGTTCCTTCGATAAACGTAGCTCATCCTGACTACGAGCCTGAGACCCCTCAGCAACCATCGTCACCAAAGGAATGGACCTACCGAGACATCCTTAAATTACCCAAGGATATGCTCGAGGAATGGAGGGCTGCCTGTGAACGGGAATTGGAAGCCCTTGAGCGCAGGAAAGTATATGACGTGACACCGCGTCCTAAAGGACGCAAGGTAATTAAAAACCACTGGGTGTTTGACGTCAAAGATGACAGACGTAAACAAGCCCGCTTAGTAGCGAAAGGGTTCGGACAGGTTGAGGGCCTGGATTACGACCAAGTCTTCTCACCAGTAGTACGCTTCGAAACAGTGCACCTCATATTAGCAATGGCAGCACTCGAAGGCTGGGTGGCCTACGGCCTCGATGTTCGCAATGCCTATCTTTATGGCGAACTTGACGAGGAGATTTATATGGAGCAACCAGAAGGCTTCAGGATCCCAGGAAAAGAGGACTTTGTTCTCCGCCTTAGGCGTGCCCTCTACAGATTGAAACAAGCCAGGCTTGCTTGGTGGCAAGCTCTGAAACAATCCATGGAGGAGTTAGGTTTTACTTCCCTAACCTCTGACGCAGGAGTATTCATATACAGAAGTAAAGATGGGTCTTTTGTCATCACAATTGTTTATGTTGATGACGCCATCTTCTGCAGACCCTCCATACCTTTAGTCCAAAAGATGAAGGAGGCGTTCATGAAGAGATGGGAGACTCGGGATTTAGGAGAAATAACGGAATTCCTCGCATAACTAGAGTTGGCAGGTCGGTTCACATCGACCAAACCGCCTATCTCCAGCTGGTGCTGCAGCGTTGTGGAATGCAGAACGCCAAGGCTGCTATCACTCCTCTCCCGGCCGGGTATGTGCCGATCAAATCGGAAGAAGCAGCAAACCCGGAGAGATGAAGTAGGTTCCAAACCGTAATTGGATCCTTACTGTACCTCATGCTAGGTACCAGGCCAGACATTGCTTTCGCAGTAACCAAACTTGCACAACATGCTGCAAACCCGTCAAAGGACCATCTTGACAAAGTGCTGTATATCTGCCGCTATCTCGTTGGTACCCAGCACTACCGTCTCAGTTATGACGGAGCCTCTGGCCAGGGACTCTCGGCGTGTACTGACTCAGACTGGGCGTCGGACAATAATACTCGACGCTCCCAATCTGGTTACTTTGTGAAATTAGCTGGAGGACTCATCTCGTGGACTTCGAGAGCGCAGAAAACTATTGCGCTATCGTCCACTGAAGCTGAGTATATGGTGTTCTCTGATTGTAGCCGCCAGGTGGTCTGGATGCATACACTTCTGGGGGAGCTCGACTACCACCTCAAGCCAATCCCAATCTGTGGTGACAACCAAGGTTCGATATTTATCGCCTCAAATCCCGTCACTGAAAAACGCTCGAAGCACATCAACATCCGCTATCATTACATACGTGAAGTTATAAGTCCAAAGCTCACGGAAGTCTACTTCATTGAAGGTGACGACAATCCCGCAGATCTTCTCATGAAGAACCTGGGATCTGTTAAGTTCTTGAAATTCAGAGCCATCCTTGGCCTCAAGTTCTTCAGGTCCCCCATTGATATCTAAGTTGTTCCATATACTCGCTTGCACACCCCCCCAACAGTTTGAAATATTATGAAATCGGGGTGATGCTTAGCGAGGGGGAGTGTTGAACGGGCGCGAAGCACCTGGTTCGATGGACCAGTCAACGAGTCATCAGACGAGTCTGGATCGCGTTTACCGCTGATCTGATGCCGGCGTAATGCTCTAGAAGCGATCCCGATGATCCGGTGGCGCTCATCAGCAGCCTTGGATTATAGTCGGCCTTAAGCTGACAAGCGTGACCAAACATGGTCCGTGCGCACGACACAGCATGGTCTGTGCGCAGTATGCATATGTATATAAACCTATGACCATCATGCAATCCATTAACGCTTCTCTCTTCCCTTCCACCACCGCAAGTCCCCTCTCCCCTCACCTCAGGTAAGAAGTAGAGTATCCTGTGTAGTATATAGACTATATCGCA
>Ga0307509_10012558_pt1 | contig 10122 bp, 8 predicted proteins | sample 10_EM_MG_FD_202245 | JGI IMG/M metagenome (GOLD analysis project Ga0307509, IMG submission 202245) | Populus trichocarpa ectomycorrhiza microbial communities from riparian zone in the Pacific Northwest, United States - 10_EM | ecosystem: Host-associated > Plants > Roots > Unclassified | place...
AGCTCCGCCACTGTCTCTGAGTCAGATAGGCTATGCTACCGTATTGCTATGTTTAGTTTGCTTTGCTGGAAGTTTATATTTAGGATTCCGGGTATGGAATGGTCATGTAGCACTGGCGAAGGCTGAACACTGGTTGTTTGTTTATTTCTTTCTTTGGTCTTGCAGGATTATAGGATTCCGGTATGTGCGCAGCTACTGGTAATGATCGTGATTGCAGGAAGGCTATCGCTCTTGGGTTTTGTATTTAAACCAGTCTCCTGGCTAGCAGGAGACAGCAGACTTCGACAGACCTTCAGTCTAAGAATACACTTGGTTGAACGGCAATCCCTGAGTTCTATTTGCCCTTCAACTATTATCTCTTACCTCCGGTCCCTTGAAGCCTCCCTTAGCACCAGCGCTAGCAGGTCTACCGCCGGTCCTATTGTATTTTCGTTAGACAGGAATAAACCTGTTACAACGATGTAATGACCTGCCTGACCGTACATCATGGTTTTTGGTGGGCCCTCAGCCTATGAGTCCTCCCTCGCCGGCGGTCAACCACCCTCTCCCCCGGGCCCCGAAAGAGCCATAGAACAGCCGTCGTTTCTTTTGTTTTGGGGAGCCCGCCGAAGGGTCTGGGTCTCTCTACCTGTACGTTTCTATGTATTGTTTCCTTACGTGTCTGGGGTATATTATCTTAGGTTCTAGGCGGGGGAGACTTTTCCTATGGACTCGGGGTGTTTGATTTTTCCTATAACGAGGTGAAGCGGGCGGGATGACGTTTCCTTATAGATTTTTTATCTCCATAGCTAGCGCTGCATGAGTCTTTTGTACCTTTAAACATAATAACAATTTGATTAAAAAAAAGTAAAAATAAAAATAAAAAAAAACCACCAAGAGATAGGACACGAACCATCTCTCCTCCACCTCCGGCGATTGAAATCTCAACACCACGGGAAATCATCGTCACTTTCCCCCACCCACCTCTCTTCCCCCACGATGGCTACTGCCTAGGGGTTGATGTTAAGCCATCTTCCCTCCTCTCCTGGGTCACGCATGCCTCCCCTCCTCGGGGTTCTTGTTCCCGTTCATCGTTGACACCCGCTCATGAAGTTCGGTTCTCCCCCTTACCCCGCACTTGCTTTGCACCTCGCTTAGCATTTTGCCCGGTTGGAAAGCTTCTCGCTTCGTTCACGGTCGGCGATATGGCGTCCGGACTCTCGGTTCAAGTAAGGCTTCGGTTCTGCTGGGCTTGTACCTCGGATGGGGAAAGCTTCGGTTAGTAAGATCACGGTCTCGCTCGGTTTCGCTGTCGTCCCAAAAGCCCTTGCTATGGCCCGTTAGTCGGTTGTGGCTAGCCCGTTCGCGATCCTTCCTCTACCCCCCTCCCGGTTCCATCCCCTGGTACCGTACTGCCACTTAAGCTGCCACCTTACTGCTAAAACTCCTCCTCCGGCTGGCACCCTACCCCCCCCCCCCCTCTGGCTGGCACCCTACTGCTCTTAACCGGCTGGCACTCTCCTGCTACTCTCCGGCTGGCATCCTACTGCTCATCATCGTTGGCTGGCATCCCCTCTGCTCGGTGGCTCCGCTCGCCCACCTGCCTTTCTCCCTCCTGCGATTTACTCTACGGTCGCAATCCTCGCTTAGGTTACAGTTGATCATCGTATTGGCCTGCCTCCTTGGTCTCTCCTAAACGCCGACGCGCCGCCACCTTGCGGTCACTCCCGACCGTTGAGCCGCCGCCCCAACCGGATTTCACCGTACGGGTTCTTGGACTTGGCATATTGGCAACAGTAGTTGTATCTAGGCGTTTCTTCGATTCTTTTCTTAGTGTTACCTGGGGGCCTGCTGAAGGGTTTGGGTCTCTCTCCTGTACGTCTCTATGATTTGTTTCCCTATGTGTCTGAGGTTTTTCTTAGGTGCTAGGCGAGGGGGGCTTTTCCTATGGATTCGGGGTGTTTGATTTTTCCCATGACGAGGTGAAGCGGGCGGGATGAAGTTTGCTTATAGGTTTTTTATCTCCATAGCTAGCGCTGCATGAGTCTTTTGTACCTTTAAACATAATAACGATGTGATTACAAAAAAAAAAAGAAAAAACGACCAAGAGATAGGATCTTCACGCAACCATCTAAGTACTTTTCTATACTCAAGATATTGCAATACAATTACTCTTTACTCTCTTTACAAAAAACGTTCCTCCACTACGAGAGCTTATGCTCAAAGAACCCGGAGACTATTGCGATAGTCTCGACCGGCTGCCCGAACATAGGACTATTGTGATAGTTCTATCAAGCACGCCGTTCCACCCATCTTACTATCTGACGAGATAGTGTCCCTCGCCGGATCATTCAAGAAAAGCAAACCAGTTCCGTACTATCTGAAGAGATAGTACTCCCCTACGCCTTAAGTTAGAATAAGGGGAATTGCTGACTAAAAAGATAACTATCGTTGCCTGTTGCATACCTGATGACAATAGGATTGTTACATTTGGTTGCATCTCCGCGCAACACCCAACGATAGAACGGCTCAACAACCTGTCGATCGAGAAATCGACCTTACCGAAACAGAAATCAACCTAGAAGGGCTAGGAGAAGCATTAGCCGAGTCTATTCAACACTCGAGAGCCGCAAGCTCCGAAACAGATAGCGCGGAAGAAAGTTCTGACTCAGACGAAACAGACGCAGCACCTACAAGGAGAAACACGATGGCGTCCACATCTACACCTAATCCAGACACGAAGGGCAAAGAGGCGGCTCCACCACTACCATCCAACCTCACGCCAGACCAAATACAACAAATCATTGGAGCCTTAACCGGTGGGTCTGGAAACACGAAGAAACCTAAAAGTAGAACCCAGCACATTTCATGGCCAACGAGACCAACTCAGGGGTGGGCTGGCCCAGCTGTCGGTCTACTTCAAGGGAGTAGGATGGGAGTCCGATTACAACAACGACAAGATTGTCTATGGTCTTAGCCTTCTGAGAGGCGACGCATTGAAATGGGCTACGCCATACATCGAAAGACTACAAGATGTAACATGGAGCAGTTGGGACGACTTTAAGAATGAAATGCAGGGACAGTTTGGCGAAATCGACGAGCAAGGAGCTGCACGAGCAAAACTCATGAGGATGGTTCAAGGATCGAAAGGAGCTACGGAATACTGGAACGAATATAGACTGATCGCCAGTCAGACCAGAATGGACGATGCAACCCTAACTTATCAGCTAATGAAGGGATTTAAAGCAGAACTCCAAGACGCATAGGGAATGGACGGATCAGACTCGCAGGACCCACAGTTCGTGGCCAACTGGGCCATCAAAAAAGAGACGAAGATGGCAGCCATCAAACACATGCGTCACGGGACAATCAGCAAAGAAAAAATTGTCTCTCCAGGGACCCCATGAAATCAAAATGGGACCTTTCGACCTCAGAACGACAACCAGGGCGATCCAATGGAGTTGGATGCTACCCGAAGAAGGCCTGGGTTCAACATCTCGGCCAAAGAATACCAACGAAGAATGAGAAGCAATTTATGCCTCAAATGCGCTAAACCGGGACATCGAGCGCTGGCATGCCGAAAGTGTGTTGGTATGAATCCAGGCCAACAGCAAGGAGGGAGCGACATGGGAACCAAAGAACGAGAACAAGAAACAATGGAGACCACCAGCCAAAGCCAGGGAAATAGAGGTCGTCAAGGAGGAAGAATCGGGAAACGACGAAAGTCCCCAGTAAGCAATGGTCTGAGGGACAGGACCAAACCAAAGCCCATTGAGATGAGGAACCTTTACGCGGCACTGAACAACACGGAAGCACTGAACAACGAAAATGACCATATTATGGTCACGATACGACTCCACGGCACAACAAGACAAATCACGATTAAAGCGATGATCGACTTGGGAGCCACCGAGGACTTTATCAACAAAGGGTTCTGCAGCAAATACAACATCAGAACCACGCAAGCAAAAACGATACGAGAAGTTTACCTGACGGACGGTCGACCCAGCGCTATGGGACCAATTACCCATACAGCGAAAGTATCTATGGACATCGGCAGCCATAGGGAATTGGCGATTTTCTAAGTGGCTAAACTACCCAACCATGAGGTCATACTAGGAATGCCATGGTTAAAGCAACCCAGTCCCCAAATCGACTGGGGCCAAAGAAAAATGACCTTCGAAAGCGAACGGTGTACGACATGGTGTTTAAAGGAATCAGCAACTGTATATGCAATACCCGAAGACGAGGCGCGAGAAGAGAACTTGAAAGTCGAGTTCGGCGCGACCCAAAGCAAGAAATATCAGAGGATACAAGTTAGGTTACTTGACCCTCAAGCAAAGTTACCGACTAGAGGATCGGCGAAGGCGGCAGGACACGACCTGTACGCAAACGAAGAAAGAATAATTCCAGCCCGCGGACAAGATGTTGTCACAACTGGAATATCAATCACACTACCAAGAAGAACCTATGGACGGATAGCGCCACGAAGCGGCATGGCAGTTAAACATCAGATTGCTGTCAATGGAGGCGTAATCGACTCCGACTATACCGGCGAAATCAAAGTGGCACTTGCCAATATGGGCGATCAGGAATACCGAATCAGGAAGGGCCATCGAATCGCACAACTAATCGCGGAAAAGATAGTCGAAAGCGATTGCTACCAAGTCCCCAAGCTAGGGGAAACCAAGAGAGGACAAAAAGCATTTGGAAGCACGGGAACTTCCAAAGCACAGATCTGCGCGATCAGTGCACAAGCTTTCGGAAAGTTCTACCAACGACCCGACACGACCACAGGGATTCTCAAGTACAACAAAAAAGAAGGACGAATAAGTCTAGAATCAGTCAACATTAGCACCGAGCTAGCCATCAAAAGCGGAAAATACCAGAAGAAGAGAAAGCTGGAGGAGATAGTGCCTCTAGAATACCACAGATACTTGGATGTATTCGAAGAAGAAGAAAAAACAGAGCTCCCGCCTCACCGATCAGGTGTAGACATGGAAATCAAACTCGAGGAAGGACAAGGATTACCAGTCAAAAAGATTTATGCACTATCCCAGGACGAACTGGAAGAGCTCTGGAACTACATCAAGCAAAACGAAGAAAGAGGATGGATAAGAGAAACCTACTCGGACGGAGGATCTCCAATCATGTTCGTCAAAAAGAAGGATGGGAAACTCCGACTATGTGTCGACTACAGAGCACTCAACTATGTTACCAAGAAAGACCGATACCCCCTACCTCTGATAGGGGAAGCTTTAGACAGGCTAAGGACGGCCAAATACTACACAAAGCTGGACATCAAGGATGCCTATCACAACGTTAGGATCAAGGAGGGAGACGAATGGAAAACCACCTTTACCACGAAATACGGCACGTACGAATACCTGGTTATGCCTTTCGGGCTAACCAACGCACCAGCGGCATTCCAAAGATGGATCAACAGAACTCTGCAGTCTTATATCGACATATGCTGCATAGTATATCTGGATGATGTCCTCATATATTTGGACAATCTGGAACAGCACCAAAAAGATGTGGCAGCTATCATCCACGCCATACGAAAGCAAGGGATGAAACTCAAACCATCAAAATGCGAGTTTCACCAAAAGGAAACTGAATACCTAGGATTTATTATCAATAACGAAGGAGTCAAAGTTGACCCCATCAAGACCGCAGCCATATGGGACTGGAAACCGCCTATCAATAAAAAAGGAATCCAAGAATTTATGGGATTCTGCAACATTTATCGACGATTTATCGAAGGATTCAGCAGGACGGCCAAACCCCTATACGACCGAACCAAGAAACACGTCAAATGGGAACGGGGAGAGAAGGAACAAGGAGCCTTTGACGAGCTACGACAAAAGCTATGCTCAACCCCGGTGTTGACATACTTCAAACCAGGGAGACCACTCCTGGTTGAAACCGACGCCTCGAAATATGTCTGTTCAGGCATATTATCTCGACATGACGAAGACAGGAAATGGAGGCCGATAGCATATCGGTCCAAAACAATGGCACCTGCCGAATGCAACTACCACGTACACGACAAAGAGCTATTAGCTATAGTTCAAGCGCTCAAGGAATGGAGACGATACCTCAGAGGAAGTGGGCAACACTTCAGGGTCCTAACAGACTACAAGAACGTAATAAGGTTCACAACAACAAAAGAACTGACCGACCGACAAATACGATGGAGCGAAGTCCTAAGCGGATTCGACTTCAAAATCGAATTCAGACCAGGAACAGAAGGGGGCAAGCCGGACGCCTTAACTCGACGAAAAGCCGACATGCCACAGGAAGGAGATGAACGACTCACACAGAAAGAAAGGATTCTCCTACCAGTAGAAAAATACTTCGACACCAGTATCCAGGAAATGCAGACAATAAGAATTGAAGAAACGAGCGACGAAGAACTCCGCGACGAAATGGCCCGGAACGAAGAAATTCAGACGATAAGGAAAGCGTTGGAACGAGGAGACAAAGAAATGAAAGGGGTTGCCCTAGGACTATGCCAATGGAAGGACAAACACCTATTGTACCAAGGAAAGATTTGGGTGCCCAACAAAGAAGGAATTCGGACCAACCTTATACGTCAACAGCACGATATTCCGCAAGCAGGACACGGAGGAAGTGCAAAAACGACGGAACACCTACAACGCAAATACTATTGGCCTCATATGCACAAGACGATAAAACAATACGTCAAGAATTGCGACATTTACCAAAGAATAAAGGTGGTACAACATGCACCTTATAGCCTGATGAAACCAAACGAAGCCCCGGATCGACCATGGAAATCCATATCCATGGACTTCATCACGGATTACCAAAATCAGAAGGAGATGACGCAATCCTGATCGTCATCGACCAACTCACGAAAATGGCGCATTTCTTACCATGCACTAAGGAAATGAAGGCGCGGCAATTCTCGGAACTTTTCATGAGGGAAATATTTGGATTACATGGGATGCCTAAAGATATCATAACGGATAGAGGATCAGTATTTACTTCCGATTTATGGAAAGAAACGACAAAACAACTAGGAATAGAACGAGGATTGAGCACGGCATGTCACCCGCAAACGGACGGACAAATGGAACGGACGAATTCCACTTTGGAACAATACCTCCGAGCATACGTCAATTAGCAATAAGACAACAGGAAGGAGCTCCTACCAATGGCCGAATTCGCATACAACAATGGATATCAAGAAAGCATTACGCACACACCCTTCTTTGCAAACTAAGGAGTCAACCCCGAATATCGGACCATCGGGCACCTAATGCAAGGAAAAATCACACCACCGGAAGACATGAGTCAATTACATGATATCCTATGAGTGGAAATGACGGAAGCGCAACTAAGACACAAGGAATACTGCGATGCAGGAAGGAAGCCCGATCCGAATTTACAGTCAGGAGATATGGTCTGGTTATTGCCAAGAAATATACGAACAACAAGGCCATGCAAGAAACTGGACTACAAGAAAATCGGACCCTTCAAAATCTTGGCCAGGATAGGAGGAAGTGCTTATAAGCTCGATCTTCCACCATCGATGAGGATCCACAATACATTCCACATCTCTCTTCTCGAACTATATCACGACGATAAGTTTTCTTCCCAACGAGCACAACCACCACCTCCAATTATCATCGAACGAGAACCTGAGTACGAACTCGAACAAATTATCGATTCTCGACTACACTACAGAAAACTACAATACCGGGCCAAGTGGACCGGTTATCCTCCTGAACACGACAAAGTCTGGTACCCCTACACAGACTGCGAAAATGCAGGCATCGCAAAACAACAATCCCACCGGAAATACCCCAAAAAGCCCTCTCTCGATCAAGATTGAGGAACAAGAAAACGGGGAGACTTGGGTCTCCATAACACCATCACCGCAACTCGCACCCCCACCACCACCTCCCGGAATGACGACACCAAGACCCCCGACACCGAAGACCGCTCAAGAAGGGTGGGAAACCAACGTGGGACTACCCACGAGCCCCCCATACCGAGCCCCACACGAGTGGGAAGAAGCAGAAAGGAGGGAACGAGCCCGAAAGGAGCACAATGTGCTGTCATGGATGGCATGCTACGAGGACGGGTGCCAAGTGCACTACAGGGACAAGGAAGCCTCGGGATGGTTTCCCCAAGACCGATCTCGGTCTGTGCCATCAGTACCGGTATCGCACCGGAACAAAAAACAACAGAGGAAACGCCATGGGCAGAGCGTGACATGGTACACATGCTACGACGACAAATGCTTCGTACATGTGCAAGCGAAGATCAAAGCGGGGTACTACCCGCAGGAAAACGGCGAGAGGAAACCCCTCTCAAAATGGCATCCAAGGCATCCCGAGCCGGAACAAGGAAGGAAATTCGGGGCCATGAGGACATGGCAGGAGAAGGAGGAGAGCGAAAAAACTCAACCAGACGTCGGAGCCTTACAAAGGCAGATCCAGGAACTGTTGGACGAAAAACAACAAACACTGGAGAAGGACGAAAAAACCAGACAGGAGCTAGCCAACTACCAGACCACAATAGGACAAATGCGCGAAGAAATGCAAGGACTTCGCAGAACGGTCGCGGGATCTGGTTTCCGCCTGGGAAGGATGAAGAGAGAGGTGGACGATGCGAGGAAAGGAAACCAGGAGCTCGAGCACCGGAACCACGAGCTAAGGAAAGAGTTGAGAAGAGCTGGGCGGAAGTTGCTCGATTTGGGCAATTAGCATTGAGAGACCGATGCTAGGGGGAGAGGGGAGCTAATGTCACAAATCGTGACTAAGCAAGGCAGATTTCAAATGACTAATACTTATTAGTCATAAGGTATGTTGGGTTTTTACACTATGACGTCATTTGACTCATAGCTTTCACATGACTGCGCACTTGCGAGTCATTGGTTGATTATAATTGGTTAATAATTTCATGACGTCACGATTGTGACGTCATATGGTGTAATGATCTCGCACATGACTCAGATTACGAGTCATGGGTTTCACGCATGCGACTCATTCGAGCCCATGATCGGGTTTATAGGTTGAGATCGAGTAAAGAGGATGTGCGCAGATGATTTGTAAGAATCAGCTGATGGATTTCGCACCATGACTAATTATTAGTCATAGGGGCTATGTTAGGTAATGGTGACGGATTACCAGGGTTAGGTTTGTGGGAAGATGCCTATATAAGGCTCTTGGTTTTGACCAAGAGATAGGACACGAACCATTGCAACAACACCTCGAGCGATTGAAATCTCAACACCACGAGAAATCATCGTCACTTTCCCCCACCCACCTCTCTTCCCCCACGATGGCTACTGCCTAGGGGTTGACGTTAAGCCATCTACCCTCCTCTCCTGGGGCATGACTGCCTCCCCTCCTTGGGGTTCTTGTTCCTGTTCTTCGTTGACACCCGCTCATGAAGTTCTGTTCTTCCCCTTACCCCGCACTTGCTTTGCACCTCGCTTAGCATTTTGCACGGTCGGAAAGCTTCTCGCTTCGTTCACGGTCGGCGTCAGGGTGCCGGACTCTCGGTCGAAGTAGGCCTTGGCTTGCTGGGCTTGTACCTCTGATGGGGAAAGCCTCGGTTAGTAACATCACGGTCTCGCTCGGTTTCGTCGTCGTTCCAAAAGCCCTTGCTATGGCCCGTTTGTCGGCTGCGGCTAGCTTGCTCGCAATCCTTCCTCTCTCCTCCTCCCGGTTCTGTCCGCTTGCACCGTACTGCTACCATCCTCTCCACGGCTGGCACCCTACTGCTCATCACCGGCTGGCACCCTACTGCTACGCACCGGCTGGCACCCTACTGCTACTCACCGGCTGGCACCCTACTGCTAATCGTCGTCGGCTGGCATCCCCTCTGCCCGGTGGCCCCGCTCGCCTACCCACCTCTCTCCCTCCCGCGATTTACTCTACGGTCGCAAACCTCGCTTAGGTTACGGTTGATCATGGTATAGCACTGCCTCCTTGGTCTCTCCCAAACGCCGACGCGTCGCCATCCTCCGGTCAGTCCCGACCGTGAACCGGCGTGCCCCTTCCGGCGACTAGCCGCGGGGCCTTTTGGTTAGGCATATTGGCAATAGTAGTTATATCTAGGCGTTTCGTTGATTCTTTTCTTAGTGTTACCTGGGGGCCTGCT
>Ga0307509_10012559_pt1 | contig 10122 bp, 7 predicted proteins | sample 10_EM_MG_FD_202245 | JGI IMG/M metagenome (GOLD analysis project Ga0307509, IMG submission 202245) | Populus trichocarpa ectomycorrhiza microbial communities from riparian zone in the Pacific Northwest, United States - 10_EM | ecosystem: Host-associated > Plants > Roots > Unclassified | place...
TAGCTGCGCGTGTACTCGCCGGCCGAGGACTCGGTGTACTCCGGGTTGTCCGACTGCATCAGCCAGTTGTGGCCCTCGGCGGAGTTGGTGCCGATGTCGTAGAAGTTGTCGTAGAGCCCGAACTGCTGGGCCAGCGCGTGCTGGTTGGGGGTCACGTTCTCGCCGAACTGGGTGAGCGAGGCGTTGCCGTCGCCCTGCGGGAGGTCGCCGAAGACCTGGTCGTAGGTGCGGTTCTCCTTGACGAGCAGGAAGACGTGCTTGATCGTCGAGGGGTCGCCGAGCCGGGCGGGAACCGGGACCGCCTTCGCGCGGCTCTTGCCCTTGGTCGTGGTGACCGAGCCGGGCGTCCAGCCGTTCTGCTTGAAGACCTTGGCCGTCTGGGACCTGACGGTCGGGTCGCTGGGCAGCGTGAACCGCGTGAGGCTCGATGTCGTGTCGTGCGTGTTGTGGCCCGCCGCGTCGGGGCGGAGGGCGTCCACGCCACGGGTGTTGGCGACGACGATCTGCTTGCCGTCGGCCGTGATGCCCGAGGGGAAGTAGTCGGTGGGGAGCAGGCCGACGTAACGGGCGGGCTGCTGCGGGGAGTTGTAGCGGTAGACGGCGACCGCGTTGGCGCGGCCGAGCGTGACCAGCAGCCGGCCGTCGTCGGTGAGCGCCACCGCGTTCGGCTCGTAGCCGACGGACGCCTCGGGCCACGGCTGGGTGGCGATGGTCTGGACGACCTTGCCCTTGCGGGTGTCGATGACCGACACGCTGTTGTCGGCGGTGTTGGTGACGAACACCGCGCCGTTCTTGGCGTAAACGGCGGTCGGGTGCAGTCCTACGGCGATGGTGCCCACGGCGGCGGACGGGTCCGCGGTGTCGATGACACTGACCGTGCCGGTGGTGCTGGCGCCCGTCTTCGGGTTCGCCGGGACGTCGGTGCCGTAGGAGTTGATGGTGGTGTCGCCGGGCTTCGCCGGGCGCCCGCCCTCGTTGCTGACGTACAACCTGCCGCCGACCAGGGCGATTCCGCGCGGGGCGGTGCCAACTGACCAGGTCTGGTTGATGGTTCCGGTCGCCGCGTCGATGGCGACCACCTTGTTCTGGCCGTTGACCGCCGAGTAGACGGTGGAGCCGTCGGGGGAGAAGACGGCCGCGCCCACGAGGGCCTGCTTGGTGCCGTCGGCCGCGATCGGGACGGCGGTGGGGGCGGCGAGGGTGCCGTCGGCATTCACGGTGAACTTGGTGTAGCCGCCTGCCTGCCCGAGCCACAGCTGCTTGCCGTCGGGCGAGTAGGTCGGGCCCTCCTGGCCGACGGCGCCGCTGCTGATGCGCAGGTCGTCCGCCGTACTGGTGCCGATCTTCTGCTTGATCTGACCGGTGGCCAGGTCCATGACCACCAGAGAGGCGTCGCCGTCCGCGATCGAGGCGGCGAAGTGGGTGCCGTCGGGGCTGACCGTGGACGACATGATCTTGCCGTCGTTGATGACGGTGCGGCTGCCGTACGGCTTGATGTACTGGTCGCTGGAGACGACCTGGCCGTTGGCGGTGGTCTGGCCGACCTGCTGGGTGCCGAACTGGTATGTCGAGGCGACCGCCGTGCCCGTGACGCCGAGGGCGACGGCGATACCGGCCGTCACGAGCAGTGCCCGGCGGCCGACGTGTCTGCCGAAGAGGTTGACCTGGTTTTTCTCGTTGATCCGACGCTGGCGGGTTACCTGCACGGAACTGTTCCCTTCACTGGGTGTCGAGCAGTTCGACGTTGCCGTCGAACTGCCACAGCGGATTCGGGGCGTCACCGGTCGAAGTCCGCACCAGGAAGTAGCCGTTGACTTCCTTGGGACCGTCGCCGTCCGCCACGAACCGCCCGTCCGAGGTGATGTCAAGCTGGTAGATCGCCGACCCCGTGACCGCGACCCCGGGGAGATGCCAGCTCACGACGCAGCGCCAGTCGTTGCCCGCGCCCTCCTGGGCGGCCTGGCCGTCGCTCTTGGTGCAGGCCGCCGAGGTCCGCAGCTGGGCCTCGGTGACGGCGGGGCGGTGGAGTTGCCGCGTCTGGAGGCGGTAGAGGTGGGCGAAGACCGTGGCGAGGGACTTCTGCACCTTCGCCTGCTCGATCCCCGAGCCCGTCGACGGTGTCGCCACGGCGACCGCCCCCACGGTGACGGCGGTCAGCGCGGCCAGCGGCAGCACGCCGAAGGTGAACGCGCGGCGCCCGGAGCCGTCGTAGGCCGGGTTGGTGAAGTCCCGCCGTACGAACAGGAGATGGGCGAGGACGGTGGCGAGGACGGCCCATGCCAGGCTGACCGCTACGGCGGTCAGGAGCGGGGTGAGCTGGGCCGGGCCGGTGAACAGGCCGTTCCAGGCGATGAAGGCGTAGCCGGGGAGGGCGAGGCGCACGGCTACGGGCAGCGGCAGCATCTGGGCGACCTGCATCGCGAGGGCCACCAGCACCGGCAGCAGCAGGCCCATCGAGGACCGGCCCAGCGCGACCGAGCCGAGGAGTCCGATCGCCGCGAGGGCCAGGGTCGGGGCGAGGGCGCAGAGCCAGGCGAGCAGGACCCGGCCGGCCGCGTCACCCGGAGACAGCAGATGGCCGTCGAGGCCGACGAGCGGCTGGTTGCCGACGGCCAGGAGCCCGCCGACCGTGCTGGAGACGGCCAGTCCCGCCACCAGCGCCAGGATGACCGTGACGCTGGCCAGCGCCTTCGCCGCGAAGATCCGTGCGGGCGAACGGACCGCCACCAGCAGATGCCGCCAGGTGCCGAGCCGGTCCTCGGCCGCGAACACGTCGCCCGCGACGAGCGAGGTCAGCAGCGGGAGCGCCCAACTGCCCGCGAAACCCAGCATGACCAGCGGCCCGGCCCACCCCGTGGCGTGCATCCAGCGGCCGAAGAGGGTGTCGGAGGGGAGGGTGCTCTGTCCGCTCACCCCGGCGACGAAGAGCGCGGGGGCGATCCAGCAGGCGAGGACCAGCAGCCGGATCCGCCATTGCGAGACGAGCTTGACGAGTTCGAAGCGGTAGCCGCGTGCCACGGAGACGCGGGGGGCTGCGACGGTGTGTTCGGCGGCTGCGGTCGCGGTGGTCATCGGCCCGCCTCCTGATCGGTGAGCGCGAGGAACGCGGCCTCCAACGGCGATACCACGGGGGCGAGTTCGCGGACCGCGATGCCCGACCGGACGAGTCCGGCGACCAGTTCGTCGAGGGCGGGTGTCAGTGCGCGGACGACGAGCACCTCGGTGTCCTGTCGTACGCCGCTGTCGTCGACGATCCGGACGCCGGCCGTGTCGGCGGCAAGCACGCGTGCGGCCTGCGCGTCGGACGTCCGCAACCGGTAGTCGAGTTCACGGCTCTCGGCGGCCAGTTTGCCCAAAGGGCCGGAGAACACGACCCGTCCGGTGGCGAGGATGGTGACCTCCGAGCACAGCGCCTCTAGGTCGTCCATGCGGTGGCTGGAGAGCACCACGGCGGTTCCGTCGGCGGCGAGCCTGCCGAGCACCCTGTGCACATGTCTCTTGCCCGCCGGATCAAGGCCGTTGGACGGTTCGTCGAGCACGAGCAGCCGGGGTCTGGTGAGCAGTGCGGCGGCGAGGCCGAGCCGTTGGCGCATACCCAGCGAGAAGCCTCGGGCCCGGTCGTCGGCGACATCGGTGAGGCCGACCTGGTCGAGTACGTCGTCGATGCCTGACGTCCGTGCGTCGCCGCCGCGCAGTGCGGCCAGCGCGGCGAGGTTCTGCCGGGCGGTGAGGGAGGGGTAGAGGCCGGGGCCGTCCACGAAACCGGCCACGCCGTCGGGGGCCGCGAACGCCCGTCCGACCTGCCGGCCGAGGATCTCCAGGCGCCCGCTGTCGGCGACGGCCAGCCCCAGCAGCAGACCGAGCAAGGTGGTCTTGCCCGCCCCGTTCGGCCCGACCAGACCATGGATCTGACCCTGCGTCACATCCAGATCCACGGCGTCGAGCGCGACGACCTCGCCGAAGCACTTGGTGATCCCGCCCGCCCGGACCGCGTGGAGTGTCTCCATGAGCCCCTTCTCTCCTGAATCCTCAGGGAACCTAGGGGCACCACACATCACACACACAGACAGCCGTCTGAACGCCCATGGAACGGATCGTCAAGTCGTCGGCAAGCCGGGTGAAGGAACGGTCAACCCGAACGGTCAACCCGCGCGCAGCATCAGCCCGATCCCGGCCACCAGCAGCACGGCGGCGGCGATCCGGGGCGCCCCGAACCGCTCCTTGAAGAAGACCGCCCCGATGGCCGCGCCGACGATGATCGACGACTCGCGCAGGGCGGCGATGGGTGCGAGTTCCGCGCGGGTCTGGGCCCACAGGACGAGTCCGTACGCCAGCACGGACAGGGCGGCACCGAGGAAACCCACGGCGGCGAACGGGCGTAGTTCCGGGACGAGTCGACCGCGTCGGAGGTAGAAGGCGTAGGCCGGGATCATCCAGCCCTCCGCCGCCATCAGCCAGGCGATGTAGCCGAGTGACGATCCCGAGGCGCGTACCCCGAGTCCGTCCACGACGGTGTACGCGGCGATCGACAGCCCCGTCGCCAACGCGGCACCGATCGCTGCCCAGTTGGGCCGCCGTCCGCGTATCCCCCACAGTGCGACCCCGGTCAGTCCTGTGCACGAGAGCGCGATGCCGGCCGCCGCCCAGCCGTCGGGCACCTCGTGCGCGAAGACGGCGGCGAAGACGGTGACGACGAGGGGTGCGGTGCCGCGCGCGATCGGGTAGGCCTGACCGAAGTCTCCGAGCCTGAACGACTTCATCAGGAGGAGTGTGTAGGCGAGATGGATGAGGGCGGAGGTCGCCAGATACGGCCACGCGGCGGCCTTCGGGAAGGCCGTGAACGGTACGAGGGCGAGTCCGATGACCGTCCCGCCGCCCGTGATGAGCGTGAATCCCAGCAGCTTGTCGGTGATCTGGTGCGCGAGGGCGTTCCAGCAGGCGTGGGTGACGGCGGCGAGCAGGACTGCGGCTGCGACCGGTGGGGTCACGAGATCTGCTCGCGCACGTCCACCAAGGTGGCACCGGCGTACGCGACAAGTTCCTTGGGTTCCATGGGAAACACGGCGTGCGGGTTGCCCGCGGCGGCCCACACGACGTCGTGCGCGAGCAGTGAACGATCGGCGAGTACGCGGGTTTTCGTACGGTGTCCGAAGGGCGGCACGCCTCCGATGGCGTAGCCGGTCGTCTCCCGTACGACGTCCGCCTTGGCCCGGGTGACCTTCTCGACGCCGAGTTCCTCACGGACCCGTTCCAGGTCCACGCGTGAGGCTCCGTCCATCAGCACCAGCACCGGTACGCCGTCCGCCGCGAAGATCAGGGACTTGCAGATCTCACTCAGCTCGCAGCCGATCGCGGCGGCGGCCTCCGCGGCGGTGCGGGTCGCGTCCGGGAAGCGGCGGATGGCGGTGAGGAGGTCCCCGAGTCCCAACTCCCTCACAGCTTCGGCGAAACGGGGGTTGGCGCCGGAGTCCGGAGCCGGGGGGGTTTCGCTGCCGTTCGTGGTCATGTACTGCACGCTAGCGGGGGGTGCACCGGGCCTGCGACCGAGTTCTTGCCATGGGTCCGCCGGGGCGTAGCGGTTCCTCGCGTCGTCGGCTCAGCGTCTTCCGGTCTCGCTGCGCAACCCGTTCGTCAGCCGACGGATGCCTGGGGGCAACCTTCCGGTGTTTTGGCGTGTCCACGTTGTGTGCTGACGATACGTAGAACATGGCGGACAGCGGCTGCTGCCGCTTTCGTGACCGCTGCCATGGCGGTCACGAACCCGGCCGCGCATGCCGCCGGAACGACGCTCGTCCTGGACACCCAGGAGAACTACTACCTCCCCGCTGCGGGAGAGGGTCCGAACCTGGGCCTCGGCATCACGGCCTCGGGCGGGGACGCCCATGACGTGTCGGTCGTGGTCGACGCGTCGTCGCTCGCCGGGAAAGCAACGATGGAGGTCACGGGGGACTGTGTGAACACCGGCACCTTGAAGGTGCGGTGCGATGTGGGTCCGCTGTCGGGCAAGGAGTCGATCGACCCGTTCTTCCTGAAGCCCACCGCGGCCGCCAAGGCGGGCGACACCGGTGCCATCACCTACACCGCCACGGCCTCCGACGCGACCACCGTGACGGGGAGGACGGACGTCCTGGTCGGCGGTCCCAAGCTCGTCGCCCGGCCCTACCCGGCGCTGAAGGGCATCGCCCCCGGCGACGTCTTCGAGCGCACCCCGGCCTTCGCCAACACCGGCACAGCCCCCGCCGACAAGGGCGTCATGCTGATGGTGCAGGACTCGGAAGGCGTCTCCCTCGCCCGCGACCACTCCAACTGCCACTACTCGGAACGGCCCGACGTCGGCGCCTGGTGCCGGTTCGACACCCCGGTCGCGGCCGGCACGGCCTACGAGACCGACGCGCCGCTGCGCTACACCGCCGCCAAGGACACGATGTACGGCTACAACTCCTACGTCGTGTGGCCGGTCGGCGGCACCGCGCCCGACTCCTTCGACCCGTCCGACTTCCCCGGGACCGGCACCGGCGCGCCGCTCGGCCTGAAGTCCGTCGCCGCCGGCTCCGGATTCACCGGCTCCGGGTACGGCACCTTCGCCACCACCCAGCACGCCGACTACGAGGCGCTCGGCGACACGGTCGAGGGCAAGGTCGGCAAGACGGTGAGCGTCACCCTGGGCGTGCGGAACAACGGGCCGGGCTGGATGAACTTCCGGTGGATGGACACCGAGAACTCCGGCACGTTCGTGGTGACCCCGCCCGCCGGCACCACCATCACCGGCATCCCCGGCCCCGGCGAACAGGGCGACCCCGGACCGCAGTGGACCTGCACACCGCGCAAGGCCGGCGCGAAGAGCTACACCTGCGACATCAGCAGCACGGACTTCCGGCCGGGCAACTCCGTGACCCAGGAGTTCAGGGTGCGGATCGACCGGGTCGTGCCCGGCGCACGGGGCAGTGTGCGGGCGGTGGAGAACGCCGAGTACCCCAATCGTGACGACGACGCGTCGAACGACACCGCGGCGATCACGGTGAAGGCCACCGGCTCGGCGACGTCCAGCCCGTCGCCCAGCGCCTCCGCGTCCCCGACGGCCACCGCCACCGCGAGCCCGTCCGGCTCCGGGGCGGGAACCGGGAACGGGACGACGACCGGCGGCGGGCTCGCGGCCACGGGCGCGGACGGGACCCTGCTGCGGGCGGGCACCGCCGCCCTGCTGGTGGCGGGCGGCGCGCTGGTGTTCCTGGCGGCGCGGAGGTCTCGGCTGTCCGCCGGGAAACGTATGTGACGAACTCGCCCTGGGCCGGGGTCAGATGGTGAGGGGGACGTCCTTCGTCGTCTCGACTCCGGCCGTGCGGCCGGGGCCGGTGTGGTACTTCCAGTAGAGGTTCGTGTGGGCGATGACCTGCTCCGGCGGTGGTGCGCCCCACTGGCTGAGGTCGCTCGTGGTGTGGGCGTCGCCGACGAGTGTCACGTCGTAGCCGCGCGTGAACGCGCTGTGGAGCGTGGAGCGGATGCACTGGTCGGTGGACGCGCCTGCCACGACCAGGTGTCCGACCCGGGCGGCGGCCAGTACGTCTTCCAGGGGCGTGTCGTCGAAGGAGTCCGGGTAGAGCTTGTGGAGCTGGGATTCCTGGTCGCCGGGGGTCAGTTCGGGGACGAACTGCCAGCCCTCGCTGCCCTTCGGCACGTTCTCGTCGGAGTGCTGGACCCAGATGACCGGGACGTCTTCCTCGCGTGCCCGGTCGACGAGGGCGGCGATGTTGGCGACGACCGCGTCCCGCTCGTACGCGTCGGCCACGACGGCGACCTGGACGTCGACCAGCAGGAGTGCGGTGTGGGGCCGTTCTGCGAGTGTGGTCATGTCCGACACGCTAGTCCGGCCCACTGACATCGGCTCGGTTCAGATCGGCTTGAAGCTCGGTTCCACCGGTCCGATCTCTCCGCGTTCGGCCAGTTCCGCCAGGTCTTCCGGCTCCAGGAACTCCAGTTCGTCCGGATCGAGTCCGTGGTGCGGGTCCAGGTTCCGCAGCCGCTCGACGTGGTCGAGGACGAACGCGGTGAACGGCCCCTCGAAGACCTCCAGTTCCAGGCCGTGGCTGTCGGTGACGACCTTCCACCGGTCGGGGTCGGGGTCGCAGGGCCAGAAGAAGTGCTCGTTGCCGGAGTGGTCGTAGCCCCAGGAGATCAGGCCGCCGGGTTCCGGGTGGACGGGGAAGGTGTGCAGGTCCGGAGCGCGGCGCCGGGCCGCGGCGCGCCTCTCGTGGACCTGGCGCATCCGAGCGAGGAGCGGGCTGTCCCCGCGCGGGTGGAAGACCACCAGCTCGTCGCAGACGACGCCCGTGCCGTAGGTGTCGAGGAACGTCTTGAAGTCGGTGGGCAGGGGCGAGGCGACGTACGCCTCGGTCTCGGTCCAGTCGTCGGGGGACGGAGTCCTTGCCGCGGTCGGCGGGCCGAGCAGCCGTAGCAGATCGTCCAGTGCTGTCACGGCCGTAACCCTGTCACCTACGCGATCTGCCGCGCCACCCGAACTCGGTGGCGCGGCAGATCAGTTGTCCGGGGCCTCAGTGCCTCGCGGCAGCCGCCTCAGGCCCGGACCAACTCCCGGTCCTCGTCGGGATCCGAGTCCTTGGAGTCGAGGTCGCGCAGGCCTTCGCCCTCGACGTCGACGTTGGGCAGTGCCCGGTTCAGCCACTTCGGCAGCCACCAGGCCTTGTTGCCGAGCAGGGCGAGGACGGCCGGGACAATCGCCATGCGGACGACGAACGCGTCGAAGAAGACGGCGATCGCGAGGCCGAAGCCGATCATCTTGATCATGGATTCGCTGGAGCTGATGAAGCCGGAGAACACCGCGATCATGATGACCGCCGCCGCCGTCACCACCCGGGCGCTGTGCCTGAAGCCGGTGACGATCGCCTGGCTCGGCTTCTCACCGTGGACGTGGGCCTCGCGTATCCGGGTCACGAGGAACACCTCGTAGTCCATGGCCAGTCCGAAGACCACGCCGACCATGAAGATCGGCATCATCGACATGACGGGGCCGGTCTCCTCGACGCCCAGCAGGCCGGACAGCCAGCCCCACTGGAAGACCGCGACGACCGCGCCGAGCGCCGCCATGACGGAGAGCAGGAAGCCGAGCGCCGCCTTCAGCGGGACCAGGATCGAGCGGAACACCACGATCAGGAGCAGGAACGCCAGGCCCACCACCAGGATCAGGTACGGGATCAGGGCGTCGTTCAGTTTCTGCGAGACGTCGATGTTCATCGCGGTGGTGCCGGTGACCAGGACCGTGGAGTCGGTGTCCGTCCTGATCTGCGTGCCCGCGTCCCGGATGCCGTGGACGAGGTCCTCGGTCGTGACGGACGACGGCTTGGAGTCCGGAACGACGGTGATCGTCGCGGTGTCGCCGTCCTTGTTGAAGGTCGCCGGGGTGACGGTGGCGACGTCCTTGAGGGACTTGATCTTGTCGGTGACCGTGGTGACGTCGGCCTTGGGGGTCTTGCTGTCCTTCGCGTCGACGACGACCATCAGCGGGCCGTTGAAGCCGGGACCGAAGCCGTCGGACAGGAGGTCGTAGGCCCGGCGCTGGGTGGTGGAGGTGGGCTGCGAACCGTCGTCGCCGAGGCCCAGTTCGAGGGAGGCCGCCGGGATCGCCGCCGCGCCGAGTCCGATCACGCCCAGCAGCAGGACGGCCAGGGGGCGCCGTACGACGAAGCTCGCCCAGCGGGTGCCCATGTTCGGGCGGGACGTCTTCTGTACGGAGGTGGCGCGTCGGCCGCCCAGGAGCTTGCTCTTCTGGCCGGTGGGCTTGATCTTCCGGCCCGCGTAGCCGAGCAGGGCCGGGATCATGGTGAGCGCGATGAGGACCGCGATCGCCACCGTGCCGGCCGCCGCCACGCCCATCTTCGTCAGCATCGGGATGTTGACCACGGAGAGGCCGACCAGGGCGATCACGACCGTCAGGCCCGCGAAGACGACCGCCGAGCCCGCCGTGCCGACGGCCCGTCCGGCCGCGTCCTCGCGGTCGCGGCCCTCGGCCAGTTCGGCGCGGTAGCGGGAGACGATGAACAGGGCGTAGTCGATGCCGACCGCGAGGCCGATCATCATCGCCAGGGTGGAGGTGGTGGTGCCCAGGTC
>Ga0307509_10012560_pt1 | contig 10120 bp, 7 predicted proteins | sample 10_EM_MG_FD_202245 | JGI IMG/M metagenome (GOLD analysis project Ga0307509, IMG submission 202245) | Populus trichocarpa ectomycorrhiza microbial communities from riparian zone in the Pacific Northwest, United States - 10_EM | ecosystem: Host-associated > Plants > Roots > Unclassified | place...
AGCACATCGAGATCATCATCCGGCAGATGCTCCGCCGTGTGACGATCATCGAGTCCGGCGACGCCGAGCTGCTGCCCGGCGAGCTGGTCGAGCGCTCCCGCTTCGAGCAGGAGAACCGTCGTGTGGTGCAGGAGGGCGGTCACCCGGCCTCCGGTCGTCCGCAGCTCATGGGTATCACCAAGGCCTCGCTGGCCACGGAGTCCTGGCTGTCGGCGGCGTCCTTCCAGGAGACGACCAGGGTTCTGACGGACGCGGCGATCAACGCCAAGTCCGACTCCCTGATCGGCCTCAAGGAGAACGTCATCATCGGTAAGCTCATCCCGGCCGGTACGGGCCTGTCCCGCTACCGCAACATCCGGGTGGAGCCCACCGAGGAGGCCAAGGCCGCGATGTACTCGGCCGTCGGCTACGACGACATCGACTACTCGCCGTTCGGTACCGGCTCCGGCCAGGCCGTCCCGCTGGAGGACTACGACTACGGTCCGTACAACCAGTAGTAGTTGGCTCTGAAGTACCAAGGGCGGCCATCCCGTTTCGTACGGGGTGGCCGCCCTTGGTCATGCCGTCGCCGGGCTCGCGTGCTCAGTACGGCCGCTGCGGCTGGAGGTACTGCTGCAGGTGGTGCAGCCGGGTGTGGTAGTCCGGGTGGGAGGAGAGCAGCTTGCTCAGCGCGCTCTCCTCGACGGGCACACCGCCGTTCCGCGCGGTCTGCGCGGCCTGTTCGTGCTGCTCGCCCTGGTGCAGTTTGTCGAGTACGGAGGCCAGCATCGGGGCGAACCCGAGGGCGGCGGCGTGTTCGTCGGCGCGCAGTTCGGCACGCCGGCCGACGGCGGCGAGCGCGTACGGCACACCCAGGATCAGCAGCGGCAGCCCGTAGAGCGTGCTGATGGTGGCGAACGCGAGACCGCCGACGATCATCACCACGAAGGCGACGCCGAAGCAGCCGAAGGCGCGCGAGACATGGAAGGCGACCACGGAGACCGCCTTCAGCACCCGCCAGGCCATCCGGCCCGGCAGCGCGTACCAGTAGCCGAGCAGCCCGGACCAGGCGTGCCCGCCGACGTGGTGGCCGAGTTCGTGTGCCATGACGGCGGCCAGCTCGCCGTTGGGCAGCTCGTTCAGGGCGAAGCGGGTGACGCCGACGATGTGGCCGGCCGCGGCGACCGCGTTGAGGCCGTCGCTGTCCTCGACCCACAGCTCGTAGTTACGGCCCTCGACGCCCGCGCGGGCGGTGACCTCCCGCCAGACCGGTTCGATTTTGGCTCGTTCTTGTGGAGTGGGGTAGCGCAGATGGAGCAAACGGCGCGCGAGGGCGCTTTCCGTGGGGCGGTGGAACACGAGTGCGCCGCTGGCCAGCCAGAGCAGGATCACCACGAACGCGAGCTTGCCGAAGAAGGCGGAGAACAGGCCGACGACGGCGAGGCTGCACAGGAAGGTCGGCAGGTAGAGCAGCAGATTGCCGACCGCGGTGGCGTCCGTGTGGCGCTGCTGGCTGGCGATGTGGACGCGGCGGGCGTCGGTGTTGATGTGGTTCGGGTGGTTCGGGTCTGCGGAGGGCGCGGGCTTGGCGGCCGGGGCCGGAGCAGGGGCCTGGGCCGGGGGAGTCAGGGGCGCCTGGGGCGGGGTCTGCGGGTACTGCGGTGGTATCGGGGCGGAGCCCTGCGGGGCCTGCGGGTAGGTGTACGGGGTCTGTGGATAGGTGGGCTGCTGCGGCTGCTGCTGGGGGTACTGCGGGGGTACCTGCGCCGACTGCTGGGGGTACTCGGGGTACTCCGGGTATCCCGGTGGTGGTTGGGTCATGGTGCTTGCTTCCTTCTGAGGCGGGGACGGGTGCCGGTGCGGCGGTCAGCCGATCAGCAGTGAGGCGGGCAGCAGGACCGTGCCGGTGCAGAAGGCGATCAGGCCGGTACGGATCCACTGGTGCTTGCGGGCGACGATCTGGCTCATGTCGGCGAGGGCCTTGGTCAGCCCGGTCGTGGGGTCACGTCGGGTGTCGCCGAGCGCGGTCTCCAACTGGCCCTGTCGGACGGCCTGTTGGATGTCACCGAAGTAGGAGAGGGGCCGGCCGGGCGTCCACTGCTCGGAGCGGTAGCGGGGCAGCACGGCCAGCAGCAGAGCGAACAGCGAGAGCCCCAGGGCGGCCAGCGCGGCCCACCACAGCACGGTGGCCGTGGCCGACAGCTCGCCCGGGGTCCACCCCCGCCCCGCCAACAGCCCGCTGAACACACCGCCGGTCATCCCGAGAGCCCCGACCAGCACGGACGCCTTGCCGTCGGCACGGGCGACTTCGCTGCGCAGCTCTGCGAGCAGCCGCTCGCAAAGGGGGACGAGGTCGGTGGGGTTGGGGTGGGGGAGCGGTGGAGGTGGGGGAGCGGGCGTTGGCGTGGGAGCGGGGTCGAGTGTGGTCATGCGCCGCCGCCCTCTGGCCTGTCGGCTTCCTCAGCGCCCTCCTCCTCTGAGCCCGCGGCCACTTCCGGCAGGCTCTGCGCCGGCAGGGTCGGCGTCCGGCCGTATCCGGGCGGGGGCTGCCAGGCGGAGCCCTCGGGTGCAGCAGAGGGCGCCGAGGCCGGAGACTCGTCGGCCGGAGCTTTGGACAGGGCCGCGGGTGTCGAACCCGAGGGCTGCGGCGGTGCGGCCGGAGATGACGCCGGGGGCTGCGCCGGGGCGTCCGGGTACGAGCCCTGCGGCGCGTGCCCGGCGGGCGGTGAGCCGTACGGCGTGGACGCCGGCATGCCCGCGGTCGGCCCTTGCGGATACGGCGCGACGCCGGCCGATCCGACCGGTCCCGCCGATCCGGTCGGCGCAGTCGGCCCAGCGGGCCCACTCGATCCACTCGGCCCAGCGGGTCCGGCCGGTCCAGCCGGGGTGGTCGGCCCGGGAGGTCCGGCCTGAGCCGGAGACCGGCCGGACGCCACGTGGCCCGGGGCACCGGGGAAGGGTCCGGCGACGGTGCCGGGGACAGCCGTCGGCGCACCCGGGTAGGGCCCGCTCGGGTACGGGCCGCTCGGGTTGGAGGGGTTCGGGTACGGGCCGCTGGGGTTGGACCCGCTCGGGTGCGCCCCCGATACCGCGCCCTGTCCGGGGCCGTAAGGGCTTGTCGCCGGGGACTGCCCGGGCCCGTACGGTCCCGCTGCCGGCGTCTGTCCAGGTGCGTGCGGTCCCGGCACCGAGGCCTGCCCGGGCCCGTACTGCCCTGCCCCCGGCGCCTGTCCAGGGCCGTACGGCCCTGTCTCAGCCACCTGCCCGGGCGCATGCGCTCCTGCCGGCGGCGCCTGCCCGGGAACGTACGCTCCCGGCGCCGGCAGCTGCCCAGGAACGTAAGCCCCGGGCGCCGAAGCCGGCCCACCCGCATACGCTCCCGGCGGTACCCCCTGGCCTGCCGTATAGGCCCCAGGCGCTGCGCCCTGCCCACCCGCATAAGCCCCTGGCGGCACGCCCTGCCCCGCCGTATACGCTCCCGGCGCCGCACCCGGCCCACTCGCATAGCCCCCCGGCACCGAGCCCTGCCCACCCGCATAAACCCCGGGCGCCACCCCCTGTCCAGGCACATACGGCCCCATCGCCGTTGGCTGTCCGCCCATGCCCTGCTCCTCGGTGGGGTGGCTTCCCGGAGGTGGGCCGGCGATCGGCTCGCCGGGGTATTCCGGGCCCGCCCCCGGAGGGAGCGGCGGAGGCGGGTTCTGGGGTACGCCGGGGAGGCGTTGGGTGAGGATGTCGTTGACCGTGCGCAGGGCCAGTTGTTTGGGGCCTTCCAGTTCCCAGTTCTCGGCCGTGTCGCCGTTGAGGAGTTGTTGGACCAGTTCCATCTGGGCCTGGATCATGCGGAGTTGGTCCTCGCGCATGCTGTTCATGACCATGTGGGAGTCCTCCGGGTGCTGGGCGAGGTGGAGTGCCCACTGGTGGACGCCGCCCTGTTGGAGGTGGAACTGGTAGAAATTGATCTTCTCTTCCTCCAACCGCTGGAGTTCCAGCTGCTGTTGGCCCGCGAGCAGTGCCTGCGCATGCTGCCAGCGCTGCTGTTGGAGGAGGAGTTCCTGCTGGTGGGTGCCGTACTGCATGGCGCGGTCGAGCTGGAGCGAGTCGCTCTGGCGGTAGCGGCGGTCGACCTCGACGTCGATGTCCATGCCCCGCTGGGCCGCCCGGATCTGTTCGTCGGCGGAGTGCTCGATGGCCTGCTTGCGCAGCTCGTGCTCGATGTTGGCCTCGTCGCGCTTCAGCCGCAGCGTCCACGTGACCTGGAGTCCGGCGGGGGCGCCGAGCGGGCCGAGGAGGTTCATCCGCTCCAGCAGTTCGACCTCGGCGGACGCGCTGTCGGCGATGGCGAACCGGCGGGTCACCGGCCGGGCCGCCTGCTGGAGTTCGCCCAGCAGCAGCCCGGGTACGTTCCGGTGGCCGCTGGCCACGAACCGGACCGGGTCGAGGACCTGCCAGGACAGGTCGACCGCGGCGGTGAACTCGAACGCGTCGTTGTCGCTGGGCAGCGCGAGCTCGCAGGTGTGCGGATGCACGCCCATGTCCACCTCGTACACGGCGGTGTAGCGGTTCGCCGCGATGTCCCCGCGGGTCGGCCGCTGCGGCGGGAGGTACGCGACGTAGCCGCCCTTGCCGGTGGCGAAGACCAGGGCGTGGTCGATACGGACGTACGACTTGAGGTTGAACTCGAAGCGCGACAGCTGTCGCACGGTGAGGACGGGGTCGACGATCTCGGTGTGCCGGTCGGCCGGTTGCTGCCACTCGGGCTGGCGGAAGGTGGGCATGGGCGTGTCTCCTCGGGCGTACCACCCGGCGTGCGCGGGTCGTTCCGACGGTGGGTCAGCGGATGGGGAGCGTGGTCAGCAGGCGGGCCGCCACCTCGGGCGGCGGTTTTCCGTCCTCGCCGGACATGGTGCGCAGCAGGTGGCTGAGCCGCTGGTGGTCCTCGGGCGTGGCCACCAGCGCCGGGAGCAGGGCGGCGAGCGCCCACTCGGTGGCGGTGGCGCGGTCGGCGATCAGCACCCACGCCTTCAGCACGTCCAGCGCGGGCCGGGTGGTGCGCAGATCGGCCAGCGCGGCCCGCCAGAGGTAGGGGATGCCGTACGCCGAGGCGCTGCCGACGGCCACCGCGCGGGCGTACCAGTCGAGGACCAGCGGCATGCCGTAGCGCTCGTCGCCCTCGGTGCGCCCGCAGGCGTTGACGAAGCCGGCGAGCGTGAGGTCGCGGACCGCGCGGTCGTCGTCGAGGTGCTGGCGCAGCTCCGCGAGCACCCGCTCCTCGGCCGAGGAGAGCAGCAACAGCCCTACGGCCTCGGCGAGTTCACGCCCGATCTCCAGGTCCAGGTCCTGGTCGTTGTCGTAGAGCCGGCGTACCGCCTTGCGCAGTGCGGCGAGTGCCTGCTCGGGGCGCTCCGAGCCGATCAGGCCGTACGACCGGACGCCCACCCAGCGGCGGCGCTCGTCGTCGCCCTCGCACCAGTCGTCGAGGATGCGCGGGATGTTGGGAGTGTCGATGAGGTGGGCGAGGGTCAGCGAGTTGACGGCGACCAGCCGGTGCCGGAACAGCTTGGAGGTGGCCCACACCTCGATGACCAGGGCCATCGCGGAGGGCAGGTCGGTGCGGGCCAGGATCGCGACGGTGGACGCGGCGCGGGTGCGCACCAGCGGACGGCCGTCGTCGGCGAGCCGGCGCAGCCAGTTGATGAGGGCCGGGCGGGCCGACGGATGGCCGGTCCACAGCTCGCGCAGCAGCACCAGCGAGGCCCGCTCGTCCAGGAACCGGGCCTTCTGCTGGGCGACCGGGCCCCACTCGGTGTGCTCGTCCTCCTCGTACCGCGTGGCGCGGGCGAGTTGGAGGCGCTTGCCGATGTGGGTGCCGAAGACGGGGACCTCGGGAACGCGGGTGGGGTTCTCGGTCTCCTGGAGGAACCGGTAGAGGAGATCGCTGAGTTCGGCGGTGAGGGCGTACGGGCCGCCGTCGAAGGCGGCGAGCGCCACCAGGAACGCCTTGTCCCGCAGATGGATCGCGCTCTCGTCCTCCTCGAACCACTCCTGGACCTGGTTCTCCAGGGAGATCAGCGAGAACTGCGCGATCGCGTCCTCGGCGATCTCGCCGGCCGCGAACCGGCCCAACTGCCCGGCGAACGCGGCGACTTCGCGCAGCTGGTGGTCGCGGGTGAGGAACTCGACCACGTCCGGCAGGTCCAGCAGTTTGGCGGCGGTCTCCTCGTCGGTGCGGGTGCGCAGGTGCGCGGCGAGGACGTCGGCCGCGCTGGGCGGTCGCCACTCGACCCTCGGCACGTCCTCCAGTACGGCGTTGGGGCCGACGGTGATGACCAGATAGGCGTCCTGCTCGACGAGCCGGTCCTTCGCGGCGAGCACGTGCGGCTCGCGCAGGGGGCGGTCGCGGCGGGTGGCGAGGTCGCTGACGAGGTAGCCGCGAGCCTGGTCCTCGGAGCTGAACCCGTCGGCGAGGGAGGCCGGGCTGGTGTCGCGCACCAGGGCGCGGACGGGGTCGGCGCCGAGCCGGTGCAGCAGCATCAGGGCGGCGGTGTGGCGGCCGGTGAAGCGGGCGCCGGAGAGGACCAGGACACGGTCGCTGCGCAGCCGTTCGAGCAGTCCGGCCATGTACTCCTCGTCGGCGACGAAGGTCTCGGCCAGGCGCTCCAGGACGATCCGCGGGACCTCGCCGGAGGCGGAGGCGGGCGCGGACAGGCTGGGTATCGCGTAGTGGATCTCCGTCTTGCTGCCCATGATGACGTCGCCGGTGACCTGGCCGCCGCTGACGCCGTGCTGGTCGTGGCCGACGAGGCTGCCGCCGAAGCGGGAGCGGTCGCCGACGTGCATGCTGCGCGGGCTGTGGTCGATCAGGTCCCGGCGGGCGGACCAGGCGGTCTGCGGCTGGTCGCGTTCCTCGTCGTCGCCACCGCCCTGCGGGGCATCGTCGGCGGCCGTCTCGCCCTGCTTCGGGTCACCGGAACCCTTGGCGCCCTTGGCGTTCTTCTGGTCCTTCGGGCCCTTCTGGTCCCTGGGGTTCTTCTGGTCCTTGGGATCGGACGTGCCGCCGGACGCCGCTCTCGGCTTCTCCGGCTCCTCCTGGTCGCTCATGCGCCGTCTCCCCGCTCGTGGCCGCCGAGGTGGACGTCGCCGGTGACCTGGCCGCCGCTGACGCCGTGCTGGTCGTGGCCGACCAGGCTGCCGCCGAAGGACGGCGAACCGCCGTTGAAGTGGAAGACGACGCCCGGCGCCGGGGCTCCCCGTGTTCCGTCCGGCGCCGGGCTGTTCTCCGGTGACCCGCCCTGCGGCGGCACCCGCTCCTCGCGGTCGTCCGGCGCGGGGGCGTCCGAAGCCGGGGTCCGGGGCGCAGGGCGGTCCCCCGATCCGCCCTGCGCCTCCCCCTCCCCCGTGTCACCGTGGTTCTCGCCGGCCGCCCCCTCGGGCACCGGTCCGTGCAGCCAGGCCTCCAGCGGGCCGTTCTTGCTCGCCACCGTCACCCGGTGGAAGTCGTCGGCCGGGATGCCCGGGTGGTCGTGGCGGACGACTCCCGCGTACAGGGCGTCCGAGACGCACAGCGCGAAGTCGGCGGTGCGCTCGCGCAGGGCGGCGCGCAGGACGTCCGCGTCCAGCAGCCGGCAGGCGTGGTTGAGGTCGGAGCCGACCCAGCCGTCGTGCAGGTCCACGGCGACGTACCCCGTGGCGACGACACCGCGCAGCCGGATCTGCGCGGAGCGGGACGCCATGCGGTTGACGGCCTTCAGCCGGACCGGCACCTCCGTGAGCAGGGCCCGCAGCAGTGCCGTGACGGGGGCGCTCGCGTCGATCAGCTCCATCACCGAGTCGCCGCGGTCCGCCCGCAGCCGCCGGGTCTCGTCGATGCCCGCGCTCTCCAGCGTGCGGTCGGTGATGTCGTAGAGCATGCGGCGCAGATAGGCCTGTTCCACGTCGTCCCGGTCGCTGTACCTCTCGATGTCCAGCAACAGGATCGTGCGGCTCACGGGGTCGCTCATGGTCGCCTTTCGCGGGGGCGTGCTTGTGCAGATTGCGCGGGAGCGTGCTTGTTCAGAGCAGCAGCGTGAGGCTGACGGGGCTTCAGCGGTGAGGGAGGATGACGCACTTGGACTGTGAAGGTGTTCACAGTCCGGCTCTGTGCGGCCCGGCCCTCCACCGGCCGGTCCCGGTCCGTTCAGTCCTCCACCGGTCCCGGCGGCGACGGGATCCCCGCGGTCGGGCCCGCGGCGGCTATGCGGCGCAGGATGTCCGGGCGCATGATCAGCATCGTGCGGCGGCCGGTGGAGACGGCCCCCTTGTCCCGCAGCTCCTTCAGCAGGCGCTGGACCATCTCCCGGGACGCGCCGACCGACCCGGCCAGCTCCTGTTTGCTGAGGGGTACGGCGAGTTCGATGCCGTCGGGGGTGCGGCGGCCGTGGGTGCGGGTCAGGTCCAGGAGCAGTACGGCGAACCGCTCCCGCACGCTCATCGACGCGAACTCCAGCCGGCGCCGGTCGGCCGCGCGGGTGCGGTCCGTGGTGAGGCCGAGGAGGGCGAAGGAGGTGGCGGGCGAGCGGTTGAGGAAGCCCTTGAACTGGCCGCGCTCCACCGCCACCGCCCGCACCGGTTCCAGCGCGGTCACCGTCGCCGACCGGGGGCGCCCGGTCAGCGCGGCCGACTCGCCGACGATGTCGCCGGGGCCGCGCAGCGCGAGCAGGGCCTCGTAGCCGTTGGCGGCCGAGGCGGTGACCTTGGTCCAGCCGTGCACGAGGAAGAGCACGTGCGTGGAGGGTTCGTGCTGGCGGACCAGGACCATCCGGGGGGTGAAGTCCAGCGCGCGTCCCAGGGCAAGCAGCGCCGAGCGGTCCTCGGCCTCCAGCCGGGCCAGGAACGGCACCTGGTCGTCCAGGCCTCCGTCGTCCGGCGTGTACGCCGGGATCCCCGTTGTCATTTACATCCCCCGAATTCCGACAGTGGGTCGATCAACGTACTGAAAGCACGGAGTCGCGGAGAGTGAAAGTGCGGAAACCGGCCACTGGCGGAAGCCGGTCGGTCGGCATGCCGGTTCGCGCCATCGGGGCCGCTGCGGCCGGGGAGATGCCGGGTGGGGAACCGGTGCCGTTTTCGACACGTTGGAGCATCATGGAGGCATTCGGTCTCCGGCGCCGGGGGAGGTGTTCCGTGTCGTACCCGACACCGTGGCAGGGACAGGGACAGGGACAGGGACAGGGACCGCAGCCGTGGCACGGACAGGGCGGGGCGTCGATGCTGGCGGCGACCGCCGACCGCGAGCGCGCCGTGGACGTGCTCCGGGCGGGCTTCGCCGAGGGGCGGCTGCGCGAGGACGAGCTGGAGAAGCGGGTCGCGCGGGCCTACGACGCCCGGACGGTCGGCGAGCTGATGCTGCTGGTCGCCGATCTGCCCCAGGGCCCGCAGGCGACGGTCGTCCAGGTGCCGCCGCCCGGTTTCCGCCCGGTGCCGCCGACCTTCCTGCCGGCTCCGCTGCCGCCGACCAACGGCAAGGCGGTCGGCGCCCTGGTCTGCGGTCTGCTGATCGTGCCGACGCTGGGCCTGACCGGTATCCCCGCGGTGATCCTGGGTCACACCGCCCGCGCGGAGATACGCCGGACCGACGAGGTCGGTGACGGGCTGGCGCTGACCGGGCTCGTCTTCGGCTGGCTCGCGGTCAGCGCCTGGACCCTGTTCCTCATGCTGCTGGTGGTGGCCGGCGCGAGCTCGAACTGACCCCTCCGTACCGTAGATTCGAAGATCGCGGAGGGGGTGCGGCTTCGGCTTGTTCCGTGCCGAGCCGTGGGTGACACCCATTTGTTTTGACCGCAGCGAATGAGGTAGGTACGCTCAGACCTTGTGCCTGGGGTGTGCCCTGGCCCTCGTGCGTGCCTTGAACCGCACTAAGGGGGCCGACACTGGCCACCGCAATCTGCGCCCCTTTTGCTGCCCGGCGAAAGTCTGCGGGATTCGACACACCCGACCGCGTGGGTCGGCGACGTTCCAGGTTAGCTTCACCATCGGCACACAGAAACCGGAGAAGTAGTGCCTACGATCCAGCAGCTGGTCCGGAAGGGCCGGCAGGACAAGGTCGAGAAGAACAAGACGCCCGCACTCGAGGGTTCCCCTCAGCGTCGCGGCGTCTGCACGC
>Ga0307509_10012561_pt1 | contig 10120 bp, 18 predicted proteins | sample 10_EM_MG_FD_202245 | JGI IMG/M metagenome (GOLD analysis project Ga0307509, IMG submission 202245) | Populus trichocarpa ectomycorrhiza microbial communities from riparian zone in the Pacific Northwest, United States - 10_EM | ecosystem: Host-associated > Plants > Roots > Unclassified | place...
CCGTGGGCCGAACGGTCTTCCTAATCAACTTAATCTTAATAATTCCTCAAACATCTCGCCTGATCGCTATCTCGAGAAACTCAAGAATTATGCCAATTCCCTCCCGTACTCAATCGAGAGTAACTCTAGGATGCAGCAAATGCTTGACTTCATTTGCCTCCGGTTGTGCCAGTGTGTTGAAGCCAAGGATTTTGATCCAGGATTTGTTCAGTGGGACAGTATGCTCACCTAGTAAGCATTCGCGCGCGTTGTTCATGCCACTCGGACTTCCTATCTAATGCCAGTCCGAAGCTGGCTAATGCTCAAGTACCCAATTCCGAAGGAGAAAAGGATCCACCTAATCCGGATATACTTCCATCTCGCCACCCTTCCCGGGATGCCGACACACATCGTGGCCACGGTATCAGATGGCCTCCAGGTCCTAACAAGGTCCAAGAAGAAGCTTACAATCGAAGACCTCAGGCTTCCATGGAAGCCTCTATTCAATATCCTCGACAACGATCTCTTCCTCAGCCGGCGACAGTTTGAAATCAGGTATGTTATCCCCATTTTCGTAGACGCCCCTGGATCCAACCGTGTATGTTGTAGCCAAATATCGTGGTATATGGGGTACATCGCCGACAACGTCCGGAGGTTTTTCCACCCAGCCGCCATCGAAGAAATGCTGTCCACATTCGTCCCACGGGTGAACGGGACCGAGTTGAATGTATGCCCACTTTCCATGCCCTGATGCGTTCATTCCTTACACGCCTCCAGAGTATGCTAGCGTCGCAATATTATATGCTAACCTTCCTCCCGTTATCACACCCTCAATCCTATCTTCCAATGTTATTCAGAATATGGGAATCGGTAAATTCCTATACGTATGATGAGCGTATGCTTCAGTTTCTCGCCCGCCTGGCGGAGATGCACGTGGATCCCACAGCAAGTGACCCACGCAAAATCAGGGATCTACCCGACGACGCCGTCTCCGGCGATGAGGGCAGACCGCAGTGGCCGAACGAAGATTTGCAGTCTAACGGAACCCACTGGGGCGGTCTGTACAAGGATGTCGGGATTTTTACCGAATACGACTGGGGTTTCCTTATGACCAAATGTTTGGCCTCCATGGGTCAGTTCACTGGAGTTAATCCATTCGTTGGCTGACTATTTCCCGCGACAGAGATCCAATTGGCCGACTCGGGGTCGCTTCACACAGGTTCTTCTGCGGATAGCCAAGCAACCTTCGAGGTAGATAGGCTCCCGAAACCAAGTTGGCGAATATGTGAGTTTCACGTTGGCGAGTGCTATGTCTTAGGTTGACTTTTCGTCAGCATCCCTCGCGCGAATCATCGTTTACTCCATGGTACCGGATAGTATACCCACACCAGGTTCCAATGTTCCAACCCCCTCACTGACGCCATTCCAATCTGGAATGAACACTCCCATCCCCCATGAGACTCGGAAGGGTGCGATTGGGGATTACCTCTCTGCCCCGTTGGGAAAAGGTGGACACGGAAAGATTAAAACGTATCTTGCCGGTTCAAAGGCCCTAGACAGTCTTGCCAAACTAATCGCTACTGTGGAAAGTTTCTTCCACCCGTCCAACTCGGGTACCTGGACGGCCGATGTGAGACTTTCCCTGTCGTGGTGCGTCCCGTTCACGTACTGACCCTTAAAAGCTGAGCGCGTTCATCAAGTACATCGTGTATGACTTCAACAAGCGTATGTACCAAAGATTGTCATAATGGCGGTCACTTACACCAGTCCTTGTGTAGGTTGGCACGAGGAGATGCAACCGGACTGCAAGACTCCGACGGTAAACGAATTATTCGACGTCCCAAAGAATTTACTGACACACCCGTGGTCAGCATCGTCGGTTAACCAGGGAAATGAAACGCGAACTCGTCAAATGCTTGCGAACGGTCGCACTACTTGCAATGTTCTCTCAAGATTCGACAACCGTCACGAACATTCAGAGTGGTCTGAAGTCGATGAGCGTCATGGAACCTGACCTCATTCTTCATTCGATTCTAGAACGCGCAGTTCCCTCTTTGGAAGCCTTAGTAGAGGTTTGCGTCGCATCTTCCTGCTGCGTAAACTTCTCTTACCTCGTTTATCAGACTCAAAGGACGATCGCGGTCATAAAGGCCCTCGGTGCTGTTGCACCCGCGATCGTCTCGCGTGAAGTGTACTATCCCGGCGCGAAACACCTGATCCCTATCTTACAACTCCTAATACCCGGTATAGATCTCGTATGTCTCTCTTGGTCTTTGCTCATACCCATCGCTCAAACACGTTTCTAGAATGACCCACTAAAGACGGTATGGATGACTCCTGGTGCACTCTCATCGGAACTAAGCGTTCCCCCAGCTTTGCACGACTGCTTTCCTTAGCGAAGTTTCGCAGTACATAAAGCTAGGAGACCTGACTGCTGAATCCGGCGCCAAGACGAGTGATCTCGCCGGCAGCCCAGCACGAGACGAGATGGCTATCGACGGGAATCCTTTCATCACCGAAAAGTACCCTGCCGGTACCGAGCCCGGGATGGAAGGCGCCCTCTCCAAGCAAGATGAAGACGCGCTGTTAAAGGATTCAACCGGCGATCTCCCAGACTGGATTGAAAACTTCATCCGACGGGTTATACTCTTACTGGAGAACTTGCCCGACGAGGATTCGAGCGGCAACTCTGACGGTGCAACTGAGGGTAGGAGCTATTTTAATCTCACTTGACGTCCAGTTGAACAACACCGGCCCTTCAGTACAAGTAATCGATGCTGTCTCCGGTGCTTGCAGCCAGATCTGCGTTCACCTTTCGGAGAACCTTTACGAAATGGTCCTCAAGATGATCTTCGACTATGCGAGCACCAACGTGCGGCCAAATGCTGTCCGCGCTATTCACCAACTCGTTGAATGCGTTGCGAACGCAAACCCGGAGAAGACGCTGGCTAAGTTCTTCCATTTTTGCGAGAAGAACATCAGGACGGAGCTCGAGAACGGTGCGAGCTCGCTCCGTACGACGACCACATCCTCCGTTTCATTGCCTTCTGACGCAACGTTGCATTGGAGTGAGTGTCGTATCAATCCAACGTTTTCGGTCAAGTTGAATATTCGTCACCAGACCTTGCCATCCTGAGAGGCGCAGTTTATAAGTGAGTTGCAACTGGGACGCGCACCTTCTCGTGACTCCAAATTGACGCGGTTATTCACCAGCGATGGCAAAGCGGTAAAACACCTGGGTATAATTCTTCCTCACGATGTTGCTGACCGACCCGTAGCTTCTCAAGTACAAGAAAGACCTGCTATCCCTTCTTCGGTTGCTCAGGGACAAGACCTTTTCTAAGCGCGGTTATGCATGGAGCGGGAAGCTCCTATCCAGCTTGCTCCTCACCCTTTCACACACCTACCCTCTGGAGAACAGGTTCGTCAACCCGGGGGAATGGAACAGTGAAGGTTTGTAGCGAATTCCCCCGTCATTTTTCGGAGGTTTCACTCCCGAGTAGAATTCTGTACGAACCACCACCAACACTGGGGAAAGCTGTACCGGCCTGACGAGATTAAGGTGCGAAAACCCTTGGATAGTTGTCTTGATTCTATTCCTCAGATGGTCCTCCAGATGTCGTGGCACGTTCCAAGTGAGGAGGAGATCGAGTTTATCCTCGAAGTTTTCAGGGACATTGTCGAGCCAACATTGGAAATGCTAGAAACATTACTGGAGGACGGTATGTCCCTCATTTCCGCCCGTGTACATTGTCGAGCTGACTTTCCAGAAGGGGTGACGAGGGATGCGGTGTGGAGGAATGACTTCTGCCGGTAAACGCTGCGGAATTTTGCATTGTCGCGTTCTCATACCGTTTCAGGTACCTATGTTTCGTTCGCAACGCTTTTGCTGGGACCCCCACTCTGGCCAAGGAAATCATGTCGGAGGCAGACATCAAGGCTGGGGTAGCCACTAGCGATATTCTGTAGGACTCCCCCTGTTCATTCTCACCACTGCTGACCGTTCCTTCGTAGGAACGAAATCCCCGAGATGATCGCCTCCATCGAGCCCCTCAGTGCCGGTTATTCGTTAGATGATCCATCTGACCCTCGACACCAGTATATGACCCGCCTTCATCAACGGTTTGGTGAATTTCTGCACAAATCTTCTGTTTCTCTACGTCAGCAAGGAGAGGAGAACACGCTTGACGCCGTGCATGCGCTGGTTCGGTCCATCAGGACTTACATGTTGGAGTATGGTGACAGCAGAGACAAGTGAGCGGTAAGAAATCTGCTGAGGATAATTCTAACGGACGGCCCAGCTATTTCCTTCAACAAGAGAGGTACAGTGGTGAGATGAGCATTGCCCGGCAGTACGCTGGTCAGAAAGTATGGCCGAGGGCCGTCTACGTCAGGCAGGCGAGGTTTTACCACGCAGCTCGGCTCAGGTGGAGCGCGATCGAGAGGCGGCGCGGACCACTTGAGGATATCTTGATCGATGATTTGGCTGAATGGTCGATGTGGCATTATCCAAGTGGTGAGGGTGGACTTGATAAGGTTTACGGCCCCGGTTCTTACCCAAGCGCGTCAATTCCAATTTAGTTCGGGAATCCAGTCAGACGACACTGGAAGCGTTGTCTTCAGTACGCTCGTGAAGTCAACTGATCTCGGTTGCGATATTGATTTCACACTTCAGAACTTCGATGGAGTTAGGCGACGTTGCCTCCCCAAATTCTACAAAGCCCTCGAACCCGGAACGGAGGACGATAGGATGAAAGGCGCGTTGTGGGCACTTAACGTGCCCGTGTTTGGTACGTAGTTTGTCAGGTTCACACAAACTCTCTCTTAACCGCATTCAACCACAGCAAAGTACGCCATCTCCGGTATGACAAACAAATGACTGGCTGCTTTAGAATGGTTAATTACGTTCCGCAGAACCGACGCTCGCGCCAGACCTTGCCCAACATTTGTTTGGCTGTCAACATAATGAAAAGGTACTTTAACCCTGCCCTCGGATTCTCGAGCGACGTTCACTGATCGTTCTCAGCCCTCCATCCAAGAGTGTGTCAGCGCGATGGCGGATAACTGTAAATACCTCCACGTATTCCCCAGGGAATGCAGGTGACTGACGTTTCCCAAGGTCTAAACAGCTTCATCGAGCCTTGTTATTCTATCTATGACATCCACTCTCCCGACCTGGACCGCGCTGCCGCAGAACTCAAGGCAACAGTGACCATTCCGGAAGATAATCACGTCGTTGTTCGCTGTCGGCAGAAGAGGATTGACCGGATCAAACTCATGAACTCGGCGAACCGCGAACTGGTATGTGAAGAGTGACCACCAGAGGGTTTCACTGAAAGTCGCGTTTAGATCAGTATGCTTCTTGATATCGGGGGGTCCAGTAAGACACACTGGCGCTATAACATCGTCGCAGTGCGATGTCTACGCACGTTGATAAGGAAGGATGAGTCGATATCGGCTCCACATTTCAAATTCTTTGTAGAAAAGACGTGCGATGACCACCCCTCCATTGTACGTCCCTCTTCAGTCGGTAATGGTGATGTGATACTGACACGGCTTCGTGTGTAGCGATACGTAAGTTACTGGGTGCTCTCCACGGGAAGTCACTCACATTTCGTAGTATTCCCAAAGGGCTATCATGAAGACATTGCGGTTCATCAAACTGCGAACCACGACCGCGGACCCCACTGACCTTGTACTGGAGCGGAATCATAACCCCCTGAAAAAATCGCTTGTGATAGACAACCCCTCCCACTCGTTCACATCCAAACACCTGGCGGATCTGAAAATGCCCATTGATTTGGAAAACGTATCCGGAATGCCGTGAGTTCGAGTGCATCGTGGCAGCGCCTATGACCCTCATCACGGGCCGTTAGAATTTACTTCGAGAGGACCCTGACCGGATGGCTCGCTTGGGATAAAGCCACCGGGGTTTACCATGGTGCCGATCTAAAGGAGCCGGCGTACAAAAGGTGGGATGAGGGTGCCCAACCCGCGATTTGTGCCATTCGGGAGGTGGTCCTGGATAAGACGTTCTGGGAAAAACTCGCCGTTCACTATACCTCGGAGAACCAATCCTCTCAACTCGCTCAAGACAACATTTCCACGGTTAAATCACTTTGTAAGCTTCGGCGCAAACACCGGGGGCCCCGCTGAACTTTTTACCAGTCCAATTGCTTGGAGATGACCCTTTCGATGTCTGCAAAGCCACCATCGAAAAGTACCTCACTGCCGCAGACAAGGACAAGCAACGGGGTGCCGCGGAGTTACTTGCAGGGATACTAAGCGGTAAGAGTCTATGTGATTTCACAACGGTTTTGATGACCTACGCGAACCTTCAAGCTTCAAAACACTGGTCCGTCGAAAAACAGACGAAGATGTGGAATTGGTTCGCACCAAACATGGCCATGATCTTCAAACAGAACATTAAGACGGATACCCTGCCCGTTTGGACATCTTTCCTCGAGGTTAGGAGGGATACGAGATTGATCCTGTCGTGATTTCTCAAGTACTTTCTTCAGTATATGTTTTACCACAGGGATCCCAGAAGGGCGCAGCCGTTGGTGGACCAACTTATCGATGGGTTCAACTCCGTTGATTTCAACGGAGAGTCGACATTCGCCATCTCACAAGTCCTTTGTTTCTATCGCGCCTTCTACGAAGAACTTGGATGGAGATTTGAACCCTGGGCAGACGATATGATTACGCGTGCTTGGCCGGAGATCGGATGCGAGCACGACGAAGTTAGGTCTTACATCGGGGAGATGTTGGCCGTTGGGGAGAAAGCGAAGGTGAGCCATCAGCCACTGCAATTCTCCAGGTCTAACACTGTAATAGCGCCGACCAAAACCATCCGTCCCAACCACCGAAGCGTTCGTGGGGGAATGCAGGACGCTTCCCTTTGACTACGATATCATGTCGATCCGTGGAACCTATCACCAGGAAAGGGTTGAAGAGTTGGTTGCAAAGTTCAAGGTGTGGAGGGAAGAGAGATTACCTGGCGCGCGAGCCTTCCAGTCGACCTATGATCGGTTCGTGCATGTGGTGCGGTTCCCTTGCGGCTAAGCTGATGTACTCGAAGTGTTGGTGTGATGGTCTGCAAGTGGCTTTTCCAACTCTTGCACGATGTTAACGCCATGTCAACGTTTGACTATGTCCTTCCGCTAATGGTGGGTACACTCACACAGCTTGGATCCATCTTCGCTGAACACCCTCACACAGCCTGAGATCTTCCGTTTCTCAGAAGGTAAGCACCGTTTCGGACCACAGGTTGGTGTTTGAATGATGATTTTTCAGTCAACGACAACAACGAACTGGCGGGCCGCGCGGATCTCCTCCTGGTTAGAATGTGTGGTGTAATCCCCCCGCGGTCGTTAATCTCTCCAATGCTTGATTCAATATTCGGAGCGATCAAGACATCTCCTGTACGTCTCGGCGGATGTTTGTGGATGCGTCTCACCCCCAGTTTGATCGCAGTCTTGGAGAGTCAGGCTGAAGGTTCTCCCCCTGTTGCAAGGTGAGTTGATGCAGTTCCTGGCACTTTCTGAACAGAAGCTGAGTGGTATATCAGTCTTCTACTTCCGTCAGGTGCCCCTTATCAGCGAGGGAAAGATCGTGGAAATCGTCGAGGTACGGATTATCGTGACTGGGCATCACGGTGTTCCGCTCATCAGTGCTTCGCCAGGTCGTGTGTCGTTGTCTCGACGATGAAGTGGTCGAGGTCAGAGAGAAAGCAGCCACGTACGCACTGCCCTCTACCCCTGGTGTGAGGCGCGTTGGCCAAACTCACCCGGTTTACAGCACGCTATCCGGTATTCTTCGTTTGTCACCACGCAGGAGCATCCTTGCGCTCAAGGTGTGGCGGGATCGCTGATACGACAATCCGGAGATGATGAACTAACCGACGAGATCATTTAGGATCGGTTTCTACGGCTGCTGCGCAAGACATCAATTCCGGCCGATCGCAAGTCGGTAAAATACAACTTAGCCGTTCGCCAGCGACATGCCGCTATCCTCGGCGTATGCGCCTTGATCGACAGTTACCCGTACACGGTAGAGAAGTTCATGCCGGAATTGTTGACGAACGTCCTGGCGGAACACACGTACGATCCGGTACGTCTGTGGAACGTTCACGCTCAGCTGTCTCTCATCTCTGAAACCTGTCAGGTCCCGATTTCGACTACCGTCCGGAGGTGTGCCAGCAACTTCAAGAAGACGCATCAAGACACCTGGCACGAGGACTCTAAACGGTTCACAGAAGAGCAGCTTTCAGCGCTTTCGACGCTGCTGACGGGGTCTTCTTACTGTAAGAGCACTCTTTTGGGTTTCGAAATCTAATCGTTGCTGATCATGGGGACCAGATGCCTGATGCGACCCTGCAGCTGCCTCCCTCACAGTGCTTTCTCCTCATGTTGTAATCACGCTTCATCATATATACAACGATCGTGGTTTTAGAATGATCGCAGGCACAGGCGAAACCAGTGCCTTCATTCGTGAGAAATACAAGCCGGCATGCGGATCCCGTCCGGCGCAGTGTTGCGTAACGAGGTGACCGCTGGGATACTAAAGATACTCTCGGATGGGTTGGCGCCAAGGTGGCCGGTGAAAAAAGCTTGCGACTTGGGCAAGGACACTAAAAATACACAACCACACTGCGCGTAGCAGCAGGCGGACCTCGGGGGTGGTTGCCAGGGTGAAGGTCGACAGAACGATGGTGAATGGGGAAAACGAAGGCGTAAGAGAAGATGAGCCTCGAAGGAAGGCGATATTATAGAGAAACTGTAGGTATCTGTGAAGATGGTACTAGCGAGACGGCGGACGACGGGCTTGGCGGCGAGTCTTGACTTCCAGGCATGTAGTTTAGAGGGGCTGGTTTCGAGGAATGCGTTGCGTTATAGGGACTCCGGGCCGACCCAGGGGTGAGGTGGGGTGACAGAGTGCCCTCGCCGTCCTCTAGGTTTGCATCAGAGGCATTCAGTCCGACCTCTGTGGTCTCTGAACCGTTGGCGTGCCCAGTCCGGGCGCCGGCAGCAGGGACGTGATCGATCGGGCGTGAGGCGTTCTTCGGCATAGAAGATCTGATCCTGTTGTTGGAGGTTTCCTCCCTGCAAGTGCAGGAATGACAATGATGAGTGTCGCAGCTTGGGGTGATTTGAAAGAAGCGCGCGTGGCTTACCGGATTTCAGCGATGAGGTCGTCAATGGAGTACCAGGCAACCGGGCTATAAGCGACGGAACGCCACCAACCCATCAAGTCGGCTGGTTCCACATAAGCGTGGGCATGGAGATGATCCGTGACGGGTATTTTTGTATCCCGGAAGGGAGGGGTGATGAAACCTATACGAAACTTGGAGGTGTCCGCTTGTGGGGTTACGGAAAGGGACTGAACGGGGATGGATAGAGTGGGGAGTTGTGTTGGGGAGGTTGCGGTGGTGGGTGTAGCCGGCCCGTTGCCGGAAAGGAAAGGCTGCCCTGGTGAGGAAGGTATATGCGGGGCGGCGGCAGAGAAGTAGTTGAGGTAGCGGACGGCAAGTTCCTTGATATTCAGTAGGAGAGGGAGATCTGTGGATGACTGTTCGTCGTTTCGCCGGACGGATACTCAGCCAAGTTGTTCCGTCCAAGAGATTCGAACGAAACTTACCAGGCGGTATAAAGACGGAACGTGGAGGCTGTTTGGGAAGAGAATAGAGAGGCGAGAATCAGCAGGTAAGAGGGGGAATTCTACAAGGGGGTTAATACGGACTTGAATGCGATGATGACATGAACAATGCTGGACACAGGGTTCGCGGTCTCTCTGTAGACAGTGAAGTTGTCGTCCTTCCAGAGGATATCGGGCTTATTTGGCCGGGGGGTCGGATTGAAGGACTGCGAGTTTATTTGGGAGTGCAATGCAGTGTTGACGATCCCGCACATAGGACATCCTGGCTTTGGAGCGAAGGACATGAAGGTGGAAAGGCAAGAGGTGGAACAAGCCGGGGACGGCCCGGTGGGCCGCCCATTTGACCTTTCGTCGCTTGTCTCTTATCATTTCCCATCATCATCCCCCCTCCCATTGGCGCGACGATGAGCGCGACCGACGGCGGCTTACGCTCGAAACAGGAAATAGAATCTCTGTTCGGCGTCCTTAGCTCTCACCTTGATAA
>Ga0307509_10012562_pt1 | contig 10120 bp, 6 predicted proteins | sample 10_EM_MG_FD_202245 | JGI IMG/M metagenome (GOLD analysis project Ga0307509, IMG submission 202245) | Populus trichocarpa ectomycorrhiza microbial communities from riparian zone in the Pacific Northwest, United States - 10_EM | ecosystem: Host-associated > Plants > Roots > Unclassified | place...
CTCCTCCGCGGCACCGCAGAACTCGCCGCCGAGCTGGGCGCACGCCAGACATTCGAGTTCCTGCTCGGGCGGCACCTGGACGCCAACCCGCGCCAGTACACGCTCACCCCGACCGAACTCACCCGCCTGATGGCCGAGTTGGCAGAGTCGGCAGGCCCGACAGGCCCGGTGGGTCCGCCCGGTACCGCACTCGACCCGGCCTGCGGCACCGGCGCCCTGTTGCGCGCCGTCACCCCCCGCCCCGGCCAGGAGCTGTACGCCCAGGACGACGCCCCCGACCTCGCCGCGCTCACGGCGCTCCGGCTCGCCCTGCACGCGCAGGTCGCCGCGCAGGTCACCGTCCGCGCCACGACCGGCGACACCCTGCGCGCCGACGCGTTCCCGGCACTGCGGGCCGACGTCGTCCTGTGCCATCCGCCGTTCAACGAGCGGAACTGGGGCCACGACGAACTCGCCTACGACCCCCGCTGGGAGTACGGCTTCCCGGCGCGCAACGAGTCCGAGCTGGCCTGGGTGCAGCACGCGCTGGCCCGGCTCAAGGACGGCGGCACGGCCGTACTGCTGATGCCGCCGGCCGCGGCCTCCCGGCGTTCCGGCCGCCGGATCCGCGCCGACCTGCTGCGGCGCGGGGCGCTGAAGGCGGTCGTAGCGCTGCCGATCGGGGCGGCGCCGCCGTACAACATCCCGTTGCACCTGTGGGTGTTGCGGCGGCCGGAGCGGGCGGCCGCGCAGCCGGAGGTGCTGTTGGTGGACACCGGGCGGTTCGCCACCGAGGGGCGGGGCGGGCCGGACTGGCAGGCTGTGCGGGGCGCGGCGCTCGACGCCTGGAAGGCGTTCGACCGCGCGGGGCGGCTGGACGACGAGCCGGGGCTGGCGCGTTCCGTGCCGGTCATCGAACTCCTCGACGACGACGTGGACTTGGCCCCGGCCCGGCACCTCCCGCCCGCGACCGCGGCCGACGGCGCCGACGAGCTCACGGCCGTACGCGAGCGGCTCGGCGAGACGCTCCGGCTGACCGCCGACCTCACTCCACCACCCGTAGAGCATTCCACCGACCCCGACCGTCCCACGCGCTGGCCGCTCACCACGATCGGTGAACTCGCGCGCGGGGGCGCCCTGGTGATGCGTACCGGCGGAAACGGCGGCCACGCGCGCGTGCCCGTCCTCACCGACCACGACGTCCTCGCCGGAACGGCTCCTTCCGGCATCCTCCCCGAGAGCGACGAGGAGGCCGTCCTCACCGAACCGGGCGATGTCGTCGTCCCGGTGGTCGGCGGCGGTTCGATGGCACGCGTGATCGACACCACGACCGCGGGCGCCGCCCTGGGCCGCAGCCTCGTCCTGCTGCGGCCCGATTCCGGCGCCCTGGACCCGTGGTTCCTCGCCGGTTTCCTGCGCGGCACCGCCAACAACCGCCAGGCCAGCAGCTACGCGTCCACGGCGACCCGACTCGACGTCCGCAGGCTCCAGTTGCCGCGCCTCCCCCTGGACGAACAGCGGCGCTACGGAGCCCGGTTCCGCTCCCTGGAGGACTTCGAACGGGCGCTACGGCAGGCGGGCCGGCTCGGCGAGCAGCTCGTGCGCGGGATGTACGACGGCCTGACGGACGGCACGGTCACGCCGGACTGAGACACCGGTAGGAATTGATCAGCACGACAACGGTTCGTACAACCCGGGACCGCATGTCGGTGTGGGCCTATACGCTCGAACCCCACATCGATTACGGGCCCGGGAGCAGTCATGTACGGCCACGGCGCGGTGCCGCCCGCCCGCAGCGACAACAACGTCGTCATCCTGCGCGTGCTGTTCGCCGCGATCGGCACCCTGTGCTGCGGGATGCTCGCCTGCGTTCCGCTGTTCCGGGTGGCCTTCCTGCGCGGGCGGAAGATCGACTGGGTGCTGGCCTGGGGGAGCCTGCCGGTGGCCATCAGCTGTTTCGCCGTGGTCGGCTCGCTGCCGGAGAGCGACTCCAGGACCGACGTCGCCATGGGTGCGGTGATACTCCTGGGCCTGTTCAGCAGCGTGTACTTCCTGGTGGCGGACATCCGCTTCCACGAGCAGCAGCGGCAGTTCGCCGGCTACCCGCCCCAGGGCCCCACGGTGCCGTCCGCGTACGGCTATCCGCAGCCCGTGACGCCGTTCAGCGCCACGCCGGTGCCCCAACCGCCCCCGCACCAGACCCAGATGCCGCAGCCGCCCCAGCCCTACACCCCGCCTCAGCCCCACACTCCGGTGCCGTCGCCCCCGCCCCAGCGCCCCGCGCCCGCCCGGATCGACCAGGTGCGGGCCGAGCTCGACGAGCTGAGTGACTATCTGCGCAAGCACGACGAGGGCGGCACGTGACCGCGGCGGAAGGCCGGGTCGTCGCGTCCCGCTACGCGCTGTCCACGCTCATCGGACAGGGCGGCATGGGCCAGGTCTGGACGGCGTACGACCAACGGCTCGACCGGCGCGTGGCGGTGAAGCTGCTGCGCCCCGACAAGGTGGCCGGCCAGGAGGCCGACGAACTGCGCCGCCGCTTCGTGCGCGAGTGCCGGGTGACCGCGCAGGTCGACCACCCCGGCCTGGTCACGGTGCACGACGCGGGCAGTGAGGGCGAGGAGCTGTTCCTCGTCATGCAGTACATCGACGGCGCCGACCTCTCCGACCACCTCGCCGAGCACAACCCCTACCCGTGGCAGTGGGCGGTCTCCGTCGCGGCCCAACTGTGCGCCGTCCTGAGCGCCGTGCACGCCGTGCCGATCGTCCACCGCGACCTGAAGCCGCGCAACGTGATGGTGAAGCAGGACGGCACGGTCACGGTCCTCGACCTGGGCGTCGCCTCCGTCATGGACGCCGACACCACCCGCCTCACGCACACCGGCACACCCATCGGCTCGCCCGCCTACATGGCGCCCGAGCAGGCGATGGGCGGCGCGGTCGGCCCGTACACCGACCTGTACGCGCTCGGCGTGCTGCTGCACGAACTCCTCAGCGGGGACGTGCCGTTCTCCGGCTCGACGGCGCTCGGCGTGCTGCACCGGCACCTGTACGAGCCGCCGGTGCCCGTCCGCCGTATCCGCCCCGAGGTCCCCGAGTCGCTCGAAACGCTCGTCCTGCACCTGCTCGCCAAGGACCCGCAGCACCGGCCCGGCTCCGCGCAGGAGGTCTACGAGCGTCTCGCGCTGCTGCTGCCCGCGCGCGGGATGCCCAGCGGGGCGCCGCTCGACCCCACGCGCCCGTTCCTGCGCCCGCACGCCCCTTGGCCGGACCGCGCCCGCACTCCCGCGCCCCAGCCCGCCCCGCTCGCGCCGACCCCCGCCGAGAAGCCCGATGTCGCCGCCGCCGTCGACGAGGTCAAGCGACTGCTCGGCGAGGGCCGTATCACGCAGGCCGTCGACATCCTCGGCGCGATCCTGCCCACCGCCGCCGAGCAGCACGGCCCGCAGTCCCCGGTCGTCCGCACCCTGCGCAAGCAGTACGCGGCCACGCTCATGGACGACGGCCAGTACCGGCGCGCGCTGCCCGAACTGCGCCGCCTCGCCGACGAACGCGCCGCCGAGGCCGGCCCGTCCGACCCGCAGTCCCTGCGCTACCGCTACGACGCCGCCCAGTGCCTGGAGTCGCTCGGCGACCCGGTGGCGGCCCTCGCGGAGTACCGCGCGCTGCTGCCGTACTACGAGAACCAGTACGTCGCTGGCGACCCCGAGCTCGCCCACGAGGTCCGCCGCCGCATCGGCCACCTGCTGCTCGCCCTCGGCGACCGGGGCGCGGCCCACGACACCCTCGCCCGCCTCCTGGGCGACGTCGAACGCCGGCACGGCCCCGGACACCCGCTCGCGGCGGACATCCGGCGGACCTTGCAGTGGCTGGGGCAGGTGCGCGGCTAGTTTTTGCCGTTCCCTGGGAGAACGTTGTGACCTTCTGGGGGCGGAGTTTCCCGAACACATGAACGCCACCGGATAGGTTGCGTTCACTTTTGCCAGATCCGTACGAACGAACACGTGTACTTCAGGCGTCACGTGTACACCAGGGGTGGGGTCTTTCATGTCCGAGCACCGGCAGTCGAAGAAGCGCAGATACATCACCTGGGGGGTCGCGGGCGTCGCCGTCGTCGCCGGCGGCGGTATCGCCGCGACGAACTCGATGGCCGCCACCACCTGGCCCGCCCAGAAGACCTACACCGGCCGCGCGTTCGACACCTGCGCCGCGCCCTCCCTCGCCGCGATGAAGGCCTGGCACGGCGGCCTCTACGGCGCCGCCGCGGTCTACATCGGCGGCAAGAACCGCGGCTGCAGCCAGCCCAACCTCACCGCCTCCTGGGTCAAGTCCCTCACCACGGTCGGCTGGAAGTTCATCCCGCTCTACGTCGGCTCGCAGCCGTCCTGCGGCTCCGGCGGCTCGGTGAAGATCAGCGCCTCCACGGCCGCGGCGGTCGGCAAGTCCGAGGCGGACGACGCGGTCGCCAAGTCCGCCGCGCTCGGCTTCAAGGCCGGCAGCCCGGTCTACCTGGACATGGAGTCGTACGACACGACGAACACGTCCTGCAACAACGCCGTGCTGACGTACGTCCGCGCCTTCGACAAGGAACTGCACGTCAAGATCTACCGCACCGGCTACTACGGCTTCACCAGCTCCAGCGCCAAGGCGATCGCGACGGCGACCGACAAGACGGACCTGCCGGGCAACCTCTGGTACGCGTTGTGGGACAAGACGAACACCACGACGTCGGACTGGCCCTGGGGCTCCACCCAGTTCACCAACCACAGCCGCGCGCACCAGTACATGGTCAACAGCAAGGAGACGCGCGGCGGTTACACGATCACCGTGGACCGTGACGCGTGGGACGCGCCGGTGGCCATCACCGGCTGAACCCCGCGCCTGAGCCTCACGCGTGCGTGCCGGTGCCCGAAGTCCTGGTGAATCGTTGGTCGAATGGGTTGGCCCCAGGCGACCCACTGCCTAACATCGATCACCGCAAGACTTTGTGCACCGTCGCACAATCTCCTCGGGAGGCTTCCTTGCACCGCCGCCGTCGCACCGCGCTCGTCCTCACCGCCGTGATCGCCGCCGCGGCCCCCGCCCTGACCGCCTGTGGAAACGAGGCGCATCCGGGCGCCGCGGCCGTCGTGGGCGGCCAGCGCATCACCGTCGCGCAGCTGCAGAGCAGGGTCAACGAGGTACGCACGGCCCAGCGGTCGGCCGTGCAGAACGAGGCACAGTACGAGCGGGCCATCGCCACCACCGGCGGCCTCACCCGCGAGACGCTCTACGGCATGGTCTTCGACCAGGTCGTCCACCGCGCGGCACAGGACGCCGGAGTCACCGTCACCCGCAAGGACATCCAGGACATGCGGGCCGGCCTCGCCCAGCAGGCGGGCGGCGCCAAGGCCCTGGAGGCGACCTGGCTGGCCCAGTACGGCGTCCCCCCGAAGCGCCTCGACGAGAACCTCCGCCTCCAGGTAGAGGGCCGCAAACTCGCCGCGAAACTCGGCACCGACACCACCCAGCCCGCCTTCTGGAAGGCCCTCTCCAACGCCTCCAAGGAACTCCACGTCGACCTCAACCCGCGCTACGGCACGTGGGATGTGACCAAGAGCAGCAGGGTGGACGCGAAGACGCCTTGGGTGCGGGAGGTCACGGCGGCGGGGACTCAGCAGTCGGCGTGAGTGATGTGACGGGCGTGGCCGGTGTGACTCGCGTGACCGGCTGGCCGGCGTAACGGTACGGCGGGCGCGGCAGGCCGGTGAGCGGAAGGTCAGCGGCCTGTGGATAACTCCGGGGCTGTCGGCGACGTGGGTTACGTTCGGTGGGTGAACGCAACCAGTCCCGCCCCCGAGGGCAGTCTCGCCCCCACCCCCGGCCGCATCGTCCTGCTCACCACCAGCCACCGCGTCGCCCCCGGCCTGCTGTCCTGGCCGGCCTGGCAGGCGCTGCACGACGCCGACCGCGTGCTGTGCGCGGACGGTACGCATCCGCAGCTGCCGTATCTGAGCGAGGCCGGCATACGGGTGGATGAGGCATCCCCGACCGCCGAGGAACTGGTCGCGGCCTGCGCGGACGGCTCCACGGTGGTGGTCGTGGCCACGGGAGAGGGCGAGCCCACTCTGACCGACGGCCTGGCCCGCATGGCAGGCTCGGGCCGCGTCCAGATGCCGGACCTGGAACTCCTCCCCGCCTCGTACGACCTCCCGGGCGCCCGCCTCCTCGACCTCGTCCAGGTCATGGACCGCATCCGCGCCGAGTGTCCGTGGTCCTCCCAACAGACCCACAAGGGCCTGGCGAAGTACGGCATCGAGGAGGCGTACGAGCTCGTCGAGGCGATCGAGGAAGGCGACCGCGACGAACTCCGCGAGGAGCTCGGCGACGTCCTCCTCCAGGTCGTCTTCCACGCCCGCATCGCCGAGGAGGACCCCGACACCCCCTTCTCCATCGACGACGTGGCCGCCGGCATCATCACCAAGCTGATCCACCGCCACCCGCACGTCTTCGGCGACGAAACGGCGTCAACTCCCGAGGAGGTGAAGGCGCATTGGCTACGGACCAAGGCGGAGGAGAAGCGCCGCACCTCTATTACCGAGGGCATCCCCATGGGCCAGCCCGGCCTCGCCCTCGCGGCGAAACTGGCATCGCGCGTGCGGACGGCGGGACTTGAGGTGACGTTGCCGACGGGTGAGGGCGGTATCGGGTACGAGTTGCTGGCGCTGGCTGTGCGGGCGGAGGCGGACGGGGTGGATCCGGAGGCGGCGTTGCGGGCGGCGGGGCGGGCTTATCGGGATGCGATCAGGGAGGTTGAGTCGGGGAGCGCGGCCGGGCGGTGAAGGTGAAGTAGAGCGGGTGAGGTCGCTCCGAGGGGCGGATTCGGGGGCGTGGGCTCAGTACCGTTGGGAGCGTTGGGGCAGGGACGGGTTCGGGTGTGGGGGAGTGCGTGGACGACGGGGAGTTGGAGCGGCTGGTCGATGAGGCGGCCGATGCGTTGGTGGGGGGATTGGGCTCGGCCGGCTGGGCGGACGGCGCAGTGGTTCGGATCGATTTCGGGATCTGGTTCAGACAGCGCGGACTGGATGGCTATGCGCTGAGCATCGGTGTTATGGAGCAGGGGAAGGGGCAACCTTCCCGCAAGGCGCTGGTGGCACTGTGGAGTCGTCGGCTGCGCGAGGGGATCGGGATTCCGTCCGACAGCGTGGCGGTCGGCGAACTCCGCGCTCTCGTCGACAGGTTGAGCCCGACCGGGCCGCTCGCGCCGAAAGACGAAGCCCCTCTCGACACCGGCTGGCAGACGGGCCTGACCCCGCTGCCCGAGCCCACCGGCGGAGACCTCATCGACTTCCGCAGCGGCACCTTCAACGGACCGGTCGTCGGCGTCCAGCACGTGAACAACACGTACGGCGCAGTCCCGCCTTCGGGCGACGACCAACCAGGCCCGCTCGACTGGCCGTTGGCGAAGGACGCCGAGCTGCGCACACACGGGGTCCTGCCGACCCGTCGGGTGAAGGGGCTGCCCGCGCTGCCGCCGTACGCGGGGCGGGACCAGGACCCGATGGTCAACTCGGCCTTGGAGCAGGCACGTTCGGAGGGCGGGTTGGTGGTGGTCCTCGGGCGGGCGTACTCGGGCAAGTCGCGTACCGCCCTGGCCGCGATGGCCCAAGTGCTCCCCGAATACCGGGTGTTCGCGCCCGCCCAGCACGAGGATCTGCGGAAACTGCCCGCACTGCTGCGGGGCCGGGCGGAGCGGTGTGTTGTCTGGCTGGATGACCTCGACGTGCATCTCGGGAACGGTGGTCTGGAGCCGAGGCTGCTGGGTCAGTTGACCGGGCTCGAAGCTGTCGTATTGGCGACGATGCGGGAGGAGGCCTACGCCAAGCACGCCCGGAGGACGTCCGCGCAGGGCCGGCTGCTTGGCCTGGCGCAGCTCGTAGAGCTTCCTCGCGCCTGGGGTCCCGCCGAACGGAAGCGTGCTGAGGAGACCGGTGATCCCCGGCTCATCGAGGCTGCCGGCGAGAGCGGCACGGTGGGAGTCGCCACCTACCTCGCCATTGGGCCCCGCCTCTGGAACGACTGGCAACTTGCCCCGAACCGCGAGCGGCACCCCCGCGCCCACGCGCTGGTGCGGGCGGCGGTGGATCTGGCCCGGTGCGGACTGAAGGGGCCTTTGCCGCAGGACCTGTTGGTGACGGTGCACGAGGGGTACGGCATCGCGGGGCTGGAGCGGGAGTCCCTGGAGGACGCCTGGGAGTGGGCCGGGCGGAAGCGGTACGGGGTGCTGCGCATGCTGAGTTGCAGCGAGCGGGCGAAGGAACCCTTTGCGGATGTGTTGCCGTATTTCGTGCACACGGCTGACCAGGACGAGACGTTCCCGCCCGTCGCCGATTGGGTGTGGGGGTACGCGCTGGAGGAAGCGCGGGCGAATCCGGCGAGGTACGAGGTCGGGAGCGTTGCCGCCAGGGCACGGACGGCATATCTGAGCAAGGCCGAGGCGGGCGACGCGTCGGCCATGAACGCCCTCGGCCTGCTCGAAGTGAGCCTCGGGGACGGGGAGAAGGCCGAGCCGTGGTTCCGGCGGGCGGCGGAGGCGGGGTGGGTCGAGTCCGCCGGGCATCTTGGGCGGCTGCTCGTGGAGCGGGGCGCGAAGAGGGAGGCGGAACGCTTCCTGGAGCTGGCCGCCGATGCCGGGGACGGTGACGCGGCGACGCTGCTCGGCAAACTTTTGTTGGAGCGAGCGGAAGGGTGGCTGACTGCGGGGGCCGATGAGGGGATCCCGGAGGCCGCGCACCGCTTGGGTGATGTGCTGCTCGTAAAGGGGGACATTGATGCCGCGGGCGATCGCTACGCCGACGCAGCGAAGACGGGATACACCGAGGTCGCCCTGAGCCTGGGGTTGGAGTATCTCGTGCGCAACAACTGCGAGAAAAGCGAGGTGTGGCTGGCGCGCGCGGCGAGTGACGGCAACGTGCGGGCAGCCCACCTGCAACGACTGCTGAAGCGTGGGCCGGAGTCCTTGGCGGACGCCGTGGAGTTTTTCGCAGACACCGACGGCTGGCCGCTCGACATCGCCCACTACGGCGTCGTACTGGAGAAACAGGGTTACGTCGACCAGGCCCGTGCGCAGTACGAGTGGGCCTACGAATCCGGCGACTCCTACGGCGCCTATCGCCTGGCCACCCTCCTCGAAAAGCAGGGCAAGCCCAACGAAGCGACACCTTGGTACCGCAAAGCCGCCGGCATGGGGCACATCGCCGCCCTGAGGGCCCTCGCAGAGCGCGCCCCCACCCCGGATACCGTCAAGGAGTGACCAACCAGCCCAGCCACCCCACCCCGCCGAACCCCGCCCCCGACCTCTTCACCTGGGAGTTCGCCGCCAACCCCTACCCCACCTACGCCTGGCTCCGCGAACACGCCCCCGTGCACAAGACCCGCCTCCCCAGCGGAGTCGAGGCCTGGCTGGTCACCCGCTACGTAGATGCCAAGCACGCCCTCGCCGACCCCCGCCTCTCCAAGAACCCCGCGCATCACGACGAACCGGCGCACGCCAAGGGCAAGACCGGGATCCCGGGTGAGCGCAAGGCCGAGTTGATGACGCATCTGCTGAACATCGACCCGCCGGACCACACCCGCCTCCGACGACTGGTCAGCAAGGCGTTCACACCCCGGCGGGTGGCCGAATTCGCGCCCCGGGTGCAGGAGTTGACGAACGATCTGATCGACCGGTTCGCGGCCGACGGCTCCGCCGACCTCATCCACGACTTCGCCTTCCCGCTCCCCATCTACGCCATCTGCGACCTCCTCGGCGTCCCCCGCGAGGACCAGGACGACTTCCGGGACTGGGCGGGCATGATGATCCGTCATGGGGGCGGACCCAGGGGCGGAGTCGCCCGGTCCGTCAAGAAGATGCGGAGCTATCTCGCCGACCTCATCCACCGCAAGCGCGAGGCCCTCTCCGACGCCCCCACCCCGCACCCCGGCGGGAACCCCTCCGACGCCCCCGCCCCCACCCCCGGCGGGAACCTCCCCGGCACCCCCACTCCCGCTCCCACTCCCACCGAAGACCTCCTCTCCGGCCTCATCCGCGCCTCCGACCACGGCGAGCACCTCACCGAGAACGAGGCCGCGGCGATGGCCTTCATCCTGCTGTTCGCCGGGT
>Ga0307509_10012563_pt1 | contig 10119 bp, 12 predicted proteins | sample 10_EM_MG_FD_202245 | JGI IMG/M metagenome (GOLD analysis project Ga0307509, IMG submission 202245) | Populus trichocarpa ectomycorrhiza microbial communities from riparian zone in the Pacific Northwest, United States - 10_EM | ecosystem: Host-associated > Plants > Roots > Unclassified | place...
TTTTGTAAAATTGGCAGGCGAGCGCTTGCTCGTTCCAACCGGTCTTCCGAGCATAGTGGTTAAAGTTGATAGTGTACTTGGTAGCCTTTCCAGAGTCCTTTAGCCCTTCCTGCTCGATACTGGCCGACACCCTCGGATCTTCGAACTGTATCAACCCCCGTCCCGCTTCGAAGCAGTTAATGAATTCACAGATCAGATGAAAGACACCCTCGAGGAAGCCAAGTTGGCACTGGCTAAGGCAAAGGACGATATGGCACGGTATTACAACTGCTGCCGCTCCCCCGCACCGTCCTTCTCTCCCAGCGACATGGTCTACCTTGACTCCGAAGACATCCAGACCACCCGCCCATCAAAGAAGCTTTCGCACTGCTGCCTAGGCCCCTACCCAGTCGAAATACGCATCAGAAAGTATGCCTACCATCTGGTCCTCCCTCCCCTGATGAGACGTCTTCACCCGGTCTTTAATGTCATGAAGTTGTCTCCTGCTCCTGACGACCCGATCGTCGGAACCCGCCACGATTGTAAGGGGAAGCCCTCCCGCTTCCCCTTCCGCTTCCACTTCCACTTCCACTTCCACTTCCGCCTCCCACTCCTGGCTCACCCCTTAACATTGCACCTACCGCCTCTGACCCGCCATTGCTTCCGACCTGCCTCCCGCTAGTGCCGCACTGACATGCCACGTAACTCAGTACCTTACACATACTTACACGTATTTACCCATTTCAGTTTTATTTAATATATCCGCGACTCTGTATATTAGCCCATACCTGCAGGAGGATCCTTATCCTTTCCTCTTTGGATCCCCTGCTAGGTATTTATCATGTTTAGATTAGTATTACATAATAATCTAAACACCTTCGGATCCCCTGCTAGTACCACGTCCCACCCAACTGCAGTAGCCCTTACAGAGGGAACTGGAGAACAGGTTTGCCACCAAAGATGTGGCATCTGTGGAATACCACGAGGAAGCAGAGCCCCTGGTTAGTGTAGAGGATTTTGTATCCTGTAGCGGGTGAGCCGTGTGCCCCCATTGCTAAATAGTAATCAATTTTCTGTTCTTGAAGTTACCGAACCGAAAGTCAATGAAAACACACAAGAATCCTCAGAGACACCAGCGCTCCCGCCAACCGAACCCCGCAAACTGCGCTGACCTAAATGGGAAAAACGGATGAAGCGCAAGCTCGTCATCCGTTCTCTCGAACTAGGCCCAAAATGCATCATGCTCCCAATCCATCCACCTGTCACTCCCAACTAGTGGTACTAATTAGACCGGAACAACCTACCATTGTTCCCACCTTATTTGATGCATGTTGTCTTTTTCCCTGCTACGGCCAATAGCCCCCTTAGCTAGGTGTGGACTTCATAGGAATTCCCCTTCGCTTTCTAAGCTCCCATCACGGGAACGTGCGGGATATTATCCCGGGGTTCCGATGTCAGGTACACGGTTCATCAAATGCTGTCAATGCCCTGTCAGCGTTGTTACGGGGCCGCCCCGTTGCACAACTGTCATCGGCGTCGTTGCCCACAGCGAGCTCACTTACCTACCTTATTATTTACCCTTTCCTTTCGCTTTTTTGGTCAAAGACAGGTGTATTATATAGCAATTAAATCAAGGACTACTGAGATCATTTAACTGACTGCTTCCACTATCACAAGTGAATTCAAGTATACTACAATAAGCTGCTAAAACTGCCTCTTCTTCATCCTCTCCTGCCTGTTCCTCCTCCAAATCAGCCTCCATATCTGCCTGGTAATCCTCAACCATAGTGTCATCAGAAGTGTTTGGTGGCAGAGATAGAGTTGTAGGGAGGGATGGCTCTGCAGGGAGGGATAGCTCTGTGAGACGTATGCCACACAATAGATTCCCACTGAAGCCTGGGAGCTGCTGAATCTCGTTCAAGTTCTTCACATGGCCGGCGGTGAAGCGAACAACATCATTGCGTTGCACGGAAATCTGGTAAGCAAGGGCGGGATCTCTGAGACTAACCTCCTTTGCCTTTGAGCACAGGTAGACATCCTCGTCACGCATAAAGGTCAGGAACCGGCGTATCTCAACATTGAGACGGGCGATCTCCTCTTCGGCACGGATCAGCTTAAAATAACCATCCATAGCCTGGCGAGCAGCAGGAGTCGCCCAAGGCCGGCTACGAATGTCTTGACGTGCATCACGGAGAAGGTCAAAGTCGGCAAGGAAGGCATACTCAACCACCTCCTCCCAGGAGAGTTCCAGACGAGGTGGACTGAGATTAGCTGCAGCAATGTTGTACTTGGCTACAGCCGTCCGGATAGCCACCAATCGTGATCTCAAGGCATTGCCAATGTGCTTGCGAAGGCTGTAGCCTGATAATATGAGTAGTGGGCACAACTTAAAAAGGAATCTACTCACCCGTCTGAGACATGTTCATTTTCGTCAATTCAAACATTCGGGCCACAACAAGGCCTTCAAGTGTGTCGAGGCAACGTTGGTACTGTCGTATTGACACCTTCTTCGCAGCAGCCTCCCACTCCCCACTCCCAGGCACCCAACGACTACTAACGTTTAATCTCTTCTCCATCAAATGCACCGCACGGAGGTCCTTCTCATGAGACTCAATGGCATGGCGTCGTGCAGTTTCAATCGTTCGCGTTGTGTCACGCTGGCCAATGGTGGCAGCAGATAGATTTGACCAGACTGCATTGGCAGCTGCAAGGGCATTCCTTTGAGAAAGAAATTGAATAAGTAAACATCAAACAAGAGGCGTAACTCACTCAGTGACCCGGAGACTTTCCAGCATCTTGTAGTACTCCATCTCGTGAGTCTCCTCCAGGGGTTCCTTTGATAGTCCGCGCAGGTATGACTCCTCTTCCCGTAGCCACAACTTCACAACTTCACCACTTGATGCCCCAACCTTCGTAAGAGCAGCAACAACAGCTGGTTTTGTTTCAAGAAGGGAAAGGGCCTGCTTGTAATTGTTGAGAAGAAAGGTGCCTATGATACGAGAATGAGCAAGTGAGCAGCTGACGAATGTATAAAATGACTTACTGAGGTTTGAATATGTTTCGAATTTATCAGTAAAGAGGGCATACTCAGAGATTGCTTGACGGCGGTGGAAAGTGCTGGCATGCCGGGTGCCAGGTGCAAGAGCGTTCGACTTTGCGAAGAACCTCTCACAGCCTTCGAGGTCTTCAAGACCTAAGCCCTCCACATAGGTTGCAAGGAAACGGGACTGGCAGAGCCGGTTATGTGCATGACCATGGAAGGCACCGACAAGGCACCGGTGGTTCTTCTTGCGGGCCTCCTCTCCAAGTGGACTGTTGTTGAGTGTGGTCTCAAAGCCACAGCCGATGTCGTATCCTGAGCCCAGGTCATCACCAAAGACATCCAGCATCTTAGCGACAACTGCAAGTGGGTATTTCGACCTATGAAATAATATGTTAGTTGATAAGCCATGCCATAACATGAACACTTACAGTTCTCCACTCCGTACCATATCGGCAAGCATCAGGACAAATCCATGACGGCAAAGAGCCAAGAAGAGCCCAGTCTCCTGGAATACACCCCACATCTTAGCCGTAAGCTCCGTTTTCATGTTCCGCCACCGTTCTGCGCACGGATTGGCATCGGTTTCGTCTTCTGTGTAGGCTGGACAAAGTTGGGCAAGGGTTTCCTTGGACCACTGGTTTACGAGCTCATTTGTGAGGTAAACACCCTTGCCAGCTGTGCGGTTATCCGTTAATTCACTTGAACTGCCGAGAACTGGCATATCGGAGCCGTTGTCATTGGTTGTTACTGGGACAGCCTCGCGTCTCTGAAGTTGTTTCAGTGAGTCATTTCCATCTACAGTGTAGAGCATACTGAATTTCAGCTTCTCCTCATCTTTCAGCTTGTAGGTACATGGTGGACAGACATGGCTGAGTCTCCAGTCTTCAGAATCACGTCCAAGGGCTTTTTGTGTGAGTTCAGCAGCGAGAGTCCGCATACTAAGATAAAGGTCGTACGAGATTGAAAATTGCCGGGAGATGTGGGTTTTAAAGGGTATTGAATGGAGGTCACAGATAGATTTGATAAAGGTGTGGATGGAAAGGTGTGGGCAACGATTGTGGGAAACCCGATAGAGTTCGAGGCAGCGAACAGTGAAGGCAGCGGTCGGCGAAAAGGGCGCACAGGGGATGAAGCCATATTTAATGATTGACGTTGTGACGAAACCTTCCCCCGCGAGATGGGAAATGGTGGCTGAGTGTGTGTCTATAAGCATGTTAGTACCTCAATTAAGTGTTGCAGAAGGGATTCACATACTGAAGATATCAATTACTTTTATCCGACTCTCGCCTTGTATATCGGCATCAGGAGAAAGCTTGTAGTCACCAGCAAGACCGGTATCACTCGTCGCAAGCATCCAGTCCATGTACGCTCTGACCAGAGAAGGGAGCTGCCGCGCGAAAGCTTCTGTACGGCGCTGTGTTCGATTTCGACGTGTTCGGTAGTCACGAACAGGCGGCCGACTGCAATTACAATAAGTTTTTATACTGGAAAAAAGCAGATGGAGAACATACCGAGAAGGTCCTAGGAGGTCGTCGCTAAGGGCAAGGAGGTCAGCGAATTCTCCCCCAACATGGCTAATATCAACCGAGTCCTGCCCGGAGAGGATGTCCAGAATATCCAACGCTGGCTGGCTGTCGTAATCCTCTGCTTGGGCGCCGACCGAGCGTAGCGCCGCGATGTTGCTGCGCTCTGTAATTGTCATGGAGTCTATCCTTTCCTGGTACTCTCGGTGATCGTTAGCCGTGCGCTCTTGGATTTTAGTCGAAGTAAGGATCTCGTGGCTGGCAGTGGAGCGGCTACCACTCGTCTTGCTGAAGGTGTGATGGACATGGCGTGATGACGAAGAGCCTGAGACAGCTCCTTTACCAGACGAGATGTGGCTGTTGGAAAGACGCGATGGTAATTGGCTGCGGAAAGGTTTGTAAGAGGAGTGAGCAACCTTGCGTGAAGGTTTGCCGCCGGATTTGCTCCCCAGAGTCATGGTATAGGACAGAAGTCCAGTGTCACACTTGTCACTGTTTGAACGTTCAAGTCGAACTCGCCCCTGATTGCACCTCATGATCTTTATTGCCTCGTTCCCTTCGTTAGATTGATTCCTTCTTCCTACTGAGAGATTGGATTTCATTCTGTTTGTTTGCAAGTCCTCCCTGATCTCTGTATAGCGGCTCTGCTACTCACAAACTGTGAAGGTTCGTCCAATCTCTAATTCCCATTACAAGCAAGTAGTAAGCTTGTTTCGCCTCCTACGTTGGTGTTTATGATTTGATAGGGTACTGTGAATATGTATACTAGCTACAGGAATAGGTTATGTGCGTATTATTTTCATCTTTGTGGTATGAACAATGTCAAGGAGCCTGGTCAGTTGCTTCATGAAACATGTACAATACCATGGAATGTCATATACCATTAAAAAAACAAGTTCTTTGCGTCTCGACAGTATTTGTCCTTTGATGTAGCATAACTAGAACTACCGACTTGGATTTTGCGAAGGATCTACGGATCTTTGGCATTCTTCGACGCAACCAACAGGTTTACTGCTTAAATGCACCCTCACAAAGTTAGTATGATTCTGAGATAACAGTGCCTGAAACTGGTCTTCTATCTTTGGCAAGCCAGGTTCCTATAGTGCATCTAATCCTAACCCGTGCTTCGCATCCAAGGCCAAGGAGCTTGTAATACCGAATACCATATCTGAGGGGCTACATCAGCGGATCAGATCTCGGTGCGGAGGTGTTTAGCCAATCAAATCTTCCAGACACAAGTTAAACACAAGTTGAACATCTGGTATATTTCTCAACAAACAGCACAAGTAGCTAGCGGATATGTATCATATATAAGTTTGACATCTGAGTTATCTGGTGGTATACTAGGAAAGGTATCAAGAACACAATCTATCTAACTCGCAAGACGTCGGACACGGTCAGTCATGTATGCATCAATGAAGATCTGGTTAGCATTCTGACGGCTTGTAGCCATAACAATGGGTTCGTTGTTTAAAGCACCAGTTGCATACTGAGCAAGATGGCTAGAGAAGAGACTTTCGTTTACTAGGAAATTTAGATAGAGCTCAAGATGGCTTACCGTGCTGCATACACCCCAGGATTGTAACCAACAATAACAACAAAGAACGATGCCTCCTCAGCTCGCCGCGCGACGGTGAGGGTGCGAGGCTGCGAAAGAGGGGGTAATTGTGCATAAAGAGGAGGAGGGGACGTGACATTACTGCGGGCGGGAGAAGATGCCCCCCTCACCGGAGTTGGAGAACCACGATGCGCAGGGATGAGCGGGTAATGCGGTGGACGAGAAGATACAGCCGGAATCGGAGAACCTTGCAAATTGTAGTAGCGGCCGCGGTTGCGTTGAGGGGTCGTTGGCTGTGCTAGGGGGACTGGCGTAGCAGAGACACCACCATCAGCAGGAGGGTGTGGAATGATACGGGTTTCCAAATAGAAAGCCCAAGCACTCTCCGCTTCTTCATAGCTTGCATAGCCAAGGAATCGCGGCTTCTGAAAACTGGCTTGAGCGTAGTGATTCAGCTTGTGGTTGCAAGCAACCCTCATCATAGCATGAGTTTCAAAAGTAATCAACAGGATGAAAAAGACATACCAGTTATAGTATACGCCAGTTGTCTGGTCACCAAACACAACATATGCAAGTTTCCCTCCTGAAGAGCGGGGTTGGCGGGAATTACGGTCGGGACTGGCTGGTGCTGGGGGGGTGAGGTTGCTAAAGGCAGCATCATCCCATGTGAGTTGCGCCTCTTCTTGCCAGTACGCATCCTCACTACAGCTCTCAGGGGAAGCAACGCGTGGTGCAAAAGGGCTCTGCAACGATCTATCAGGAGCTACTTGGCAAAGCCAAAAGGGAAAAAAGGGGGTTTCAAATAAGGAAATCTGGCGGTGAGCACGCACCTTCGTTACCAGCGGGGCCAGGACCTTGCGAATGAACATGAGGACTAGCACCCGGCTGACGCGCTGGGCAATGACTCTTGGCGCTATCGCGTGTGTCTAACACCCATCAGAAGCTATTGACCCCGGATTATCATGTAAAATGCTTACCATGCATTGTGGAGGGAAGAGAGTTGTGAGGGAAAGACAACAACGTCGCGTTGACATCAAATCAACAACCAATCAAGCAACAGCAGGTGCTCACGTGCATCAACGCGTCCATTATCGACGCGACCTTTGTACACGTTGAATTATGTTGCACCGGCACGTAGGTCCTCTCTTCTGCACCTACAATGTCAGCTCCAACTGCTGCTCAACTTGCCAACGTGCCCACAGCTCCACCACCAATGGTCGTGCCCATTGAATCGTCTTCAACCCTTCCACAGTCAACAATCCCTAGCCCCACCTTAAACAGTGGACCGGTCTCCCAATTGCCAGTGCATGTCGAAGACGATACAGAAACTTACCACCCGTGTCTTGCTACCCATGCTGAGCGTAACCCTGACTCCTTTGTTCAGCCAGTCAGGAAGATCACGAAGCTTTCGGATGCTCAGAAGGCTTCTCTTCAACTTCGCCGAAAGGCTGAGCAGGAAGAACACCAGCGGCTCATTGAGGCATTCGACACCCTTCTTCAGCGGCACTCCCAGGAGCAGGAGGAGCTCGCCAAGGAGTTCTGCATCAAGCCGGAGTACCTCGACAAACTTAAAGGCACTTCGAAACATTACAAGACAAAGAGAAGTGTAAACATTGAGAATGCGAAGATCCACAAGAAGTCTATCGAAGTGAACCAAGGTACGTTGATTTATATTGTATACTGGACTGCAGTCTGACTGCTCTCATTCTTGCATACAGGTCGTGACATTGGCGATCGTCTACGCATCAAGGAGCTTCGGCAGCTAGTGAAGGATGACCCAGATCTCCAAGACCTTTCAAATGCGCAGGAGCAGGAGCTACGTGAAGAACTTCTCACTTCTCGGGACCAGAGGCGACTGGGAGCGCGACCAACAAACAGGTCGGCAGCGCAAGATTATCGCCGTCACATGGTGCAGATGAATGATGATGTCAGTAAGATGCCCTCCTCTTGTTTTTTGGTACTGACCTGCTCTATATAAATAAGATCACTGCCCTGTCTGAGCGCACAGGTGTTGCTGCTGTGTGCTTCTTTACTAGAACTCACCTTGAAGACTCTTTCGAACCCAACTGGATCTGCTCGCCAAATGCCTCAAACTTTACGGAGGACAGCCTTGGCTACAACATGTGGGATATCACACGATTATTCGAGCAGTGGGCATGCACAAAGGCCAAAGGTAAACCCTCAGATTTTCATTGTGCGACTTCCATCTCATCTCTATCCAGTTCGGAACCCTGATTCTTTTGCGTCGCTACGTGAAAATTGTAGCAAGCTGATTAGCGGTGGCCTCAGTATGTTTGTAAGTGTCACCTCTCCCTTACATTTACTGATATCACACCAGAGACCGCATCAAAATTGGCGAATGCGGCTATGAACTATCAAAACTACGACGTTCAAGTCGTTCAGAGGTTAGGTGTGAAACTTGTCGGTTGGACCTATCACAAGTTGGTAAGCCCATACGAAATTCACACTATCGATGACCTCCGAATGCTCCATGACGCCCTTACATGTGGGGCGTGTTTCTGGATGCGCCTTTCAAAGAGAGAAGTGACCCAGCACAATGCAGATCTGGAAAAACGTGAGGCAGCAGGGGAGGTTGTGAAGAGGAAGAGGAAGGAACGGTCTGACAAGGGTGTGCCGAAGGGACCGAGAAAGAAGGTGGGTGCTCAGGAGGCTGGTGATGATGGTGGAGAAGAAGATGAGCCAGAGGCAGGCCCATCGAAGAGGAGAAAGGTGGATACGCAGAAGAAGGGGCCGGGGAAGGGGAAGGGGTTGACAAAGAAGGCCACAGCAGCCAAGGTGAAGGCTCAACTTCCACCCAGCAATGAGTATCTTTCTGACACCGACCTTGAGGACCTGTGAATGGCCATTCCAAACCCTTCTTGTGTCCTTTACCTTACCATAGCCTGACCCTGTATTCATCATTCCTGTGCTCTCCTTATAAATATAAGGCCTTGATTTAATTGCTATATAATACACCTGTCTTTGGCCAAAAAAGCGAAAGGAAAGGGTAAATAATAAGGTAGGTAAGTGAGCTCGCTGTGGGCAACGACGCCGATGACAGTTGTGCAACAGGGCGGCCCCGTAACAACGCTGACAGGGCATTGACAGCATTTGATGAACCGTGTACCTGACATCGGAACCCCGGGATAATATCCCGCACGTTCCCGTGATGGGAGCTTAGAAAGCGAAGGGGAATTCCTATGAAGTCCACACCTAGCTAAGGGGGCTATTGGCCATAGCAGGGGAAAAGACAACATGCATCAAATAAGGTGGGAACAATGGTAGGTTGTTCCGGTCTAATTAGTACCACTAGTTGGGAGTGACAGGTGAATCCATCTGAAGACGACGAACACCATGGAGGAATCATCCACAGAGGCCATGGTTGATACCAGTGCCACTGGAGATTTCATTGACCAGGACTTTGTTGCCCAAGCCAAACTTCCGACCCACAAGCTGTCCCAGCCAATCCCAGTTTACAACATGGACGGAACCCTCAATGAGGCCGGGAGCATCCACAATGTCATTGACATGATTATGACCTATGACCTACATTCCAATGCATTCTGCTTGCAGTCACCCATCTCAGCAAGCAGAGCATGATAATGTAAAGTGCGTGCCGAAGTACCGTGGGAACGGGTGCCGAAGCGTGGGAAAGCGGGCCAAAGAGGTACCTCGGAGTGTTCTTGGGAGCCTGATATGCGCAGGACAGAGGGCTTGGCTTCAGCCCGGAGGCTGCGCCCTCATGGGATGCCAATGCCCTATTTTGGATGGACAAGGCTGGGCCAAGGCCCAGCCGGGACGCGCGAGAACAGGGACTAAAAGGAAAACAGGATACTGTGAAGGATACTTGAGGGTACTTGATATTATGGCTAAGGAGTCCTATCTACTACAGGGGACTATATATAGTAATAGACAAACAATAGTAAACTACTACAATGGGACAAGGATAGGACAATGAAGACAATGATAACAAGGAATAATGTGCCGAGGCACAATGGGACAATGAGATGCCTTTT